>Ga0070738_10001240_pt1 | contig 54738 bp, 45 predicted proteins | sample Coa_R2_2_FD_66446 | JGI IMG/M metagenome (GOLD analysis project Ga0070738, IMG submission 66446) | Surface soil microbial communities from Centralia Pennsylvania, which are recovering from an underground coalmine fire - Coalmine... | ecosystem: Environmental > Terrestrial > Soil > Unclassified ... | reverse complement strand
CACGGCGACCGAGAGCGAGGGCGCGCCGTACTGCCCGTAAGCCTCGCCGCCCGCACGCCGTAGGGGCGGCATACAGGCCGTCCGCTGATCGCGTGCCGCGACAGACGTCGGACCGAGGGCCAGCGCCGATCCACCGGCGCTGGCCCTCGGTGCATCACGGGGGGCCGGAGGGTGGTGAGCCGGATCCGCTCGAGCCGCGACTAACGATCGGCGCACGGATGGCCGCGAGGCGGGCACGACGAATCTTCCGGAGCTGAACCACGACGATGCCCACCGTCAGCACCATCCAGACGCCGACGAACGTGTTGCGCCGAGCGCCGAAATCGTGGTTCACGCCGAAGGCATAGAAGGCCGCAATCGCGAGTCCGTCGAGGACCGCCACGGCGAGCACCATCCGCATCAGCTGACGGCGGACCTCTTCGCGTGCGGCGCGGACTACGGCGGGATCGCGGGTGACGGGGGGCGTGGACGAGGGGCTGGTCACGGGGAGGGGCGGGTGACGGAGAGGAGAGACCGCGACCCGTGCAAGTTACAGTCGGAATGCCAACCGCGCCGCACAGACCCGAGCCGTCGAGCGGCACATCGATCACGGCTGGCGACTCAGGTGCTCCGGTCGAAACGCGTCGGGGAGCAGGTCGATCAGCCGCCAGCGGCGCTCCTCGCTGCCGCTCACGCTCACGACCGCCAGGGTCGGAACGAACTCGACGAGTGCTTGGCGGCAGCCGCCACACGGCGGGGTCGGCGCGCTGGCATCGGTGACGACGACGAGCAGCGTGAAGGCCCGGACTCCGGCGGCGACGGCCGCCATCAGTGCGCCCCGTTCGGCGCACAGGGAGGACGGGTACGCCGCGTTCTCGACATTGCACCCCGCGAACACCGATCCATCCGTCCCCACGAGCGCCGCGCCCACACGGAACCTCGAGTACGGCGCATACGCCTGGCTCTGCGCCCGGCGCGCGGCTGCGATCGCGCGCTCGAGTGTGGCCCCGTCCACCGCGTCGGCCGCTGGTCGATGTGACGCACTCGGTTCGCTCATCGCGCTCATCGGGTGTGGGTGGAGCAGGCGGCAAGGAGGCGCCTGGGCTCGGGAGCGCTGGGATACAGCGCCCGGGCCGCGCGGGCGTGCACGCGCGAGCGGCTGCACGCTCGGCCCTTCTCGTACGCTTCGGCGAGGCGCAGGTGAATCCGATAGCTGCCCGGGTCGGCGCGCGACGCGAGCTCGAGCGTGTGATCCGCCGCGCCGGTCCGCGGTGCGGCACTGTACAGCGCCATGGCGGTGATGGCCGAGGCGCTCCGAAAGGTCGCGTAGCCGCCGGCCGCGACGACGGCGAGCAGGGCGATGCTGCGCGCCGCCGCCGGAAACGGGACGTCGACGTAGGGGGCCGGCTCGGGGAACAGCGTTCCAGCCAGCGCGCCGAGGATTCCCCAGGCAACGAGGCCGGGTGCGGGGAGGAGGAGCACCGCGTCGAACGCGCCGACCGTGAGCACGGCGACGATCGTCGCGATGAGCGTCAGCGCGGTGAGGAGGCGATCGAGTCGCGCGTCGTCGACCGCGGCGGCCGAGCTGCGCGCGGCCGCGACCACGAGCCCCGCCAGGGCGAGCACGAGACACATCGTCGCCACCAGACCGCGCTCGGAGATGAACGCGGCCCAGTCGCTGCTCGGCCACGGATTGGCGGTCATGCCATCGTCGGGGTCCAGCGACGGATCGTTGCGCGACGCCACCCGAGGATAGGCGACCGACCAATTGCCCGGCCCCACCCCCAGCAGTGGGTGGGTGAGCGCGAGCCGCGCCGTGTTCCCATACTGCACGAGGCGACCGTGGCCGCTCCCCGCCCGATAGTTGGCGACGCCGATCACCGAATCCAGGTAGGGAGAGGCACTGCGCCAGTTGAGCGTATTGGGCAGTCGCACCGCGAGGCCGACGCCGAGCAGTGCGCTGCCCACGAGGACAGCGCTACGGCGAGCGACCTGCCGGCCGCGCAGCGATCCAGCGGCGTCGCTGCCTGCGCGACGCCCGCCCCGCGCCGGGGACTCAACGCGAGTCGCCGGTCGTGACCGGCGGCCGTCGGCCGGGCCGTCACGCCGCCGCCGATGCGCGCGCGAGGCGCGCCAGGCCGAGCGCGCGCCGGGGAGGACACTCGCCGCGGCGAGCGCCGTCGCGATCCATGCGGCGCGGGACCGGGAGAGGACGAGGGCGGCCGCGACGATGCCGATCGCCGTAGCGCCGATCAGCATGCCGCCCGCCCGTCGCGCGCGGAGCGCGCAGAGGACGAGCGGCGGCAGTCCGATCGCGGCCAGGTGGGCCACGAAGTTCCGGTTGCCGAGCGTGCCACCGGGCGACCGGTTGATGCTGAAGAACTCGCTCTCGACGCCGTACGCCTGGAGGAGCGAGGTGATCGCGGCGACCATGACGGCGGCGCCGAAGACCGCCAGGAGCGGACGCGTCCAGCCACTGCGGGCGAGCGCCTGACTCGTGAGGAATGCGGCGATTGCGGAGGCGCTCACGGCGAGTGCGCGACCCGCGAGCCAGCCGTTTGCGGCCATCGAGGCGGAGAGAGCGCTCAGCGCGAGAAACGTCACGAGGAGGGTGTCGACCCGCGTGAGCGTCGCGGTGGACTGTCCTCGCGTGCCGGGACCCGGCCGACGCCCCGGGCTGAGCAAGGCGGCCGCCGCGGCCACGCCCGCGGTGACGTGGAGGACGAGCTCCTTCGGGACGAAGTAGCGGTCCAGATCGAAAGCCTTGTACGGGAGCGCGACCAGCACCACGCCGATGCCGCCCAGGGCCAACGCGCCGAGGGCGAGTGTCGGCGCTCGGCGCACTGCCGGTCGCACGTCGGCCGGAATCATCACAGTAATAATGACGACCGGGTCGGCGCGGGTGCACGCGCGCCGCGTGCCTGGCGTCCGTCACCGGCGCGCGGCACCGGCGCGTGGGGGTGTGGCCGCGGGCGATGTGGCCGGGCACCCCCCCGGACGTCAGCGGCCGCCGGCCGGGAGGTTCTCTCCGAGGAAGCGCTGGAGCAGCTCCAGCAGGTGGCGCGACGTATTGTGTCCTTCGCAGATGCAGTGGCTGCGATTGGGGTAGTCCATCATCGTGAACGGCTTGTTTGCCGCCACCAGGGCGTTGATCAGTGCCTCGGTGTTCTGGTAGTGCACATTGTCGTCGCCCGAGCCGTGGACGACGAGCAGTCGGCCGCGCAGGCTGTCGGCGTAGGTGATCGGTGACGCGCGCCGATACGCGTCGGCGTTGTCGGCGGGGAGACCCATGTACCGCTCACTGTAGATCGTGTCGTAGTACTCCTGCTCGGTGACGGGTGCGACCGCCATCCCCATCGTGTACACGCTCGGCGAGTGGAAGAGGAGGTCCAGCGTCATCGTCCCGCCATTGCTCCAGCCCCAGACGCCGACCCGCGTCGCGTCGGCGTAGCTGCGCTGGAGGAGCGCGCGCGCGGCCGCCGTCTGATCGCGCGTGTCGACGACCCCGATCTGCTTGTAGAGCGCCTTGCGCCACGCACGGCCGCGCGGCGCCGGCGTCCCACGGTTGTCGACGCTGGCGACGATATAGCCCTGCTGGGCGAACATCACGTTGAGCAGATAGGAGAAGCTGTTCCACTCATCGAGAACGGTCGCCTGCGCCGGGCCCCCATAGACCGTGAAGAAGACGGGGTATCGCTTCGTGGAGTCGAACGCCGGGGGACGCATGATCCAGGCATCGAAGCTGAGGCCGGATTCCCCGCCGCGCGAGCCGTCGAGACGCGTGAACTCGACCGGCTCCCGGGCCAGCGCCGACACCGTGCTCTTGAGGTGGGCGTTGTCGACCAGCGTCCGGACGGTGGTGTGCGCGGGAAGCCGGATGAGCTCCGTCGTCGGGGGCGTGTCGAACGTCGACCAGGTGTGGATCGCCCAGCGTGCATCCGGCGAGATGTCGTAGTGGTGCACGCCGCGCTCGCCGGCGGGGGTCACCCGCTCCGGCCGACCGGTCCCGTCCAGCCGGGAGCGGTAGAGGTAGACCTGCGTCGCGTTGTCAGGGGACGCCAGGTAGTACACGAGACCCCGTGCCGTATCGATCGCCTGGATGAACGGGGAGCCGAACGGGCTGTTCGGCTCTGTGAGGTCGAAGGCTCCCGGGGTGAGCAGCTTGGTCTCCCGCCCGTCGCGTGAGACGAGGTAGGCGTGACGCCACCCATCCCGCTCGCTCACCCAGACGAACTGCCGGCCGCCGTTCACCCAGTGGACCTCGTCATCGACGTCGACCCACGCGGAGTCCTGCTCGGTGAGGACCGGGTGGACGGCACCGGTCTGCGCATCGCCAGCCATGACGACAAGGGTGTCCTGGAGGCGATTGAGGTGCTGCAACACGATCTCGCGGGAGTTGGCCGCCCAGCTCATGCGGGCGATATACGTGTTGCGAGGGTCGCCCGGGACAGCGAACCAGCGAGTCGTCCCGCCTGTCGCGGGCACGACACCGACCCGCCCCGCGGAGTTGGTCGTGCCGGCCTTGGGGTACTGAACCGGCTTGACGAAGGAGTACAGGGAATCCGTGTCGTCGATGAGGTCGAAGTCGCGGACACCGCTCGCGTCGAGCTGCCAGTACGCGATCTGTCGACCGTCAGGACTCCATCGGAAGCCGTCGCGGAGGTTCAGCTCCTCCTCGTAGACCCAATCGAACGTGCCGTTGATCACCGTCGGGGACCCATCGCTCGTCAGCCGTGTGATCTGGCCACTGGCGAGGTCTTCGATATACAGATTGTGCTCCCGCACGTAGGCGACGCGACGTCCATCGGGCGCGAACTTCGCGAACATGAGGGATGAGGGCGGCGCATCGCCTCCCAACTGCTTCAGCGTGCCCCTCGTTCGGTCGTAGACCCAGTAGTCGCCGCGCGTGTTCTCGCGCCAGACGCGGCGCGAGTTCGCGAACAGCAGTGCGCGCGAGCCGTCGGGCGACCAGAAGTAGTTCTCGACGTCGATCGGCTCCGACGCGCCGGCCGGGGTGAGCTTGGCGGCGGGAATCAGCACCGTCCGGGTGCCGCTCGCGGCGTCATGTCGCACGATGTCGGCACCGCGGGTGCCATCCGTCGCGGGCTCGAGGGCCGTGTAGGCGCCCGACGTGCCGGGGAACCAGTGAATCGACCCCAGCTGATCTTCCTGGAAATCGGGGGTCGTGAAGATCCGATCGAGCGTGATGCGCGATGGGTCCGGGGATTGCCCGCCCACCTGGGCGCGCGCCCGCGCCCAGGGCGACGCGGACGTCACGAGGGCGAGGGCGAGCGCGATGCGTGTGCTGGACCGCCGGCAGCTTCCGAAAACCGTCGTTGGGAGGTGCATCCCCAACGATACACGGCCGGCACCCTGCCCGCAGCTAGGCCGCCGTGCCCCTGACGCGCCTCGCGCGCCGATCGCGCGATCGGTCGTGCGCCGCGGGCGCGATCGCGGGTGTCCCGCGCAGCGGTCGCCGCGCGCGTCGCCGGCGCCCGCGTGCGGCGATCAGTTCTCGCGGACGCCGAGGCCCGTCTTCGTCCACACGACGACCGTCGTGCAGCCGGTGGATCCGAGCGTTTCGGCTCCCGCTGCGTTGGGGCCGGGGAGCGACCGGACGCGGAACTCGACCGGCACCGCGGCCGGCCCGTAGATCTCGATCCCCGCCAGCTCCTCCGGCTGGAACATCGCATCGAGTTCGCCCTGGATGATCCGATTGAAGGGCTGTCCGTCGAGCACGTATACGAGGCAGCTTCCGGGGCCGTGCGTGGGCACCAGGTCGACGCCACCCTCGTCGTAGGAGAGGCGTACCTCCCCCACGTTCGCGAACAGCTCGGAGAATCGCTGCGCGTGTTTGGCCTCGATCTGATCCGCCGTCATGAACTGGCCGATGCCAGCGTGCTCCCGGCGGTCGAATCCGACCCGGGCATATCCGACCTGGAGCTGCTGCACCTGCACGAGCACGGGACTCATCACGTATGCCGGAGTCAACATCGCGATCGTCACATGCTGCGGCTCTCGGTTGGTCAGCTCGACCACGGCCGATACCGGCTCGAATCCGACGGATCGCACGACCACCATGTGCGTGCCGCTCGGCAAGCGCCGCATGCTGAATGAGCCGGCGCGGTCGGTCACCGCGGAGTCGCTCGTCCCCTCCACGAACGCGGTCGCGCCCACGAGCGGGCTGCCATCGGGTCGCCGCACGTCGCCGTCCAGCACGGCGTGCCCGACGGGCCCATTGCGGCTCCCTTGACCCACGGTTGGTGTGGCGGTGGGGAGGTGGAGCGTTGCCATCGTGACGATGCGGTTGTCGAGCTCGATCTCGCGTTCCACGACCGTCGGATTGGGCTGAGCGCCGGCACCCTGCACCGCCGCCGGCCGGATCGCCCGCAGCAGACCCGACAGCCCGGCGGGTAGCCCGCAGAACCGGAACTCGCCACTCCGGTCGGTCGTCGTCTCGCGGTGATACGGTGCGACGCGGATGTCGCGTCCGCGGAAGCTGGTCTCGACCCACGACAGGTTGACGACCGCGTCGGGGATCGGCTCCTCTGTCTCGGGGTCGAGCACCCGACCCACGACGACGGCGACGCCGCTGTCGGCCGGCGGGGTTGGCCGGGCGGCGTCACGACAGAGTGCTCGGCGGATGGTGCGGCCCGACGGCGTCGCCATGGAGAGCAGGACTGGACGCCCCGGCGCCAACCGCACGGGTTGGCTGGCCAGGGACGTACCCAGGGAATCGAGGATCGGGTGGAAAATCCCGAGGCGGACCCGGCCGGCCGTGACACTGTCGAGCCGGAAGCGGCCGATGGAGTCGGTGACCGCCTCGCGCGATTGCCCGTCGAGGAGCACGACGGCGCCCGCCAGCGGGCCGCCGTGGATGCTGTCACCGATGAAGCCGGTGACGGACGTCGTCGGGGCTACAGTACCGCCACTGACGGTCAGTCGCGACGTCGGCTTCTGCGCGGCGGTGCGACCGGGCCAGAGCGGCATGGCGCCGCTCGCGATCGCCGCCGCGGCAGCCGCGCGGGTCCAGCCTCGAGTGAGGGAGCAGGCGTGCCGGCCAGGAGGCAGCGGGTGGCGCATCGGTCCTCCCCAAACTGGGCTACCAAAGTGTTGCAGGTCTCACGCCCACGCCAGCGGCTGTCCTGTTGTCGGTCGCCGGCGATCCCCGTCGTCGCCGCGGCGCCTGCCGACCGCGCCGGCTTACCGCCGACGGCTAGTCCTCGTAGACCCGGAAGGCGGCGCAGGTATTGTGGCCCCCGAATCCGAACGCGTTGCTCAGGGCGACACGCACCTCCCGGTGGGCGGGCTTGTTGAGCACGTAGCACAGGTCAGCGCACTCGGGGTCCCGCTCCGTGACATTGATCGTGGGCGGGACGACACTGTGGACGATCGACAGAAGTGATGCGATCGCCTCCACGGCTCCGGCCGCGCCGAGCATGTGGCCGGTCATGCTCTTGGTGGAGGTCGCGCTGAGCTTGCGGGCGTGGGGACCGAACACGGCCTGCACGGCCCGGCTTTCGGCGGTGTCACCGAGCGGCGTGGACGTCGCGTGCATGTTGATGGCGTCGACTTCCTCGGGGGCGATGCCTCCATCCTCCAGGATCCGCTCCATCGCGAGCCGGGCGCCCAGCCCCTCGGGGTGTGGCGCGGTGATATGGTGCGCGTCCGCGGACGCGCCGACGCCCACCACCTCTGCGTAGATCCGTGCGCCGCGACGCCGAGCATGCTCGACCGATTCGAGCACGAGCGCGCCGGCGCCGTCGCCCATCACGAAGCCATCGCGTTGCTTGTCGAAGGGTCGGGAGGCGTGCTCCGGATCGTCGTTCCGGGTGGAGAGCGCGTGCATGGACGCGAACCCACCGAGGCCGAGCTCACAGATCGCGGCTTCGGCGCCCCCGCACAGGATGAGATCCGCCTCGCCGTTCCGGATCGAGGCGGTACCATCCGCGATGTTGTGATTGCCTGTCGCGCAGGCGCTGACGACGCAGTGGTTCGGCCCGCGGAAGCCGTGCCGGATCGCGATGAACCCGCTCGCCATGTCCGGGATCATCATCGGGATGAAGAAGGGCGACAGCCGGCGCGGACCCCCCTTGAGGTACGCCTGGGTCTGCTCCTGAAACGTCTGGAGCCCTCCGATCCCGCTTCCGAAGATCACGCCCGCCCGCTCTCGCGCGAGGGGGGACAGCGTGTCGGGACCGATCCCGGCGTCCTTGAGGGCCTCGTCGGCCGCTGCGGCCGCGAACTGTGCGAAGCGATCGAGTCGCTGCGCCTGTTTGCGGTCGAGGTAATTCAGCGGGTCGAAGCCCTTGACCTCACAGGCGAAATGGGTCGTGAACGCCGACGCGTCGAAGCCCGTGATCCGTGCCGCACCGCTCTGGGAGGCGAGCATCGCCTCCCAGAAGCTCGGGGCGGACAGGCCGAGCGGCGTGATGGCTCCGATGCCCGTGACGACGACGCGCGGGCGACCGCGCGGGTCCGTCGCCTGGCCGTTCGAGGAGGCGGGACGAGGCGCGACGATCAAGGTCGGTCCACGCGACCGAACGGGTCACGCGAACGCCCGGCCGGATGAGGAGTCGAGGTCCGAAGTCGCATTGCCACGGAATATCACAGGGGGCACGGCGCAGTGTAAACCATGCCCCCTGGAGGCGAGGCCGGGCCGCTCGACGGCTGCCCGACCAGCCGCGCACCGCCCCGAACGGTTTCCCGTCCGGCGCGATGCGCGTCGAGCGGAGTCGGCGCTAGACCGTTGTGCGGCGGCCGGCGATCAAGTTGTAGATCACGGCGATGATCGCCACAATCAGAAGAATGTGGATCAGCCCACTCGCCACGTGGAACACGCCGAACCCCAGAATCCACCCGATGAACAGAATGACCGCAATGGTCCACAGCATATCCGGCCTCCCGATTGGGAATTGGTCGCGACCGTCTCGCCCATGGCTCGGCCCGGCCGCGCCGACTGCTCGGGCGAAGGGCATTTCCCATGCCGATGCCGGTCCGGGGCCCACGGGCGGACGCGGGGCCCCGCCGGCCAGCCACCCCGGCCGTACGGTCGGCGCCCAGGCGCCTAGTCCCCGGCCGTGCCAGGCGGGTCTCTATCGCCCGGGCGCTGCGGCGCCATATTTGGGCCTGTGACGAGCGCTCCGGTCATCATCCCGCTCCCCAGGATCGGCCCGGCGCCGGAGCCTCGGCACCGCGCGTTCATGGAGGTCCTCGCGAACGACGGGTCGTCGCCGCGGGACTGGAACGCGGCCCGCGCCGGCCTGCTGGTCCTCCGGCACGTGGACGCCTGGGCGAGTGGCGAGTGGCTTCCGAACCAACTGTTCGCCGAGCGCGAGGCGGTGGCGGGCGCGGTCGCCGAGGTGGGCGCCGAGGACCCCTTTCGGGGGCTCCTGGCGGCCGTCCTGGCCCGCACCGCGCGGGAGTGGACCCGGGGCCCCGACGGGCAGCCGGCGGCGCGGGCGCCCCGCTTTTCGCGTGTATCGGCGCCACTGCTCGCCTACGGGCGGGCCCTCGAGTTCGCGTCCCAGTGGAGTCTTGCGGCCGACGTCTACCTGACCGTCTGGGAGGGGACCGGCCCTCAGGCGCCCGGAGCCGACGCGGCGGACCTGGAGTCCGCCGCGATCGCGGCCCAGCGACTGGGCATTTGCTACAGGACGCTGGGCGAGCTGGATCGCGCGTGCGCAGCCTATGGCGAGGCGGAAAACATCGCCCGGCAGCGCGGCGACCAGGAAATGGTCCTGAGTGCGCGACTCGGACTGGCCAAAGTGGTCCAGGACCGGGGCAACTTTCCCCTCGCCGATCAGCGGTTCGCTGAGATCCTGGGCGACGCGACGACTGCCAGGCTTCAAGACATTCGTGCCCGCGCGTATCACAACCGGGGTGAGCTCGCCTACTCCCGCGGCGCCTACTGCAACGCGGTCGAATGGATGTTCGAGGCCTGGGCGCTCCAGCGGGACGCCAACGAGCGTGAGCGGGTGCTCTGCGACCTCGCACTCGCGCTGCTGGGAGCCGGATATCGGAGCCTAGCGCGGCACGCCTACCAGGTGCTCGCGTCGACCGGAGGCGAGCCGTGGACCCGCTGGATCGCGACCATCAACCTGCTCGAGATCGCGACGTTGGACGGCGATGAAATGGAATTTGGGCGGCACCGGCGGACGCTGCGAGAGGTGGCGCTCCCGCCGCGGCTCGCGGCGAACTTCTCCTATTACGCGGGGTTGGGGGACGCTGCTTTCGGGCGCGCCGACCATGCATCCGCGGAACTGGAGCGCGCTATGACGATCGCGCGGCAACACGGGTTCGGAGAACTCTACGTCAAGGCCGAAGCGGCGCTGACCGACGTGCTCCGCGGTGCGGCTACGCCGCCGCGAGACGCCGGGGCGCCGCTCCCCCCTGAATACGCGTACATTAGCGAGGCACTGCACGAGGCGTGGGCAGGTGCGGCGATCGGAGCGCACTGACGGGACCGCATCCGACGCAGAACAGCGCGCCGGCCCGGTTGGCGGGTAGGGTTCGGACCGGCTTCTGACCCGCCGGGGTCGTGTGGGGCGCGCCTCGCGAGCGCGCCCCCCGACGCCAGCAGGTCAGCCCATAGGTTCAGCAGTGATTGCTGCTGCCGGAGCCGACGCCCGGTTGACAGTCGCCGTGGATCGGGGCAGTCGGTGAGGCGCACGCGGCGAGGCCTGCGAGGGCCAGGGTGGCGAGAGCGAGGACGGTGCGGCGGCCGATGCGCATGTATACCTCAGGCACGAGAGTGGGTGGGACGGGGGGTGACCTGTCCCAACAGAATCGCGCCCAAGGGCGCAGCCGCGCAGCACCGGATCGGAACCATCTGCGGCGAGAACGGAACCTGGTGGCGCCGCCGCTCGGCGAATCCGAGCGCGGGGCGCCCGGAGACGCGAGGATGCTGATCGTCGCTCGGCTCGCCCCGGCCCTACAGACTCGGCTCCGCATCGCGGCGGGCGCCGAGTACAGGCTCCTGGAAGCGGATTCCTGGGTCGCGTTCCGCCATCTCGTGCGGAGCAGTCCGGCGCAGGTCGCGGTCGCCGACCCGTGTGCCGATGGACAGGACGAAAGTCGAACGGCGCCGGCCATCGCGGCGATCGGCGCCGCCGCCGCGGTCACCACGGTGTTCGTGTATGCCACCATCACTCCCGCAGCGACACGCGCCATGCTCGCGCTGAGCGCGAGCGGCATTCGCCACTTCGTGCTCAGCGGGGTAGACGATGAGCCATCCCGGTTCCGCGAGCAACTCGAGATGTTTCGGGCACCCGGGCTGGAGGAAGAGGTGCTCGCGCCGGTGCTCGCGGCACTCGGCGAAGTCCGCGCCCCGCCGTCGGTCCGTGAGGCGCTGCGGGCGCTCTTCCGGGCCCCGCGCCGCTACGAGACGGCGGAACAGTTGGCCGATGCAGCCGGCGTGTCGCGTCAGTATCTGAATCGGTGCCTGGCCGACGCGGGCCTGGTCCCGGCACGCGTCATGGTCGCCGCCGCGCGCGTGCTTCGGGCCTACCAGTACGCCCGCGTCCCCGGGCTCACGATCGCCGACGTCGCGGCTCGGCTTCGCTACGCCGACACGCGCACGCTCGTCCGCCACGTGCGGGAAGTCGTTGGGGCGACGCTCCCCGCGTGGAGCGCCACGACACCGGCCGCTGCCTGTGTCGCACAGATCACGGCCCGACTGGGGCTCGGGACTCGGCGTCCGCTGTACCTCGTGGGCGGCAGCGAGCGCCGAGTCGGACGGGCCATTGGCGGTCGCTGAGTCGCGCCGGGCCGGCACCATCCGCGCCCGGCCCCTCGGGCCCGGATCGGCGCCACGGCCTGTCGCCCCGGGCGAGTCGACATGCTGAGCGCAACCGCGGACCCCCTGGCGCCCCCGTCCCCGCCGGCGCCGCGGCGCCGAGGGCTGTCGCTCACCCAGTGGATCCTCGTCTCGATGGTGCTGGGAAGCCTCATCGGATGGCTCTTTCCGGCGGCCGGCGTCGCCCTCAAGCCGCTGTCGACCATCTTCCTGCGGCTCATCGAGTCGCTCGTCGTGCCCCTGATCTTCAGCACCCTGGTGGTGGGGATCGCGGGGCATGGCGACGATCTCCGGCGCGTCGGGCGCCTCGCGTTCTGGACGCTGCTCTTCTTCGAGGCGATGACGACGCTCGCGCTCGTGATCGGGCTCCTCGCGGGGAACATCGGCAGGCCCGGAACGGGAGTCGTGCTCGAGCAGGGACCCGGAGGAGCCGGCCCGCAGCTCGCCACCCGAGCGGTGACCCTGGCCGGTGCGTTGGAGCGCCTCGTCCCGCGCAGCATCGCCGAAGCGGCGGCCGCAAACGACGTTCTTCAGGTCGTCGTGTTCGCGGTCCTGTTCGCCGTTGCCCTGGTGCGCGTCCCGCGAGAGAGCCGGACGGTGATGCTGACGCTGTGCCGCAGCCTCGCGGACGTGTCGTTCAAGATGGTCGGGTTCGTGATGCTCTATGCACCGATCGGCATCGGGGCCGCGCTGGCGGCCACGATCGGCCAGAGCGGGCCGGGTGTGCTGGTCGGCCTCGGCAAGCTCGTGCTCACGATCTACGTGGCGCTGATCGTGTTCGTCCTCGCGGTGCTGCTCCCGGTGACTCTCGCCTGCCGCGTGCCGCTCCGGGCGTTCCTCCGAGCGGTGCGCGAGCCCGCGCTGATCGCGTTCTCGACCTCGACATCGGAAGCTGCCTTACCCCGAGCGATGGAGACGATGGAAGCGCTCGGCGTCCCGCCGCGAATCGTGGGGTTCGTGATCCCCACCGGCTACTCCTTCAACCTGACCGGGAGTACGCTGTACGTCGCGGTCGCGGCCTTGTTCGCGGCACAGGCGGGCCGCGTGCCGCTCCCACTCAGCGCGCAACTCCTGTTGATGTTGACGCTGATGCTGTCGAGCAAGGGCATCGCCGGCGTCCCGCGGGCCTCGCTCGTGATGCTCTCCGGCGCGCTCGGGACGGTCGGGCTGCCCCTCCAGGCCGTGGCCGTGATGCTGGGGGTCGACGCATTCAACGACATGGGGCGCACGACGGTGAACGTCGTGGGCAACTGTCTGGCGGCTGCCGTCATGGCTCGCTGGGAGGGCGTGAACCTGGCCGTCGGCAACGAGAGCCCCGGCCCGCGCGACGCGTCGGTGACTCCAGTGGGGACGGAGGCGGTGGCGGGGGCGGAGACACCCTGACCTGCCGCGCGCGCCGGACCGGCGTCGAACGCTGCCCCTACACCCCCGACAGCGTCACACCCTGGGCACGGAGCCACGCCTCCATCTCGTCCTGGATCTGATGCAGGCGGGCGTCCGTGCGGGCCTCGAAGCGAAGCACGAGCGCCGGCTGGGTGTTCGATGCCCGGATCAATCCCCACCCGTCCCCGAACAGGACGCGGGCGCCATCGACCGTGATCACCTGGTGCGTGGCCGACCAATGTTCGACCGCGCGTGCCACGATCCCGAACTTCCGGTCATCGGGGCAATCGACGCGAAGCTCGGGAGAGATGGGGTAGACCGGGACACCCTCGAGCAGCTCGGCAACCGAGCGCCCCGTGCGGGCGATGATGGCGAGGAGCCGCCCGGCCGCATAGAGGGCGTCGTCGAAGCCGTAATACCCGTCGGCGATGTACATGTGCCCGGAGAGCTCGCCGGCCAGCGGCGCATGCAGCTCGTGCATCTTCGCCTCGATCAGCGAGTGACCCGTCTTCCACATGACCGGAGTGCCACCGGCGGCGCGGATCGCCTCCTCGAGCGCGAGGGAAGACTTGACATCGAAGATCACCGGCGCGCCCCGGTACTGCGGCTTGGCCAGAATGTCGCGCGCATAGATCGCGAGTACCCGGTCACCCCACACGATCGCTCCGGAGCCGTCGACGACTCCGATCCGATCGGCGTCGCCGTCGAGTGCGAGGCCCGCGTCGGCCGGAGCGCCGGAGGCAGCGGCCGCGCGCACGGCGGCCTGGAGATCGGCGAGGTTCGCCGCCTGGCTCGGGTCAGGCTGGCGATGCGGGAATGTCCCGTCACTCTCGCAGAGGATGCACTGCGTCGTCGTGACGCCGAGTCGCTGGAGCAGCCGCGGGCCGACGAGGGCGCCGACGCCGTTGGCACAGTCGAGCGCGACACGGAGCGGCCGAGGGAGAGGGCCTCCAATCCGGTCGACGAGGTCGTCGAGATACGCGTCGAGGACGGGTGTCTGGCGCACCGTTCCCCGCCCGGTCACCTGGCGGCCCTCGCGGATGAATGTGAGGAGCTGTTGGATCTCGTCCCCGAACAACGCGCGCCGGCCGACGCACATCTTGAAGCCGTTGTAGGGAGCGGGGTTGTGCGAGGCGGTGATCTGGACGCCTCCAACGACCCCGAGCCGTTCCAGGCTCCAGTACAGCGCGGGCGTCGGCACCACGCCGACGTCGATCACGTCCAGCCCCGAGCCGGTGAGCGCGTCGGCGAGGGCATCGTGCAGCGCCCCGCCGCTCGGCCGGTTGTCACGGCCGATCGCCAGCGCCCCACGTATGCCTGCGTCGGCCAGGTATACGGCGAAGGCACGGCCGACGGCCCGGGCCGTGTCCGGGGTCAACTCGGACCCGGCGATTCCTCTGATGTCATATTCCCGGAAGATCTGCGGGGGCGCGTACGGAGCGGCGGCGGTCGGTGGTGTCGGTGCCGGCAGGGCGGTCATATCGGTCGAGTGAGGAGAGTCGGCCAACCGTAGGTGTCGCGCGTGGGGCAGGGGCGGGCGACCGGGTCAGCCGGTCGGGTTACTCCGGTGCAACTTCCCGGCCTCGGCGGACGTAAGGCAAGCGTGGGCGCTCTCATTCCTGGAGGTACGCCATGGCCGGGCCAGGGTCGACCGGCAATGTGATCGCGGCGCTCGCCAGCTTCTTCATCCCGGGCTTGGGGCAGCTTCTCCAGGGCCGGCTGCTGATGGCGGTCGTGCAATTCATCCTCGCCGGAGTGCTCTGGGTGGTATGGCTGGGATGGGCGGTGCATCTCTGGTCGACCCTCGACGCGGCGTTGTACCGCCCGTCCGCCTGAGGACCGACGCCATGGCCGCGACGCCCGACATGCCCGTGCCGTACGAGGCGCAGACGCCGCTCACCCGCTTCTTCGTCGGTCGGCGAAGCGAGGTGCGGGCCGGCTGGCGGCTCGTTCTCTACATCGTGATGGTGCTCGTGCTGAGCCGCGTGCTGCTGTTCGCGGCGCGCGCGATCCCGGCGCTCGGACGCGCGCTTCAGGGCGCGCCGGGCCTGCTCACACCGGGGCCCCAGATCCTCCAGGAGGCCATCCAGCTCGCAATCGTGCTCGTCCCGGCCGTCGTCATGGGGCGGCTCGAGCGCCGCTCCCTCGCGGACTACGGGCTGCCCGGCCGGGGCGCGTTCGGCAAGCACTTCTGGATCGGCATGCTCTGGGGGCTCTGCCTCATCAGCGCCGTCATCGGCGGTATCGCCCTCTTCCGCGGCTACGACATCAGCGGGCTCGCGCTCTCGGCGGGTGCGATCGTGGAGTACGGGCTCCTCTGGTTGGTTGGATTCACTCTCGTGGGGTTCTTCGAGGAGTTCACGTTCCGCGGGTACACGCAATTCACGCTCGCATCGGGAGTCGGCTTCTGGCCGGCGGCGGTGATTCTCTCGGCGGCGTTCGGGGGCGCTCACCTGTTCAACCCGGGCGAGGGGTTGGTCGGCGCGCTTCAGGTCTTCCTGATCGCGATGTTCTTCTGCCTGACCCTGCGCCGCACGGGCACGCTCTGGTTCGCGATCGGAGTCCACGCGGCATTCGATTGGGGGGAGACGTTTCTCTACTCCGTCCCGAACAGCGGGCTCAGGGCCGCGGGCCATCTCTTCGCATCATCGCTGCACGGAGCGCCGTGGCTGACGGGCGGGAGTGTCGGCCCGGAAGGAAGCGTGATCTGCTTCGTCCTCGTGGCTCTGTCGATCCTCCTGTTTGCTCGCCTCTATCCCCGCGCTCGCGCCTGAGGGGACGCGAAGGCGAGGCCCGCATTGCAGCGGTGTTGACGGCGGTGGGTGAGCGGTCTATCTTCGTTCCCGTGTCCGCCATCGTCCGTCATCACCATCACCATGTCCATCTCCACGGCCCACGGGCCGCGGCGAGGCATGCGCACATGGATGATCGGCGAATGATCTGAGAGCACCGACTCCCACGACAGCTGCGCAAGACCGCCACGGCCCGTCCGAATCCGGATGGGCCGTTTTCGTTGTGCCGGATAGCTCCGCCCGCCCCTCGCCCCCGACATGCTTCGTATCGCCCTACCCAACAAAGGACGTCTCGCCGCCGACGCGCGGACTCTCTTCGCCGACGCCGGCCTCGAAGTCCGATCGGCAGGCGAGCGCGCGCTCACGGCGTCACTCGGTGGCGAGTTCCGCGCGATCTTCGTCCGCGCACAGGATGTACCGGAGCTGGTGGCCGACGGCGCGGCCGACGCCGGCGTGACCGGCTGGGATCTCGTGTGCGAAGCCGAGCGCCGGCTCGACATGCTGCTCGACCTGGAGTTCGGCCGCTGTCGGATCGTCGTCGCCGCCCGTGACGAGAGCGGGATCCGATCCGTGGACGACCTCGCCGACGCGAGTCCGCCGCACCGGGTCGCGACCGTTTTTCCGCGGATCACGAGGCGCTTCTTCGGCGAGCGGGGTCGGCCGGTCGACATCGTGACCATCTCCGGCGCGGTGGAAGTCGCGCCCCACCTCGGCATCGCCGATGTCGTTGTCGACCTGACGTCGACCGGGTCGACGCTGGCGATGAACGGGCTCCGAGAGATCGGGACCATCCTCGAGTCGTCCGCGCGCCTCGTCGGGGCGCCGCAGGGGGCGTCGCTGCAATGCGCGTCCGCGCGACGCCCCGGCCTGCGCGACGGGCTGGATGACCTGACGACGGCGTTGAGCGCCGTGTTACGCGCCCGGGGTCAGCGCTACCTCATGGCCAACGTCCCGCGTGCCGCGCTGGATCGAGTGAAGGCCGTGCTGCCGGGGCTCCGCGGCCCGACGGTTGTCGACGTGCTGAACGGCGGCCGCTTCGTGGCGGTGCACGCCGTGGTGCCCGCGGCAGGGGTCTACCGAACGATCTCGGCGCTCAAGGCGCTCGGCGGCGAAGGCATTCTCGTGACCCGCATCGAGCGACTCACCCCATGAGCGCGACGATCCGCTCGGACCGGCCGGCGTGCGAGTCGGCGACCCCGCCAGTGGTGTTTCGCGTGCGCGGCGACGTTCTGGAGCTGTCGCCGGTCGACCGGCGAGCGCTCTTCGACCGCTCGACCGGGAGCGATGAGAGCGTCCGGGCAGCGGTGCGGGATATCGTCGACCGGGTGCGCCGCGAGGGCGACGCCGCCCTCGTGGCACTCGCGCGGCAGTTCGAGGGGGTCGAGTTGACGGCCCTCGAAGTGACGCGTGCGGCCTGTGACGCGGCGCTGGCGGAGCTCGACGGCCCCGCGCGTGCCGCACTGGTGCGCGCCGCCCGCAACATCCGCTCGGCGCACGCGGCGTGGATGCCGGTCGGCGGTGAGGTCGAGACGGAGCCGGGTGTCCGGGTGGAACGGCGCCCCGATCCGCTGGACCGCGTCGGCGTGTACGCGCCTGGCGGTCGCGCGAGCTATCCCTCGAGCGTGCTCATGGGCGCGATTCCCGCGCGTGTCGCCGGCGTGCGCGAGGTCGTGCTCTGTACGCCGCCGGGCCCGCACGGGACACCATCGCGCGTGATCCTCGCGGCGGCAGCGGTAGCGGATGTCGACCGCGTGTTCGCGATCGGCGGGGCCGGCGCGATCGCCGCGATGGCGTTCGGGACGGGGTCGGTTCCCCGCGTCGACCGCATCGTCGGCCCGGGGAACGCGTACGTGGCCGAAGCGAAAAGTCAGGTCGCCGGGGTCGTCGCCACCGACGCGCCAGCCGGCCCGAGCGAGCTGCTCGTGCTGGCCGACGCTACGACCGATGCGGATTTCGTGGCGGCCGAAGTGGTGGCCCAGGCCGAGCACGACCCGCGGGCGTCGGTCGTCATCGTCGTCGTCGGCGAACGGACCGGATCGTACCCGGAGCACCTGGCGGCGGTCATCGCCAGTCGCGCTGACGCTGCCGCGCGGCGAGCGATCGTGCTCCAGGCGCTCGCCGAGAGGGGTGCACTGCTGACTGCCCGGAGTCTGGACGCCGCGGTCGCGTTCGCAAACGCGTGGGCGCCCGAGCACCTGCTGATCGCAGTGGAGAGTCCGGAGGCACTCGTCTCCCGGATCCGTGGGGCGGGGACCATCGCGGTCGGCCCGACATCCTCCGTCGTCTTCGGGGACTACATGACGGGCGCGAATCATGTGCTCCCGACGGGCGGGCTGGCGCGCAGCTACGGCGGCCTGTCGACGCTGGACTTCGTGCGGTGGACCACGATTCAACGCGTGAGTCGGAGCGCGGCGTCGGCAATGGCCGACGACGTCGCCCTGTTGGCCGAGGCTGAGCAGTTGCCCGCGCACGCCGCCGCCGCACGGGGCGCAGCCCACGCCGCCGTCCGGACCGGTTTCCGCGCGGCCTACGGCCGCATCGGGCGTTATGTCGGCGCAGGCGTTCCGGGTTCGCCGGTCGAGCTGAGCGACAACACGAACCTCTGGGGCGCACCGCCGTCGGCCGCCCGCGCGATCGAGGACACGGGTGCCCGCGTGTCGCGCTACCCTGCGGCGTACGCCGACGCACTGGTCGCCGCGCTCGCGGACTACGCCGGCGTGAGCGTGGACATGGTCGTCACCGGCTGTGGATCGGACGACGTCCTCGACGCCGCAATGCGGGCGCTCGGCGAGCCCGGCGACCGCGTCGCGCTTCCCGACCCCACCTTTCCGATGGCGGCGACGATCGCCCGCATGAACGGGCTGGTCCCCGTGGCCGTGCCGCTGACGGCCGAGCACACGGTCGATGTCGACGCACTCGCGGCCGTGGGCGCACGGCTCATCTATCTCGCGACCCCGAGCAACCCGACAGGGATCGCATGTGCCCCCGACACCCTGCGGAGATTGACAGGGCGTGCGCCTGGATTCGTGATCGTCGACGAGGCATACGCGGAGTTCACAGGGCGCGACCGTGGGTGCGCGCTCGATCTCGTCGCGACGAGTCCGAGGCTCCTGGTCGTGCGCACGCTGTCCAAAGCCTGGGGTCTGGCTGGTCTCCGCATCGGTTACGCCGTCGGACAGCCTGCGCTCGTCGCCGAAGTCGAAAAAGCACGCGGCCCATACAAGGTGAGTGTGGTCGCGGAGCAGGCGGCGCTGGCTGCGCTGGCCCACGATCGGGCGTGGATGGCGAGATGTGTGGCGGCGGCGGCCGACGGTCGCGCCCGACTCGCGACAGCCCTCTCGGACCTGGGGCTCCGGACGCTGCCCTCGCACGCGAACTTCCTCCTCGTCCCCATCGAGGGGCCGACCGGAAGTGCCCGACGCTTCGCGTCGGCGCTGCGCGCCCTGGGGGTCGGGGTTCGGGCGTACGATGCGCTCACCGGGATCGGTGACGCGATCAGGGTCACCGTCGGGCCCTGGCCCATGATGGAGCGCCTCCTCGAGGCCGTGGCGACGGTCCTCGCGGCGGGCGACGCGGTCGTCGGGTCGGCAGATGCCGCGCGCTCGCCAGCGTCACGACGCCCGCCCGACACGCCGTCCTGCGAGTTCCCGCGAGCGGGAGCGGTCCAGCCGTGAGCGGCCCGATCGTGAGCGGCCCGGCGCGGCGTCCGTCTCGAGTGGTGATCCTGGACCACGGATCCGGGAACATCCACTCGCTGGCCAAAGGTCTCCGGGCAGCGGGCGCCGAGCTCCGCATCGAGTCGCCGTCGGCCACTGCGCTCGATGCGGACCTGATCGTGCTCCCCGGCGTCGGTGCCTTCTCGGCGGCCGCCGAACGGCTCGCCGCGATCCGCACCCGGATGCGGGATGCGCTCGGGCGTGATGTCGCAGCGCTCGGGATCTGCCTCGGCATGCAACTCCTCTTCGAGGAGAGCGAGGAGGGGCCAGGCCGCGGCCTCGGCGTCCTCGCGGGGCGTGTGACGCGACTCGGCGCGGCCCGCGTGCCACACATGGGCTGGAACGCGGTGGAGCGCGCGCAGGGGTCGCCGTGGCCCGGAATGGGCTCGGACGATCCCGCGCTCGCCCGAGCCGGTCTCGTGGAGGCGTACTTTGCACACGGCTACGCCTGCCGTCCAACCGATCCGTCGTGCGTGACGGCGTGGACCTCCGTCGCGGGGGATCGGTTCCCGTCGGTCGTCCGAGCGGGCTCGGTCGTCGGTACGCAATTCCATCCCGAGAAGAGTGGGGCGCCGGGTCTCGAGTTCCTGCGGGCGGTCGTGGACGATGTTCGGCCCCGTGTCTGTCGCGCTGCCGGCAGCGCGTGGAGTGCCCCACGATGATCGCGATCCCTGCCGTCGACGTGCGCGAAGGTGCCTGCGTCCAACTCGTGGGCGGGGTGCCCGGCGACGAGCGCGTGCGTATGCCCGATCCGGTCGCGGCCGCGGAGGGGTGGGCCCGGCTCGGCTTCCGACGGCTGCACGTCGTCGACCTCGATGCCGCACTCGGCACCGGCTCCAACGCGCCGACCATCCGGGCCGTCGTGGCGGCGAGCGCGATTCCGGCGCAGGTGGGGGGCGGCGTCCGTGGTGACGCGGATATCACGGACTGGCTCGCCGCGGGCGCCGCGTCGGTGATCATCGGCACGCGGGCGCTGGAGGAGCCGGAGTGGCTGGAGGGCATCGCCTGGCGCCATCCGGGACGCCTCGTCGTCGCGGCCGACGTGCGGGAGCGCGCGGTCGTCGTCCGCGGCTGGACACGTGCACTCCGACTCGATATCCACGCCGCCCTCCAGGCTCTCGCGCCACTCCCGCTGGCAGGTGTGCTCGTCACTGCGGTCCACCGGGAGGGGCAGATGCGCGGTCCGGACGTGCGCCTCGTCGACCTGGTCGTGCGTGAATCCGCGGCCCCCGTGTATGCGGCCGGCGGTGTCGGGTCCCTGCGTGACCTCGACCGGCTCGCCGGGGCCGGCGTGGCCGGGGTGGTGATCGGGATGGCGCTGTACACCGGCGCGCTGGACGCGCGCACGGTCGCCGAGGCATTCGGCGGTGGGCAATGACGAGCGATGCGGGGCGGGACCCGAGCGCACCGATCGTGGTCGAGCGCCGGACGCGTGAGACAGCCGTCCGCGTCCAGGTCGCCGAGGGCACGCTCCTGGCCGACGCGCGCGCCGTCATCCGCACCGGAGAGGCCTTCCTCGACCACATGCTCGTGACCCTCGCCCGGTACGCAGCGGTCGATCTCCGCATCGAAGCGTCGGGAGACCTCCGGCACCACCTGGTCGAAGACGTCGCGATCGCCGTCGGCACGGCGATCGCGCGCCATCAACCTGCCAACAGCGCACGCTACGGCCACTGGACGATCCCGATGGACGATGCTCTGGTCGAGGTCGCGCTCGACCTCGGCGGACGGCCGTACTATCGCGGCCCCCTCCCGAGCCGACTGTACGATCACTGGATGCGGTCCTTCTCGGACCATGCGCGAGCCACGCTCCACGTGCGGGTCGTCCGCGGACGCGACCGACACCACGTGATCGAGGCGGCGTTCAAGGGCCTCGGGGTTGCACTGCGCCAGGCGTTGTGCGCCACCCCGACGACCATGAGCACGAAGGGGCCGGTGACATGGTGACGTGGTCCGCGGAGTCGCGCACGGCGGGAGCACCGCGGCCGTGCTGATGCGACGCCTCGTCGTCTGCCTCGACGTGGACGCGGGTCGGGTCGTGAAGGGGACCCGGTTTCAGCGGCTCCGCGAGATCGGCGATCCGGTCGTGCTCGCGGAGCGGTACGCCAGGCAGGGAGCGGACGAGATCGTGCTCCTCGACATCTCGGCCACAGCGGCACACCGGACGCCCATCCACGGTGCCATGGCGGAGGTCGTGCGCCGGGCCGCCGAGCGGTTGTGGGTACCGCTCACCGTAGGCGGTGGGATTCGGTCGGTGGAGGACGTCGACGCGGCCCTGCGGGCCGGCGCCGACAAAGTCGCCATCAACTCGGCGGCCGTGCGTCGACCGGCCGTGCTGACCGAGGCGGCGACACGATTCGGCGCCCAGTGTGTCGTCGCGAGCATCGATGCTCGACGCGCACCGGTAGCCGCGGCCGGCGATGCGGGGCCCGACCCGTGGCGCGTCGTCGTGCGCGGCGGGCGGACGCCCACGAACCTTGGCGCGGTCGACTGGGCACGCACGTGCGTCGGGCATGGCGCCGGTGAGCTGCTGGTGACGAGCATCGACGCCGACGGCACCCGCGGCGGCTACGATCTCGACCTCACCCGGACGATCGCGGACGCCGTGACTGTCCCGGTGGTCGCCTCGGGGGGCGCCGGCAGCGCGGCCGACGTGTGCGCCGTGCTTCAGCAGGGGCGCGCCGACGCGGCACTCGTCGCAGGCATCGTCCACGATGGCGTCGAGACGGTCTCGGGCCTCAAGCGGGCGATGGCGGCTGCAGGGCTGCCGGTGCGCGGGTGGCCGGCCACTCGACCGGCGCGGGCCGAGGTGGGGCCGACCCCGTGAGCTGGACGGAAGTGCTCGACCCGGGCACCCTCGATTTCGGCAAAGCCGGTGGGCGGATCACGGTGGTGACGCAGGACGCCGCCACGGGCGCCGTGCTCATGGTCGCCCAGGCCGATCGTGAGGCGCTCGAGCGCACGCTGGCGACCGGAGAGATGCACTACACCTCGCGCACACGCGGCCTGTGGCACAAGGGTGCGACGAGCGGGAACCGGCAACGAGTCGTCTCGCTCACAACCGACTGCGATCGGGACGCAGTACTGGCGCGCGTCCGTCCGATGGGTCCCACATGCCACGCCGGCCCGATGTCGTGCTTCGGCGCTGTGGCCCTGCACGCCGACGCGGTCGCTGACCTGGACGGCACGGTCGACGCCCGCGCCGAGGCGCTGGAAGACGGTGCGAGCTACACGCGGCGCCTACTCGCCGATCGGAACCTGCGGGTGAAGAAGCTGGGCGAAGAGACGGCTGAACTGGTCCTTGCCTGCGCAGACGGCGATGCACGGCGCGCCTGCGAGGAGGCTGCCGACGTCATCTACCACCTACTCGTCGCCCTGCACGGCGCGGGCGGCGACTGGCGGCAGGTGCAACGCATCCTGGCCGCCCGGGCCGCCCGCGCCCCCGGCGCGTGAGCGCCGCCGGCGCGTGAGCGCCGCCGCTGCCCGGCGCTATCTCGCGTCGGGCAGGTTGATCGCGTGGAGCGGCAGCCCGCCGCCGAGGTTATCCATGACGACGACCGTCCGGACCGCCCCATTGTTCAGGGAGTTCAGCGTGTCGTCGACAGCGACCGTCCGCGAACCCGCCTGGGTCATGCGGATCTCCCACGAACCCGGGGCGAGCAGCTGGTATACCGAAGCCGCCTTGAACTGGAGGCCGCCGATCAGCGGGGTCGTGGGGAGCGTGTCGCCGACCGCGCTCGCGTACACGTCGAGCGCCCCGCCGCTCGGGGCGACATTGACGAACCGGAGCTTGATGGCCGTCGTCACCGGCGCGGTGTTCGAGTCGGACGTGAACAGCGTCGTGATGTTGGCCGCCGGCCCGACCGCGTAGAACGTGAAGGTGTGGTTGGGCGTGATCGTGACGGTCGTATTGATCAGCACATGGGTGGAGTCGCCCTTGGGCGTGACCTGAATCGGCGCCGCCGAGCTGGTGTCCTCCACGATGTAGGACGTTCCCTTGAGGAACACGAGTCCGGAGATGGCCTTGCTGTTCTCCGCGTAGAAGTCGAAGGCGCGGGCGTCCGCGACCGCGTGGACGAATCGCAGGAGCGCCTTCCCTGCTGGGGGCTGGGTAGGCCCGCCGCCACCGCCGCCACCGCCGCCGCCACTGCTGCTACAGCTCGTGCTGCCGACGGCGAAAACCGCCGCGACGCCAAGGGCGAGCGGCACACTCCGACCTCGCATAGGTGCGAATCCTCCTCGAGTGGTTGCCCGGCGCCCGCGCGGACATCCGCGCAGGTGGCCGGTACGGCTCAGCCAGAGAGCAATTGTCGGGCCCGCATGCTGGAGCCCGCGGTCCGCCCTGGCGCGGGCGGAGTGGCGGTGCGCGGCTCCGGCCGGCGGTATGGCGCTCGTCGAGCAAGCGCCAAGCCGCGGGGGGGGGAGCGGTGCGGACAAATTCGACAGTCCGCAGGAGGGCAGCCGCCCGACGCCGGTCAGATTTGCTAACTTGTGTTGGGGCGCGCGATCGGAGTGGGGCGCCGAGTGTCTTGCGCCCCCGACCCGCGTACGTCCAGTGCGGTTGCGGACCTGTCGTGAGGAGCGATCGATGACGAGGGCGAGCGGTGCGGCGAGCGGGGTGTGGGGCGATGTCGCGAGCAGAGGTCAGGGGATGTCCGCCGGAGGAGGCGGCCGATCCGGCGATCTGCACGTGCCGCACTACATCGGCGGGACATGGCAGCGGTCGGCGGCGGCGGAGCTCGTCGACGTCATCAATCCGGCCACCGGCGAGCTCCTCGCCCGCACGCCTCTCGCGTCCGCGGACGAGGTGGACGCCGCCGTCCACGCGGCGGTCTCGGCCTTTCCGGCGTGGCGCCGAACGCCACCCGGCGAGCGGATCCAGTACCTGTTCAGGCTCAGGGGGCTGCTCGAGGAGCATCTCGACGAGCTCGCGCGCGTGATCACACTCGAGAATGGCAAGACGCTGGCGGAGGCGCGGGCCGAGCTCCGGCGGGGCATCGAGAACGTCGAAGTGGCCTGCGGCATCCCGATGCTGATGCAGGGCTACAACCTGGAGGACGTGACACCCGGGGTCGACGAGACGCTGATCCGCCAGCCGCTCGGGGTCGTCGCGGCGATCACGCCCTTCAACTTCCCGGCGATGATCCCCTTCTGGTTCCTGCCATACGCCGTCGCCTGCGGCAACACCCTGGTGCTCAAGCCGTCGGAGCGCGTGCCCCTCACGATGCGCCTGGCCATGGAGCTGATCGAGCGTACGGGGATCCCGGCCGGCGTCATCAACGTGGTCAACGGGGGCCGGACGGCGGTCGAGGCGCTCTGCGACCATCCGATGGTGCGGGCCGTGAGCTTCGTCGGGTCGACGCCGGTCGCCAAGGCCGTGTACACCCGGGCGGCAGCGAGCGGGAAACGCATGCAGTGCCAGGGCGGGGCGAAGAACTTCGTCATCGTCCTCCCGGACGCCGATATGCAGCTGGCGACCCAGATCATCGCCGACAGCGCCTTCGGATGTGCGGGGCAGCGGTGCCTCGCCGTGTCCGTCGCCGTCACGGTCGGGGACGCGCAGCGGACCTTCGGGGATGCCATCGCCGCTGCGGCGGCGTCGCTCCGCGTCGGGGACGGACTGGACAGCAGCGTGCAGATGGGGCCCGTGATCGGTGTCGAGAGTCAGCGTCGCATCGAGACCCTGATCGATCAGGGGGCGAGGGACGGCGCGCGGGTACGTGTCGACGGCCGAGGGGCCCGGATCGCGGGGCGGGAGCGCGGGTCGTTCGTGAAGCCGACGATCCTCGACGGACTCCCGCCGACGAGCACCTTGGCGGAGACAGAAGTCTTTGGTCCGGTGCTCAGTCTCGTCCACGCGGACTCGGTGGACCAGGCACTCGAGCTGCTGGCTCGGAGCCCGTACGGCAATCAGGCGTCGCTGTTCACGACCAGCGGCGCGGCCGCCCGCCGGTTTCGCTACGAGGCACCGGCAGGCAACATCGGCATCAACATCGGCGTCGCGGCCCCAATGGCGTATTTCCCGTTCAGCGGCTGGAAGGAGAGCTTCTTCGGCATCCTCCACGGCCAGGGGCGCGACGCGGTCGAGTTCTACACGGAGTCCAAGGTCGTGATCGAGCGCTGGTCACGGCAGGAGACGCGGAAGTTCTGAGCCGGCTCGGCGGGCCGCAGGCCACCGAGGACGGCTACAGCGCCTTGCTGGCGGGGAGCTCCGAGACGGCGCGCCATGCCTGATCGATCGCGACGTCGGTGTACGCGGTCGCGCCCGAGTCGGAGTTGGCGATCGTGATCCGGCCGAACGGCCTCCGGCCGATCTCGTGCGGGGCCTGGCCGGGCGGCCACTCAGGGTCGAACAGCGGGTTGTACTCGTAGCCGTACCCGTGCGGCCAGCGGTTCACCATGATGGCGACGATGTCGCGCGCCGGATCGAAGCCGCCCGCGCCGAGCGCGCGCGCCAGCTGATCGCGGATCTCACGCTCGAACGTCTCGAACGTCGTCCCGAGTAGCTCGGTGCGACCGGCAATCTGCTGCTCCCGGACGGGCAGTCCGGGCTTGCACGGCGTGCGCACGAGGTGGAGCAGCGTCGGCTCGTCGGGCGTCCGCGGGCTGCTGTAGCGGCCGATGTTCACGGTCCAGTTCAGGCTGACCGACGACCAGTAGGCGCCCGGTGCACTGATGCTCGAGACACCGAGCCGCTGAAATGCGCGCCAGCTCCGGATGCCGACGCTCGCGTAGACGAGGGGAACCTTGACGAGATAGTGCAGCGCCCGCTTCTGCGGGTCGGGGAGCTCGGGGCAGAGATACGGGATCATCATGTTCCACCCCGCGAGCACGACGCTCGCCCCCCGGACGGCGAACACGATGGGATGCCGTCCGTCCGACGGCGTGTACAGAACCTCGACGTCGGCCGCCGAGCTGGGATCGCCGACGTGCCGCACGCGGATCGCCATGCTGTTGAGGCGGATGCGAACCGGTGACTGCGGCCGATCGAGTGCGGCGTAGTTCGCGATTGCCGTCACGATGTCTTCGGCCGTGTCGCCCGTCAGGGCGCCGGGCACGAGTCGCCGCACGAGTGCTCGCGCGATCGAGGCATTCCCATCGGGGAAGTGGAACCGGTACGACCCGCCGGTCGCATAGCCGGCCGCCGTGTAGCTCATCCGCGGCGCGGCGCCGGGCGCAAGGCCGAGGCCCTGAAATCCCGGGAGTCCCATCGCCCAACAATCCAGTGCCGGCTGGGCGTCGATGCCGACGCCCCACTCGCCGTGCGTGCGCGTCTGGTAGAAGCGGACCGCCTCTGGCCGCGCGCCGACCACGGTGAGCAGGAAGTCCTTGTAGCTGATCCGCGACAGCTTGGCCTTCTTCTCCGCCGAGGAGAGGCCCGGCATGAAGTCCGTCGTGCCCTCCTCGATGCGGAGCACATCGTGCTGCGCCTCGGGTGAGAGCGGTGTCCGGGCAAGGAATTCCGGCCACCCGCTACCTGCGCCAGGTCGGCCACCGCGCCCGCCGCGCGGGACGCCGACGGCCAGCCGATCCTGACCGAACGTCTCCCGATCGAAGAAGACCGCGGGGTGCAATCCGAGGGACGGGTACAGGTGGTCGTCCGTTGCCGTCGAGGCGAGCGCCGGCGGATCGATCCCCAGCTCCCGGAGCAACCCGTCCGCGACGCGACTGTACGGGGTCGGACTGTCGATGTCCAGCGTGCCGCCGTTCAAGAGGAGCATGCGGCGCCCGATGTGGAACTCGTTGCGCTTGGCGTGTCCGCCGAAATCGTCGTGGTTGTCGAGGATGAGGATCCGGGCCGCAGGATTGCGGGCGCGATAGAAGTACGCCGCCGCCAGCCCGCTGATCCCACCGCCGACCACGATCAGGTCGTACCGCTCGCCGACATCGACCGGCCGCCCGGCCGTCTGCCAGAAGCGGCCGTCCCGGACCGCGTGTGCCGCCTCGAACGAGCCCGGATGGCTCCCGCGCAGTCCGGTCCGAGTCGGCGGATAGTATCCCGGCTCGTCCTGTGGGCCAGGCCCGGGGGGCTCTCGCCCGCGCTCGTGGCCCGCGCCCGCGGGTGCCAGCGGGTCGATCCATCGACCGGCCAGGAGTCCACCCACACCCAGCGCGACCCCGTTGACGAAGTCTCGCCGCGTGATATCCCGATCCATTCCCAGCGCACGATCCCGTGCGCCGTCGCTGGCCGCCCAGGGCCCGGGCGGGGGGTCAGGCGTGTCGGTATCGGTCACGGCTCGGCGCCCCTCACCCCTGAGCGACCCGCGCCGCCGGCGCTGCGACCTCGATCGCCCGACCGCCGCCGCGGCGGATCGCTCGGTGATAGAGGAGCGCCGCGAGCCCCAGGAAGATCAACGTGCCCACGATCATCTTCGTCTCGAACACCCACCCCGACTCGCCGCCTCCGGGCGGGATGAACGCCAGCACCGCGCCGATCGCGGAGACGAGCGTGCCCGCGACGCCGGCAAAGAGCAGCGTCGGCCGCCGGTACCGGACGACGACGAAGTCGTGCCTCAGCGCCAGCGCGATGAGGGCGATGAACACATAGATGTACGGCAGTAGCTGCAACACCACGGCGAGTAGCAGAAGGATCCTGTATCCCTCCTGCACTGTCGACCCGAAGAAGCTCATCGCCAGCACCGCGCACGATGCGATTCCCTGCACGATGAGCGAGACGTAGGGTGTCGCGTAGCGCGGGTGCAGCTTACCGAGAGCGGCCGGAAGGTAGTGGTCGAGCCCCGCGACGAACGGAATGCGCGCCGCTCCGGCCAACCATGCTGACGTCGCGCCGGCGATGGCGATCGTGAGGAGCAGGGCGACTGGCGGCACGATCCAGCTGATGCCGATCCTGTCGGCCATTCGCCCGACCGCCTGCACGATCCCCTGCACGGCGCCGATCTCCTTGGCCGGCATGGCGAGCAGCACCGCAATCGTCGCAGCGGCGTACAGCGAGCCGGCGATGAGGCCGCCCCAGACGACCGCGCGAGGCAGCGTCCGCCGGGGCTCCTGGATCTCGTCTCCCATGACCGACGCCAACTCCAGCCCGACGAGGGAGAAGCAGATGACACCGAAGGTACCGACGAGGTGCCACTGCATGCCGCCGACACGGAAATCCCGGGCGTGGAGTGGAATCCCGTGCGCGCGCGAGACCGCCACCGCCAGGGCGACGAGCAGCACGGCGGCGGCCGCCGACCCGATACCGCCCACGTTGTTGACCCATTTCCCGATCCGCAGGCCGAGCACATTGACGCCCGTCATGAGCCAGAGCACCAGCGTGGCCATGATCGATACATAGGCCGTGTCGTTGCCGAGCGCCGCCATCTTCGCGCCACCGATGAAGACGGAGATGCCGACGACGTAGAGCACGAGCGTCGGGATGTAGAACACGTTGTTGGTCCAGTAGCACCAGCCCGAAATGAAGCCGTGGAAATCGCCGAACACCTCCTTTGTCCAGAGATACACACCGCCTTCGTGCGGGTACCGCGTGGACAGCTCGATGACGGCGAGACCCTGCGGCACGAAAAAGAATGCCAGGGCCAGGAGCCACATCCACACGGTGACCGGCCCGCTGGCGGCGATGACCGGCACCGTGTTGAGGTTCAGGATGGCAACGACGAACAACAGGACGAGATCCCGCTGCCCGAGTGCCCGCGCCAGCCGCGGGACGGCGGACGGCGTCCGGCCGCCCGCCGCCGCCAGCGCGACTTCGAGACTCTCGGGCACGTCGGCGGCTCAGGTGGCCGCGGCCGACAGCTCGCGCTCGCCGCTCGACGGCGCCGACCGGGCCCGCTGTGCCCGGGCCACCAGTGGCGCGACCTCGGCGAACACGGCCAAATGGCGATCGATATCGGCCTCGCTGTGAGCCACCGAGATGCTCCACTGCTCATCCCACCAGTACGGCTGCGGGATGACGCCGCGGTTGGTCATCGCGAACCAGTAGTGCCGCCAGCTCTCGGTGTCGGCCGCGAGCCAATCCCGATAGGTCCGGATCGGCCGGTCGAAGAACATCAGCGCGCCGTTCGATCCGGCGCCGATCACGTACGCTCGCAATCCACTTCGATCGATCTCGGCGCGGTAGCCCTCGACGAGGCGCGTATTGAGGCGCGTGACGTGCTCGTACGCGGCCGGCGTCAGCACCTCCCGGAACGTCGCGAGCCCCGCCGCCATGGCGACCGGGTTGGTGTTGTAGGTCCCGCCGTGGAACACCTTGTGGTCGGCGATGAGGTTCATGATCGCCCGCGTCGCGGCGAACGCCGCGAGTGAAAAGCCGCCCCCGATCGACTTCGCGAGGCAGATGATGTCGGGCTTCACGCCGAAGTACTCACAGGCGCCGCCGCGCGCGAGCTTGGCGCCGGTCTTGACCTCGTCGAAGATGAGCAGCGCGCCGTGCGCACGTGTGATCTCACGCAGCCGCTGATGATACCCTGGGTCCGGCATGAGGATGCCGACATTCATCATGATCGGCTCGACGATGACGGCTGCGATCTCCCCCGGGTACCTGGCGAAAAGGCGCTCGACCCCTTCCGGGTCGTTGAACTGCGCCACGAGCGTGTTGGCGAGCGTCGCCCGCGTGATCCCCAGCCCGCCGGGCACCGACGTCGGCATCGCGGGGTCGCCGATCTCCGGCGCCTTGGGCTTGACCGATACGAGCGCCGAGTCATGCAGTCCGTGGTAGCCGCCCTCCATCTTGATGATGCGCTCACGCCCGGTCGCGGCGCGCGCGAGCCGAACCGCGTGCATGGTGGCCTCGGTGCCGCTGTTGCCGAATCGCACCATCTCGACCGGGAATCGCGCGCAGATCTCCTCGGCGAGGGCGTTCTCCGCGTCATGCGGCATGCCGAACATCGTTCCGGTCTCGAGCTTCGCGCGGACGGCGCGGACCACGGCCGGATGGCAGTGCCCGGCCATCAGGGCGCCGAAGCACATGTTGAAATCGATGTACTCGTTGCCGTCGATGTCGCGGATCCGGGATCCCTTGCCGTCCCGGACGTGCAGCGGGTACGGCTCGTACGACCGGTAGTTGCTGGCGACCCCGAGCGGCAGTCGCGTGGACGCCGTGGTGTGTGCGGCGCGCGATCTCGGGGTGCGCTGGATATAGGTGTCGATCTCGTGCTGGAGCGTGTCGGGCATGGCGGTCTCCTCTGGGGCCCCATCCGTGTCCGGCCCCGCCGCTCGGCGCGCGGAACGGGCGCGTGGCGCGTCGGCGACGCGTACGTCGGCGCCAGGCGTCGGCCCGTGGGACGGGCGTGCAGCGGGCGGGGACGTACGACAGAGCCGGAGCACCTGGACCCCGGGTGGTGTGACGGCGAAGCTGATCGATGGCACGGCGGTGTGTGACCCACACCGCTGACCGGCGCCTGCTGCTACCGCGCGAGATGCCGCGCTGCGCTATCCACTCCGCTGGGGGCCATCGGGACGCCGGATCTGGGACAGGCGCCTGGGATAGGGCCAGAGGTCCCGGCGTGCGACTCCACGAGGTGCTGCTATTAAGGGGTACTGCGCTGGGCGTACCCTGTCCAGCCGTCGTCGGGCGGCCAACCGAGGGTTGGCGCGCCGGGACTGCCGCGGACGGCACCGGGCGACCGCATCGGATCCGCTCCGACGCCCGTGTCCGCCCCGCCTACGGCCGTCCGGGTCCCTCCGACACCGAGCTCACCGGGGCCGCCGCCATGGCCTGCTTGACCCGGGTGGGCGTGAACGGCAACTCGCGCAGCCGGGCGCCGGTCGCATCGAAGACGGCGTTCGCGATGGCCGCCGCGACCGGGCAGGCAGCCGGCTCACCCGCGCCCCACGCGGGAGCGTCCCGGCGATCGAGCAGAGCGATGTCGATCGCGTCAGGCACGGCGGGGAAGGTGAGGATCGGGTAGCTGGACCAGTCGACACTGGTCACGCCCGAGGGGCCCCAGGTGACGCGTTCCTCGAGCGTCCGGCTGATGGACTGGATCGTCGCTCCCTCGATCTGATTCCGGAGCCCGTCGGGGTTGACGACGAGGCCGCAGTCGTGCGCCACGGCCATGCGCCGGACGCGAATGGCGCCGGACTCCGGGTCGACCTCGACGGTCGCGACCGTCGCGACATAGGCGAAGGCATTCTCGTATTGAAGGAACGCGATGCCGCGGCCGGTCAGCGCCGCGGTCGCCGATCCGCGGCGGCGGGGTGCTGGTGAGGGCCGCCGGTCCCAGCGTGCGAGGTCGGCGGCCCGCTCCAGAACGGCCGCGGCGCGCGGGTCCCGCAGATGACGCAACCGGAACTGCACGGGATCCGTCCTGGCACGCGCGGCCAGCTCGTCCATGAAAGACTCGATCGCGAAGACATTGGCGGGCGCGCCCAGCCCGCGCATCGCCGACGGCCGGAGCACGCTCTCGTGCGTCCAGCGCACAGCGACCCGGTTGTTGGGAACGGCGTACGAGTGCGGCGCGTTGCGGTCGCCGCCCACGGTGCCGAGGACGAGCCCGCGCCCCATGAGCTGCCCGGCGAGCAGGTTCGACGCCTTGCCACCGGGCCGACTCGCGTGAGTGGGCGTCGTGACCATGTAGTCCCACGCGACGATGTCGCCGCGCCCGTCGAGCCCCGCGCGTACCTGCATCAGCATCGCGGGCCCCTTGGGGTCCCACCCGAGCTCCTCCTGACGCGACCACTGCACGCGTACCGGACGTCCGATGGCCTGGGAGAGCACCGCCGCGTCGGCGGCCGCGTCATCGGCCCCGTTGTGCCCGTAGCAGCCCGAGGCCTCGGTCCAGATGACCGACACGACAGCCGCCGGCACGCCCAACAGGTCGGCGATGGCGTCGCGCAGCGCGTAGGCCCCCTGTGTGCCGGACCAGACCGTCACCCCGTCGCTGCGAACGTCGGCGACGGCACAGGACGGCCCGATCGAGCCGTGGCTCTGGTACGGTGTGCGATACTCGGCCGTGTGCTGGACGGCGGCTCCCCGCAGGGCGGCCGCCACGTCACCGACATTCGCGAGCGATTCGGGCGGTGCCGTGTCGGCCCGCATGCGATCGTACAGCGCCTCATACGCCGCATCGCCGGCCTCGGACCCGAGCGTCCCGGACCCCCAGACGGCCCGCAGCGCCCGGGCGGCGTCGATCGCCTGCTCCTCGCGCTCCGCCACCACGCCCAGGAAGTCGCCCCGTCGCACGACGCGGACGGCGCCGGGCAGGTTCTGCACCGACGTCTCGTCGACCGACTGCAGCGTCGCGCCGGGTGCAGGCGGCCGAACGACTCGGCCGTGCAGCATGCCCGGGATGCGGACGTTGTGAACGTAGAGGTGCGTCCCGAAGATCTTGTCGGGGAGATCGAGTCGGGGACTCGGTTGGCCGACAACCGTATACTCGGCTGGGCGCTTGAGCGGCGCGTGCGGGTCGACCGCGCGATCGAAGCGGTGGCCGGCGAAGAGCGCACCGAACGAGACCGACGCCTCGCCACCATCGGCAATCGCCACGACCCCGTGGCGGACCTCCAATCGCTCGACCGGCGCCCCGAGGCGTGTGGCGGCGAGTGCGACCAGGATCTGTCGAGCCGTGGCGGCCGCCCGCCGCACGGCGGGTCCCGCGGTCTGGACTGTCTTGCTGCCGGTCGTCGACCCCTGGTTGGGCGTGCGACCCGTCGTCCCTTGAACGACCGTGATGCTCGCGACGGGGAAATCCAACTCCTCCGCGACGATCTGCGCGAGTGCCGTCTGCACGCCGGTCCCGAGCTCGACCTTCCCGCTGTAGAGCGTGACACCGCCGTCAGCGCCGATCGCGAGCCAGGAATCGAGCGCGTCGAGCGGCGGTTCGCCCGCGGGCGCGCTCGGGTCGCCGGGCCGACTCGCGGCCGCGCGGCGCGGCGCGCCACCCACGTCGGTCGCCGCCATCACGCGCCAGTATGACACGTCCCCCGCCGACGCGAACGCCACGACCAGCGCCCCGGCCGTGCCGACGAATCGTCGCCGCGAGATATCTGCGCTCATGGCCGGCGCTCCTTGTGTCCGTTGCGGCGCGGCGGCGCCGCGCGCCGCACGGCGCGGAGGATCCGGAGGTGTGAGCCGCACCGGCAGAGATTCCCGGCGAGCGCCGTGCGGATCTGCTCCTCGGTCGGGTCGGGTGTGGCGGCCAGGAGCGCAGCGGCCGTCATCACCATCCCGCTCAGGCAGTAGCCGCACTGCCCGGCCTGTTCCTCGAGAAACGCGCGTTGAAGCGGGTGGGGCGAGTCGGCCGTGCCGAGCCCTTCGACCGTGCGAACTGGGCGGTCCTTGACCGCGCTCACGGGGAGCGTGCACGACCGCACGGCCTCGGTCCCGAGGTGCACCGTGCATGCGCCGCACTGCCCCAATCCGCAGCCGAACTTGGGCCCGTTCAACTGGAGCTCGTTGCGCAGGACGTAGAGCAACGGCGTCTCGGGCGCGGCCGCCGTCTCGTGGCGGGTGCCGTTGACCGTCAGGACGATCGGATCCCTCATCGATGCCTCAGAGTGCACGCGCGGAGCGGAGCGAGGTCGTTCCCTAAGCTACGCCGGAGCACGGCCAAAGGGGGTCGGCGGCCGCCCTCCGGACGGGGCGGTCGAACGTTATGGGCTTCTAATAGGGCACGCCGCCAGGGTGACTGGGGCGGCGCCGGATCGTCTTCCAGTGCACCGGTTCGATACGTCGCTCGCCTCCGAACGCCCTTCCCTCATGCGCCGCTCTCTTCTCCTTGCCGTGCTGGCTTCGTTCACTGCTGCTCTTCCGGCGTTCGCCCAGGCGCGCCAGGTCGCCAGCAGCCCAACCGATCGGGGACAGACCCAGGAGCAGACCTTCTTCGAGTTTCAGGTCGAGAAGCCTGCCGAGTCCCGCCCGGGGAACCCCCGGCCGCAATACCCGTTCGCCCTGCTCAGCCGGGCCCGGAGCGGCGAAGTGACCGCCGAGTTCGTGGTCGATACGACCGGCCGCGTGGATATGAGCACCTTCCAGGTCGTGAAGTCGACGGACAACGCCTTCAGCACGTCAGTGCGGAACGCGGTGGCGGCGATGCGCTTCTACCCGGCGGAGATCGCCGGCCACAAAGTGCGGGAGCTTGCCCAGCAGCACTTCGTCTTCGCGGCCCAGTAACCGGCCCCCCGCGCAGCGTGTGAGGCCTTCGCCGATGGTGCGCGCGCGCCTGGGCCGGATAGCGAAGCTGAGCTTCGCGCAGAAGATCCTGATCCTTCCCGGCATCGCGGCGCTCGCGCTCTTGCTCGTCGTCGGGATCACGATCGGATCGGACCGGATCAATCGGCAGCACCTCATGTCGATCCGGGACGGGTACTACCCCTCGGTCCAGGGGAGTCGCAGCCTCCAGGAGATCCTGGTCGCCCTCCAGCGCGCGTACGACGACGCGGTGCAGGAGGCCAATCCGATCCGCCTCCGCCAGGCCGACCAGTTGGCGAAGAGCTTCGAGGACACCCGGAGTCACCTTCTCCGGAACGCCGTCGCCGATCAGGCGGCACTCGACTCGATCGGGCGTCAGTTCACCGCCTACGTGCAGGTCGCGACGGCGTCGACGACGCGGCTCATCGCGGGCGACCGCAGCCTGCGGGTCATCGCCGCCAAGGACTCGGCGACCGACGCCTACACCACGATCCGGCGCGCGCTCGGCGACCTGACCGAGCGCGACACCAAGGCGATCGACCAGGCGTTCATGGCCGCCGATCAGGTCCAGCGGGCTACATTCCAGCGCATCGTCCTTCTGGCGATCGCGGCGACCCTCATGCTCGGCGTGCTCGCGGTCTTCGCGGTCCGATCGTTGACGCAACCCATGCTGGCGGCCGTGCAAGCGGCAGATCGCATCGCGCACGGCGACATGACGGCCACGATCGAGATTCGGTCGGACGACGAGATCGGGCAGTTGCTCGCCTCGATGCAGGCGATGCTCACCTATCTCCACGAGATGGCGGCGGCCGCCGAGGCCATCGCGCGGGGCGACATGACGCAGCAGGTCACCCCGCGGTCGGAGGCCGACCGGTTCGGGCACGCGTTCGCGGCGATGAGCGCTTACCTCCGGGAGATGGCCTCGGTCGCGGAGCGTGTCGCCGGTGGGGACCTGAGCGTCGCGATTCAGCCCCGGTCGGACGAGGACATGCTCGGCCGGGCGTTCGCGATGATGGCCGGCTACCTGCGCGAGATGGCGGGGGTGAGCCGGGAGATCGCGGACGGGAACGTCGGCGTTCGGGTCGGGCCGCGGTCCGCCGCGGATACCTTCGCCCACGCCTTCGTCGGGATGACGGAGACCCTCGCCCGCACGGCCACGTCGCTCCGCGGGAGCGCGGGGGCGATCGCCGCGGCGGCGACCCAGGTCGCCGGGTCAGCGCACAGCCTCTCCGAGGGCACGCGCGACGAGACAGCCGCCGTCCAGAGTACCCTGGCCGAAGTCGAGCGACTGAGCGCGCTCGCGGCCCGGACCGCGCAACATGGCGGCGACCTGCGGGCGATGGCCGAACGGGATGTGCGGAAGATGGAGGAAGGGAGTGCCGCGATCCGCGACACGATCGAGATGATGCGCACGATCCTGGCACGGATCGCGGTGATCGACGAGATCGCGACCGAGACCAACGTGCTGGCGCTCAACGCGTCGATCGAGGCCGCGCGGGCGGGGGACCAGGGGCGCGGGTTCGCCGTCGTGGCGACCGAGGTGCGGGCACTCGCCGAGCGCAGCCGCCGGACCGCCGTCGATATCCGGGAGATGGCGGCCGCCAGCGAGCAGATCACCACGCGATCGGCGACGATCCTGACCGAGCTCGAACAGTCGATGGCGGGGACCGGCACGATCGTCGGCGACGTATCCGCCGCCGCCGGCGAGCAGTCGCGTGGCATCGGCGCCATCACCGTCGCGATGCAGCGGATCAACAGCGTCGCCAGTCAAAACAGCACGTCGGCGGAGGATCTGGCCGCCACCGCCCAGGAGATGGCTGCCCAGGCCGAAGCGATGCAGGAGCTCGTGCACTTCTTCCGCGTCCCGGGCGACGCTCCCCAGCCCGCGCCTGGCGGAAATGGCACCCACGCTCCCGCCGGGAACGGGCTCGTGCCTGCGGGCCGGCCCGCGCACTCCGCGTAGCGGGCGGCGTCCACCGCGTCAGCGGCCGAAGCGACCCTCGACGTGGCCCTTTGCGAGCAGGTGGCCGCGCATCGAGAACACGAGCCGGGCACCGCTCATCGATGGGCTCGCCCCCTGGATCGAGGGGATGTCGAGCGCATAGACCGTGAAGATGTACCGGTGCGGGGCGTCGCCCGGCGGCGGGCAGGGGCCACCCCACGCGGCCGTGCCGTAGTCCGTCATCCCCTGTACGGTCCCGCGCGGTAAACCCTTCGTGGCCGCGCCCTCCTCCAGGCTGGTGACACTGGCGGGGATGTCGGCCACGACCCAGTGCCAGAACCCGCATCCGGTCGGCGCGTCGGGGTCGAAGCAGGTGAGGGCGAAGCTTCGCGTCTCCGCGGGCGCGCCCGTCCACGCGAGCTGTGGTGACACATTCTCCCCGCCGCATCCCGATAGCGCGACGCGGCGCGGAATCGACCCACCGGCCTCGAACGTCGCGCTCGTGACGCGCAGCTCCTTCCCGCCGGGCGCTTCATCAGGCGACCGAACAGTATCCTGGCGGTGTCTCACTGGGGATGTCATGCGCTGTCTCCTCGCGCGGGTCCCGCCGCCGAGCGCTTGCGACCGCGCCGGGCGTGTGCAAGAACTGTGAATGGCTGACCGGTGTACGGAGGCGCGTCCGGTATCTAGAATAGGGCGAGACACATGTGTGGGGTAGCGCCGGCGGGGGGGCGGGGGGCGGGCGGGGTCGGAATGGCAGCGCGGCGGGCCGGCGGGCATGTCGGCGCCGTGGTCGGCGTCAATGTCGGCGCCGTGGATCGGGTCGCGGCACGCGGCCGCAGGACTTCCTTGGAGGGGTGAGTGACGGATCGTCGCGAGTTTCTCAAGCAGGGAACGGCTGCCGCGGCACTGGTGGTGGCCCACACGCGGAGCGGCCGACTGTGGGCCCTTCCCCAATTCGGCGTGGCGAGCGAGACGCTGCCGCGCGCGGCGGCGGACCTCGCGGGTGACCCTCCCGCGATCAACGCCCTGCTGCTGGCCGCGATCAACGCCGCGCAGATGGCCGGCGCGCAGTACGCGGACGCCCGGATCCAGCGGCTCCAGCAGAACTTCGTCCTGACCCGCGAGCACCAGATCCTCAACGTCGTGGACACCGACACCCTCGGGTGCGGCGTCCGTGCCCTCGTCGACGGGACCTGGGGTTTCGCGGCGACCCGGGCCCTGACCGAGGACGGCGTGCGCACGGCCGCGCAGCATGCCGTGTCGACCGCGCGTGCGAGCCGGATCGCCCGTGACCGGCCCGTCGAGCTCGCCCCGGCCGAGGCGCACCCGAACGCCTCGTGGACCAGCCACTTCACCGTCGACCCCTGGTCGATCCCGCTCGAGCAGAAAGCGGAGCTGCTGCTCCGCGCCAACGCCGAGGCGTTGAAGGCGACCAATGTGAAGTTTGTGAACAGCGGTCTCTTCTTCGTCAAAGAGGAGCGGAACTTCGCGTCGACCCTGGGCTCGACGATCCGCCAGACTGTCGTGCGAAGCTACCCGACCATGCAGATCACGGCGATCTCGCCCGACCGGACCGACTTCCAGCTCCGACAGAACGTCCTCGCTCCAATGGGGCGTGGGTGGGAGTACGTCCTGGAGGCCGACCTGGTCGCGCACGCGCAGAAGTGGGGAGAAGAGGCGAACGAACGGCTCTCGGCCAAGCCGGTCGACGTGGGACGCTACGATCTCGTGCTCCACCCTTCGAACCTCTGGCTCACCATCCACGAGTCGATCGGCCACCCGACCGAGCTCGACCGGGCGATGGGATACGAGGCGAACTATGCGGGGACGAGCTTCGTGGCTCCGCCCGAGAAGATGCTCGGGCAATTCCGGTATGGCCCCTCGTTCATGAACATCCAGGGCGATCGGGCGCAGCCGGGGGCGCTGTCGACGATCGGATACGACGACGATGGTGTCGTACCCGACACCTTCCTGCTCATCAAGGGCGGCGTCGTCAATGATTACCAGACGACGCGCGAGCAGGCGACCTGGCTGCGCTGGTGGTACGACAAGCAGGGGCGCCCGATCCGCTCACACGGCTGCTGCCACTCGCAGAGCTGGGGGGACGTGCAGTTCCAGCGCATGCCCAACGTGTCGCTGCTCCCGGGCGCGCAGGACCACTCGTGGGACGACCTCATTGCCGCGACCGACCGCGGCATTGCCATCGTCGGTGATGGCTCGTTCTCGATCGACCAGCAGCGGTACAACGCGCAGTTCAGCGGCCAACTGTTCTACGAGATTCGCGGCGGCAAGATCGTCGGGATGCTCAAGGACGTGGCCTATCAGATCCGAACTCCCGACTTCTGGAACTCGATGAAGATGATCGGCGGCAAGCGGAGCTACGAGGTGAATGGCAGCTTCTTCGACGGAAAGGGCCAACCGCCGCAGAGTAACGCGGTCAGCCACGGCGCCGTCCCCGCCCGCTTCGCGCAAGTCAACGTCATCAATACGGGGAGGAAAGCGTGAGCGCGCCCGGAGACACCTCGCTCATGGGCCGCCGCGCGGCCGTGGCGCGGGGGCTGTCGGCGGCGGCCGGTGCGGGGCGGCGGTCGACGCCGGCCGGGGCCGACTTCGCGATCCTCTCGCGTGAGGAGTTGGAGGGCATCGCCGAGCGTGGCCTCAAGCGCTCGACCGCCGACGGGTGCGAGATCGACGTCATCAGCACCGTACGAGGCAACACGCGCTTCGCGGCCAACCAGCTCGCCACCACCGGCGACGTTGTCGACACGACCGTCGTCGTCGAGAGCTGGTTCGGGCCGAAGCACGCGAGGGTGCAGGTCAACGACATCTCCGATGACGCCGTGGCGGCCGCGGTCGCGCGGTCGGAGCAGCTCGCGCATCTCGCGCCCGACGACCCGGAGGCGATGCCAGCTCTGGGGCCGCAGACGATCCGTCCCGTGCCGGCGTACTTCGAGGCGACGGCGGCAGTGACGCCTGCCGACCGCGCTCGGGCGGCGCTCACCGTGCTCGAGTCGGCGCGGGCCGCCGCAGGCGAGCAGGCGATCAGGGCGGCCGGCTACATCGTGGTGACCGCGCGGGCGACGGTCGTGGCCAACAAGGCCGGCCTCTCTGCGTATCATCGGAGCACCGACGCCAACTACACGCTCACCGTCCGCACCGCCGACGGGCTGGGCTCCGGGTGGGCCGGGGCCGACGAGCACGAGTGGGCGAAGCTGGACCCACAGGCGGTCGCCCAGCGCGCGGTCGAGAAAGCGCATCGCTCACGCAACGCCGTCGCCGTGGAGCCCGGGCGCTACACGGTGATCCTCGAGCCGCAGGCGGTGGGGGACCTCGTGCAGCTGCTGGGCTTCTCCCTCGATGCGCGGCTCGCCGACGAGGGACGGAGTCCGTTCGTCAACCCGGCCGGGGGCAGCAAGATCGGCCAGAAGGTGGCCGACTCGCGCGTCACGCTCTTCTCCGATCCGGCCGACCCGCAACTGTTGTCGACGGCATTCGACGGCGAGGGCTTCCCGCTGGGTCGTCAGGTCTGGATCCAGGACGGCGTGCTCGCGAATCTCTCCTACACGCGCTTCTGGGCGCAGAAGCAGGGGAAGCCATTCACCGGACGCTTCAACTCGCTCAAGCTCGCCGGCGGCCCGACCCCGATGGAGGAAATGATCAAGGGGACGGAGCGGGGCATTCTCGTCACGCGATTCTGGTATCTCCGCTCGGTCGATCCGCGCACCGCGCTGTTTACCGGGCTGACCCGGGACGGTACGTTCCTCATCGAGCACGGTGAGATCACGCACCCGGTGAAGAACTTCCGCTTCAACGACTCGCCGATCTTTCTGCTCAACAACATCGAGGCGATCGGGCCGGCGGCGCGCCTCGCGGGGACCGAGTCGGGCGGGGACATCGCCATGCCCGTCGTGAAGGCGCACGACTTCAACTTTACAAGCCTCTCCGACGCTGTGTGACGGTCACGTCACCGCCGGTGTCCGGACTCGACCGCGACCGGCTTCTCGCTGCCGCTGGTGCGCTGCGGGCCGAAGTGGCCCGCCGCATCGTTGGTCAGGCGCCGGTCGTCGAGGAAGTGTTGATGGCGCTCATCGCCGGCGGGCACGCGTTGCTCGTCGGCGTGCCGGGGCTCGCCAAGACGCTGCTCGTGCGGACGGTCGCCGACGCGACCCATCTCGGGTTCCGGCGAGTCCAGTTCACCCCGGACCTCGTCCCGACCGACATCACCGGGACCGAGATCATGGAGGAGGATCCGGTCGGGCGGCATCGCAGCTTCCGCTTCATCGAAGGACCGGTGTTCACCAACATCCTGCTCGCCGACGAGATCAACCGTGCGCCGCCGCGCACGCAGGCGGCACTGCTCGAAGCGATGCAGGAGCACCGCGTCACGGCCGCCGGTGAGACCCGCTCGCTCCCCGAGCCGTTCTTCGTCCTCGCGACCCAGAACCCGATCGAGCAGGAGGGGACCTACCCGCTCCCCGAGGCCCAGCTCGACCGCTTCCTGTTCGACATTCGCGTCGACTATCCCGACGAGGCGGAGGAAGTCGCCATTCTGCGACAGACGACGGGTGCGGTGCCGGCGCCGCTCGCGCCCGTCCTCTCCCGTGCCGACGCGGCCGACTTGCAGCGACTCGCCCGCGAGGTGCCGGCCGCCGAGCCGGCGCTCCGGTACGCCGCGCACCTGGTCCGGGCGACCCGGCCCGACGCGGCCAGCGCGCCCGACGTCGTGCGCCGGGCGGTCCGCTGGGGGGCCGGCCCGCGCGCCGGACAGGCGCTGATCCTGGGCGCCAAGGCGAACGCACTGCTCGACGGTCGGTTCGCGGTCAGCCCGGAGGACATCCGGCGGGTCGCCCGACCCGTGCTCCGCCACCGCGTGCTGCTCTCGTACGCCGGCGAGGCGGAAGGCGTCACGCCCGAGCACGTGATCGCGCAGGTGCTCGACCGTGTGCCGCCCCCGGCGAGCAATGTCCGGCTCTAGGACGCCGGCGACCGTCTCCCCTTCGGCGCTCGCCGACGTCGGCCCGCTCCTCGACGCGCTTCGCGGTGTCCAGTGGCCGGCACAGGGCCGACTGGCCGCTGGGCCGCCGGGGGTACACCATTCCCGGAGGCGGAGCACGGGCTCCGAGCTCACGGAGTATCGCCCGTACCGTCAGGGCGACGATCCGCGCCGGCTGGACTGGAAGCTGCTGGCGCGCACCGACCGCGCCTTCGTCCGTATCACCGACGACCACGCGATCTGGCCGACGATGCTGATCGTCGACGCCAGCGCCTCGATGGCGTTCCCGACAGATGGGCGAACCAAGTGGCAGGTGGCCCGCGCACTCGCGCTGGGCCTCGCGTCGGTAGCCCACGCCGGGGGTGACCCGGTGGGGCTCATGGTCGCCTCGGGTGACGAGCTCGCGCGATTCCCGCCGACGACTCGTCGCGACACGGTGGCGGCGCTGGCGGCCGTCCTCGGCACGGTCGCACCTCGAGGGGTCGCCCATCTCGGGCGATGCCTCGCACGGGCGGGGACGTTCACTCGGGGGCGGAGCGGGCGGGTCGTCGTCATTGGCGATTTCCTCGATCCGGATGTGCCCGCCCTGGTGCGAGCAGCACGCACGAGCGACGGCGAATGGTACGCCATCCATCTCGTCGCGCGGGCGGAGCTCGATCCGCCGACCGACGCACAGGTCGTCAGCGACCCCGAGGACCCGACGGTGCGGCGCACGTGGACGTCTCGGACGCGGGCGGCGTACGACGACGCGTTCCGGGCGTGGCGGGCGGGGCTCCAGGCGGAGTGGCTCGCGGCAGGGGCGTCCTTTCTGCTCGCGACCACCGATGACCCCGCGGATCGCCTCGTGCGCCGAGTCACGCGACTCGCATTCGATCGGACGGTGCCCGCCATCCGATGACGTTCGGCGCGCCTGCGTTTCTGCTCGTGAGCGCCGTGGCGGCGGCGGCGATCGGGGCGCTGCACCTCATCACCCTGCGTGAGCCGCGCGGCACGATGCTGCCGACCGCGCGCTTCGTACCGAGCGGCACGAGCGTCGTCCGGCGGTGGATCCGACGACCGACCGACGGCCCGCTCCTCGCCTGTCGACTCGCCGCCGTCTGCCTCACCGGACTCGCCTTCGCGCGCCCCCGGCCGCGCGAGCCGCGCGTCGCGCTCGTCACGATCGTGGCGGCCGACCGCTCGGACGATGTCGCCGATCTCGGCGCGGTGGCCGACAGCGCGCGCCGTTGGACCGGGATGGAGGCCGCGGACGGCAGCGGTGCGGGCGCTCGACGGCGTGTGCTCCTGGTGCTCTTCGATTCCTCGGCGCGCCTCGTCGAGTCGCACGTCGAGGATTCACTGGCGCGGCTCGCCGGGCCGCACGTCGCAGGGGGAGTAGTGAGCGGGATGCGGCACGGCTCGATCAGCACTGCCCTCGTGGCGGCGATGCAGGCCGCAGGGCGGTGGCGGGACCGCGCCGACTCGGTCGAGATGGTCCTGATCTCGCCGCTCGCCGCGGACGAGGAGGATGCAGCGACTGGGCCGCTCCGGGCCCAGTGGGCCGGTCGGATCGGCGTCGTCCGGGTCGCCGAGCGGCCGGCGCCGCGCCCTGACAGAATGGCGCGACCGGTGGTGGATTGGCCGCCGGACGGACGCGCCGCGCACACCGTGCCCCGGGTGCCGGCGGACAGTGTCGGCGCGGTCGTCGCCGGCGATGTCGTCGTGGTCGCCGCGTTCGCGAGGCCCTGGCGGCTCGACGGGGCAGGTGGGCGCGTCGTCGCCCGCTGGAGCGACGGCGACCCTGCGGCCGTCGAGCGCGCCAGACGTGCCCCGGGCTCGTCGACGCCGGGTTCCTGCGAGCGCGACGTCGCGATTCCCATCCCGGCCGAGGGCGACCTCACACTGCGCCCGGAATTTCGCCGACTCCAGGCAGCGCTCCACGCACCGTGCGGGGCGGCCGACGACCCGCCGCCGGGCGGCCGGGCCCCGCTCGCCTGGACGGGCGCCGGCGCCGTGAGTCCGACGCGGGTCGCGATGGCGAGTGTCGGGAGGGGCGTTGATGCGGAGCCTCCGCGGCGGTCATGGCTCGGCGCGCTGTTGCTCGCCCTCGCGGCGTTGGCACTGCTCGCCGAGCTGGCGATCCGGCGTGGCGCCGCCCGGCGGCCGGCATGAGCCGGGCCGGCGGTGCGACCAGGCGAGGTCCGGCCGCGGGCCCGGAGGTCCTGGTGCGCCGCGCACGCGCGGGGCTGGCCGGTGTGGCACTGGTGTCGGCCGCGTTCTGGGGGGTGGCCGCGGCGATGCTCGCACGCACGGTGGCGGGTGTGAGCGTGGGAGTGATCGCCGGGGCCGTGGCGGCCGGTCTGGTGGTCTGGCGCGCGCGCGCCGTGCGGTCGCCTGCCGAGGTGGCGCTCTGGATCGAGGCGCGCGTGCCCGCGCTCCGGTACGCCCTGGTCACGGCGATCGACCGCCGATCGGGCGGGACGGGCGAGGACGCGGGCGCGGGCGACGTACTGAGGCGCGCCGTGACCGACGCACAGGTGGATCTGATCGGCCTGCTCCGGCGCGCCGGATCACGCCACCTGCTCCCCGCGGCCGGCGGGTGCCTCGCCGCGATCCTGCTCGTCAGGCAGGTCACTCCGCCAGCGAGTGGGCGCCATGTCGCGCGCGGGGCGCACACCCTGGCTGACGTGCGGAGTCGGCTCTCGCCGATCACCGTTGTCATCAGGCCGCCGGCCTATGCCAGGCTGCCCGCGCGTGCGCTGCGCGACCCGGCCGACGTCGCGGGGCTCGCGGGGAGCACGGTGCTCGTCCGCGGGCCCGGTGTTCCGGACGGGCTCGCGGCGACCTTCGAGGGCCAGGCTGGGCTCCCGGGGCCGGCCGCCGCGGTAGGGGGCTCCCCGAACCCGAGCGGAGGGACGAGCCGTACGTCGCGGGTGACGACGACGCTCGCCGTGCGCCCGGGGGCGGACGCAAGCGGCACGGGGTGGCAGGTCGTTGTCGGGATGCCCGAGGGTCCGGCCCTGCTGCGGATCAGGGATGCGAGCCGAGCGGCGGCGGAGCGATTGCTGATCCTCGCCCCCCAGCGCGATGCGCCGCCGGCCGTGGAGCTCATCCGGCCCTCGGCCGATACCGTGCTGGCAGCGGCCACCGGGGAGATTCCGCTCGAAGCTCACGCGAGCGATGACATCGGGCTCGCCGACGGCGCCTTCGAGGTCATCGTCACTGCAGGATCCGAGGAAAGCGGTGGTGTGCACGGTCGGGTGCTGACGCTCGGCCAGGTGCAGCTGTCGGCGGATGCGCATCGTCGCGAGGCCACACTCGTTGGCACGCTTCGCCTCGGTGCGCTCGCGCTCGGGCCCGGAACCGTCCTCTCGGTCCGAGCGATCGCGCACGACGGGAACGCGATCGAAGGTCCCGGGGTCGGGACGTCCGACACGCGGACGATCCGGATCGCGACGAAGGAGGAGGCCGACTCGATCGCCGTGCCGGGAGCCGCGCCGACTGTCAGCGACCGCTCACTCGAGAGCGAGCGCGCGATCGTGCTCGCGACGACGGCGCTGCTCCGGCGCCTGGCGCGCGCCCCGGCCCTTCCGAAGGACTCGCTCGTGGAGCGCACACGCCGTCTTGCCGGCCGCCAGGACGGCGTGCGGAGCGCCCTCACGGGGCTTCTCTCGGGCGGCGACGAGGGACAGATCCCGGTCGCTGACGCGCTGACCGCTCCCGAGCGGGCGCTCCTCGATTCCGCCCTGCGCGCGATGACGGACGCCGCGAGCGAGCTTGGTGCCATCGCGCCGCGCCGGGCGCTGCCGCTCGAACAGCGCGCCGCGACGATGCTGGACAGCGCGCGCGGGCTCGCGCCCAGGGTGTACATGCGGAGTCGTCCGCCGCGGATCGTGGTCGATGTGGGGCGCGTGCGGCTCACCGGCACCGAGCACCCGCAGCCGGGGCCCCGGGCGCGCGGGCCGGTCCCCGATGTCAGCGCGGACCGGTGGCTGGCGCGCCTGGCGGCCCCCCTCGCGGCTCTTGCACGCGCGGGAGAAGAAGGGGCGAGCTCCGCGACGGCGGCGGAGTCCGCGCTCGGCGGTCCGGCCGCGCTCCGCGCGGTGATCGATTCGCTCGCCGTCATCCGGGTCGATGCCATGGCACCTGATCCGCCGCTCGGCGCGGCCCTCGGCGACCTGCTGACCGCCATTCGCGACGGGCGGGACGCGCGCGATGCACTTGCCCACACGCGGACAGTCATCGGTGCAGGGCTCGAGGGTCGGGCGGGGCTCTCCGAGTGGATCCTACCATGACCGTGGGAGCATCCCGAGGTGTGATCTTCGACCTCTCCGATCCGGCACACGCTCGCCGTGCCTGCGGTCGTCGCGCATGAGCCGCTTCGTCTTCGCCACCGGCCGGTACGCGTCCGGCGACTGGGACTCGGCCCCGCTCGTCCCCGCCAACCTGATCGACTCCGTCGCCCGCTACACGTCGATCGACGTGGCGCCCGCCGGCGCCGTCGTTGCCCTCGACACGCCCGCGCTGTTCGACTACCCGCTGGTCTATCTCACCGGGCATCTGCCGTTCCGGCTCACCGAGCGCGAGCGCGCCAATGTGCGCCGGTATCTCGACCGGGGCGGCATGCTCTTCATCGACGACCACAACCACGACGTGGGCGGGATTTTTCACCGCACGGCGACCGAGGAGATCGGACGCACTGCGGGCCCGCTGGTCGATCTGCCGAACGACCACGAGCTGTACTCGTGCTTTTTCCGCTTCCCGGACGGACCGCCGGCGACGAGCCACGAGCTGAATGGCTGGGGAGACAACCTGGTCCACGACCACTTGCAGGCCGTCGTGCGGGAGCGCCGCATCCTCGTGCTCTACTCCAGCAAGGACTACAGCTCGGAGTGGGGCTATCACGCCGAGTCGAAGCGATTGCAGTCGGTCGACAACACGCGGTTCGGCGTGAACGTCGTGGTCTACGCCCTGACGCGATGATGCCATGAGCGCTCGCGCCGCGTTCGAGCGGCTCCTCCGGCTTGTCGCCATCGCGGCCCTGCTGGCGTCGGTCTGGCTCGCGTGGCCACGGACTGGGCGCGATGCCGCGGGCGGCACCTGGGCCCTGCCGCTCGATCAGCGCGCGCGCTCGGCGGCACTGCGTCGCTGGACGACCGGACCGGCGCCCAACGCCGTGGATGCGCTCGTGCGCGATCTCCCGGGTGGCGTGGACCGGGACTGGCTGGCGGCACTCGCCGGCACCGGGACGCGGGTGACGTGGCGGGTAGCGGGGACCGCACCGCTGGCCGACGCGGCAATGGTCGTGGAGCCGCTCCCCGACCCTTCGGGCGTGGTGCGCGTCGGTGTGGCGGCCCCGGCAGGTGCAGCGGTCGTCGTGCGGGACGCGACCGGGCCGATCGGCGCAGTCGCGCGGGTGAGTGGCGTGGGCGCGGTCTTTCGCGGACGGACGGTCGGCGGCATGCTCGACGCCACCGTTGCCGGTGTCGTCGCCCGTGTCGGTCCGGGCGACTCGCTCGTGCTGCGTCCGCTCCTCGTCGCCGGTCCCGCAGGGTGGGAGACCAAGTTCCTTGTCCGAGCGCTGGAGGAAGACGGGTGGGCTGTCGACACGAGGCTGACCGTGGCGCCGCGTGCGGTCGTCGGGCAGGGGGCCGCGCCGGTGCTCGACACGGCGCGATACGCGGCCGTGATCGTGGTCGACCGTCCGGCCACGCTCGACGCCGCGGCATTGGGCCGCTATGCGCGGTCGGGCGGCGGCGTGATTCTCGTCGGCGAAGCGCCGAGCGCGTTTCCGGACGTAGCCGTCGGGCCCCTCGGTCCGCGGCTCCCCGGTCGCCGAGTCATCCCCGCGAGCGACCCGCGCGGCGCGCTCGCGGCCGATCCGATCGCCGGACTACGGCGGGGTGCGACGGCGACCGACAGACGGGGGGAGGGCGGCCTCGTGACCGGCGCGGTCCGCCGGCTGGGGGGCGGGCGCGTCCTTCAGATCGGCTACGAGGACAGCTGGCGCTGGCGGTTGGCTGGCGGTGACAGCGGTATGGCCGCCCATCGGCGCTGGTGGGCGTCACAGGTGAGTGGGGTCGCGTACGCGCCGGCGCTCCCTCGGGCGCTGTCGTCGGACCGCGACCCCGCTCCGCTCGCGTCGTGGATCGCCCGCTTCGGGGCGCCGGCCGCCGTGCCGATCGCCGGCACGCGGCGGCCGCCCGTTCAGCCGTTCGCGTCGTGGCTGTTCGCGGTCGCCATTGCCGCGATCGCAGTCGAGATCGCGTCGCGGCGGCTACGCGGGGCCGGATAGCGAACGTTCCGGCCCCGTCGTCGCACGCGGTTCCGCGCTACGGCATCGCGGCCGGTTTACCGGCCGGCGCTTGCGCGCCTTCCGGGCCGTGGTCGTAGTCCTGGACGCTGGAGATGTTCGGCATCCCCCAGTCGTGGCCGTTCCATCCGTTGAAGCCGTCCATCTTGAAGAACCAGACCCCCGTGTTGGAGTCGCTGATCATGATCAGCCCATCGCGATTCCGGATGTCGATCCCGAAGGCGCCCTGCATGACGCTCGTGCCCTCCCACGCGGGTGGACCGCCGAAGCCGTGCTCGTGCGTGCACTGGCAGGTGTAGTACCAGCCGACAGTGACCGGGTGGGTGGGATCGTACATGCTGAAGACCTGAAGGCCGTCCTCGTAGCTCGATGCGAAGACGAACGGCCAGCGGACCTCGTGGTTGTGCACGAGGTCGTGCCAGTCGGGCGTCCATGCTCCGACGGGGCGCGTGATCGTCTGCACCTTCCCCTGCAAGCCGGGCTGGAGGTCGAAGATGCGGATTGGCGCGTACTCGTATTCCGTCTCGGCGATGCCGTAGCGTCCCGTCGGGTCGGGCGTGAACGTGTGGCCGAAGGCGATCCCCGCCGAGCCGGTGATCGACGTGATCAGCTTGGGCTGCTTGATGTTGCTGATGTCGTAGACGTAGTACCCGCCACGCCCGGCCCCGTAGAACTTGTCCTGATGCGTGGCCGGATCGTAGGCGAGGTAGAAATCGTGGTAGCCGAAGCGGCCGAAGCGGGAGTTCGTCTCCGTCTCCGGCACTGGGAACTCGGACACCTTCCACTGCGCGGTGTCGGGTGTGCTCACCACCTTGGCCAGGTCGTAGACGTTGGTGTGTGGCCCATTGACGGTGGTGACCAGGTAGATGTGACCGTCGGAGTGGCGGTAGATGAACGTGTTGTGGAACCCGCCCGGCTCGGCGGCGTCCCGGAGGCGGGCCACGATCCTGATCTTCGTCGTGTCGGGGAGACCGGTGACGTCGGCGACGACCGCACCCAGATCCGCATCCGGTGTGCCGGGCGAGAACTGGAGCGACTGCACGTAGTAGTAGCGGTTGTTGAGCTTGAAGTACTTCCCGTCCATGCCGCCCAGGCCCTGATGCAGCTCGGGCTGCTCGATGCTCCAGTGGTAGAGGACCTTGACGTTGGCGAGGTCGCGGAGATCGATGATCGTGAAGCCAGGGCGGTCGCGCGCCTGCGAGACGTAGGCGTAGGGCCGGGTCGGATCCTGCTCGATCTCGTCGTCCATCACGCGGAAGTAGCCGCCGAGCGGGATGTGCCCGACGAGGTGCATGTTGGGGCTTCCGCCGATCTTGACCCCTGGCAGCACACCCGGTGGGGCGTCTCCCGGCGCGCCCGGTGCGCCCTGGGCGCGCGCTGCTGCCGACATGGCGACGACGGCGATACTGACGCCGAGCGCCGCCACCGCGGTACGACGGACAGGCATCGACCTCACGACGACCTCCCCTTGAGTTGTGTCGGCCGACTCGCCGTCGGCCCTTCCGCCGGCGTCGATCTGGATGCGCCGCGCCTGCGTGGAAGCCGCGCGGCGTGAACCCTGGCCAATCGGCGCCATGCTACGCGCGGGCGCGGAGAAGGTCAAGAGACGGCCGCATGTTTATTCGCCCGGGCGCGGCCAGACCCATGGGCGCCAATCCGTTCGCGCGAGTCCCCAGAAGCGACATCGGGCGCCCGGCGCCTGACGGCCGAGCGACGCCGAGGCATGCATGCATATAGTTGCAGGCCGAGCGGCACCGGCGGCGGCCGACGTGCCGGGTATCGCTAGATGGCGCGCGCGTCGCGTCCGGTGCGGACGGAGCCGGGGATGTGGCGGATGCGGAGGAGCGCACGGCGCAGCAGCTCGGGCAGCTCGTCCCGCTCGTATGGTGAGAAGTCGGAGAGCGTCTCGCTCTCGATCCGCCTCACGCGGGAGAGGCCTTGCTGGAGCACCGCCCGCCCGCGTGGCGTGAGCTCGAGCCGGTTCATGCGCCCGTGGGTCGGGTGCGGGCGCCGGGCGAGATATCCCTCGGTCTCCAGCTTGACGACGGTCAGACTCATGTTCTGCGGCGTGACGCCGCTGAGACGGGCGAGGTGAGCGGTCGAGAAGGATTCGTCCCGCGCGAGGTGAGCGAGTGCGCCGAGCTGCGAGAGCGTCAGGTTCAGCTCGGCCAGCGATGCGGACATCTCCTGCTGCATCGCGTGGGCGAGCTGCCAGAGGAGGTAGCTGACCTGCTCGCGCGGGTCCGGGACCGAGGGCATCGATACCAGAGTAACGCCGGGCCGGCGTTTCACAACCAGGTATGCCGGGTATCGCCTGCGGCATCGAGGTCGAGTTCCCAGGATTGACCGACGAGCGAATGACCAAAGCTCTGGTGCGGTTCCTCGGACACGAGGCGGAAGCCGGCGCGCTCGTAGATCCGGCGCGCGCTCACCAGGACGTCGTTGGTCCACAGCGTGATGCGGTCGTACCCCGCCTGACGGGCGAAGCGAATGCACTCGGTCACGAGATGCCGCCCGAGCCCCGTGCCGCGGGCCCACGGCTCGACGAAAAGCAGGCGCAGCTTGGCGATCTGATCGGTGTCGCGCACGACCATCACGCACCCGGCCCGCTCGCCCTCCCGCTCGGCGATCCAGCAGTGCTCGCGCCGCGGATCGAAGTGGCGGATGAAGCTTGCCGCGATCTCGGCGACCAGTGCCTCAAAGCGTGCATCCCACCCGTACTCCTGTGCGTACAGCACACCGTGCCGATGCACGATCCAGCCAATGTCGCCCGGGCGATGCGGGCGAAGGACGAACGGCGAGTCGGCGGGGCGCCGCGGATCGAGCAGTCGCTCGATCGACGCCATTGCGCCGACAAGGGACTCCTGCTCGCCGGGCGCGAGATGCGCGAGGAGCGCCCGGGCCGCCTGGTGCGATCGGGCGTCGAGGTCCGCGGCCGTGGCGCGGCCGCGGGGCGTGAGCGTGATCACCCGCCGACGCCCGTCGGTCGCGGACACCCTGCGCTCGACCAGCCCGCGCTGCTCGAGTCGCCGCACCAGACGACTCAGGTAGCCGGGGTCGATCCCCAACTCCACGTTCAGCTCCGCCGCGGTCGACGCACGCCGCTGGGCGAGCTCGTACAGGATCCGGGCGGCGGTCAGGGGGAAGGGGCTCTGGAGCAGCCCCTCGTCGAGCAGCCCGATGCGCCGCGTGTAGGCGCGGTTGAAGCGGCGGACGAGCTCCGCGCGACGTCCGCTCTCATCGTCGGCCTGGCCCACGCTCATGCTCCCGAATGTTGTTGCTGAAAGCAAGTAATTCAGTTGCTCGGAGCAACTAATTAGCCCAGCGGCCCGGCCGGTGGCAAGCCGGGCCGGCCGGCGGGGCCGGAGGGCCCGGGTTCGACGGATCGGCAGCGGGGATCGGCAGCGCCATCGGCAGCCCGCGTCAGTGGTGCCCTGGGGCACATCGGTGGCAGATTGGGGGGGAGACCACCGGCTGACCCCCGCCCGCCGCGTCCCCATGGTTGCCCTCCGCACGCCCCCGCGCCCACGCCTGGTTTTGCGGGTCGGTGTCACCGGACATCGACTCAATCGGCTGCTGGAGGGCGACGTCGACTTGCCTGGGGTCGAGGGCGAGGTCCGGGCGGTGCTCGCCGAGATCAAGCGGGCGGTGACGCACTGCGCGACCCAGTACGCGCTCGCCTATGAGCCCGAGCCCGAGCTGATCCTCATCTCACCGCTCGCCGAAGGCGCGGACCAGATCGTCGCCACGGCCGCCGTCGAGATGGGCTACCGGCTGCATGTTCCGCTGCCCTGTGTCGCGCGCCGCTACGTCGCAGGGTTTCAGGGACCGACGGTGCCGATTGCCGAGGACCCGTGCACGGCGTTCGAGCGGCTGATGCGTCACGCGGAGTCCGTCCAGGTGCTCGATGGCCGTCCCGACGCGACACTCGACGGAGCGGCCTACGCGGCAGTGGGTCGCGCTGTCCTGCGCCACGCCGACATCCTCATCGCCGTCTGGGATCGATCCCCGGCTGAAGGCGCGGGCGGTACGGGGGCAGTCGTGTCGCAGGCGCGCGCGTGGGATCTCCCCGTGGTGCTCCTCGATCCGCGTGCCCCGGGGCGGTGGCGACTCGACGCCGATGGGCTGGACGCACCGGCGGCCCGATCGGAGACCCGCGACCTCGCCGGCGCCATCGGCCGCATCCTCGCTCCTCCGTCGCCCTCACCCGAGGATGAGTCGGACGACCGTAGGCGGCCCCGGGGCATGGTGGCCCAGGCGGTGGGCCAGGAGAACGTCGCGCCCGCGCTCGTCCAGTATCTCCACACCAAGCCTACCGGGAAGATCGGAGGCCTGTTCAACGCCCTCGTCGCACTCTGGGCGTTCGAGTGGCCATTCCGTGCGGCTCCGGTGCGACTCGGCCAGCGTTCGATCGAGCGTGCCCGGTTGGCGTGGGACCGGACGTGGGCTGTCCCGACCCCGATCACCCCTCGCATCGCCGAGCCGGTGTCCCGGTTGCTCCGCGAGTACTTCGCCTGGGCCGACGGCCTGGCGGAGCGATTCGGCACGGCGCACCGCGACGTCTCGACGGCGGCGTACGTCTTCGCGCCCCTGTCGGTGGTGGTGGCGGTCAGCGCGCAGATGGCGTGGGGTGACGGGCACACGGCGGCGTTGATCCAGGCGGCCGTCGTCTGCGTGATCCTGTTCGTGAACGTCCTGCTCTACTGGCAGGCGGTCGACGCCGGCTATCACGCCCGGTGGATCGATTACCGGTCGCTCGCCGAGGAGCTTCGGTACCTCGCGTTTCTCTGGCCGCTGGGTCGACCACTGCGGTTCGTCGGATCCGCGGGACTCAGCGGCGAGGCGGCGACCGAAGCGAATCACTTCGCCTGGATCGCGTGGTACGGACGGGCTGTCGCCCGGCAGGGCGGGCTGTTTCCGGCCGTCTTCACACCCGACATGCTCGACGACTGCCGTGACATGCTGATCGACCGCTTTCTGCGCCCGCAATGCCACTATCACGGGCGGACGCAGCGTCGCTTCCGCGTCGTCCAGGCCCGGTTGCACCGGACGGCGCTGGCGCTCTTTGCCGCCGCCTTCGCGCTCGCGCTGATCGATTTCATCTGGGCCGTCCGTGGACGGGCGCTCCCGAGCCGGACCGATCTGACCGGCATTTTCGGCTTTGGACTCTGCGCGGCCGCCCTCGCCGCGACCCTGCCGTACGTCGCCACGGCGCTCCACGGGTTCCAGAGCCAGGGGGATTTCTGGAACCTGGCGCGCCGCTCGGAGCGCATGTGCAAGCAGCTCGAGCCGCTCATGGAGACCGCTGCGCGGACGCCCCCGGCGGTCGAGACGCTCGGCGACCTGGCGGAAGATGCGGCCGACGTGATGCGTGATGAGGTCCTGAACTGGCGAGTGTTCGTGCGGCTCAAGCCGCCCTCGCTCGCCTGACGGAGACATCCGATGTCGTTCCCTCCCATGGCCGCCAGCACGATTACGACGACGGCTCCGATGATCTTCCTCAGCTACCGCCGCGACGACAGCGCGGGGCACGTCGGACGCCTCTACGACGCACTCAGCGCCAAGTTCGGCGCGCAGCGGATCTTCGTCGACATCGATCACATCAGCCCCGGCCAGGACTTCGTCCAGGTCGTGGACGAGGCGGTCGCCCGCTGCGCCGTGCTGCTGGTCGTCATCGGGAAGCGATGGGCGGGCTCCGGCCGCGTCGGCAAGCGTCGCGTCGACGACCCCGGCGACTTCGTTCGCCTCGAGGTCGCGGGCGGGCTCGCGCGACAGGGACTACGGGTCATCCCGGTGCTCGTGGGTGGGGCGACGATGCCCGGGCCCGCGGAATTGCCCGACAATATCAAGGACCTCGCGCGGCGGAACGCGATCGAGCTGAGCGACACCCGCTGGCGAGAGGACGTCGCGCGACTCATCACGGAATTGGACCGCGCGCTGGGCCCCGCGCTCACACCTCGCGAGCCGAGCCCCGCCCGGCCCAGGAGCATCACGGTACCGGTCGCGTTGCCGGCCGGGCTCCCGGCCACCCTGCGGCCGTGGATGAAGTGGAGTGCGGGCGCGGTGGCGGTGCTCCTCGCGGCTCTCATCGTCCGGGGCGCGGTCGCTGGGCGCGGCGGGACGACGACACCGGCCGCCGTGACCGTCGCGCCCGCGCAGGTGACGATCGCCCCCGACCCGCCGAAGCCACTTCCGGCGCAGATCGAGCGGGCAGGGGAGTCGACGCTCTCCGACGCTCGACGCGCCTGGCGGCCGGATGCCATGCTGACCCAGATCACGGCCCGACTCCAGAGCACGTCCGCCCCGAGCGGCCCGTACGAAATCGACTACTACTTTCGGTCGCCCACGGATGGAGCCGGCCTGGAGATCGTCACCAACACGCCGGCCGGTGCCACCTCCAAGCACCTCGCGGCCGCCGGAGGAGCGGCGCTGCAACCGCTCGCGCCGGGCTTCGTCGACCTGCCCGCAGCCGTGCGCACGGCGCGCGACTCGGGCCTCCAGGGTGACGTGCGGCTCGCGATCGTGAGCGCAGGCTTCGGTGGCCGTCTCGGGAAGCCCACCTGGCTGCTCAAGGGCACCGCCGGGGATGAGACGCGGTCGTTCTTCGTCGACGGCACAACCGGCGCGCTCCTCCACGGGAGCTTTGGGATGCCCGGCGCCGGGGCGACCGCCGGCGGCGCGTCATCCCGCCATCAGAACCCGATTCAGGCTTTCAAGGGACTCTTTCACAAGCACTGACCGCACCGACCGCAC
>Ga0070738_10001235_pt1 | contig 54967 bp, 57 predicted proteins | sample Coa_R2_2_FD_66446 | JGI IMG/M metagenome (GOLD analysis project Ga0070738, IMG submission 66446) | Surface soil microbial communities from Centralia Pennsylvania, which are recovering from an underground coalmine fire - Coalmine... | ecosystem: Environmental > Terrestrial > Soil > Unclassified ... | reverse complement strand
TGTTGCAACAAATATCGCCCGTGCGCGCATTTCCACTCAGATGGAACCGCGCTAGCGGGCCGATGGGACAAGTGACGATCGTGTGGGCGCGGTTCCATCTGAGTGGAAATCGCTCTAGCCTACGAGTGTCGCGCCAATCAGCCAGCTTCCACGGCGGCAACCGCCCGTCGCAATGACGCCGACGACCGGATGACCAGCTTCTCGGCTTCCACGACGAAGAAGAACGCCAGGCCGCCCGCCAGCAGCCACGGCCAGACCCGCAGCGGGATCGCCTCCGTCCCGAACGTCGCCTGCAGCGGCGGGGCATAGGTGAAGATCGCCTGCAGCACCACCACTGCGCCGATGCCGAGCAGCAAGTATTTGTTGCCGCGATGCGCCGCGACCGACAGCGAGCTGTCGAGCAGGTAGCGGCTGTTCAGCAGGTAGAACACCTGCCCGATGGTGATCATGTTGACCGCGGCCGTGCGGGCGAGGGCATCCGACGCGCCCTGCTGTCTCATCCAGAAGAACGCTGCCAGCGTGACCGCCAGCAGCGCCAGCCCGACAAAGGCGATGCGCCATATTCCGAAGCCGGTGAGGATCGGCCGGTCGACCGCGCGCGGCGGGCGGTTCATCACGTCGGCTTCGTGCGGCTCGAAGGAGATCACCAGGCCCAGCGCGACCGAGGTGACCATGTTGACCCACAGGACCTGGGGCGCCGTGATCGGCAAGGTGAAGCCCGCGAAGATCGCCACGGCGATGACCAGCGCCTGGGCGACGTTGGTCGGCAGCATGAACAGGATCGCCTTCTCGATGTTGTTGTAGACCGTGCGGCCTTCCTTCACCGCCGCGGTGATCGAGGCGAAGTTGTCGTCGGCCAGGATCATCTCGGCCGCCTCCTTGGTGACCTCGGTGCCCTTGATGCCCATGGCGACGCCGATGTCGGCGCGCTTGAGCGCCGGCGCATCGTTCACGCCGTCGCCGGTCATGGCGACGATCTGCCGATTGGCCTGGATCGCCTTCACGAGCCGCAGCTTGTGCTCGGGGCTCGCGCGCGCGAACACGTCGACGGTCCGCACCATCTCCTGCAGCGCCGCCTCGTTCATCGCCTCGATCTCGCTGCCGGTCACCGCGGTCTTGCCGTCGCCGATGCCCAGCATCGCCGCGATCGCCGCCGCCGTGATCTTGTGATCGCCGGTGATCATCGTGACGCGGATGCCGCCGCCCTGGCATTCGCGCACCGCCTCGATCGCCTCCTGGCGCGGCGGGTCGAGCAGGCCGATCAGGCCCAGCAGGACGAGATTCTTCGGCAGGTCGGCCGCCGTCAGGCCCCCGGTCTTTTCGCCCTCCTTGCCGAGGGAGCCGTCGTGCCAGGCGAAGGCCAGCACGCGCTCGCCGCGGCCGGCGAGCCGGTCGGAAGCCTGCTGGAAGCGCGCGCGATCGATCGGGACGGCCGCGTCGGCGGTCTGCTGCCGGTCGCTGTGCTCGAGGATGACCTCGGGCGCGCCCTTGACCAGCAGGAACTCCAGCCCGTCCCGCCGCCGGTGCAGGGTCGCCATGAACTTGTGCTCTGACTCGAACGGGATGGCGTCGATCCGCGGCGCTTCGTCCAGCTCGGCCTGGCGGTCGAGGCCCAGCTTACTCGCGAACGGGTAGAGGGCGCCTTCGGTTGGATCGCCCTCGACCTTCCAGGCGCCGTCCTCCTGGAACAGCGCTGAATCGTTGCACAGCGCGGAGACGCGGCCCATCAGGGCCAGCACCGGATCCCTGTCGACGCGCGTGCCGTTCTTCCGGACGTCGCCCTCGGGGGCATAGCCATTGCCGCTGACCTGGTACTGCGCTTCGGCAGTGACGGCGGACACCACCATCATCTCCATGAGGGTCAGCGTGCCGGTCTTGTCGGAGCAGATGCGCGACACCGAGCCCAGCGTCTCGACCGCCGGCAGCTGGCGGACGATGGCGTTGCGCTGCGCCATGCGCTGCACGCCGATCGCGAGCGTGATGGTGATGATCGCCGGCAGGCCCTCGGGGATTACCGACACGGCGACGCCGGTCACGGCCTGGAACAGCTCGACGAAGTCGATGCCCTTCACCCACTTGCCCCAGGCGAAAACGAGCACACCGACGATGCCGACGACCGCCGTGATGACGTAGCCGAACTGCTTGATCTGGCGCAGCAATGGCGTCTCGAAGGTCCGGACGTCGGTGAGCAGGGCGTTGATGCGGCCGAGTTCGGTCGCGCTGCCGGTCGCGACGACCACGCCCGTCGCGCGGCCCGACACGACCATCGTGCCGGAGAAGGCCATGCAATGCCGATCGCCGACCGTGGCTTTATCGGGCACCGGCGCGGTGTCCTTGTCGGCCGGCACCGATTCGCCGGTGAGCGCGGCCTCCTCGGTGCGGAGATTCTTCACGTCCGCCAGGCGCAGGTCGGCCGGGACCTTGTCGCCCGATTCCAGCAGCACGATGTCGCCCGGCACCAGCTCCTCGGCGGGGATCAGCCGTGGCTCGCCGCCGCGCACCGTGCGCGCGTCGGCCGACAGCATATTGCGGATGGCATCCAGCGCCTTCTCGGCACGGCCTTCCTGGAGGAAGCCGAGCAGGGCGTTCAGGACGACCACGGCGAGGATGATCGCGGCGTCGATCCAGAGGCTCAGCATCAGCTTGGTGAAGGCCGCGCCGAGCAGGACATAGACCAGGACGTTGTCGAACTGGGACAGGAGCCGCCGGACGGCGCCGCGCCGCTTGCCGGCGGGCAGGCGATTGGGACCGTGCTCGTGCAGCCGCGACGCCGCTTCGCCCGGACCCAGGCCCTGCAGGCTGTCGGTGGCGAGCCGCTGCACGACGTCGTCGGCAGGCATCGCATGCCACGACATGTCGCCACCGATCGTGTTTTCGTTTGCTGCGAGGGCCATGGTCGTGCTTTCCGACTGCCCAACCGTCAGGGCTTCGCATCCTACCCGCAGTCGCCGCGCCAGACACCGGCCGGGAATCCCACGACTGGGCCTGGCGTCCCACGGCCGCCCGAGACGTCGAGCGGGGGGAGCGTCAGGTAGCGCATTCGGGTAGTATTACCATCGCTCGGAAAGGAGGCGCTCGTGTACAAGCACATCCTGATATCGACCGACGGATCGGAGGTTGCCCAGAAGGGCGTCGATCATGGCCTGTCGCTCGCCAGGAGCGTGGGCGCCAAGGTCGCTCTCGTCATGGTGACGGAGCGCTTTCCGGTCCATGCGGGACCCGACTGGATCCCCGGGCCGAACGAGATGGCGGACTGGGACAAGCGGCAGAAGGAATGGGCGACGGAGGTTCTGGCGGCCGCCAAGGCGGCGGCGGCCGGGTTGGGAGTCGAGGCCGACACGATTCATGTCCCCGACGCCCAGCCCGCCGAGGCGATCGTCGCCACCGCCGGCAACCGCTCGTGCGACCTGATCGTCATGGCATCGCACGGGCGCCGCGGGATCCGCCGCCTTCTGCTCGGCAGTCAGACCTCCGAGGTGCTGCTCAGCAGTCCGGTTCCGGTGCTGGTGGTGCGGTAGCGTCTCGAGCCGGCTGCGTCCCGGCCGCTACTTGACCTTGGTGGCGACGGGATCGGCCTGCACGCCGAACTCGCTCGACTTCATCTGGCTGTTCGCGACGGAAAACCCTTCGGCCGCCAGTCCGCGCTTCAGCAGCTCGCGGATCGCTGCGGCGCGGCTCGGCATGCGCGCCGTGAAGCGCCACGTATCGAGCGCTTCGAGCTCCTTGCGGGTCAGCATGATCTGCAGGCGTTCGGCCCGGGAGACTCCCGACATCAGCGCCTCCTTGGACGCCACTTACTCATTTTACCCAACGCTATCAGTTGGAGCCAAAGCCGGCAATGAAGTCGGAAACGCTCAAAACCCCTTGTGGGGCCAATAGTGATTAACCTGCAAATTAGACCATAACGTATTGATTTTTATGGATAAAGTTCCATTGTCTGCTGGCCAGACCGAGGAGGCCGCCCGATGGATACAGGGTATGCAACGCAAAGGCCCGTCGACCCTGTCACGGAGTCCAGCCATCGCATCGCGAACCAGCTCAGCATGATCGTGACACTTGCGCAGAAGGAGGCGGCGAAGGTGGAGCGCGGCGCAGACATGGTCCGGCGCGAGGACGTGCTGGCGTCGATCAAGGGGCTGGCTTCCAAGGTCGCCGCGATATCGACGCTGCATCGCACACTCGCGGGGAACAAGTGGCGAGGTGAGCTGGAGCTTGCCGACGTGCTGGGCGACACGCTGCAGCCGTTGAAGGAGCTCTACGGCGACCGCCTGCACGTCGAGATGAGCATCGGCAACGGCTGCGCCGTGACGAGCGACCACGCCTCCGCGCTGGCGCTCGCATTCGCCGAGATCGTGACCAACGCCATGAAGTACGCCCATCCCAGCGGCGTGCCCGTGGAGATGTCGGTCGTCGGCGCCGCGACCCGCTGCGGAAAGATCAGGCTCGAGATCTCCGATGACGGCGTCGGCCTGCCCGAAGGCTTCGATCCGCAGCGCGACTCGGGCGTCGGCATGAAGATGGTCCGCTACATGATCGATGCCGCGGGCGGCGAGCTCACCACCACGTCCAGCGACCTCGGCCTCACGCTCTCCCTCACGCTGCCGCAGAGGCGGCCGGCCAACGGGCGCGATCATGCGGCCGGGCCATGACGCGTAGTCGCGCCTTGAAGGTCCCACGCGTCCGGCGGTCCGCCGAACTCCGCCGCCGCCTGCGGGACGTCATCGAGCAACAGCGTCAACAGGACGAAGTGTGCGTGGCGAGCACGCGGCAAGCCCTCGCGCACTCGCGCGCGCTGCTGAGCGCGCCGGTGCATCGAATCGCCGACGGCGAGCTCACGACGGCTGCAGCGCCGCGGCGGGAACGCGACGACAGCGGGCCGGCCGGTTAGCCGTCTTCGCCCGGACGGCGGATCATCGGCTATTCGTTCAATCCCTTGCCCGGATACGGGTGCGTCTTGATCCAGTGGTTGGCGATGTCGATGCGCCGCGTGATCCACACGCCCTTCTGCTGCTGCATGTAGTCGAGCAGGCGCCACAGGCCGGCGGTGCGGCCGGGATGGCCGAGGATGCGCATGTGCATGCCGACCGACATCATCTTCGGCTGCGTGGCACCCTCCTTGTAGAGCACGTCGAACGCGTCCTTCACCAGGCCGAACCACTGGCCGGCATAGCTCATGGTGTTGGCGTACTTGCCGTCGTTGTTGGTGAGCGAGTAGGGCACGATCAGGTGCGGCTTGCCCTCGACCGTCTGCCAGAACGGCAGCTCGTCGCCGTAATAGTCGCTGTCGTAGGTGAAGCCGCCATGCTCGACCACCAGGCGCCGTGTATTGACCGAGGGTCCGTATCGGCAATACCAGCCGGCCGGCTGGCCGACCGTCTGCTGGAACGACTTCACGGCCTTGGCGATGTGGTCGCGCTCCTCGTCCTCGCTCAGCATGAAGTGCTTGATCCAGCGCCAGCCGTGGCTGCAGACATCGAAGCCCGACTCCTTGATGGCCTTGGCGGCCGCGGGGTTGCGCTCGAGCGCCAGCGCGCAGCCGAACACGGTCATCGGCAGGCCGCGCTCCTGGAAGGCGCGCATCAGGCGCCAGAAGCCGACGCGGCTGCCGTACTCGAACATGCCTTCGGCCGCGAGGTCGCGGCCCTTCATGCCGACCTGGCTCGTGGTCGATTCGGTGAGGCCGGTCTCGCTGTAGCCCTCGCCGTCCTGCACCGAAGGCTCCGAGCCTTCCTCGTAGTTCATGACGAAATTCACCGCGAGCCGCGCGCCGTTCGGCCAGTGCGGATCGGGCGCCGTCCGGCCGTAGCCATGGAAATCGCGTTTCGGTTGCCAAGGTCCTTGCGGGCTCATGTCGGTCTCCTTACCAGCTCGGCGCCCATCTGGCGGGCGATGTCGGCGATCTTGTCGTTGAGAGGGTGCATCGAGATCGTCTTCACGCCGGCGCGCAGGCAGGCCAGCGCATAGCCCGGCGCATCGCCGCAATCGACGACCAGCGTGAAGGCGACGTCGGGAAACTCCTCGCGCGCGCGATCCTGCAGCGCCGCGAGATAGCCCGCGCCGTAGAACGCCGCGGCGTCCTCCGGCGTGACCAGCGTCGGCGACGTGCCGTCGGCCCGCGCCGCCTGCAACGCCGCCTCCGTCGAACGCCAGTCGCGGATCATGATTGGCATGGCCGGGAGCGTGGCACTCCAGCGCCGTTCAGATCTTAACGGTGAACGGCGCCACCGGAACGAACTCCTCGTCCTTCGTGCCGGCGCGCCACATGAAGACGGCGAAGCGGCCCGGCTTGTCGAGCGTCGTGAGGCCGTGGTGCCAGGTATCGGGCTTGTAGGTCACGCCCTGCTGTCCGTTGGCGATGAAGGCGCGGGCGGCCGCCATGTCCGGCCCGCCGCTCGCCGCATGCGGCGCCACGACGATCAGCCAGCGGCCGACATCGACCGGCACGAAGGTTTGCGAGGAGAATTCGTGCCGCTCCATCGTCTCGGACTTCAGCGGCCGGTCCTGGGTCGGCACGCGGAAGGTCATCGACAGGCTGGCCTTGGCTTCCGGCCTGAGATTGCCGAGCGCATCCTCGTAGTAGGTGCGGCCCGCCTCGTTCGGCACGTCGATCACGTCGCCGAACGGCGCGAAGGCCTCCCTGGTCAGCGGCTGAGGAATGATCTCCATGCTGGCTCCCGATAAATCGCGGGAGCCAGCATCGGCATGAACGCCGTTACGATCAATAGCGGCGGATCAATAGCGACCGATCAATAACGATAATAGCGCGGATGGTCGTAGTAATACGGCCGCGGGCCCGGGCCGTAGTAGGCACAGGCCGCCGTCGCCATCAGCAGCGCCACACCGACGATCACCTTGAGGGTACGCATACTCGCCTCCATTCGTTGTCCGTCGAATGTGAGTACGAGCGGGATGATGGCGACTCGGGGGCAGCCCCAAAAATGCAACAGTCGTTCATCCCGAGGAGGAGAATTATCCGAGCTTGCCCATCGCGACGGCGGTATCCGCCATGCGGTTGGAGAAGCCCCATTCGTTGTCGTACCAGCTCATGACGCGCACCAGCGTGCCGTCCATGACCTTGGTCTGGTCCATGTGGAAGGTCGACGAATGGCTGTCGTGGTTGAAGTCGATCGACACGTTCGGCTGGTCGGTCCAGCCGAGGATGCCCTTGAGCTGGTTGGCGGCGGCGAGCTTCACCGCCTTGTTGACCTCGTCCTTGTCGGTCTTCTTCTTGGCGACGAACTTGAAGTCGATCAGCGAGACGTTCGGCGTCGGCACGCGGATCGCCACGCCGTCGAGCTTGCCGTTCAGCTCCGGCAGCACCAGGCCGACCGCCTTGGCCGCGCCGGTTGAGGTCGGGATCATTGACATCGCCGCCGCGCGGGCGCGGTAGAGATCCTTGTGCATGGTGTCGAGCGTCGGCTGATCGCCGGTGTACGCATGGATCGTCGTCATGAAGCCCTTTTCGATGCCGATCGCGTCGTTCAGCACCTTGGCGACCGGCGCCAGGCAGTTGGTCGTGCACGAGGCGTTGGAAACGACGACATGCTCGTTCTTGAGCTTGTCGTGGTTGACGCCGTAGACGACCGTGAGGTCGGCGTTGTCGGCCGGGGCGGAGACCAGCACACGCTTGGCGCCGGCAGTCAGATGGGCCGAGGCCTTGTCCTTGCTGGTGAAGATGCCGGTGCATTCGAGCGCCACCTCGACGCCCAAGGCCTTGTGCGGCAGCTTCGAAGGATCGCGCTCGGCGGTGACCTTCATCTTGCCGCGGCCGACGTCGATCGTGTCGCCCTCGACCTTGACCTCGTGCGGGAAGCGGCCGTGCACGCTGTCGAAGCGGAGCAGGTGGGCGTTGGTCTCGACCGGGCCGAGATCGTTAATCGCCACCACCTCGATGTCCTTGCGGCCCGACTCCAGGATGGCGCGCAGCACGTTGCGGCCGATGCGCCCGAAGCCGTTGATTGCAACCCGAACAGCCATTTCTTGTTCTCCTCGTTACTGCGCCGATCTACTGGGCCAACCGGCGCGCCGCCGAAGCGATCGCCTCGGCCGTGATGCCAAAGTGCTTGTACAAGTCGGACGCCTTCGCCGAAGCGCCGAAGCCCGACATCCCCACAAAAGCACCCTTGGTGCCGAGCCAGCGTTCCCAACCGAAGCCGCTGGCCGCCTCGCAGGCTACACGAACCGTGCCGTCGCCGCCCATGACCTCGTTGCGATAACTGTCGCTCTGGTGCGCGAACAGCTCCCACGACGGCATCGACACCACCGCGGCCTTCAGCCCGTCTTTCGCCAGGAGATCGCGTGCGGCGACCGCGAGCTGCACCTCCGAGCCCGAAGCGATCAGGCGGATCGGGTCGGCGGTCTCGCCGGCCAGGATATAGGCGCCGCGTGCGCAGAGATTGCTGTCGCCGGCGTGGCGGATGGTCGGCAGGTTCTGGCGGCTGAGCGCAAGGATTGTCGGGCCGGTGCGGGTCTCGAGCGCGATCTGCCAGCACTCCGCCGTCTCGATCGCGTCGGCCGGGCGCAACACGTGCATGTTCGGAATGGCGCGCAACGCCGGCAGGTGCTCGACCGGCTGGTGGGTCGGGCCGTCCTCGCCGAGGCCGATCGAATCGTGGGTCATTACGTAGATCACGCGGATGCCCATCAGCGCCGACAGGCGGATCGCGCCGCGCGCATAGTCGGTGAACACCAGAAAGGTGCCGCCGTAGGGGATGACGCCGCCATGCAGGGCGAGGCCGTTCATCGCGGCGGACATCGCATGCTCGCGGATGCCGTAATGAACGTAGCGGCCGGCCGGGTCGGCCGCTGTCTGGACGTTCAGGCCCTTGGTCTTGGTGTTGTTCGAGCCGGTGAGATCGGCCGAGCCACCCAGCGTCTCGGGCAGCACGGGGTTGATGACCTCGAGCACTTCCTGGCTGGACTTGCGGGTCGCCCATGAAGGCTTCTCGCTCTCCATCTTCTGCTTGAAGGCGCGCACCGCCTCGTCGACCGCGGGTGGGATGTCGCCCTTCTGCCCGCGATCGAACTCGGCACGGTCGGCCTCGGCCATCGCACTGTGCCGCTGCAGCCACTTCCGGCGCTGCGACTTGCCCTTGGCGCCGATTTTACGCCAGGCGGTGAAGATCGGCTCGGGAATCTCGAAGGCCGGCGCGGTCCAGCCGAGCTTCTCGCGGGCGCCGGCGACCTCTTTCTCGCCGAGCGCCGAGCCGTGCGTCGCGGCGGTCCCTTCCTTCGTCGGCGCGCCGTAGCCGATGATGGTCTTGCAGGAGATCATCGACGGCTTGTCGGCGACGTTGCGCGCCCTGCGGATGGCGCGCGTGACCTGTTCCTGGTCGAGGCCGTCGACTTCCTGGACGTGCCAGCCCGCCGCGAGGAAGCGCTTCTTGTGGTCGTCCATCGTGGACAGCGTGGTCGGGCCGTCGATCGAGATGCCGTTGTTGTCGAACAGCACGATCAGCTTGCCGAGGCCGAGATGGCCGGCCAGCGTCACCGCCTCCTGGCCGATGCCTTCCATCAGGCAGCCGTCGCCGGCGATGCAATACGTATAGTGGTCGACGATGTCGGCGCCGAAGCGGGCGCGCAGATGGCGCTCGGCGAGAGCGAAGCCCACCGAATCGGCGAGGCCCTGGCCGAGCGGGCCGGTCGTGGTCTCGATGCCGCTGGCATGGCCGTACTCCGGATGGCCGGCCGTGCGGCTGCCGAGCTGGCGGAAGCGCTTGATCTCATCCAGCGTCATGTCCGCGTAGCCGGTGAGATAGAGCAGGGAATACAGAAGCATCGAGCCGTGCCCGGCCGACAGGATGAAGCGGTCGCGATCGGGCCAATGCGGATCGGTCGGATCGAACTTCAGGAACTTCGAGAACAGCACCGTCGCGACGTCGGCCATGCCCATCGGCATGCCGGGATGCCCCGAATCCGCTTGCTGCACAGCGTCCATGGCCAGAGCCCTGATGGCATTCGCCAGGTCGCGGGGAGCAACGGGTTGTGGGGTCATTTTGTCCGCGGGGAAGGGGTTTTCGAGGTGGCCGGAACATGGCGGTGGGGGTGTGGCCCGTCAATGCCAAGATGTTGAGGGCAGGAATGCTCCACAGGCGCCAAATGTTGACCGCTTCCGTACGCTGCACTTATCTTTCGCCGATGGAGCAAACGCAGGCAGGCGGGCAATTGCGACGCGTGGAGGTCGCGCTCAGCCAGCTCGAATCGATGATAGACGAGCGCCTGCGCAACGAGCGGGCGCGCGGCGACGAGCTTGCCGCGCGACTCGCGCGACTGGAACAGCAGCACGAGGAGCTGAAGAAGGTCGCGAGCGACGTCGAAGGTCGGCTGGAGCGGGCAATGGAATATATCCGCTCGCTTCTCGCCGCGGATCAGCAGTGACGGCGCAAGCCGTCAGAGTTAAGGTCAAGTCCCCTCGAACGCCGGAAAAATCCGGCGCAATAAGTAAAAGGAGTAGCGCTTATGGCGCAGGTGTCGATCAACATCGCCAACCGAACCTACGAGCTTGCCTGTGGCGAAGGTGAGGAACCCCGGGTCCAGGAACTCGCCTCCTACGTCGATGAAAAGGTGAACGAGCTGCGGCTCCAGCTCCCGCCCGGCACGGCCGAGGTGAAGCTGCTCGTGTTCGCCGCTCTTCTCCTGGCCGACGAGAGCCGCGAAGCGCGCGGCATCGCCCGCCAGGCCGAAACGGCGCGTGCGTCGGCGGCTGACAGCGCCGAGACGCTGGCGACCGCCTTCGAGGAACTGATCACCTCGCGGGTCGACAAGCTCTCCAAGAAGGTGTCAGGAGCCGCGTAAGCGCCCCCTGATACCCCGAGCGCAGCGAGGGATCTATTCTTGTCATCGGAAAGATTCCTCGATTGCCATTGGAAAGACCTCTCGCTGCGCTCGAGATGACACCGGGGGTGCCCGGGCCGACCTCAGGAGCCTCATTGCGAGGGCCTGCCGGGGCCCCTACATTGGTCGTGGGGCGGATTTCTGCGCGGTGCGAGGTTCGCTTAAAACCCCGGGGCCAATAAGGAACTCCAGGGAGCTGTTCCTGGCTTGGATCGTGGTCCGAGTCACACGGCGCCCACCTGCTTAGCAGGCCTTGGAGGTTTCACGATCCACGGCCCATCGTGGAGCCGCCCCACCTTCTCCCGGGTCCTGACGAACCTGCCATGAACCCGCATGACGACAAGCGCATCCTGCGCGGCGCCATGCTGGCGTGGCGCCGCGGTCTCTCCGAGGACGAGCGCCGGGCCGCCGCCATGGGCCTGGTCGACGCATGGCGCTACGAGCAGCCGGTCGAGATGCCGGCGGTCGTTGCGGGCTTCTGGCCGATGGCCGGGAGCTCGACATCCGCCCCCTGATGATGGAGCTCGCCAACCAGGGCTGCCAACTCTGCCTGCCCGTCGTGGTGGCCAGCAAACAGCCGCTGGTTTTCCGAGCCTGGCGGCCCGGCGACCCGCTCGAAGCCGGCCTGTTCGGCACGCTCCATCCATCGCCCAGACGCGCGGTCGTCGAGCCGGACGTGCTTATCGTGCCGCTGCTGGCGGTCGACGAGGAGGGCTGGCGGTTGGGCTATGGCGGCGGCTTCTACGATCGCACGAGGCGCTCAGGGCTCGAAAGCGGGTTACTGCTATCGGAGTAGGATTCAACGAGCAGATCGTCCCGCAAGTTCCGCGCGATCTGACCGACCAGCGGCTCGATTGGTTGTTGACCGACAAGCGCGCTTGCGCCTTTGTCCAAATATGAAGGTTCTGTTCTGCGGCGACATCGTTGGACGGTCTGGCCGCGAGTCCGTGATCAGGAACGTCCCGACGTTGCGCGAGCAGCTCGGCCTCGACTTCGTGGTCGTCAACGGCGAGAACGCCGCCGCGGGCTTCGGCATCACCGCCAAGATCTGCGCCGAGCTGCACAACGCTGGCGTCGACTGCATCACCACCGGCAATCACGTGTGGGACCAGCGCGACATCGTCTCCTACATCGCCCAGGACAAGCGCCTGCTGCGGCCGCTCAACTTTCCGCCCGGCACGCCGGGCTGGGGTGCCAACCTGTTCGAGACGCGGCGCGGCCAGAAGATCGTGGTGATGAACGTGATGTGCCGGCTGTTCATGGAGCCGCTCGACGATCCGTTCCGCGCTGTCGATGCCGAGATCGCCAAGTATGTGCTCGGCCGCTCGGCGCACTGCATCCTGGTCGACGTACACGGCGAGGCCACCAGCGAAAAGCAGTCGATGGGCCATCATTGCGACGGGCGCGTCTCGGCCGTCCTGGGCACGCACAGCCACATCCCGACCGCGGACTGCTGGGTGCTGCCTGGCGGGACCGCCTACCAAACCGATGTCGGCATGTGCGGCGACTATGATTCGGTGATCGGCATGAAGAAGGAGCCGGCCGTCCTGCGCTTCATCAAGAAAGTGCCGGGCGACCGCCTCTCGCCGGCCGAAGGCGAGGGCACGCTATGCGCGGCCCTGCTCGAGACCGACGACAAAACCGGCCTCGCCAAGGCGGTCCGGCCGATCCGGGTCGGCGGCCGTCTTCCGCCGGCTTCCTGAGGTTCTTTTCTGTCGCTCGGCCGTTGGAGTGACAGGAAGAGTGGGTAAAATCCACGCGGGCCAACGTTTTGCACTTCCCCCGCGGATGGGAGGCGACAAGCAGGTTGGAACGGGCCGGAGGAACGAGTTTCCGCGGGCCGCATGAATTTCAGCATCTTGTAGTTCACAGCAGCCGTCTGTACCTATTACGGGTGTCCTGAAGACGGTCATTGACGGCCTGGGGAAAAACCGGCATCCTTTTGATGTTAAACGGTTTTTCGCCAACTCGGCGACTGTCTTCAGGTTAGAGGGGGCGTCGGAATCTAGGTTCCGACGTTTTTTAGCGGGGGCTTCGGCCCCCGCCTTTTTTTGTCCCGCACGCCTCTAACACTCGCAAAACCTACGAGAAGTGGTATAGGCGGCCAAACGCTTCACTCAATCTGGTTGTTGGGACGATGGCTGGCCATTCCCAGTTCAAGAACATCATGCATCGCAAGGGCCGGCAGGACGCGGCCAAGGCGAAGATCTACACCAAGCTGATCCGCGAGATCACGACCGCAGCCCGGCTGGGTTCGGCCGATCCGGCTGCCAACCCGCGGCTGCGGGCGGCGGTGATCGCCGCACGCGACGCCAACATGACTCGCGACACGATCGATCGCGCGATCAAGCGCGGTGCCGGCAATGAAGCCGACGCGAACTACGACGAGGTGCGCTACGAAGGCTACGGTCCCGGCGGCGTCGCGGTGATTGTCGAGGCGCTGACCAACAATCGCAATCGCACCGCCGGAGAGGTCCGCTCGATCTTCGCCAAGCACGGCGGCAATCTCGGCGAGACCAACTCGGTCTCCTTCATGTTCGATCGCATGGGCGAGTTCCGCTATCCGCTCAAGGCCGGCAGCGCCGACGAGATCATGGAGAAGGCGATCGAAGCCGGCGCCGAGGACGTGGTGAGCGGCGAGGGCGAAGAAGGCGTGCACGAGATCTACAGCGCCCAGGACAGCTTCAATTCGGTCCGCGAGGCGCTCGAGAAGTCGCTGGGCCAGCCGTCGTCGGCCAAGCTGATGTGGCGGCCCAAGACCACCACGGCGGTCGAGGGCGAGACGGCCCAGACCCTGGTCGACCTGATCTCGGCCCTCGACGACAACGACGACGTCCAGAACGTCTACGCCAATTTCGAATTGTCGGACGACGCTCTGGCGAAGTTCGCGGCCTGACCGGGATGAGATTGATCGGCCTCGATCCCGGTCTGCGGCTGACCGGCTGGGGCGTGATCGACGTCGAGGGCAATCGGCTGCGCCACGTGGCGCACGGCGTAATCAAGGTCTCGATCGAAGGCTCGCTGGCGACCCGGCTGCACGAGCTGTTCGAGGGCATCGCCGCCGTGGTCGCCGAGCAGAAGCCAATCGAAGCGGCGGTGGAAGAGACCTTCGTGAACGTCAATCCCGGCTCGACGTTGAAGCTCGGCCAGGCGCGCGGCGTGGTGCTGCTGGCGCCGGCGCGCGCCGGCCTGCCGGTGTTCGAATACGCCGCCAACCTCGTGAAGAAGTCGGTGGTAGGGGCGGGCCATGCCGACAAGCGCCAGATCGCCATGATGGTCGGCCGCCTCCTGCCGGGCGTCGAGGCAAGGGCCGACGCCGCCGATGCTCTCGCGGTCGCGATCTGCCATGCCCATCATCGCGCCACGGCCCAGCGGGTGGAGGCGGCGCTTTGATCGCCAGGCTCAGAGGCACGGTCGAAGCGGTCGACGAGGGCAGCGCCGTCATCGACGTGAACGGCGTCGGCTATCTCGTCTCGGCTTCGGCGCGGACCTTGCGTGATCTTGTCGTTGGTCAGACCGCGGCCTTGCTGGTGGAAACCATCGTTCGCGAGGATGCGATCGCGCTGTACGGCTTCCTCGACACGGGCGAGCGCGACTGGTTCCGCATCCTGACGACGGTCCAGGGCGTCGGCGCGCGGGTCGCGCTGTCCATTCTCTCGACCCTCTCGCCCGACGAGATCGCCCGAGCGATCGCCGCCGGCGACAAGGCGAGCCTCAGCCGGCCGGCCGGGGTGGGACCGAAGCTCGCCGCGCGGCTTGCAACGGAATTGAAGGACAAGGCCGCCGCGTTCGGTGTCGCGCCGGCACCCACCCGCGCGGCCGCTGCCGCGGCGCCCGTGCCGGGCGGTTCGGTGAACGAGGATGCTGTCTCGGCGCTCGTCAATCTCGGCTATCGCCGTGTCGAGGCATTCGGCGCCATCGCACGGGTGACGCAGCGGCTGGGTGAGGGTGCGCAGCTCGATGCCGTGATCCGCGCCGGACTCCAGGAGCTGGCGCGATGAGCCCGCCAGATCGTCTCGAGGGCGATCGTCTTGTCGCTGGCAAGCGCGCCGAGGAGGACGCGGCCGAGCTCGCGCTGCGGCCGCAGACGCTCGACGACTTCATCGGCCAGAAACAGGTTCGCGAGAACCTCAAGATCTTCATCGCTGCCGCGAAGGCGCGCGGCGAGGCGCTCGACCATGTGCTGTTCCACGGCCCCCCCGGCCTCGGCAAGACGACTCTGGCCCAGATCGTGGCGCGCGAGATGGGGGTCGGTTTCCGCGCGACCTCCGGCCCGGTGATCCAGAAGGCGGGCGATCTCGCCGCGCAGCTCACCAACCTGCAGCCCAAGGACGTGCTGTTCATCGACGAGATCCATCGCCTCAACCCGGCGATCGAGGAGATACTCTATCCGGCGATGGAGGACTTCCAGCTCGACCTGATGATCGGCGAGGGACCGGCCGCGCGTTCGGTGCGCATCGAGTTGCCGCCCTTCACCCTGGTCGGCGCCACCACGCGCTCGGGCCTGATGACACGGCCGTTGCGCGAGCGGTTCGGCATCCCGCTGCGCATGGTGTTCTACGAGCCGGCCGAGCTCGAGACGATCGTCCATCGCGCCGCCCGCGTGCTGAAGATGGAGATGGCGCCGGACGGCGGGGCCGAGATCGCCAAGCGTTCGCGCGGCACGCCGCGCGTCGCCAACCGCCTGTTGCGCCGCGTGCGCGACTTCGCCGATGTGGGCGGCCATGCGGTGGTCGACGCGAGGGCCGCCGACTCCGCGCTCACCCGGCTCGAGATCGACAAGCGGGGCCTCGATTCCATGGATCGCAAGTATCTCGCCTGCATCGCCGAGAATTACGGCGGCGGGCCGGTTGGCGTGGAGACCCTGGCGGCCGCGCTCAGCGAGCAGCGGGACGTGATCGAGGACGTGATCGAGCCCTACCTGATGCAGCTCGGGCTCCTGATGCGCACACCGCGCGGGCGGCTGCTGTCCGAGGGCGGCTATCGCCACATCGGCAAGACGATGCCGAAGGAACAGAAGCAACAACTCGACCTGCTGGCCGGCGGGCAGGACGAGGCGTGACGGCGGCGAGCGAGCGGCCGACGACCGGCCGCATCGAGGATGGCCGCCACATCCTGCCGTTAAGGATCTATTACGAGGACACCGACGCGCAGGGCATCGTGTATTACGCCAACTGGCTGCGGTTTTTGGAGCGCGGCCGGACCGAGCTCCTGCGCATGATCGGGCTCGAGCACAGCGCCCTGCGTGCAGAAAGCGGCATCAACTGGGTCGTGCGCCGCTGCACGATCGATTACCTGAAGCCGGCGCGGCTCGACGAGACCATCCACATTGTCACGGCCTGTGGAGAAATGCGCGGTGCTTCGCTGGATATGATCCAGGAAGCGCGTCGGGCTGAGGAAGTGCTGGTGCGCGCCGAGCTGCTGGTCGCCTGCATCGGCGAGGGCGGACGGCCTGCACGGCTGCCGTTGCAGGCACGCAACGCCCTTGGAAGAGTCTCGATTGCGAGCGAGCCGCCCCGGTCACGCCATATTCGGATATAAGGCTTCAACCTTGGAGAACTAAACAATGGACGCCTACGCGCAGGTCGCCGGTACCCCCCTCGGCGGCAGCAGTCCCCCGATCGACATGTCCGTCTATGGCCTGTTCATGCAGGCGGACTGGGTCGTGAAGGCGGTGATGATCGCCCTCTTACTCGCCTCGTTCTGGTCGTGGGCGATCATCTTCGAAAAGATGATCCGCCTGCGGGCCCTGAAGCAGAGCGCGCAGGCCTTCGAGGATACTTTCTGGTCCGGCGTCTCGCTGGAGGATCTCTATGACCGGGTCGGCGCCAAGCCAGACGATCCCATGTCGAGCATCTTCTCCGCCGCCATGCGCGAATGGCGCCGCTCGGTATCCAAGGGACTTGCGGCGACCGCCACGGCGCGCTCGGCACTGCGCCAGCGCATCGAGCAGGTGATGGGCGTCACCATCCAGCGCGAGATGGAGGCGATCGAGAAGCGGCTGGGCTTCCTCGCCACGGTCGGCGCCAACGCCACCTTCGTCGGCCTGTTCGGCACGGTGTGGGGCATCATGAATTCGTTCGGCCACATCGCGGTGTCGAAGAACACCTCATTGGCGGTCGTGGCGCCCGGCATCTCAGAGGCGCTGTTCGCCACTGCGATCGGCCTGGTGGCCGCGATCCCGGCGGCGGGCGCGTACAACATCCTCTCGGGCCAGGTGTCGCGCTACGCGCAGCAGCTCGAGGCCTTCGCCGGCGAGTTCATCACCATCCTGTCGCGCCAGCTCGAGGAGCAGGGCTGATGGCCGCCATCATCCCCTCTGCCAGCGGCGGTGGTGGCGGCAAGTTCCGCCGGCGGCGCTACACGCCGATCGCCGACATCAACGTGACGCCGATGGTCGACGTCATGCTGGTGCTGCTGGTCATCTTCATGATCACCGCGCCGCTGCTGCAGGTCGGCGTGCCGGTCGACCTGCCGAAGACCAGCGCGCAGCAGGTCGGCGGCAAGGACGAGCCCCTGATCGTGTCGGTGAATTCCAAGGACGAGGTCTTCCTCGGCGAGACCAAGTACGAGCTGCCCGAGCTTTCGACCAAGCTCAAGGCGGTCTACGGCGAGAAGCCGGACCAGCGCGTCTTCATCCGCGGCGACAAGACGATCAACTACGGCCGCATGATGGAGGTCATGGGCGTGGTGATCGATTCCGGCTTCCGCCAGCTCGGCCTGCTCGGCGAGGGGGCTGACAGCGGTCCCGCGCCCGCGGCCGGCGGCAAACCCGCGACACCCGCTCCTGCGCCCACGCCGAAACGGTAAGCAATGGCCTTTCGTCGTGCCTCCAGCATCGAGATGCGCACGCCGGCAATCCTGTCGGCCGGGCTGCATGTCGTCGCGCTGGTGGCGGCGATCGTGAACCTCGATCTGTTCAGCCATCCGCCGATCGAGCCCGAGCCGGTGATGGTCGACTTCGTGAAGATCGACAAGCACGCCGCCGCGCCCAAGATCGGCGTGCAAGATCCGCAGCCCAAGGACGCGAAGATCGCCGAGGAGACGAGCAAGGCGCCGCCGCCCAAGACGGCCGAAGCGCAGCCGACTCCGGAGCCGCCGAAGAAAGAAGTCGCCGAGACCAAGCCGATCGCGCCCGCGCCGGTCGAGAAGCCCAAGCCCGAGCCGCCCAAGCCGACCGAGGACGTGGTCGCGCTCAAGCCCAAGCAGCCCGAGCCGCCGAAGGAAGAGAAGAAGATCGAGCCGCCCAAGCCCGAACCGCCCAAGCCCGAGGTGAAGAAGGTCGAGCCGCCGAAGCCGCCGCCGCCCAAGCCGCCGGAGAAGAAGAAGCCGGACGTCGACTCGCTGGTGGACAGCATCCTGAAGAACAACGACAAGAACCCGCCGATCAAGACGCCGCAGCAATCGCCGCAGCGGCCGAAGGAGATCACCCGCCAGGCTTCGATGGCGCCTCAGCTCTCCGCCGTCGTGACCGCGAGCGAGATCGAGGGCGTGCGCTCCAAGATCCGGCCGTGCTGGAACCCGACGCCGGGAGCGCGCGAGCAGCCGATCGTGACTCTGACGGTGGAGATGAACCAGGACGGCACGCCGGTGAAGGCCGAGATACAGGACACCGGGCGCTACTCGCGCGATCCGGTGTTCCGGTCGGCCGCCGATGCCGCCTACCGCGCCGTCATGAACCCGCGCTGCCAGCCCTGGCCGCTGCCGACCGATCGCTACAACGGCTGGCACACGATCACCTTCAACTTCGATCCCCGCGACTACTAATGAAGAGGCTCGAGATGATGCTCCCCCGACGGACAGTGCTGCTCGGCGCTGCTCTCGCCCCGCTGGCAGCGCCCATCGCTGCGCGCGCGCAGCTCACGATCGACATGACGCGGCCCAATTTCGAGCCGGTCCCGATCGCGATCGTCGACTTCCAGGGCGATCCGATGGGGGGCCAGATCGCCGGCGTGATCCGCAACGACCTGCAGAATTCCGGCCTGTTCCGCTCGATCGCGCCGGGCTCCTTCATCGAGCAAAATCTCAATGCCAGCAGCGCGCCGCGCTTCCCCGACTGGCGCAGTGTCGGCGCCCAGGGCCTGGTGGTCGGGTCGATCGCAAATGTCGGCGGCAACATCAAGGTCGACTTCCGCCTGTGGGACGTGCTCAAGGGAGAGCAGGCGACCGGCTTCAGCTTCACCAGCCAGCCCAACAACTGGCGACGGCTCGGCCACATCATCGCCGATGCGGTCTACAAGCGCGTGACCGGCGAGGAGGGCTACTTCGACACCCGCGTCGCCTATGTCTCTGAGACCGGCCCGCTGAACAACCGGACCAAGCGCATCGCCATCATGGACCAGGATGGCGCGAACAACCGGTACATCACCGACGGCAGCACGATCGCGCTGACGCCGCGCTTCTCGCCGACGCTGCAGGAGATCGTCTACATGGCCTACGGCGATCGCAACTCGCCGCCGAAGGTCTACCTGCAGAACGTCGATTCCAATCGCCGCGAGCTGATGGGCAATTTCCCGGGGATGAGCTTCGCGCCGCGCTTCTCGCCCGACGGGACCAAGGTGGCGATGAGCCTGTCGGAGAACGGCCGCACCAATCTCTACGAGATGGACGTGCGCGGCCGCGGCATGCGCCGGCTGACCAATACGCCTGCAATCGACACTTCGCCCTCGTACTCCAACGACGGAACGCAAATTGTCTTCAACTCGGACCGCGGCGGCACCCAGCAGCTCTACGTGATGAGCGCCGGTGGCGGTGGCGAGCGGCGCATCAGCTTCGGCGAGGGGCGCTATGCGACCCCGGTCTGGTCGCCGCGGGGGGACTACATCGCCTTCACCAAGATCATGGGCGACGGCTTCGGCATCGGGGTGATGCGCCCGGACGGCGGCGGCGAGCGCCTGCTCGCCAACGGCTTCCTGGTCGAGGGCCCGACATGGGCGCCCAACGGCCGGGTGCTGATGTTCTTCCGCCAGCAGCCCAACTCGGGCGGCCGGGCGGGTTCGGTGACGTTGCACGCCATCGACATAACCGGGCGGTTCGAACGCCAGGTGCCGACTCCGACCGATGCGTCGGATCCGGCCTGGTCGCCCTTGATTCCACAGTGATGCGGAATATGATCGCGTTCCGCGGCCCGAGCGTCATTTTTTCGCGCTCGGGTCGCTTTGTTTGGGCGTTGGTGGATGAACAAAGAGGAGCGGAGCGTGCAAGCGCGCCGTGAGAGATTGAGATGCGAATGATCAAAGCCTTTGCTGCTGTTGCGGCACTCATGATGATGGCCGCGTGCAGCAACAGCGAGCAGAAGGTGCCGGAAGCCGGCACAAGCGCGACGCCCGGCTCGATCGCCGACTTCAAGCAGAACGTCGGTGACCGCGTCTTCTTCGATACAGACCTGTCGAACATCCGCGAAGACGGTCGCGGCACTCTCGCCAAGCAGGCCGAGTGGCTGAAGAAATACACCAACTACCCGATCACCATCGAAGGCAAGTGCGACGAGCGCGGCACCCGCGAGTACAACCTTGCGCTGGGCGAGCGCCGTGCCAACGCGGTGCGCCAGTACCTGGTCGCGCAGGGCATCCCCGCCAGCCGCATCAAGACCATCAGCTACGGCAAGGAGCGGCCTGAGGTCGTGGGCTCCGACGAGGGTGCCTGGGCGCGCAACCGCGTCGGCATCACGACGCTCCAGTAACCCTCGCCTCGACGAAACGGAACGCCGGTCCCTGCGACCGGCGTTTTCGTTTGTTGGTTGCGAAGTCCTGCCTGAAAATGGCCCGCATCGATGCGACAATGGATGCCATGAAGAGCTTCTTTTCCGGGGCGCTGGTGCTCGCCCTCGCGCTGCTGCCCACGATGGCGAGCGCACAACGCGATTCGTCCGTCTATATCGAAGACCGGATGAACCAGCTGCAGCAGACCATCACCATGCTGACCGGCCAGGTCGAGCAGCTGCAGTACCAGAACCAGCAGCTGAAGCAGCAGCTGGACAAGATGCAAACCGACTACGACTTCCGGATCGACCAGCTCGAGAAGGGCAAGGGGGGAGGCATGCGTCCGCCCGGGCCGGGACCGGCCCCGCCCGCGCCGCCGCCGGGTCATCCAGCGACGGCCTCGAACGCGCCGCCCGCCGGCGGCGCGCAGGGCGAGCAGCTCTATCACGATGCCTTCAAGCTGCTGCAGGACGGCGACTATGCGGGCGCCGAGCGCGCCTTCAAGACGTTCGTGCAGAACAATCCGAAGCATCCGCTCGCCGGCAACGCCCAGTACTGGCTGGGCGAGACCTACTACGCGCGGCGTGAGTACCAGCAGGCGATGGTCGCTTTCGCCGAGGGCTACAAGACCTACAAGACCAGCCCGAAAGGGCCGGACAATCTCCTGAAGCTCGGCATCACGCTCGCGGTGATGAACAAGAAGCAGGAAGCCTGTGCGGTATTCCAGCGCTTCAACCAGGACTATCCGCGCGCCACCGACCTCCAGAAGAGAAGAGCCGACCAGGAGCGCCAGAGGAACGGCTGCGGGTGACGCCGCTTTCGGCGTCCGATTTCGCGCACCTGATGGCGCCCTTCGCGCCTTTCGAGGCGCGACCGGCTGTGGCGGTCGCCGTCTCGGGTGGGCGTGATTCGGTCGCCCTTGCTGTTTTGTCGCACGGGTGGGCCGTCGAGCGGCAAGGCCGCGTGCTGGCCCTGATCGTCGATCATGGGCTGCGGCCGGAGTCCGCCACCGAGGCGCGGGTGACCGGCGAGCGGCTGGCCGCGCTCGGCATCGAGGCGGAGACGCTGGTGTGGTCCGGCGCCAAGCCAGCGACTCGGCTTCAGCAGGCGGCCCGCGAGGCGCGCTACCGGCTGCTGTTCGACGCCTGCCGCCGACACGGGATTCTGCATCTGCTGACGGCGCACCATGCCAACGATCAGGCCGAGACGGTGGCGATGCGGGCGGCGCATGACAGCGGCCTAGACGGGCTGGCCGGCATGGCCGCTCTGGTCGAGCATCGCGATGCGCGCCTGCTGCGTCCGCTGCTGGCGGTGCCGCGAGCGCGGCTGACCGCGACCCTCGAGGCGCGGGGGATCGGCTGGATCGACGATCCGTCCAACGAGGATCGCCGCTTCGAGCGGGTCCGGGTGCGACAAGATGGAGGGGCGAGCGTCGAGCCGGCCGAGGGCCGCGCGACGCGTGATCGGCAGGTCGCCCTGGTGGCATTGCAAACCCTCGAGGTTGCGCCGGAAGGCATCGCCCTGGATCAACTTGTCGTGTCTGATTTGAGCAAGGAAATTACCGCTCGCTTGCTCGGCCGGGTCGTTCAGGCGGTGGCCGGCGGGCCCTACCCGCCGCGCCGCGAGCGCCTCGCACGGGCGGCGGCACGCCTTTCGCAAGGCCCGGATCGTGGACAGGAACATGGGCAGGGCCGGGGCAAGTCGGGAAAAAGCCAGGATTTCACACTATCTGGGTGTCAGCTGATGCTGCGGCGGGACCCTGATACCCGGCGGCTGCGCTGGATTGTGCGGCCTGAAAGTGGCAGGAGGAACAACAAGACTCCCGGCCAGCCCCTCGTCCCGGCTGCATTTTTCGCTTGCGGCGTACCTGCCGAGACCCATTTAGGTTGAAACCATTCCAAACGGACAGAAACTGTGAACCCGTTCAATCGTAACGCCGCTCTGTGGATCGTTATCGTGCTGCTCCTGGCGCTGCTCTACAGCGTCTTCCAGGGAGGGGCGACCCGCACGGCGGGCAACACGATCCCCTATTCGGAGTTCGTTCGGTCGGTGGAGCAGCGCCAGGTCCAGGACGTCCGTATCTCCGGCAACAGCATCACCGGCACCTACCGCGAGCCGCGCAACGGCGTGCAGAAGTTTGCGACCTACGCGCCCTCGACGCCGCCGGACGAGCAGCTGATGCCGATGCTGATCAAGAACGTCGACCGCGTCGACGCGGGCCCGGCCGAAGAGGGCGTCAACATCGGCTCGATCTTCGTGAGCTGGCTGCCGGTCCTCGTACTGGTCGGCGTTTACATCTTCTTCCTGCGCCAGATGCAGAGCGGCACCGGCCGCGCCATGGGCTTCGGCAAGTCGCGCGCGCGCCTGCTGACCGAGAAGCACGGCCGCGTCACCTTCGAGGACGTCGCCGGCATCGACGAGGCCAAGGCCGAGCTCGAGGAGATCGTCGACTTCCTGAAGGACCCGCAGAAGTTCCAGCGTTTGGGCGGCAAGATCCCCAAGGGCTGCCTGCTGGTCGGCCCGCCGGGCACCGGCAAGACGCTGCTGGCGCGTGCGATCGCGGGCGAAGCCAACGTGCCGTTCTTCACCATCTCGGGCTCCGACTTCGTCGAGATGTTCGTCGGCGTCGGCGCGTCCCGCGTGCGCGACATGTTCGAGCAGGCCAAGAAGAACGCGCCCTGCATCGTGTTCATCGACGAGATCGACGCCGTCGGCCGCCATCGTGGCGCGGGGCTGGGCGGCGGCAACGACGAGCGCGAGCAGACGCTGAACCAGCTGCTGGTCGAGATGGACGGATTCGAGTCCAACGAGGGCGTCATCCTGATCGCCGCCACCAACCGGCCGGACGTGCTCGACCCCGCGCTGCTGCGTCCGGGCCGCTTCGACCGGCAGGTCGTGGTGCCGAATCCCGACATCGGCGGCCGCGAGAAGATCCTCAAGGTCCATATGCGCAAGGTGCCGCTGGCGCCGGACGTCGACCCTCGCGTTCTGGCGCGCGGCACGCCGGGCTTCTCGGGCGCCGACCTCGCCAACCTCGTCAACGAGGCCGCGCTGCGCGCCGCGCGCGTCGGCAAGCGCCTCGTGACCATGGCCGACTTCGAGTACGCCAAGGACAAGGTGCTGATGGGCACCGAGCGCCGCTCGATGGCGATGACCGACGAGGAGAAGAAGCTCACGGCCTACCACGAAGCGGGCCATGCGCTGGTCGCGCTGCACGTGCCGAAGACCGATCCGCTGCACAAGGTCACGATCATTCCGCGCGGCCGGGCGCTCGGCGTCACCATGCAGCTGCCGGAGCGCGATCACCTCAGCCATACCAAGCAGTTCCTCGAATCGCGGCTGGCGATCTTGTTCGGCGGCCGCATCGCCGAGGAGATCATCTTCGGCGCCGAGAACGTCACCACGGGTGCGGCCAGCGACATCCAGGTCGCGACCCAGATGGCGCGCGGCATGATCACGGCCTACGGCATGTCCGACAAGCTCGGCCGCGTGCGCTACCAGGCCAACGAGCAGGAGGTCTTCCTTGGCCACGCCGTCACCCAGACGCAGAACGTCTCGGAGGCGACCGCCCAGCTGATCGACCAGGAGGTCCGCCGCCTGATCGAGGAGGCCGAGGGCAAGGCCAAGCAGATCCTGACGGACCATCTCGACGATCTGCACACCATCGCCAAGGCGCTGCTCGAGTACGAGACGCTGAGCAACGACGAGATCGACCAGGTCCTGCGCGGCGAGAAGATCGTGCGCGACGACACCGGCGGCGCCGGCTCCGGTCCCGACCGCCGTCGCCGCGCTTCGGTTCCGAGCAGCAATCCGGGCGCCTCGCCCGGCGCCAATCCCGAGCCGCAACCCGGCGTCTAAAAGAGGGCGTTTGATCCACACGTTCGGCGGCCTCGTTCTCGATCGCCCTCGGGTGATGGCGATCGTGAATGTGACGCCGGACTCTTTCTCGGACGGCGGCGAACGCTTCGACACCACGCAGGCCATCGACGATGGCCTGCGTTTCGTTGCGGAGGGCGCCGACATCGTCGATGTCGGCGGCGAGTCCACCCGGCCGGGCTCGCAGGCCACACCCGTCGCCGAGGAACTGAATCGCGTTCTGCGGGTCGTCGAGGAGCTGGCCAAGCGCAACGTGCTGGTTTCGGTCGACACCCGCCGCGCCGAGGTGGCGCATGCGTGCCTTGAGGCCGGTGCGCGGATCGTCAACGACGTGTCGGCGCTGCGCGACGATCCCGCCTTGCTGCCGCTGATCGCCAGGCGCCGTGCACCGGTCATCCTCATGCACCGGCGCGGCCAAGCCGAGAACAAGTACGAAGGACCGGCCTATCGCGACGTCGTCGAGGATGTGCGCGACTTCCTGCTCGAGCGCGGGCGCGCGGCCGAAGCCGGCGGTGTCGATCCGCACGACATCGCCATCGATCCCGGCATCGGTTTCGGCAAGACGCCCGAGGAGAATCTGGCGTTGATCGAGGGCGCAGGGAGGCTGGCCGCGAGCGGTTATCCCGTGCTGATCGGTTCCTCGCGCAAGGGCTTCATCGGCCGGCTGACCGGCGTGAAGGAGCCCGGCCGGCGCGATCCCGCATCGGTCTGGCTGGCCGTCGAGGCGGCGCGGCTGGGGGCTTCCATCCTGCGGGTGCATGACGTTGCCGGCACGCGGCAGGCCCTCGCCGTCTGGGCGGCGATGCGATAAAACCGCGCTGATGACACGCTCACTGTTCGGCACCGATGGGGTGAGGGGCCGCGCGAACGCGAGCCCGATGACGGCCGAGATCGCCATGCGCATCGGTATGGCGGCGGGCCGGGTCTTCAATCGCGGCGGCCATCGCCATCGCGTCGTGGTGGGCAAGGACACGCGGCTGTCCGGCTACATGATCGAGCAGGCCTTGACGGCGGGGTTCCTGTCGGTCGGCGTCGATGTGCTGCTGCTGGGCCCGCTGCCGACGCCGGCGGTCGGCTTCCTCACCCGCTCGATGCGCGCCGATGTCGGGGTCATGATTTCGGCCTCGCACAATCCCTACGAGGACAACGGCATCAAGCTGTTCGGCCCGGACGGCTTCAAGCTCTCCGACGCCGTCGAGATGCAGATCGAGCGGCTGGTCGAGAGCCATGCCGACATCCCACTGGCCGCCTCCGCCGCCATCGGCCGCGCCAAGCGCCTCGACGACGCCGAGGGCCGCTACATCGAGGCGGTGAAGGCCTCGGTGGCGCGCCGGCTCGACTTGACTGGCTTCAAGATCGTCGTCGATTGCGCCAATGGCGCCGCCTACAAGGTCGCCCCGACCGTGCTGTGGGAGCTCGGCGCCGAGGTGATCCCAGTCGCCGTACATCCGGACGGCTTCAACATCAACGGCAACTGCGGCTCGACCCATCCCGGCGTGCTGCAGGAGCAGGTGGTGATGCACGGCGCCGACATCGGCATCGCGCTCGATGGCGACGCCGACCGTGTCGTGCTGGTCTGCGAGAAGGGCGAGCTGATCGACGGCGACCAGCTGATGGCCACCATCGCCGACCTCTGGAAGAAGGACGGGCGGCTCGCCGGCAACGGCCTGGTGGCGACGGTGATGTCCAACCTCGGCCTCGAGCGCTATGTCGGCGCGCGCGGGCTGGCCCTGGTGCGCACCCAGGTCGGCGACCGCTACGTGCTGGAGCGCATGCGCGCCGACGGCTTCAATCTCGGCGGGGAGCAGTCGGGCCACATCATCATGACCGACCATGCCACGACCGGCGACGGGCTGATGGCGGCGCTGCAGGCGCTGGCGGTGTTGCGCCGCGGCGGCAAGCCCGCGAGCACGACCTTCCGTGCCTTCGATCCGGTGCCGCAGCTCCTGAAGAACGTGCGCGTCGCCGATGCCAATGCGGCGCTGAACGCCCAATCGGTCCTGGCTGCGATCGCCGCGGCGGAGAAGGACCTGGGCAATAGCGGCCGCGTGCTGGTGCGCAAGTCCGGCACCGAGCCGCTGATCCGCGTGATGGCCGAGGGTGATGATTCGGATCTGGTGCGCACGGTGGTCGACCGCATCATCGAGGCGATCCCGCGGCAGGCGGCATGACGATGAAGGGCCGGGTTCTGATCGTCGCCGGCTCCGACTCCGGCGGCGGCGCCGGCATCCAGGCCGACATCAAGGCGGTCACCGCGATGGGCGGCTTCGCCGCGACCGCCATCACTGCCCTGACGGCCCAGAACACGCAGGGTGTCCACGGGGTGGTGCCGGTCGATCCGGCGTTCATCGCCCAGCAGATCGAGGTGGTGCTGACCGACATAGGCGCCGACGCGCTCAAGACCGGCATGCTCCACAGCGCCGAGGTGATCGACACGGCCGTGGCGTCCTTCCGGAAGCATGCGTCCGGCGTGCCGCTGGTGGTCGATCCGGTGATGGTCGCGAAGGGCGGTCATCGGCTGCTGCTGACCGAGGCCGAAACGGCACTGCGCGACCGCCTGCTGCCGATGGCCGCCCTCCTGACGCCAAACCTGCCGGAGGCCGAGGTGCTGGTGGGCTTCCCGGTGCGGGTCGAGGCGGACATGAAGCGTGCTGCCGACAAGCTGGTCGCGCTCGGCGCCCGGGCGGTGCTGATGAAGGGCGGCCATCTCGAGGGCGACCGGGTCGTCGACCTGCTGGTCCACGATGGCACGGTCGACCGCTTCGAGGATTCGCGCATCCGGAGCCGCAGCACGCACGGCACCGGCTGCACGCTGGCCTCGGCGGTCGCCGCGGGCCTCGCGCAGAAGATGGGCCTGCGCGATGCCGTTGCCCGCGCCCGGGCCTATGTGCGCGACGCGATCGCCACCGCGCCGGGCTACGGCGCGGGCCACGGTCCGCTCAATCACGCGGTGACGGTGCGATGAGCGTCGAGGCGGAGATCGGCGGCGTGCTGCTCGCCAAGGCCGAGGCCATCGTGGCGCGGGCAGGCGACAAGCTCGACGCGCTGATCCATCCCGATTTCGTGTACGTCAATGCGGCCGGCCGGACCTTCGACAAGGCCGGCTACATCGACACCTATTGCACGTCCGGGAAGATCGTCATTGCCGAGCAGAGGATCAGCGATCTCAGGGTGGAGGCCTCTCCAGGCCTCGCCGAGGCGACCTTCGTCGCCCACGACCGCTTCGTGGTCGACGGCCAGACCGTCGAGGCGACCTACCAGTCGATGTGCGTCTTCACGTCGGGCTCGCAGGGCTGGCAGTGGATCGCCGGCCAGACCCGGACAGCGGCTTAGTCTTCGTCAGCGAGCGCGGACCTGGAAATCTGCGGTGCCGTGACTCGGTTACGCGCCGAACCGCTCGAGCCGTTCCAGGACGGTCGGGATCTTGTCGTCGGTCACGTTGGCGAAGGCGATGCGAATGAATCGTTCCTGGCCCGCGCCGAACATGTCTCCCGGAATGGTCAGCAGGTTCTCCTCGTCGGCCAGCCGCTTGGAGACCGCCGTCGATCGTTCGCCGCCGAACGGGTGCTCGACGTAGGCGAAGTAGGCACCGATGCTGACCAGCCGCCAGCGGTTGGAACGGGCGAGCCCGTTGCCCAGCAGGTCGGCGCGCGCCTTCAGGCCCTCGGTATTCTGGCGCGCCCATGGCAGCAGGTGCTGCAGGCCATAGAGCGCCGCCTCTTGCCCCAGCCGCGGCGGGCAGATCGAGACGCAATCCATCGCCTTCTCGATCTCGGCCATCAGCGTGGCGCCGGCGGTCACGCCGCCGACGCGGTAGCCGGTCAGCGCGAACACCTTGGAGAAGCTGTAAAGGTGCACCAGCGTGCCGCGCCAGTCGGGTCGGCTGAACAGGTCGTGGGGCCGTTGGCCGGCCGGCAGGAAGTCCTTGTAGGTCTCGTCGAGCAGCAGGGTGAAGCCGCGCTTCTTTGCCAGCTCATAGAAGGCGTGAATGGTCGCCGGCGGATAGACCGCGCCGGTCGGATTGTTGGGCGAGATCAGCACGATGGCGCGTGTTCTTGGCGTGATCAGCGCCTCGGCATCGGCGGCGTTGGGCACGGCGCCGGAGCCGGGCCGGAAGCCGAGCGACACCGGCGTCACGCCCTGCATGCGCATCCACATGTCATGATTGAAGTAGTGCGGCCGGGGCACGATCACCTCGTCGCCCGCCTTGGCGACGCTCATCAAGGCGAGGCAGAAGGCCTGATTGCAGCCGGAGGTGATGCCGACCTCGTCGGCTGCGATCGCGGCACCATAGAAAGAGGAAAGGTGCCGTGCATATTCCTCGCGCAAGGCCGGCAACCCGAGGATCGGCGTGTAGCCGTGCAGGGTCGGGTCGAGGAGCCGTTCGCCCAGGTGCCGACGCAATTCCATGGCCGGTGGATAGCCGGGAACCGCCTGGCTGAGGTCGATCAGGGGCCGGTCGGGAGGAAAGCTCCGACCCAGCACCCAGCGTTTGGTTTCACCGATCGGTGAGGGTTCGACGGCGGCAAGCCACGGATTGGCGACGGGGGACTCAAGCATCTTAGACCAGGCTCAATTTCACAGGAATTCTTGGCGGGATGGTGTAGCCCACCATCCCGGCAGGACAGGCGGCTGTCAAACCACCTCACGTCGCTTCGTCCGAAATGCATTGCTTGGTTTCACCCTTATGCATAGCATCGAGGCCAAGGCTTCAACCAAGAGCCACGAAATTCGCGAGCTGAAGGGCGAGCGGGTGTGTCAGCCGGGTCAACGTGCCCGGCGTACAGGAGGAAAATACGCATGGTTTCGAGGAAAGTGAGTCGTCGTCGCTTCGTGGCCAGCACGGCTGCGTTGTCGGCCGTCGGAGTTGCTGCGCCATTCGTGCGCGGCGCTTATGCCGCCGGCAAGCTGTCGCTGGGCTTGTGGGATCACTGGGTGCCGGGCGCCAACGCGCCGACCGAGCAGATGATCAAGGAATGGGGCGAGAAGGAGAAGGTCGAGGTCCAGATCGACTTCATCACCTCGCAGGGCAACAAGCTGCTGCTCACCACCGCGGCCGAAGGCCAGGCGAAGTCCGGCCACGATATCCTGGCGCAGAACACCTTCCTGCCGGCCCGCTACGCCGACATTCTCGTTCCCATGAACGACGTGATGGACGACCTGATCAAAGCCAATGGCAAGGTCAACAACACGGTCGAATATCTCGGCAAGGTCGACGGCAAATGGCTGGGCGTGCCGGCCACGATCGGCAGCCAAATCAAAGGGCCGTGCTCGCGCCTTGACTACATGAAGCAGTATGCTGGCCTCGACATCAAGGCGATGTATCCGGCCGGGGAGGCGCCCAAGGCCGACAACTGGACGCTCGACACTTTCCTCAAGGCCGCCGAGGCCTGTCACAAGGGCGGCCATCCGTTCGGCATCGGCCTTGGCACGACGTCGGACAACGTCGACACGATCGGCGCGATCTTCCACGCCTTCGGCGCGGTCCTGGTCAATGAAAAGGGCGACATCGTCCTCAAGAACGACCAGGTTCGGGCGGCGCTCGACTTCTACAAGAAGCTGATGGCTTTCCTGCCGCCCGACGTCGCGGCGTGGGACGATGCGTCGAACAACAAGTTCCTGGTTTCCGGCCAGGCCTCGATGATCATGAACCCGCCGTCGGCCTGGGCGGTCGCCAAGCGCGACGCGCCGCAGGTGGCCGAGCAATGCTGGACGCACGGCTTCCCGTCCGGACCGAAGGGCCGTTACGCGCCGTTCCTGCCGTTCTTCTGGTGCACCTGGAGCTTCAGCAAGAACCAGTCGGCGGCCAAGAGCCTGATGCGCCACCTGTCGACTGCCGAGGCGGCCGAGAAGATGGTGAACGCGTCGGGCGGCTACGACCTGCCGTCGTTCGAGAAGCTCACGACCTTCAAGGTGTGGGCCGAGGCGGAGCCGCCGAAGGGCACGCTCTACCACTATCCCAATCCGCACAATCACCAGATCCTCTCGGTGGCCGCGGCGCCCGCGCCGCACAAGATCGCCGAGCAGATCTACAACCAGGGCATCCAGACCCAGATGGCGGTTCGCTACTTCAAGGGCGAGCCGCTCGAGAAGACCCTCGACTGGGCCTCGGGCGAAATCGAAGGGTTCATGCGCAACTAGTCACGAAGAGAACAGAGGACGCCGGTCACACAGGCCGGCGTCCTTCTCTCATCGAGCATCCGCCCGGAACGCACGGAGCACCCATGGCCGACATCGCCGCACGCAATTCCGCCGTCGCAGGTCGAGGCGAGCGCAGCAGCCTGCACAAGCTGATGCAGCGCAAATCGACCGTCGCCTTCCTGATGGCGCTGCCGCTGATCCTGCTGATCACTATTCTCGTCGCCTATCCCGCCGGCTATGCCGTCTGGCTGTCGATGCTGAACAAGTCGATGACCAAGTTCGTCGGCTTCGGCAACTTCCAGTTCCTGTTCAAGCGCGACACCTTCTGGGAGGTCGTGGCGCAGTCGTGCCTGTTCGCCCTCACCGCCGTGCTGTTCAAGGCGATGATCGGCTTCGTGGTGGCGCACTTCGTCAACAACATCCCGACCAAGGGTCAGCGCAAGTGGCGCGGCATGCTGCTGGTTCCGTGGGTCATCCCCGCCGCCATGAGCACGCTCTCCTGGCTCTGGCTGTTCGATCCGAGCTACTCGGCTTTCAACTGGATGTTCGCCCACATCGGGCTGCCCAAGATCTCGTGGCTGGGCGAGGCGGGCTGGGCGCGCTTTTCGGTCATCCTGGTGAACGTATGGGCCGGGGCCCCGTTCTTCCTGATCATGTACCTGGCCGCGCTGAAGTCGGTGCCCGACCAACTCTACGAGGCCGCTTCGATCGACGGCGCCACGTGGTGGCAGCGCATCTGGTACGTGACCCTGCCGATGATGCGAAACATCATCGCCATCACGATCCTGTTCTCGACCATCGTCACCTTCGCGAACTTCGACATCGTCCGCGTTCTGACCGCCGGCGGTCCGCTGACCGCGACCCACGTGTTCGCCACCTGGGCCTTCAAGGTCGGCATCGAGAGCGGCGACATTCCGCTCGGCGCGACGGTGTCGCTGTTCATGGTGCCGATCCTGGCCGTGGCCGCGACGTTCATCCTGCGCGACATCTCCAAGCGGGGGAGTGAGGTCTGATGGCAAACGCCGCAGTCGCAACCGCCGGGGCGCCGACGCGCCCCGTCCGATACGGCAGCATCAGCCAGAGTCGCCGCTGGGCGCTGCGCTGGTCTTACTTCTTCCTGGTGCTGTTCGCGATCTTCTTCCTGATGCCGCCGTTCTACATGCTGGTGACGGCGCTCAAGAGCAAGGAGGAGATCGCAGCCATCACCAACCCGTGGTGGGTCTATTCGCCGACGCTCTCGAACTTCATCGAGCTGCTGACGCAGAACCAGTACCTGATCTTCTTTCGCAACTCGGCGCTGGTATCGATCTGCGTGGTGGTGATCACCATGATGATCAGCGTGATCGCTGCCTTCTCGCTGGCCCGCATGAAGTTCTGGGGCTCCGCCGCGCTCGCGACCGGCGTCTTCCTGACCTACCTGATCCCGGACACGCTGCTGTTCATCCCGCTGTTCAAGATGATGACGTTCGTGCGCGAGCTGACCGGCGTCGAGCTGGTGAACCACTGGTGGACGCTGATCATCATCTACCCGACGCTGACCGTGCCGTTCTGCACCTGGATCATGATCGGCTACTTCGCGTCGATCCCCAAGGAGCTCGACGAGGCGGCGCTGATCGACGGCGCGACCTGGATCCAGACGCTGACCAAGATCTTCATCCCGGTGGCGCTGCCCGGCATCATCGCCGCCACGATTTTCTGCTTCACAGTGTCGTGGGCGCAGTTCCTCTATCCGCTCGCCTTCACGACATCGACGACCGAGCTCGTCCTGCCGGTCGGCATCGTCACCACGCTGATCAAGGGAGACGTCTTCAACTGGGGCCAGATCATGGCTGGTGCGCTGCTGGGAGCGGCGCCCCCGCTCATCATCTACGCCTTCCTCATGGACTACTACATCGCGGGTCTCACCGCGGGCGCCACCAAAGGCTAAGGAACAGGGAACATGGCTCAGGTTTCGCTGCGTAAGGTCATCAAGAAGTACGACGAGGTGCTTGCCGTTCGCGGCGTGGACCTCGATATCGCCGACAAGGAGTTCATCGTGCTGGTCGGGCCCTCGGGCTGCGGCAAGAGCACGACGCTTCGCATGATCGCCGGCCTCGAGGAGATATCGGGCGGCGACATCGCGATCGGCGGCGACGTGGTCAACGACGTGCCGCCGAAGGATCGGGACATCGCGATGGTGTTCCAGAACTACGCGCTTTACCCGCACATGAACGTCTACGAGAACATGTCGTTCGGGCTGAAGCTCAAGAAGACGCCTCGTCAGGTCATCGACCAGCGGGTCAAGCAGGCGGCGCAGATCCTCGACATCACCGAGCTCCTGGACCGCAAGCCCAAGCAGCTGTCGGGGGGCCAGCGCCAGCGCGTCGCGATGGGCCGCGCCATCGTGCGCGATCCCAAGGTGTTCCTGTTCGACGAGCCGCTGTCGAACCTCGACGCCAAGCTGCGCGTGCAGATGCGCACGGAGATCAAGAAGGTGCACCAGAAGGTGCGCACGACCACCGTCTACGTCACGCACGACCAGGTCGAGGCGATGACGCTGGCCGACCGCGTCGTGGTGATGAACGCCGGCCTGATCGAGCAGGTCGGCACGCCCAACGACCTCTATCACTCGCCGGCCACCAAGTTCGTGGCTGGCTTCATCGGCTCGCCGGCGATGAACTTCATCCCCTGCCAGCTCGAGCAGGCCGCCGGCGCGCTGCGCGTGCGGCTGAACGACAAGCTCGCCTTCCCGGTGCCGGAAGGGCGGACCAGCCGCTACAGCGCCTATGTCGGCAAGCCCAGCCTGGTGCTGGGCCTGCGGCCCGAGCACATCGCCGAGACGCGGCCGCACACCGAGCCCAACCAGCACGACTTCGAGCAGGTGATCGAGGTGGTCGAGCCGATGGGCATGGAGACGCTGGTCTACTTCACCATCGGCGGCGCCGAGGTGTGCGGCCGGGTCAATCCCAACGCCGGCGCGACGGCCAACGGCGCGATGAAGCTGCGCGCCGACCTCAGCAACATGCACCTGATCGACGACACGACCGGCAAGGTGATCTAATCTTGCCGGACCGCGGGCGTCCCGCCCGCATCATGAATCTGAGCGGGCGGGACGCCCACGGTCCGGCAAGAGGGGAGATTCGGAAAATGGCTGCGTTGACGGGCAAGGTCGCCTGGGTGACCGGTGCTGGCTCAGGTATTGGTCAGGCAGCGGCTGTCGCGCTCGCCCGCGAAGGCGCCATCGTCGTTCTGACCGGCCGGCGCAAGGAGCCGCTGCAGGAGAGCGCCGAGACCATCAAGAAGGCGGGCGGCAAGGCCGAGGTAAAGCCAGGCGACCTGATGAAGGCCGCATCCGTCACCAAGATCGCCAAGGAGATCGAGAAGAAGTACGGCCGTTGCGACATCCTGGTGAACAATGCCGGCCTCAACATCCTGGAGCGCCAGTGGGCGAAGCTCACGCCGGCCAACGCCGAGCAGGTAATCGACGGCAATCTCTCGAGCGCCTTCTATTGCACGATTGCGGTGCTGCCGATGATGCGCAAGAAGAAGGACGGCGTGCTGATTCATACCTCGTCGATGGCCGGCCGCAATCCCAGCCTGCTGTCCGGGCCGGCCTACTCGGCGGCCAAGCACGGCGTGGTGGCAATGAGTCACACGATCAACCAGGAGGAATGCGTCAACGGCATCCGCTCCAGCGTGGTGCTCCCGGGCGAAGTGGCGACGCCCATCCTCGACAAGAGGCCGGTGCCGATCACGCCGGCCGAGCGCAAGCGCATGGCGCAGTCGGAGGATGTCGGCGAGCTGATCCGCTACATCGCGTGCCAGCCGGCGCACATCTGCATCAACGAGGTCTGGATCACCCCGACCTGGAACCGCGGCTACGTCGCCAACCTCGCCCGCACGACGAAGAAGTAGCGCTGGGACCGCGGCATTCCGTGCCGCCCATGAGCGCCGCGGAGCGGCGCGCTCCCAGCAAGGAGGAGAATGCGTAAATGACAGTCACCCTCAAGGCGGAGGCGCTCGAGGCCTTCGTCGCGGACATCTTCGTCTCGGCCGGCTGCTCGAAGGACGAGGGCGGCCGGATCGGCCGCTACCTGGTGAGCGCGAACCTTTCGGGCCACGACAGCCACGGCGTGGTGCGGGTGCCGCGCTATGCCACGCAGAAGAAGAACGGCACTGTGGTCGCCGACGTCACGGTCGACGTCGTGGTCGACACGCCGGTGATCGCAGTCGTCGACGGCAAGTACGGCTTCGGCCAGACGGTGACGCCGCAGGCGGTCCGCATCGGCATCGAGAAATGCCGGAAAAATGGCCTCTCCGCCGTGACCCTGCGCAATGCGGGCCATGTCGGCAGGGTCGGCGACTGGGCGGAGATGGCGGCGGCCGAGGGGCTGGTGTCGATCCACTTCGTCAACGCGTCGGGCAGCGTGCTGGTGGCGCCCTATGGCGGCGTCGACCGGCGCTTCTCGACCGCGCCGTATTGCGTCGGCATCCCGCGCGCCGGGCAGGATCCGCTGGTGCTCGACTTCGCCACCTCGATCGTCGCGGAGGGTAAGGTGCTGGTGGCGAGCCAGGGCGGCAAGAAGGTGCCGGAAGGCGCATTGATCGGCCCCGACGGCAAGCCGAGCGCCGACCCGCACCTGCTCTACGGCGACTACACGCCGACCGGTCCGCGCAACCACGCGCAGGGCACCGGCGCAATCCGCGCCTTCGGCGACCACAAGGGCTCCGGCCTCGCCTTCATGTGCGAGATGCTGGGCGGCTCGTTCTCGGGCAATGGCGCGACCGATCCCAAGCGCGGCAAGTTCGCCAACGGCATGCTTTCGTTCTACCTCGACCCCAAGGTGTTCGATCCGGACGGATTTTTTCCGAAGGACATCGCGAAATATGTGGACTTCGTGAAAAGCTCGCGACCGGCCGTGACGGGCGGCGAGATTCTGGTGCCGGGCGAGCCTGAGGCGCGCATGCGCCGCCAGCGCCTCAGCGAGGGGGTGCCGCTGCCCGACGACACCTGGGCCGCCATCGTCGAGACCGCCCGCTCGGTCGGCCTCGACGAGCGACGCATCCAGGCTGCCACGCAATAGAAAATTGCAGTCTCATTTCCCGCCGGCGTCCAACTGGAGTCCAACCGGAGTCCAGCCAGGGGGGTGGGGCTGGATTCGTGGAATCGCGCGCGAAACCCTTATGGAATCGGCATCGGATGTGTCCACGCCCGGCGTGGACAATGGGGATTCGGGCTTAGTCGCCTGACGCCGGCCGCAGGCGAGATGGAACAGCGCCGCTCGCGGGCAGCGCGCGGCTGTGGGTGAGGGCGCAGCCTAGGCGATAGATGACCGAGACGCAGAGCGCTGCACTTGCGGCATTCAGGATGGTGAGCTGACGTCGCGGATCGCCGGTCAGGATGCCCAGCCCATCGAGCAGTCGGCAGAGCGCGCCGTACACCGGATAGAACAGATAGTTCGAGGGGTAGAGCGGTGCCGAGGCGGGATCGATGATCCAGGGCTCGAGCTCGGCCGCCTTGAACACGCCGTTGCCGGTCAGGAGCGCCTGGGCGTTGTCGAGCCAGAGGATGACGCCGACCAGCAGCACGAAGGTGCCTGCGGCGATTAGCGCTGTATCGACGGCGAGTGTTTGGCGAGGCGGCGATCGAGCGCCCAAGCGATCGTGTCCTCCCCTGCAATTTTGCCGCTCCGCAACCGGCTTACGGAGCCATCGTGCGTATTGTAGGTTCTGCGCGCCTCGGGGGGAGGCGTGGACCTTGGGGAAGGTTGGGGGAGAGCAGGCGCATGGGGTCGCTGCTGACGGGCAAGTTTGCGACAATGTGGGAGATCAATGCCCAGGCCGGGCATGAGCATCCCGTCTTCTTCTCGATCTATCTTGCGGTGCTGCTGGGATTCGTCGCGGCCGCAGTCGCCCTGATCTGGCGCTGGCAGGCGCACGGGGCCTTCTGGTGCGCCGTCGGCGCCATCGTCGGCGCCTACTTCTTCTCGTGGGGCGACGATTCCTTCACCCACACCTACCGCATCGCCGCGCTGGCCGACCAGGTGCGCAACGGCCCGCTGAGCGCATTCCTGCTGAGCCCGTCGACCGGCGAGGGCGTGCCGACCTTCGTCTACTACAGCCACGTCTCGTACCTGCTGCCCGTCCTGCTCGCGCTGCTCGGCCTGCCGGCACTCTGGGCCTTCAAGCTCAGCATGATGCTCTACTTCGTCGTGATGGCCGCAGGCGTGCAGGCGATGGTCGAACGATCCGCGCCGGCCAAGCGGGACCGCGAGCAGCTCCAGCGCGACTACCTGGTCGCGTTGCTGTTCCTCGGCGCCAACTACGTCTACTCGCTCTGGTTCGCCCGCGCCTCGTTGGCCGAGATCTGGGTCTATTGCCTGATGCCATGGGTCGTGGCGAGCGCGCTGTCGCCGATCACCGGCCGCTGGCTGGCGATCTTCCTGTTCCTGCAGACCTGCGGCCATCCGATCGTGATGGCCCAGTGCCTGGTGGCGGAAGTGATCGTCGCCTACAGCCTCTCCGGTCTGACACCGCTGCAGCTGGTGCGGCGCGGCCTGGTGCCGTCGATCGCTGCGGTCGTGCTCTCTGTGCCGTTCTGGCTGCCGCAGGGGCTGTGGCAGGGCCTGATCCTCGGGCCGAAGGCGTTGCCGGCCTCCTTCGAGGAGAGCTTCGTGACGCTCCTGGATCTCGTCCGCTTCCATCATGTGCGTACTGTCGGCATCTGGATGCCGCTGGCGACGATCCTGGTGGTGATCGTCGCGCGCGCGCGCCTGTCGCTGCAGTTCTGGGTGCCGGCGATCGTCGGGTTCGTGCTGATCCTGCTGCAGGCCCGGCCGTTCTACCCGATCACGCGGCTCATCCCGACCCTCGACCTGTCGATCTTCGTGTGGCGGCTCGCGCTGCCGGCGGCGGTCCTGCTGCTGGGCGCCCTGCTGGTCGGCTGGCGCGAAGTGCCGCGCGCTTCGCGTGGCCTTCCAGCGCTGGCGAGCCTCGCGCTGCTGGGCATGGTGTTCCTCATGCTGCAGTTCCCGGGCGGTATGATGAACCATCTCTCCTGGCAGGACGATCGCGTGGCGATCACCGAGTTCGAGCAGCTCGACGGCGTGTGGGGCGTGAGCGAGTACCTGCCGCAGTACAAGGGCATTGCGGTGGAATGCACCACGCCCGACGCGCGGCGGGTCAGCTATCGCGATCTGCGCAATGGCGTCGAGGCGCGGGCGCGTTATATCCGTGTGCCGCACGGGCCGGTCGGCCTGGTCGACTACGAGGCCGACGGCACCGACATCGCCCCCAAGGCCTGCGGCGACGATCTGGTGCTGGGGCCGCTGCTGCCGACGGCACACGTCGCCGTGCTGGAGACGCGCATGAACCGGCTCACGCTCATCCGCGCGATCGGCTTCATTGTGGCGCTGGTGCTGATGCTCGCGGTGATCCCCTTCGTTGCCTGGAGTGGAGAAGACCGCGCGGCATTCTGAGCCGCGCAGGGACCGGCACTTTTCCGGTTTGCTCCCTGTGGCGCATCTGATGCGTTATTGTCCGGCAGATCGTCGACCCGGGAGCCTCTCCATGTCTGATGCCGGCCGCCTCTCGTTCCACGTGCCCGCGCCCGCGGTGCGCCCAGGCGGCACGCCGGACTTCAGTGACGTGAAGATATCGCCGGCGGGCGCCGTGCGGCGGCCCAAGGTCGATGTCGCGGCCGAGGAGATCCGTGACCTGGCCTATTCGATCATCCGCGTGCTCAACCGCGAAGGCGAGGCGGTCGGGCCTTGGGCCGGCCAGCTGACCCCGGATGAGCTGCGCGAGGGCCTGCGACACATGATGACGCTCAGGGCATTCGATGCGCGCATGCTGATGGCGCAGCGCCAGGGCAAGACGTCCTTCTATATGCAGCATATGGGCGAGGAGGCCGTGAGCTGCGCCTTCCGCAAGGCGCTCGCGGCGGGCGACATGAACTTCCCGACCTACCGGCAGGCCGGCCTCCTGATCGCTGACGGCTATCCGATGGCCAAGATGATGTCGCAAATCTACTCCAACGAGCTCGATCCGCTGAAGGGCCGCCAGCTGCCGATCATGTACTCCTCGCGCGAGCACGGCTTCTTCTCGATCTCCGGCAATCTCGGCACCCAGTTCGTCCAGGCTGTCGGCTGGGCGATGGCCTCGGCCATCAAGCAGGACACCCGGATCGCGGCCGGCTGGATCGGCGACGGCTCGACGGCGGAGTCCGATTTCCACGCCGCGCTGGTGTTCGCCTCGACCTACAAGGCGCCGGTGGTGCTCAACATCGTCAACAATCAGTGGGCGATCTCGACCTTCCAGGGCATCGCCCGCGGCGGTTCCGGAACCTTCGCCGCCCGCGGCCTGGGATTCGGCATGCCGGCGTTGCGGGTCGACGGCAACGACTACCTCGCGGTCCATGCGGTTGCGAAGTGGGCGGCGGAGCGGGCGCGGCGCAATCTCGGGCCGACGCTGATCGAGTATGTGACCTACCGCGTCGGTGCCCATTCCACCTCGGACGACCCGACCGCCTATCGACCCAAGACCGAGTCGGACGCCTGGCCGCTGGGCGACCCCGTGCTGCGATTGAAGCAGCACCTGATCCGTCTCGGCGTATGGTCGGAGGAGCGGCACAAGCAGGCCGAGGCGGAGATCCTGGCGACGGTGATCGAGACCCAGAAGGAGGCCGAGGCGCACGGCACCCTGCATTCGGGTCCCCATCCTTCGGCGCGTGACATGTTCGAAGGCGTCTATGAGACCATGCCCCCACACCTGCGTCGCCAGCGCCAGCAGGCGGGAGTCTGACCGTGCCGCGCAAGACGATGGTCGAGGCGATCCGCGACGCCATGGACGTCTCCATGCAACGCGACGACAACGTCGTCGTGTTCGGCGAGGATGTCGGCTACTTCGGCGGCGTCTTCCGCTGCACCCAGGGGCTGCAGCAGAAGTTCGGCACCAGCCGCTGCTTCGACACGCCGATCAGCGAGCTTGGCATCGTCGGCGTGGCCGTCGGCATGGCGGCCTATGGCTTGCGTCCGTGCGTCGAGATCCAGTTCGCCGACTACATGTATCCCGGCTACGACCAGATCGTGTCGGAGGTGGCGCGCCTGCGCTACCGGTCGGCCGGCGAGTTCACGGCGCCGCTGGTCGTGCGCATGCCGACCGGCGGCGGCATCTTCGGCGGCCAGACGCACAGCCAGAGTCCGGAGGCGCTGTTCGTGCACGTCGCCGGCCTCAAGACGGTCGTTCCCTCCAATCCTTACGACGCCAAGGGCCTGCTGATCGCCGCGATCGAGGACAACGATCCGGTGATCTTCCTGGAGCCCAAGCGGCTCTACAACGGCCCGTTCGACGGCCATCACGACCGGCCGGTCACGCCGTGGTCGAGGCATGCGCAGGGCGAGGTGCCGGACGGCCATTACACGGTGCCGCTCGGCAAGGCGGCCATCCGGCGCGAAGGGGTGGCGGTGACGGTGCTGGCTTACGGCACGATGGTCTTCGTGGCCGAGGCGGCCGCGGCCGAGACGGGCATCGACGCCGAGGTGATCGATCTGCGGACGCTGCTGCCCTACGACCTCGAGACCATCGTCGCGTCGGTCGAGAAGACCGGTCGCTGCGTGATCGTCCACGAGGCGACACTGACCGGCGGCTACGGCGCCGAGCTGGCGGCGCTCGTGCAGGAGCGTTGCTTCTATAGCCTCGAGGCGCCGATTGCGCGCGTGACCGGCTGGGATACGCCCTATCCGCATGCCCAGGAATGGGATTACTTCCCGGGCCCGGCGCGCGTCGGCCGTGCCCTCAAGGCCGTGATGGAGGCTTGAGATGGGGACCCGCATCGTCAAGCTCCCCGACGTCGGAGAGGGAGTCGCCGAGGCCGAAATAGTCGAATGGCATGTCGAGGTCGGCCAGTCGGTGCTGGAGGACCAGGTCCTCGCCGCCGTGATGACCGACAAGGCGACCGTCGAGATCCCATCGCCGGTTGCCGGCACGGTCGTCGCGCTCGGCGGCGAGGTCGGCAGCGTGCTCGCGGTCGGCGCCGAGCTCGTCCGCCTCGAAGTGGCAGGGACCGGCAACGACGAGGTTGTCGCCACGCCCAAGCAGGCTGCCGCTGCCGGACCGCCGCCTGCGGCGAAGAAGCCGGAGCCTGTCCCGGCCAGGAAGCCGCCATCGCCGGCCGAACCGCCGCACACGCCGACCGTTCGGGCGGAAGCGGCATCACCTTCGCTGCCGCGGCCGGCGATCGCCAAGCCGCTCGCCTCGCCCGCCGTTCGCCGGCGGGCGCGCGATGCCGGCATCGATCTGCGCCAGGTGCGCGGCAGTGGTCCTGCCGGCCGGATCAGCCATGACGATCTCGACGCGTTCCTGCGCGGCGCGGGCGGTGCCGCCGCCGGGGGACAGGCGCGGGTCGCCAACCCCAGGGTCGAGACCATCAAGATGGTCGGTCTGCGCCGGCGCATCGCCCAGAAGATGGCCGAGTCGAAGCGGCGGATCGCGCACTTTTCGTATGTCGAGGAGGTCGACGTCACGGCGCTCGAGGAACTGCGCAAGACACTCAACGCCGAGGAGCGGCCGGACCGCCCGCGACTGACGCTGATCCCGTTCCTGATGCAGGCACTGGTCAAGGCGATCGTCGACTTCCCCGAGATGAATGCGCTGTACGACGACGAGGCCGAGACGATCGACCGCTATGGTGGCGTGCATATCGGCATCGCCACCCAGACCAACGCCGGCCTGCTGGTGCCGGTCGTGCGTCATTGCGAGGCGCGCGGCCTGTGGGAGTTCGCCGCCGAAGTCCGCCGGCTCTCGGAGGCGGCGCGCCAAGGCACGGCCACGCGGGCCGAGCTCAGCGGCTCCACGATCACGATCACCAGCCTCGGCGCGCTGGGCGGCATCGTCACCACGCCGGTGATCAACCGGCCGGAAGTGGCGATCATCGGCGTCAATCGCGAGGTCGTGCGACCGGTCTGGCAGGGCGGGCAGTTCGTGCCGCGCACCATGATGAACCTCTCCTCGTCGTTCGATCATCGTGTGATCGACGGCTACGCCGCCGCGCGCTTCGTGCAGCGCATCAAGGGGCTGCTCGAGGCTCCGGCGACCCTTTTCATTGAGGCATGACATGGCTGAGATTTCCGCCAAGGTGCTGGTCGTCGGCGGCGGGCCCGGCGGCTACGTCACGGCCATCCGCGCCGGCCAGCTTGGTCTCGATACCGTGCTGGTCGAGCAGGACGGGCGCGAAGGCGGACTAGGCGGCACCTGCCTCAATGTCGGCTGCATCCCCTCCAAGGCGATCATCCATGCAGCCGACGCGTTCCATCAGGCGCGCGAGCAGGCGAGGTCTGCTCCGTACGGCGTGCGCGTCGAGAATTCGACCGTCGACTTCGCGCGCACGGTCGAATGGAAGGACGGCATCGTCGGCCGCCTCACCAGCGGCGTCGGCGCGCTGCTGAAGCGGCACAAGGTGAAGATCATCCACGGCCATGCCGAGATGCTCGACGGCAAGACCTGCCGCGTCGACGCCGACACCGGCCCGCAGACGGTGCGGGCTGAGCATGTCGTGCTCGCCACCGGATCGGAATCGGCCAGTCTGCCGATGTTGCCGTTCGGCGGGCCGGTGATCTCTTCGACGGACGCGCTATCGCTGCCCACGGTGCCCGATCGCCTGGCGGTCGTTGGCGCGGGCTACATCGGGCTCGAGCTCGGCACCGCCTTCGCCAAGCTCGGCGCGAAGGTCATGATCGTCGAGGCCGAGGACCGCATCCTGCCGGCCTACGATATCGAGCTGACGCGGCCGGTGGCCCGCCGCCTGAAGGCGCTGGGTGTCGAGGTCCTGACCGGCGCCAAGGCCTCGGGCCTGTCGGACGGCGGCAAGGCACTGCGAGTTTCGCAGCAGGGCGGCCAGTCGCGGGACATCCTGGCCGACAAGATCCTCGTCGCCACCGGCCGGCGCGCGCGAATCGCCGGACTCGGCCTCGACCGGCTCGATCTCACAATGAACGGGCCCTTCGTCCGCATCGACGAGCGCTGCGCGACGTCGATGTACAATGTCTGGGCGGTCGGTGACCTGACCGGCGAGCCGATGCTGGCCCACCGTGCGATGGCCCAGGGCGTGATCGTGGCCGAGATCATCGCCGGCCATCGCCGCGTGTTCGATCCCGTCGCGATCCCGGCCGTCTGCTTCACCGATCCGGAGATCGTCACCGTCGGCCTCACACCCGATGCCGCGCGCGGGGCTGCACACGACGTGCTGGTCAGCACCTTCCCGCTGGCGGCCAACGGTCGGGCACTGACGCTGGGCGCCGAGGATGGCTTCGTGCGCGTGACGGCGCGGGCCGACAATCACCTGGTGCTCGGCATTGCCGCGGTCGGCGCTGGCGTCTCGGAACTGTCCAGCGCCTTCGGGCTAGCGCTCGAGATGGGCGCTCGCCTGGAGGACATCGGCGGCACTATCCATGCCCATCCGACGCTCGGCGAGGCATTCCACGAAGCGAGCTTGCGCGCACTGGGCGAGGCGCTTCACATCTAGCGGGCAGTTGAAAGTGATCGTTCGATGGGGCCCAATCGCGCGGGTCCGGTGAGACCGGTCAAAAGGCGAGAGGAACGACCATGCGGCAGAACAAGATCAAGCAGATGTGGAAGGCCGGGAAGTGCCCGACGCTGGGCTGGCTCTCCATCTCCCACGGCATGACCGCGGAAGTCATGGCGCGCCTGGGCTTCGATGCCTTGTGCGTCGACCTGCAACACGGCACGTCCGAGATGAAGGACGTGGCGCCGATGCTGCAGGCGATCTCGCAGACCGACACGGTCCCGGTCGTACGCGTCGCCTGGAACGACCCGGCCGCGATCATGAAGGCCCTCGACCTCGGCGCATACGCCATCATCGTGCCGCTGGTGAACAATGCCGAGGAAGCCGCCAAGGCGGTGGCGGCCTGCCGCTATCCGCCGGTCGGGATGCGCTCCAACGGCCCCGTGCGAGCCGTGCACTACGGCGGCGCCGATTACGTGGCCAATGCCAACAACGAGATCGTCGTCATGGCGATGATCGAGACGAAGGAAGGCATCGCCAACCTCGACGCGATCTGTGCCACGCCCGGTCTCGACGCGGTCTACATCGGGCCGGCCGACCTTTCGTTCGCCCTGGGCCTGGCGCCGCGCGGCGACAATCCCGATCCGCTGCACATGGCGACCTGCGACAAGATCCTGGCCGCGGCGCACAAGGCCGGCATCAAGTGTGTCATGCACTGCGCGAGTGCCGCCTTCGCGGCGGGCGCGGTCAAGCGCGGCTTCGACATGGTGATGCTGACCGGAGACCTCGCCTGCATGATCGCCGGCGCACGGGCGCAGCTCGAGGAGCTGAAGGCAAAGACCGCCTGAAGCGTCCGCACTAGACAGGTATCGGTCCGGCAACCTTGCCGGACGCACACTGCGGCGCGCAAGGCTGCCGTCAACCGGCTCATGTCTGCGCCGAAGCGACTTCCGCTTGGCCATGCGGATGGGGATCAGCTGCACCTCAGGATTAGCCCATAAGGGGACGTGGGCTGGCCGGGGCAAAGCGGTAGTCTCAGCATGCTGCTCGCGGGCTTTCTGGTCGCTGGTCGGCCTGGGCTGCTGGCCGGATGAGCTTCCGAGCAGAGACTGAGGCCGGTTTCGACGGATATTGCTTGGGGCTTTCGCCCACGTCATCCGACCTCTTGTCCGCGAGGGAGCGCGATGACCGACGGGACGGGGCTCTTTCATGCGACCCAACCGGCGCAACCAGCCGCCGGCGATGCGACCGCACACGAAAGACTGGTTACAGACGGCGTGCCGTCGCCACATGGGGAAGGTCGACTTGTCCGCCGATCGCGGTTGGGGATCGGACGAGTCGTCGGGCTCCTCGTCGCGGGAGCTGTCGTCGCGTGGCTCTACATCAGTGTGGTCACGAACAATCTCGGCACAGCGCCGCCGGCAGTGCAGGCTGGCAACACGGACCAGATGAATCAGGTGCAACGACGTGACGAGGGCGATCGGCTGGTCCGCCAACCGAGCGCAGAGCTGGCGCAGCTCAAGCAGGCGCAGCAGCAGGAGCATGCCAAGAGCGAGCAACCGAACAGTCGGATTGCCGCCGACATCGCCCAGCTCAGGCAGGCGTTGCAGCAAGAGCGCGACGAGGTCGGGCGGCAGGTTCGCGACCTTGCCGCGAAGCAGGAAGAGCTGAAGCAGGAGCAGCAGCGTGCCAAGAGCGAACAACCAGACAGCCGCGCCGCTGATATGGCGCAGCTCAGGCAAGCACTGCAGCAGGAGCGCGACGAGGTCGGGAGACAGATCCACGACCTTGCGGCGAAGCAGGCGGAACTCAAGCAGGCGCTGCAGCAGAGTGACAAGGGTGAGCAGCCGGGCAGCCAGCGCACCGCCGACATGGTGCAGCTCAAGCAGGCGTTGCAGGAGCAGCGGGACGAGGGCGAACAGCAGATCCGCAACTTCAAGGCAGAGATCGCGGAGCTCAAGCAGTCGCAGCACGAACGTGGCAAAGGGGAGCAGCAGGTCCGTGAGTTCGCCGCAGAGTTGGCGCACCTCAAGCAGTCGCTGCAGGAAGAACGTGACAAGAGCGACCGGCTGATAAGCGAACCGAGCGCCGACATGGCGGTGCTCAAGCAGGCGATGCAGCAGGCAGGTGACCAGAGCCAGCAGCAGATCCGTGACCTCGCCGCCGAGCTGGCGCAGCTCAAGCAGGCGCTGCAGCGGGAACGTGCCAGGGACGAGCAACTCGCCATTCGGTTTGCCGCGGACTGGGCTCAGCTCAAGCAGGTCCTGCAGCAGAGCGAAACGCGGTCGGCCACCTATGAAAAGTTGCTGGACCAGGAGCACGAACGCACCCGAGCTCTCGAAGAGCAGGTGGCGGACCTCCGCGGCGCCCCGATGTCGGGCCGCAGCAATGAAGCGACGTCGCCCCAGTCCGGTCTGTCTGCTCCAACGCCGGTTCCGGCGGCCAAGCAGCCGGTGACCACGCCTGTCCTTGGTGACACGGCGGCGATACCCGCAGTCGACGAGTCGGCGACGATGACGGCACGACCCGCAGCGCCGGAGGCGCCGAGGACAGCGGGAGATTTGGAAACTGTCCGCTTAATGGAGCGCGCCAATCTGCTGGTGGCGCAAGGCGATGTCGGTGCAGCGCGCAACGTGCTCGAGCGCGCCGCCGAGTCCGGCAACGCGGCCGCGCTGTTCGCACTGGCGGAAACGCACGATCCGGTCGTCCTCGCAGCATGGGGAACCCTTGGAACACAAGGCGATGTTGCCAAGGCAAAGGAACTCTACGCGCGGGCCTTGAAGGGAGGGATCGTGGAGGCGAAGCGTCGATTGGAGGTGCTGCCGTAGGCGAAGCGACATCTGCAACCCCACGCAAAGCGCACGATCAACCGGCTGACAAGGGAGGGCTGATCAATGATCTTGGTCCAGGCGATACGCGTTCTGTGTGTGCCCACGATCCTGACAGCGTTCCTGCTGGCAACTCTGCCGGGAAACGCGAGGGGTCAGGCAGGAAATGCACCGGAACCGGTGGCAACGCGTTCCCTGAACTTCGCGGCGCAACAGGAAAGGATAAATGCGTGGACGGTCGGCCTCGCCGCGGGCTTGATCGAAGGGACCGTTGCGGCTCGCGTCGGAAATGGCGCGCGTCGCCGATGACGGGGCGAACCTGCATGTCCTGCCCATCGTCACGAGGGGGCCGACGGAAAACGTGAACTCGCTGCTCTATTTGCGCGGCGTCGATCTGGCGATCATCAACTCCGACTCACTGGATGAATTCAGGATCGAACTTCCGGAGATCCGAAATCACGTCAACTATCTGCTCAAACTCTTCCCATCGGAACTCCATGTGCTGGTTCGCCCCGAGATCCAAAGCTTGCAAGACCTGGCCGGGAAGAAAGTGAACTTCAACACCCTGGGAACCGCAGCTGCCTATTCCGGACCGCTGATCTTCAGCCGGCTGGGCATCGACATCCAGAGGGCCTTCATTCCGCACCCCCTGGCGCTGCAGCAGCTACGCAAGGGCGAGGGCGATATGGCTGCCGTCGTGTTCATCACCTCCAAACCGGTCGACGCCTTCGTGCGTATGCCGCTGGAGGCCGGCTTCAAGTTCTTGCCGGTACCCTACGAGGCCAGGTTCGAGGATTACTACCTGCCGGCGTCGCTCGAGGCCGCCGACTACCCCAACCTGATCAAGCCCGGCGAGCGCATCCAGACCATCGCCGTGCCGACGGCACTGGTCTCGTACAACTGGCCCATCGGCTCCAATCGCTATCAGCGGGTGGCCCGCTTCACCGACCGCCTGTTCGGCCGCATCGACGGACTGCAGGTTGCCGGTTTCGATCCAAAATGGAAGACGGTCAATGTCGCCGCGACGGTGCCCGGTTTGGCGCGCTCGCCGGCGGCGCAAGACTGGCTCGACCGGCAGGCGGGCAAGAGGGCTGCGCAAAAATGAAGACCGGCATAATCGGCCGCTTGCTGACGGCCGGACTGCTGGGCGTCGGCAGCTTGTCGCAAGCCGCGGACGATGCCAGCGAAAAGCTGCGTGTGTGCTCGCTGATGGCACAGCCTGAAAGGCTGCCATGCCTGGAGAAAATGGCCCAAGAGCTCAGCCCGACGCCGAACAGCGCAACCATGCCATCGGCTTCACTGCCGGCCTCGAACAACTGGATCGTCAGCGAAACGACATCGCCCATTGACTACTCCGCCGTCGTGGTCGCCACCGCGTCGTCGAGCGTTGGGCCGGGCGGGGCTGCCCTGAAGTTGGCGATCCAATGCCGCGGCGGCCGCACTGATCTGGTGTTTACGAGCCCATCCCTCACGCGGCGCGGAGAGAATTACGCATTCTCCTATGCCGTCACCGGTGGTTCGCCCGCAAAAGCGCCGATGGCCACGCTGGCGTCGGAGGCCGGTGTCGCCGTCAACGGCGACATCGTCCGCTTGCTGGCCTCGCTGCCCGACCAGGGAGAGATGATCGTTCGCATTGCCGGATCGCACGGAGCGACGATGGAGGGCCGCTACAGTCTGGAGGGCCTGAAAGCCGTGCGGGACCGATTGGCCGTTCCCTGTCGATGGCCCATTGCTGTCGACGCGCCCCGTAATCGATGAGCGATGAGCGACTCAGGCACAGGAGAAAATGATGATCTGGTCACTGGTAGTACGCGCGGCAACGGTTTGCGTTGCGGCGCTGGTCCTTGCGGTCCCGCCCGCGGCGGCCGAGAGCGGAAAGCCGGTACCGCCTGCAGGAAACTTCACAAAGAGGGCGCATCGGCTCGTCCTTCAAGTGAATACCAGCGAGCCGGCAACAATGAATCTGGTGCTCAACAATGCCACCAATGCCGAGCAGTACTACAAGGCGATCGGCGAGAGGCTCGATATCGAGGTCGTTGCCTTCGGTCCCGGCTTGCATATGTTGCGGGATGACACGTCGCCGGTAAAGGATCGCATCAAGGCGATCACCCGCCAGATGCCGTCGATCTCGTTCAAGGCCTGCGGCAACACCCAGGAAGCGATGGGCAAGGCCGAGAACAAGACCATTCCACTGATCGCCGAGGCGACTGTCGTGAAGTCGGGCATCGTACGGGTCATGGAGCTGCAGGAGCAGGGGTGGACCTACGTGCGGCCGTAGGTGCTTCCAAAGGCGTTCCAATGGCCGGATGATCGGCCTCAATCCGCTGCGACAGGGCCACCGCCGCTGATCGAGCGGCGGGCGAGCCAGACGAGCGGGATGCAGGCCAGGGCGAGCCATCCCGACAGCCAGAAGATGTCGTTTGACGACAGGAGATAGGCCTGCTGCACCAGGTTGCCGGTCAGAAGGCCGTAGGCCTTGGTCCCGGCGATCCCGTGCTCGTGCATGCGGGCCAGCGCCTCGTTCATCGCCGGATTGTAGGCGGTCGAGAAGTCGCTGAGGCGGCTCTGGTGCAGCGCCTCGCGGCGATCCCACAGGACGGTGGTGAAGGAGATCGCAAACGAACCTCCGGTGATGCGCGCGAAGTTCGAGAGGCCTGTGGCGGCGGGGATGCGCGGCGGTGCAATGCCGTCCAGCACGATGGTGATCAGGGCGACGAAGAACAGGCCGATCGAGATGCCCTGCACCAGCGACGGCAGCGCGAAGTCCCAGAAGGTTCCATTCTGCACCAGGCCTGAGCGCATGAACGACGATATCGCGAAGGCGATGAAGGCGACCGATGCGGTGATGCGCGTGTCGACCTTGCCGAGGAACTTCGCCATGAACAGCGTCGCCGCGATCGCCACGACTCCGCTCGGCGCCGCGACCAGGCCCGCCCAGGTCGCCGTGTAGGCGACGTTGCTCTGCAGCCACAGCGGCATCAGCAGCGTGTTGCCCATGAACACCGCGTACATCAGGCAGAAGGCGATGGTCCCGAACGCGAAGTTGCGACCCTTGAACAGCGAGAGGTCGACGACCGGATGCTCATCGGTCAGCTCCCAGATGATCCAGGCGGCGAAGACCAGGACCGACACGATCGCCAGTACGACGATGAGCCGCGAGTCGAACCAGTCGAGGTCCTTGCCCTTGTCGAGCAGCGTCTGCAGCGCGCCGACCCAGACGACGAGCAGGATCAGCCCGACCTTGTCGATCGGCAGCTTGCGCGTGGGCGTCTCGCGGTCGCGCAGGTTGACCCAGCACAGTGCCGCCGCGCCCAGGCCGAGCGGCACATTGATCAGGAAGATCCAGCCCCAGTAGTAGTTGTCCGAGATCCAGCCGCCCAGGATCGGGCCGATGACCGGCGCGACCAGCGTGGTCATCGACCAGATGCCCAGGGCGAGCGGACGCTGGCGCTGCGGAAAGATCCCCATCAGTAGCGCTTGCGAGCCCGGGATCATCGGGCCCGACAGCATGCCCTGCAGAACGCGGAACAGGATCAGCGCCGGCAGGCTCCAGGCAATGCCGCACATGAAGGAGGCGGCGGTGAAGCCGACCACGGCGAAGATGAAGGTCCGCACCACCCCGTAGCGGCCCATCAGCCAGCCAGTCAGCGGCACGCCGACGCCGTTGGCCGCGGCGAAGCCGGTGATCATCCAGGTGCCCTGGTCGGTCGAGGTGCCGAGATTGCCCGAGATGGTCGGCAGCGACACGTTGGCAATCGTCGTGTCGAGCACCTGCATGAATGTCACCACCGCAAGCGCGAGCGCGGTGATCCAGCGCTTGCCGCCCTCGAGCGGTAGCGGGCCGTGGTGGGCTCCTGGTCCTGCGGAAGGCCCGGCCATGGTCAGTCGCCGCTATTGGCCTTGATGATCGCGTCGATCTCGCGTGCCACCGCCGCGGGGTCGCCGTCGCCCGGATCGCCCTTGAGGTCGCGCAAGGGCTGGGCCGAGGCCGTCATCGAGCCCGACTTGTCGCGGATATCGAGCGTCACGTCGACCGAGAGGCCGACGCGCAGCGGGTGCTTGGCGAGCTCGGCGGGATCGAGCGCGATGCGCACCGGCACGCGCTGCACGATCTTGATCCAGTTGCCGGTCGCGTTCTGGGGCGGCAGCAGCGCGAAGGCGTTGCCGCTGCCCGCGCCCAGGCCGACGACGGTGCCGTGATAGGTCACGTCCGAGCCGTAGAAGTCGGAGACGATCGTCGCCTTCTGGCCGAGCCGCACGTCGGCGAGCTGCACCTCCTTGAAGTTGGCGTCGATCCACACCGTCTCGAGCGGCACGATGGCCATCAGCGGCGTGCCGGCGGCGATGTGCTGGCCGATCTGCACGCTGCGTTGCGCCACGATCCCGTCGACCGGCGCGGTGATCTCCATGCGGGCAAGCTTGATCTCCGCCTGCCGCAGCCGCGCGGCCGAGGCGAGGACATCGGGATTGTGGGGGATGTCTGTGCCCTGCACGGCGGCCAGCGCCTGGGCGAGATTGCTCTGTGCCGCCTGCACCGCCGCACCCGCCGCGACCACGCTGTCGCGCGCATGGGCGAGCTCCTCGTGCGACACCGCGTTGCCCGCGCTCGTGCGGCGCTTCAGGTCGCTCTCGGCCTGCGCCCGCGTCACCTCGGCCGAGGCGAGCTGCGCGCGGGCCTGGTCGACACGGGCAAAGGCGGTGCGTACCGCGCGCACGGTGTGGGCGAGATCGGCCTTCGCTGCGTCGACGGCCACGGTGGCCTCGACCGGATCGAGCGAGATGAGCAGTTGGCCGCGTTTCACCGCCTGGGTGTTGTCGGCCTGCAGGCCGACCACCGTGCCGGCCTCGCGCGCCGTCACCGCGACGAGATCGCCGCCGACATAGGCGTCGTCGGTCGACACGACCCAGATTGCGTAGGTGAACCAGTAGTAGGCGAAGGCCGCGCCGGCCACGATGACGACCAGCGCGAGGGCGACCAGGCCGAAACGACGGTTGCGGCGCTTCCGCCGGACATACGGCATGCCCGGTGACGGCGGCGCGTCCGGCGCACGCTTGACATCCGGTGCGCGCGGCAGGCTGGTGGGCGGCGGCGGATTGGCCGGCGTCGCGTTTTCCGTCTGCTTGTCGATGCGGGAAGGTTCGTTCATGGCTTGGCTCCCGGGGCGCTCGAGGCGCTTCGAGGAGAGGGGCTCAGGTTGGATGATGACGGCGGCGGCGTGAATCCGCCACCCAGCGCCATGACCAGGGTCACGCGCGCGGACAAGAGGTCGGCACTGAGCGTCGCCGACTGCCGCTGGGCGCGGATCACGAGATCTTCGGCGCTCAGCACGTTGAGCTGGGGAATGAGGCCGCTGCTGTAACGGTCGCGGGCGAGGTTGAAGCTCGCCTGGGCGGCGCTCATGGCGGTCGATTGCTCGGCCAGCCGGCCTTGCGCGGCTTGCAGCGATGTGAGGGCGTCGGCCGCTTCCCGGACCGAGGTCAGGACGGCCTGGTTGTAGTCGGCGATCGCGGCGTCGAGGTCGGCGGTGGCGCCGGCGAGGTTGGCGCGCAGCTTGCCGGCATCGAACACCGGCAGATGGATCGCGGCGCCCACGCCGTATTGCACGGCATTGCCGGCCAGCAGCGGACCGACGCCTGAAATGGCAGCGACGCCGACCAGCCCCAGCAGGTTGATGTCGGGATAGAAGGCCTTGCGCGCGACCTCGCGCCCCTTGGCGGCGGTCTCGATGCGCGCCTGGGCGGCGGCGATGTCGGCCCGGCGCGCCAGGAGGTCGGCCGGCAGGATCTCGGGCAGCGTCAGCGCCGTCGCGGCGAGCTGCGGCTTGCCGAGCGCGTAGGCGTCGGCACCGCGGCCGATCAGCAGCGCGATCTGATGGACGGCGAGATCCCGCACCGCGCGCGCCTGCACGAGATCCTGGCGGGCGAAGGCGGCCAGTGCGAGCGACTGCTGCTGGGCCGCCTCGGTCTCCAGACCCGAGGTCACGCGATCGGTCGTCAGCTTCAAAATGTCCTGCTGCTGGGCGACGGTCTGCTCGGCGACGGTGACGAGGTCGCACGCCCGCGCCCAGGCGATGTAGGCCTGGGTTACCGAGCCCGCGAGCATCAACCGTGCTGCCACCGCATCGAGCGCGGCTGCCTGCGCTGCCGCCCGGGCACGGTCGATCTGGGCCTGCTGCTTGCCGAAGAAGTCGAGCGACCAGGTGAGGTTGGCTTGCACCGAGCCGATCCAGTTGCCGTTGCCGCCGAGCGGCGGCGGATAAATGTAGTTGGCGCTGAGCCGCTGCCAGGTCTCGTTGCCGTCCAGGTTCACCTGCGGATAGAGCTGGGAGCGTGCGCTCGAGACTTGCGCCTGGGCCGCACGGACGCGCGCGAGCGCGGCGGCAAGGGTCGGGCTCCCGGCCAGCGCATCGCCCACCAGCCGGTCGAGCTGCGGATCGCCGAATTCGCTCCACCATTGTTGCGAAATCGACGGCGCCAGGTCGCTAGCCAGGCCGAGCGAGGTCGGCGCAATCGGCTTTTCGCTCTGTGTCGTCGGCGGCGCGGGCACGCAGCCCGCCACGAGAGGCGCGAGCAGGAGGAGCGATGAAATTCCTTTCATCGCGCGGCCTTCCGGCGGGCGGCCTTCTTTTGGGTTGGCGCACCGAGCAGGCCGGCAGGCCGGGATTCGACGAGGTCGATCATGCGCGTCGTGAGCTTCAGCCAGGCCGCGAGGTCGGCCTTGGAGAGATCGGCCAGGGCGACATTCAGGAAATCGACCACGCGGCTCTTCAGCGAATCGGCGAGCGCGCGACCTTCGGGCGTGAGGACGAGGTTGACGACGCGCCGGTCGGCCGTGTCGCGCTGACGGCTCAGCAGGCCGCGCTTCTCGAGCTGGTCGACCAGCCGCGTCAGGGCGCCCGCGTCGTGGCACATCTGCCGCGCCATGTCCGCGGACGTGCAGGCCATGTTGCCGTACAGCAGCATCAGGATGGTCCACTGCGGATAGGTGATGTCGGCCGGCGCGAACAGCGGCTCATAGTGGTCGGCAAAGGCATGGAGCAGGCGCCGCACGAGATAGCTCGGCGAGGCGAGGGCGGTCAGGGTCTTGTCGTGGAAGTGCTGCTTCATTTGGGGCGGGCAATGTAAATGCCCGGGCAATCGTTGTTCAAACAAATATTGCTCAAGCAACTATAGGCCGTGCCGCAGGCCGATTTCACCTTTGCATCGCGGATGATGCGGATCGGCGTATTCTGGATGGCAGCGGGAATCGCAGCTGCCGGGAGACGGATCATGGACGAAGAGGTGTTGCGGACGGAGACGCGGGGCGCAGTGCGGGTGCTCACCTTGAATCGCCCCAAGAAGCTGAACGCCCTCAATGCCGATCTCCTGAAGGCCCTGATGGACGCGCTGCGCGCCGTACAGCACGACGACTCGGTCGCCGCCGTGGTCATCGCCGGTGCCGGCCGGGCCTTCTCGCCCGGGATGGACACGTCCGTGCCGCGGGTTCTGACGACGGAGAGTCGCAAGGACCTGGTGCGCCGTGCCGATGAAAGCACCAACGTCTTCAAGCTGCTGGCGCGGATCGACAAGCCGATCATCGCCGCTGTGCATGGCTACGCGCTCGGTGCGGGCTGCAGCCTGGCCTTAGGCTGCGATCTCGTGATCGCGGCCGAGAGCGCGCGCTTCGGCTTTCCCGAGCTGCGCGCCGGCCTGACGGCATCGACGGTCACGGCCCACGCCGTGCATATGATGGGCCGCAAGATCGCCTTCGAGCTGCTGATGCTGTGCGAGAACGTCACGCCGCAGCGCGCCTACGAGCTCGGCCTCGTCAATCGCGTGGTGCCGGACGGGCACCAGCTCGAGGCGGCGCTCGGCATGGCGGAGATCATCGCCAAGTGGAATCCCGAGTTCGTCGGCCAGACCAAGCGCACCTTCCACCGCGCCGCCTCGCTCGAGTTCGAGCAGGCAATGGACATGGCGCGCGATGTCTCCGTGATGATGGCTCGGCTGCCTCAGTAGGCGGCTTCCAGGAGCCGCAGCGCGTCGGCGATCTGGGCGTCGGGGGAGCGGGCGCCGGCATTGGCGTTGAAGTTCTTTACCGTGTCGGCGGCGATCTTGGGGAAGTCCTCGCGCGGGATGCCGAGCTGGCGCACGCGCGTCGGCATGCCGAGCTTCGCATAGAGCACATCGAGCCGGTCGGCCACGGCGAGCGCGGCCGCCCGGCCGTCCATGCCGTCGCGCCAGGCCTCGACCGCGCGCGCGATCTTTTCCGCCGCCGGCGCGTCGATCGTGCCGGATGTCCTGATGCGCGCCGAATGGATCGCCGAGGTCGATTCGCCCTGGCCGATCCGCGGATAGCGGATGTGGATGGCCGTCGAGATCGCGTAGTTGCCGGAGAAGGTCCGGCCGCGCAGGAGGCGGCTCATGCCGTCATCCTCGGCGCGGTTGCGCAGGAAGGCGGCGATGCCGAGATCGATGAGCAGCGAGGCGTTGTCCGGCTCGTCCGGCAGGCGCTGGCAGGCGCGATAGGCCAGGCGGAACGCCTGGTCGTCGTCGCCCTCGACCAGCGGGTTGGAATCGAGTTGAGCCTTCGCGGCCACCGAGCCCGCGAACACCGTGGCGGCGGTGGAGCGGATCAGGTGCGGCGGGGTGGCGAGCAGCGCCTGCTCGTCGAGGAAAATCGAATGGGGCCGTGTCTTGGGATCGAAATATTCCATGCGATGGTCGAGGTCGGGGTTCTTCAATGCCGTTCCCGCCCGGTTCATCGCGCTGTTCGGCGTCGTCGGCACGTTGATGATCGGCGGCTTGTTGGCCATCAGGCGCGGGCTGTGGGCGGGCCGTCCTTCCGGATACTGCGTCATGAGCTGGAATGGATCGGCCTTCTCGGCCATGAAGATCGCCACCCCGCGCGCGGCCATGATGACGCTGCCGCCGCCGACCGCGATCAACAGGTCGGCGCCGGCGGCAACGGCGGCGTCGGTGCCCGCCCGCACCGAGGTGTAGGTCGCATCGTTCTCGACCGCGTCGAAAACCCCGGCATGGAGATCGCCGAGGGTCGCGGCGATGCGTGCCACCGTGTCGGTCTTCCGGGTGATCGAAGGCGAGCAGAC
>Ga0070738_10001230_pt1 | contig 55067 bp, 47 predicted proteins | sample Coa_R2_2_FD_66446 | JGI IMG/M metagenome (GOLD analysis project Ga0070738, IMG submission 66446) | Surface soil microbial communities from Centralia Pennsylvania, which are recovering from an underground coalmine fire - Coalmine... | ecosystem: Environmental > Terrestrial > Soil > Unclassified ... | reverse complement strand
GCCATGCCAGCGCGTGCCATTTCCCCGTTCCGCGGCATCCACCGTCGTGTCGCCTCGTGCCATTTCCCGTCAGAAGATGCCGCCACGCCGCCAGCTCGCCAGTCGGTCGTCTCGTGCCAACCGATGCCATCCCCGCGCCCGGAGCGCTTGCTGTCGTCGTGCCGTGCAACGCCGTTCCGCGCCACGAAGTGCCCCATTATGCCGTCGCTCCATCAACCAGCAGCGGATGGATGGCCCCGTCTCCGAAATTCGGAGTTGCACCCGATAGCAAACGGAAGCCGCTTTTGGCCCGGAACAATACGGATTTTTCTCTTGGCGTATCCGAGGAGCAAGTGTTGGCCGCAACTTGGTCCCTTGCGGCTCGCTGGCTGCGTTGAAAGCATCGGGGCGAATCTCACTTCGGCGGCACTTCGGCCAATTCTAGGACGCGGGGTAAGGTTCGGAGTTCTTCATCACACAGCTTGATATTATCCTGGATCTCAGCAATTTTGCGTTCCAGTAATTCTTTTTTCTCTCCGTTCAACGCAGCCGACATCGCCATGGTCGTATTCAGATCCCTTTGGAGGAACTCAAGAGCATCCTTAACGCGCTTGTGGCGCCGGTCCACTTCTACTTTGAAGTAGCCATGGACGACAGCGTTCACAAGAAGGGCTTGTTCCCGAGGGTTGCCAGCATTGAGAGCGATACGGAGGACCCCTGTCCCGTCGAGGTAGTCGATTTGCAGGTGCTGCGCCAACCAAGCTACCTCTTCATCGTGGTTGTCTTTCTTCTTGCCAGCCTTGCCCGTTTTCGGGAGCGATTGGAGATCTGCACCCTTCAGGCTCTCGATAGCCCAGTAGAGGACATAGGGAGAAGTGTCCGTCCTAAGCAAGGCAAGTTGTCTTCGGCGATAACGGTTGGTCTCGTAGACGCTCGTTTTCTTTGGGATGTACAGGAGGGCATAAGGTTTGGATTCTGGAACCGGAGCTCCCCGAGCATTTTCGGACTGTATTACTCCAAAAAAGGCGAAGAAAACAAGGAGCAGATTGTCGAGCAGCCGAAACAAGGTTGTGCGAGCGAACATGGCGATCTCCTCGATTCTTGATGTTGGTGTTGTTGTTGTTAAGTGCCAGACCGATAATGCTACAATTGATTACCGGCAATACCGGCCCTGCACGAATGCAGGGCCGGTATTGCCAGGCTAGGGCGTTACATTATCCTGCGTAGTCGCAATCCCACTCGTTGGGCCACCCCTTCTCTGTGCAACCGTTGGGCAGGTGGACATTCCCGGCCTGGAAGTCACCGTTGATGGTGTGATTCGGGTTGGGTTTAATCAGCGTCCATGTATTCTTCTTTAGGGGATTAACTGCCGTGACATTCAGGACGGAATTGCCCTTGATCGAGCAGGTGATCCCGGTGAGGCAATTAATCTGATCGCTAGAAACGGCAGTGCCATCGACCCTCATGTCGATTTCGACTCCGTTAAAGACGACGTTTCCGACATACAACGTGCCGTAACCGGTCGGCGAGTCAAAGACTATCTTGCCGCCGTTGAAGTTGTCGGCCCCGCCGGCGCCGGTGATTTCCAGCGAACAACTCGTGTTATCGGCGATTTCTAGAGTGCCTCCCGTCTGCGTGTAGCCGTCGAAACATTTGAGATCGGTATACCTCATCAAGATGATCTTACCGGCATCCATGCTAAGGTCGTTGTTGGTCGCGTCGGCTTTATTAAAAGCCCAGGCACCTCCTTCGTTGGCGTTGAGGGTGGCGTGGTTCTGCAATGGGACATCGAGGATGGCGGTATTGTTTGTCCCTCCGGGCGAGGCGACGAGGCTGACCGTGCCATTATTGTTAATCCATGCCGATGTACCTGTATTGTCGATCAAGGTCTGATTGTCGACGGGCATGAAGAGATTAAGCGCCCCGTTCGTGTTGACATTGATGTCAGCCGAGCCGTTGGTGAGGTAGAAGGTCGAATTACCAGAGTTAGCATCGCTTGGGCCAATGCCAACAGTTCCACTGATATACAAGGGAGAAGAAGTGGACTGGCTCAAGCCGGCCTTACTACCAATAAAGACGCTGTTGCCAGCAGCCACGTTTACCTTGCCTCCAGTATGCCATAAAAAGTTGCCCATGGTATTCACTGACCCCACAAACCCGGTTGCGCCGAAGTTTAGTGCAGCACTCGAGCCTCCGAACGCGACTTCGAAATTGTCAGCCCCAATGTTGTTGTCCGTGTAGCTGGTACAGGTCAGCGCCATCCCATCATTGATCGTGATCTCGGCATTGAAGCCGTTCTGGAGGAAGATATTGCCGGACAGGTTCACGTCCACGGTTGCGGGGAGGTTGCCGTTGTAATACTGGCCGTGGCCGTTGTACCCGCTGGAGCCATCGAAGACCACATTATCGGTGGAAGTCGGTAGAGAAGTGGGATGGGTATGCAAACCAAACTGCGTGTCCCAGTTCACATAATAGGTGGTGCCGTTGATCACTTGATTGGCATCGATGGCGCTGCCGCTGGTTGGGTCCCAGTAGAAGGTTGAGGACAGCAGGTTAAGCGGCTCAAGCTCTTCCAGCCGTGGTTTGAAACTGGGGCGAGGCCTTTGCCTACCCGCTCTTCCTTTTCTTGTATATGAACAATTGTTCATATTATGGGGGGGGCGAGACGAAGAAGCCGTGACAGAGAGTGGAACATGGTGCGAAATCCTTCCCTTTAGAGAGAAGCCGCGGACGAAGCGAACACCTTTTCCGCATGGGAGCGCTCTCCGCGGCAAAAGTGGACGAACACGGCACGCAACCACTTCTCGTTCCGAATTGAGGAGCCGGCGCGATCGATCCTCACGCCAACGGATGAGGATAAATCTCGCTCAAGCACTTGTCAAACATTTTCCTGAAATTATTTTTATCGACCGACGATGTCCAGAATTCCGGGAAAAAAATGCGGCTCGGATGGGAACGAAGCGGCGTCGGGTGCGCGAGTGGCGTTTAGGCAGGAAGGAAGATAGCGGACGATCTACAATCTCGGATCCACCGGCTCGCTTTCCAGGGCGAGGACGCCGAAGACACACTCATGCACGCGGCGCAGCGGTTCCTTGCGGACGAAGCGTTCCAAGCCCTCGATGCCCAGCGCGAACTCGCCGAGAGCCAGCGCTCGCTTCTGACCCAGGCCGCGGCTCCGCAATCGGGACAGGTTCGCTTCATCGGTGTAGTCGGGTCCGTAGATGATGCGCAGATATTCGCGTCCCCGGCATTTCACGGCCGGCTGAGCTAACCCGCGCTTGCCGCGCAGGATGAAGTCGTGCGGCTTGACCACCATGCCCTCGCCGCCTCGCCCCGTAAGCGTTGTCCACCAACGGACCCCTTCAGCTTCGCTGGCCGGATCGGTCACGTCCACCAACCTGTACGCCGTCGCCAGCAACAGCTCCGCGTCTTCCCGGCAGACGCTCGCCAGCGTGTCCATGTGCCAGGTGTGGCTTTTGTCAATATGGACCCGGCCTTCGGAGGCCAGCAGGTGAAAAGGGGCCAGTTTCAAATCGGCCAAGGATGCCGTAGTCCAGCAATACTGCCGGTAAGCGGCGACGAACTGGCGAATATGTTCTTCCCGACGCCGGCACTCCGCCACCACTTGCTCGATCTTGTTCCGTTCGTCACCGGCCAGCCGTCCCGCGGCTTGTTCCAGCAGGGCGACCACTCGTGGCAACGATGCCTGCCCCGCGGCCCCGACCGCCGCGTACTGCGATTTCAGTAACTCCTGCGCCTTGGCCGACCACGGCATAAGTTCGCAATCAAGACAAACCCATGTCGTGTCCAACTGAGTCCACAAATCCGCGGCCGTCAGCGCCCTTCGCACACGGTCGAGAAACTGTTGTTCCAACTCCGGTTCGTTGAAGAACCGCCGGCCGGTGCGCGTGTAGACGATGCCCATCTCTTCCTCGGCGACCCCGAAGCGTTCCCTCGCCGCCTGCTCATCCCGGCAGACGATCACGACGGCGCGAGATCCCATGTGTTTCTCTTCGAGGATAACTTGCGGCGCACCTTGGCTGCGGAAGTACGCGAACGCCTCGGCAGGATGCTCCAGCAGCCCCGGCTCGCTGCTGGTTTCGCAGGGCGACATCGTGGGTGGCAGATAGATCAGCCATTTCGGATTGGTAGCGAATCGGCTCATCACTTCCAGCGCCGCCGTCGCGTTCGCCTCGCGGATCGTAACGGTTCCCCGCAATCGGGTCGTGACGATGCGCTTGCCCAACACATCCTCAGCATCGAGGATCTCATCGTGAGCTTGCTGCGCCGTCAGCTTGGGAGCTTGCTGTTCTTCGGGCAAGAAGGGCCGGCCCGGCTCGCAGTAGGTGCGGGCCGCCGGCACCGAGACAAACTCCCTCTCCGGATAGCGCAGGGCCGTGAGCTTGCCGCCGAAGACGCAGCCAGTATCGATGTTCACCGTCCGATTAAGCCATTCCGGTTCCGGGACCGGCGTGTGGCCGTACACCACCATCGCCGATCCGCGATATTCCGCGGCCCAGTTGTGACGCACCGGCAAGCCGAATTCGTCTGTCTCGCCGGTGGTCTCGCCGTACAAGGCGAAATCGCGCACCTTGCCCGAGCCGCGCCCCTGCATCTCGGCCTTCATTCCGGCATGAGCGACCACCAGCTTGCCGTCGTCGAGGACATAATGGCTCACCAGGCTGTCGAGAAACTGTTCAAGTTCCTTGCAAAACGGCTCACGAATGCTATCCGGTAGGGCGCTGATCTCGGCGAGGCTATTCGCAAGTCCGTGCGTGATCTGGACGTTCTTCCCGCGCAGCTTGCGCAGCAGCTTCATGTCATGGTTGCCGGGGACACAATATGCCTCACCGAACGAAACCATGTTACCGACAAGCCGAATGGTATCGAGGATGCGTGGTCCACGATCCACAAGATCCCCAACGAAGATTGCCTTTCTTCCGAGCGGGTGATGATGCACGAACCCATGAAAGAAAGCTCCGGGCGCTACAGGAACAATTTCGTAACCCAACGTCTGCAAAAGCTCCTCCAACTCATCACAGCAGCCGTGAACATCGCCGATGATGTCGAATGGGCCGTGCTCTTGCCGCTTGTCGTTCCACAAGGGCACGCGCTCGACCGTGGCCGCATCAACCCCTTCGGGGGTTTCCAACACGAACACATGGCGGAACCCTTCCCGTCCCAGCCCCCGGAGCGAACGTCGCATGTGAGCCATCTGTTGGCGGACGACATGGGGTCCGAAATTCCGCTCGTCCCGCGAACGGTTGCGTTCCTGGCAGAGTTTCTCCGGTAGATTCAACACGATGGCAACGGGCAGACAGTGGTACTGCCGGGCGAGCTGAACGAGCGGCTTGCGCGCCTCCGGCTGCACGCTCGTGGCATCGATCACCGTCAGCCGCCCCAAGGCGAGCCGCTTGGCCGCGATGAAGTGCAGGATCTCGAACGCTTCTTTCGTGGCGGCCTGGTTGTTCTCGTCATCGCTGACCATCGCCCGGCAAGCGTCGGAGGAAAGAATTTCCGTGGGCAGGAAATGCTTGCGCGCGAAAGTGCTCTTGCCCGCCCCGCTGGGGCCGATCAGGACGACGAGAGACAGGTTGGGGATGGTGATGTGCATGGGTAAACGAGCGATTCTATTGCACCTAGTTTTTTCCAGAAATGGCTCGATACATCCAGGCTCCTGCCGCCAAAGTGAGCATGGGTGCGCAGCCCAGATCTGCAATCAATGGCAACCACCATAAGCCTCGCAACGCATCTATTGGAGCAACTGCGAATGCAATTGCAGCAAATAACCCGCCAATAACGGGAATGAGCGAGCCTCCCTTCGGTTGCATAGGGATCATCCAGTTGGAGAAGATCACCAAGCCTCCAACAAGCGACAACAGCGAGAAAATCACCCATTGCAGGTAGATAATCATTGCGTTACGGAACCGTTGGGACTTCCTGTATCCAGAATGACGTAGCATCCCCGCCATATTCGACCATCCGGAGCAAGGGAAGGCCGGCCAAGCCAGCGAAATCGACGCTGTCGCCTTGAACTGCTTGCAGAACTTGATCGCTACCGTAGCCAATGATTGGAGCGTTTAATCCTAGCTCCGGCATGCTCAATTCCAGCCAAGCTCCTGTCAGGCGGCCAAAGTTGCTGTTCATTCCCGCCGCGGCGCTTCGGAACAACAATGCTAGATCAGTCTGCCCGAGAATCACCGCACAAGGACTACCAGTGTCCGCGACCAGTTCTCGTTCGTGGAGAGAGCCGTCAGCCGCCGCGAAACGAAGACGAACCCAACACCGGGGGTTTGTCCCCTTGTATGGGTTCTGTTGCCTGTACGGGATCGATGCCATGTCCGGCGCGATTAAAAGATGTTGACGTATTCAGGATAATCAACGCCCGCTTGTACGACCAGCACCCGGCGCGGATCTCTTCCTTGCGCACGCAGGATCGACTCCAGAGCGCGAAAGTCCGCCGCAGCACCTACGATCTGTTCATCGGCAATGCCGACAAACCAGCCGTGCGGATAACTCCGCGAAATCGCCTCTTTCACGCGACCGTAGGCCGCACTGTTCCGCTCGTATTCCGCATTATTGTCTGACATAAATCGCCTCCACCCCTAACGGGACAAGCCCCACGCATTCTACCAGATAGGAACGCGATTTAGCCTTCGCTTTCCGAATCAACTATCAGCTTCCGCAAGAACGCCGAATACTCATCCTTCATGTGCAATTCAAGATCGCGGTGAATTCGCCGTCTCCGTGCCAGCACTTTTTCGCCCGTAACGGGGTTTTCGGCTTCGCGGTCATATTCCTCCCAGTACAGCCCGATGCCGCGCTTCTGCCACAGCGGAAGGTCGTTGAAGTTGATGCCGTGGCGGAACAGCAGTTCGTTCTTTGCGGCGACCGACATGCCTTTGAGCGCCCCGGTCGCTTCGGCCACGCTTTTGCCTTGCTTGCGAAGGAGCCAATAGCAGTGTGCGTTCAGCGCATTGCGGTTAGCATCCTCATTTCGCCACCGAAAGTAATCGACGACGAGTTCGAGGGATGGAAGCTGAGAGACGCGGCAGTCGAAACACGCCATCGCCCCCAGCAGCAGGGAAAACTTCGCGCTGGCTTCACCGGCGAGGATCGAATTCATCTTGCGGAGCTTTCGGCCAAAACTGTTTTCTTCAAGCCTGAATAGCAAGGAAATTTCATCGCTCTCCGTGTAGCCGTAGACCAAGTTGAAGCCGCAGCCGCTCATCAGATACTCCGCGGTGTCCACCATGAGATCGCGGAAGCGCGGATCGAACGGCGCTTCGAACGAGTGAATTTCCTTCGTCAAGCGCGTGAAACCGCGGCCGTCCAGCCGCGCTACCATGTACAGGCCGGGCAACACGCACAGGTCGTGCGCCGTCTCGAACACGCGCATCTTCTGGTCAAGGTCGTCAAACTTCATCTTTCCATTCCTCGACAACGAAGCGGTTCTCCTCGTCGATCCGGACGTAGTACAGCTCATCGAAACCTTCATCCCTGCTGGGGATCTGCATCCTGCCCGCTGCTCCAAGGATGCCTCGCAGGGGGATTTGTTGCTCCTGGGGCCGTTGGGCGTTGCGGCGCTGACAGTCCTCGACCTTGGACCTGAAGTAGTAGCCGATGACTCGAAAGCCCGCTTGCTTGGCGGCATCGATGTAGACCTGTCGATTCGCGCGGGTGGGATTCGTGTTGTCCACCACGAAGCGCTGCCCCGTTTCAAGGCACACTTGCAGGAAACGCCTCTCTCGGTTGCGCGTATTGAGCATGTCCAAATTGATGCGCAGGTGCGTGGCAAAGAATCGCTCTCGGTAGAACGTCGATTTGCCCGCGCCTTGTATGCCAATGAAGATTACGGCTTCCACAGCGTAACCTCATCTGTCATTTGGCGATCTCGAAAATCGCCATTTGCGTCGGCGCTCCCAGCGTCGGGTGTTCCGGCCCCACGGGCAGGAATCGCACCGTATAGCCGAAACGCCCGGCGACCGTTTGCGCCCAATCTTGAAACTCTTGCCGGGTCCACTCGAAACGATGATCGGGGTGGCGAAACTGGCCGGCGGGGAGCGTCTCCCACATCACGTTGTATTCGCGGTTCGGCGTGGTCAGTACCACGGTGCGGGGCTTGGCGAACTCGAACAGCACGCGCTCGAATGCCGACAACCGCGGCGGATCGAGATGCTCAACGACCTCGACGATAGCGGCGGCGTCGAAACCCTCCAGCCGTTTATCGCGGTACATAAGCGATCCGTGGATCAGCTTGATGCGGTTCGCCTGCGGCGGCGGTACGCGGTCCAATTTCAAGCGTCGTTGGGCCGCTTCGAGAGCGCGAATGGTCACGTCCAGGCCAACGATCTCGCGGAACTGTTTGTCCTTTATCAACTCGCGGATCAGCGATCCCGCACCGCAGCCCAGGTCGAGCACGCGCTCGGCGCCGCTGGCGCGCAACGCGGCGACGACCGAGCCGAGTCGCTGTTCGTTGAGGCTGAGGGGCTTTTCCAAGACTTGCTCCGCCTGCTCTTGCGGCCGGGCGTCGTTCTCTTCGGTTTCGTCGGGCACTTCCTCTTGAACGAGACGAGCGAGGGCTTGGCGGTACAGGCTCGGCTGGAAGCGCAGGTAGCGGCGAGCGATCTCGTCCTTTTCTGGATGACCCGCCAGCCAACCCTCACCTTTGGCGAGCAGTTTCTGTAGTTCGTCCTCGCCGACGAAATAGTGCTTGCGGCTATCGAACACGGGGACCAGCACATAAAGATGCGTCAGCAGGTCTGAGAGCGAGGTCGTCTTACGGACGGTGACCGAGAAATACGGGCTGTCGCCCCAGTCGGGGAACCGTTCATCGAGCGGGTAGCGGGCAGCCTCCACCGCGTAGCCCAGCGGCTCGAAGACGCCGCGAAGGAACCGCTCGCCGCCGCGCACCGGCAGCACGTCGATCCGAGCCGACAGCGGGAGCGGCGTGTCCACAAGCTCGGGTCGATCCTTGCACTTGCCCTGAAGCGCTGAGCCGAAGACCTGAGCGATCGCCACGCTCATGAACGACGAGGCCGCATAGGGTCGATCGTTCACGTACTGAGCCAGCAAGAAGCCGGCGCTGGCGCTGGGGCCGCGCACCATGCTCACGGGGTCCACGTCGAGCAAGAGGCATGCCATGCACCTCTCGTCGCCGGCTTCGGGGTAGAAGACATGAGCCTTCCCGAAGCTCAGGTCGAAGGACTGGAGCCGGTCGGGGTGCTTGTGAAGCAGGTAGCCCAGATCCGAGGCGGGCCGGTGCGTTGTGGTGATGGTCAGGAGCATTTCGGGAACCTTCCGAGTAGACCCGGCTCTTCCCTTTCATCTTATTCCTGAATCGACACAGCCCCTTTCCCCTTGGTTCACTCCTTCTTGCGAATACACTGGAGGAAAGAAACGAGAACGCAGTTTAAGAAGCACAGGCATTCGGGAGGAAACACCGATGGCAGAGAACTTCAAGCGTCTGACGGATTTCCTGCTCGCCCAGGGCGTCGAAGAGGTTGGCCACACGGGCAAATCGTACCTGGCTCACCTGATTGGGGTTTACAAACTCATGGAAACGCAGGGCTGCCCGGAGGAGCTGTGCCGGGCGGGAATGTTTCACTCGCTCTATGGCACCGAGCGCTTCCAGGGATTCAAATTGCCGCTGGAACGCCGCGCCGAGGTCCGCGCTCTGATCGGCGAACGCGCCGAGCGACTCGCCTACATCAACTGCGCCATGGACCGATCGACCTTCGACCGCGCCGTGAAACAAACGGGAGACCGCTACACCATCACCGACCGTCTGACCGGCGAGGAAGTCTCGCTATCGCGCGAGGACTTCGACGATTTGTGCCGCATCCATCTCTACGATTGGCTGGAGCAGGTGCCGCGCTCCCAAGAGTGGGGCTATCGTCGCGAGGCGTACCGCGGCATGGCCACACGCCTAGGGGAAACGGCGTTACGGGCGTATGACCGCGTTTTTGCGGCGGAATGTGAAGCCCAGCACGGGTAGGGCCATCGCCGCGAGCAGCAGCGACGAGGGTTCGGGCGTGGTGGAAGCCGTGGAAACATCGATTTTGGCGAAAATTCCTGGGTACGGGTCCGGCCCGATGCCAATCAGCCAACCAGCAGGCAGTTGGATGTGGTAGGTGTCTTGGCCGATCACTACCGAGCGAACCCCATCCGGGAACGAGACGGAAGGATAGGAACCCGCCAATGTGCCCGACCCGACGAAGGCGGTGCCGTTCAGCAGGCCATGAAACGTCAAAACACCACTCAATCCAGACGGGCTATCGGTTAGTTTCAGGGTCAAGGTGAAGGGGGTATTCGTAAAGGTGCTGAATGCTTGTTCGGAGGCGAGCGGACGGTAAGTTGCGCCGATCGCATGCTCATCGTCCCAGGAGGGAAGCGGAGTGTATTTTGTTGTACCTCCCATGCCGATAAGACCGAGGCTGCCCCCGGCCGCTTGGTCCGCAGCGACGCTGCTCGGCGTGATCGTTGATTGCCAAGAGAAGGAGATTTCATCGGCGCGGGCTGCATTCGCGGCAACAAGAATCAAGGCGAAGAGCGAAGTCGTGTAACGGGGCTTTGGGGATTGCATTCGTTGGAATCCTTTCCGCAACGAAGAACAGGGGACCGTGCGAAGATGGTATAAACACATCGTAAATCAAGCAATCTCAGTTTCTCACAAGAATTGTCGCTTGTATAGCAAAATGCTGTATAATTGGGAGAGTAAAGGAGGAGGCAACATCCATGACAAAACGTCGAGCTTCTCGCACATCCAGCAAACGATCCCCGAAGCGTTCCCTCGTGGTGCGTCTCGACGAAGAAAGTAAGAGTATCCTGACTCGAGCAGCAGAGTTGCGTCGCATCAGCGTGAGCGACTATGTCCGTGAGGTGACGATCAAGCAGGCCCGGCGTGACGTGCGTGATGCGGAGGAGCATATCATCACCTTGAGTCCAGAAGCCCAACTCGCTTTCTGGACGGCTTTGAACGAGCCTGTTCAGCTGACCGAGGCCCAGAAGCAGCTGGGCAAGTTGATGCGAGGCTTGTCTTGAGCGAATCTGCTTCCTCCTCTGGGTTCCGAACCGAAAGGCTCCGCCGCGAACATCCACGCAAGTCGTTCCGCTGCGGCCAAGAGAAGGTGGACGATTGGCTGGCCACCAAGGCGCTGCAACAGCAAGAAAAACGTCTCTCTGTGACTAAAGTGCTGCTCGACGAGACCGGAGCCATCGCCGGTTACTACACTCTTGCCACGACACAAGTGAATTTCAGCGACTTGCCGGCGGATGTCACCAAGCGCCTACCGCATCGAATGCTGCCGGCCGCCGTGCTGGCGTGGCTTGGGGTTAGTCAGGACCGTCAGGGACAGGGGCTCGGCCGGCTCTTAATGGCACATGCGTTGCGCGACTGTTACGAGGCGAGCAAGACATTCGCTTTTATCGCCGTGATTCTCGATTGCATCGATGAGGCCGCCAAGTCGTTCTATCAGCGCTGGAACTTCCAGGAGATGCCCGAGCGTCCGTATCGGTTGTATTTGAGTACGGAACGGCTGGAAGCGATGATGCAAGAAGCGTGAACCTCACTCCTTACCCAAAAGCAAATCAATAACCCAACAACCGCGATAATGCTCGCCGCCGCTGCGTAAATGCGTCAAGATTTGCTCATCGATGCATCCGGCTTCTTCCAGCGCGTCGGCGAGAATGAGCAGCCGCGTGTTGTCAAGCGTGCCGGCGGGCAGGATGCGCTCAGCGTAGGCGGCTTGGGCGAGCCGGACAACGATACTGTCGTTCCATGACAGCCAAGAGGGGATGGTGGCACTGCGACGGAACGGATTACCGAATATATCGCGGAGGATATTACACTGAGCAGATTGTTCTGCCTCTTTCGTCTCAAGGATGCCTCCGTTTCGTCTGAGTCGGGCAACAGCGATGGCGGCCTCCTCAGCGGTCGAATTATCCTCCCGCTTAACAGATACGGCTGCCGAGGCAGCAGCGCGACAGGCTCGATGGTCTGGGTTGAGCCAAGGCCCGCTAAATGGTTCTTCCTGTGCTTTTTTCTCCCATTCCCACAAAACACGGCGACGAAGCGGTGGCAGGTCATCGGCATGCCGCTCTACAGTCTCGATGAACATGCGGCCGCCTTTTCCCACAAGGCCCCAGATACGTCGGCAGCAGGCGCAGTTGAATAACATCCAACGCCGCCAACGGCTGCCGGTTAGGGAGCGGAGGTATCGCAGTAGTACAGCGGTCTTCTTGCATGTCAGCCATTGTTCCTCATTCATGCAGTGAACTCCCACTGCTTACAACTGCTTCTCCGCCATCTCCAGCGCTCGCAACAACCCGCGCGCTTTGTTCAGCGTCTCCTCGTACTCATTAGCAGGCACGCTGTCGGCGACGATGCCGGCGCCGGCTTGCAAGTACGCCGTCTGGCCCTTCAGCACCAGCGTTCGCAGGGCGATGCACGTATCCATGTTGCCGCTGAAATCGACGTAGCCGACCGCGCCGCCGTAAGGACCGCGGCGGTACGGCTCCAATTCGTCGATGATTTCCATCGCTCGCACTTTCGGAGCGCCCGAAAGCGTGCCCGCCGGCAGGCACGATCGCAGCGCGTCGAAGGCGGTTTTGCCCGGTTGCAGGCGGCCCGTCACCGTGCTGCACAGGTGCATGACGTGGCTGTAGCGCTCTACCGTTAGCTCATCGCTCAGTTGCACGGTGCCATAGCGAGCGACGCGGCCCACGTCGTTGCGGCCAAGATCGACGAGCATGATGTGCTCAGCGCGTTCCTTCGGATCGGAGATCAACTCGGCGGCGAGTCGCTCGTCCTCTTCCTCGGTGCGGCCGCGCGGCCGGGTGCCGGCCAACGGGCGGATCGTCACCTTGTCGCCCTCGACGCGCACCATGATCTCCGGCGACGATCCTACAAGGCACAGCGGTCCCGATCTCAGATAAAACAGAAACGGACTTGGATTGACGACACGCAAGGTCCGGTAAATGTCAAAAGGCCGGGCGCGTGTTTCAGTTTGCAGGCGTTGGCTGAGGACGACCTGGAAAATATCGCCGGCGTAGATGTATTCCTTGCAGCGCTCGACGGCGGACTCAAAGGCGGCGCGCTCGAAGTTCGAGCGAAAGGGGATTTGCACGTCGCCGATCGGCTGAATATCGGTCAATTGTAGATCGGCGACGCCCTGGTGCAGCCGTTCGACCAGGCGATCGACGCGCTCGCAGGCGGCGTCGTAGCAGCGGCGCAAGTTGGCCGGATCGACATGAGCATGAGCAACCACGGCCACGGTCTTATTGATGTTGTCGAAAATGACCATGCGATCATAGAAGCCGAAACTGAGATCCGGCAAACCACGATCGTCGGGCGGCGAGTTCGGCAAGCGCTCAACGTAGCGAACGGCATCGTAGGCGGCATAGCCGACCGCTCCGCCACAGAAGCGCGGCAGTCCCGGCGGCGACGGAGCGCGATAGGCCGAGAGCCGTTCTTCCAACAGATGCAAGGGATCGGGATGTTCCAGTTCCGTCGGCGAGCGGGGTTGCGTAAGCGCCCCGAGCGGCGACTCGTCGATCCGCACGCGATTGCCGAACGCCTGGAAGCGCAGGAACGGGCCAGAGCCGACGAAACTGTAACGTCCCACCCGTTCGCCGCCGACGACGCTCTCCAGGATGAACGACCAGTCGCCCTCCTGGATCTTGCAGAAGGCGCTCACCGGCGTCAGGGTATCGCCGATCAACTGGCGATAGACCGGCACCAACCCTACCGGGGCCGCGGCCGAGCGCGTTAGCTCGACAAATTCCTCAAATGTGGGACGGTATCGCATACGGTTTTCGGTTTTCGGTTTTCGGTTTTCAGTGTTTCGTTTTCCGTTTTCCTTGATTCGTGTTATGTTTTACTGAAAACCGAAAACCGAAAACCGAAAACCGAAGCGAATTTATGGATTGTCCTGCCTGCCACGCGGAAAACGAATCTACCGCCGTCGCTTGTGTCGCCTGCGGACATGCTCTGCGCGAGAATGCGGCTCGGGCGCCGTCTCGGCGTTCCGGCTCGCGCCGCCGCAACTCTGAGGCGAGCGAGGCAGCCATGACGGACAGCAACAATCCGGCGGCCTGGCGAGCTTATCGCGTGTCGCTGTGGTCGATCGTTCCGGGCTTTGGCCTGCTACTGGGACTCCTGGCGATCATCCTCGGCTGGCTGGCCGTGCGCAGCGCCGGTGACGATCTTTCTGCGAGCAACCGCGCCAAAGCCGCCGTCGTGATCGGCGCTGGTTCGGCCCTCACGCAATGGCTCGGAATCACGTTGATTTATTTCAGTTCCTAGCCGCGCAAACAGCGTGTGTAGAGGCGCGACCGTAAGGGAGCGGCAAGCAACACCGCTCCCTTACGGTCGCGCCTCTACACACGCTGCGCGACGCGTTCGGGGCCGGATTGACAGTATCAAGCGAGCAAGTTAGCATCTCACCCCGCGTGGCGAATGCATGCCCTCGCCGACCAAGGAGCAGGGATGGATCATTACGAACGGGTTCCCGGCTGGTTCGATTTTGCCGATATTTACGATCACATCCTCGAACGGGCGCGCGATGGGGCCGTCTTTGTCGAGGTCGGGGCCTATCTCGGCCGCTCCAGTCTTTACCTGGCGTCGCGCATTCAGAAGTCGGGCAAGAAGATTCGCCTTTATGTCGTGGATCGGTGGGATGGTTGGCTTTACGACGATTGTGGCGACGATTTCGATTCGGAGGATGAGAACGACACATTGCCCGAATCGCAGGACGTGTTCTGGCACTTCATCCGCAACGTTCGCCGCGCCGGCGTCGAAGACGTGATTTATCCCTTGAAGATGCCATCGGAGCAGGCGGCGAGTCTCTTCGAGGACGGCACACTCGATTTCGTGTTTCTCGATGCCGACCACGATTATGAGGCCGTCCGCCGCGATCTGGAGGCGTGGTTCCCCAAGGTCAAACGGCGCGGCGTCCTCGGCGGACACGATTATATGCATCCGGACTTCCCCGGCGTCCGCCGCGCCGCCGATGAGTTTTTCATGGAGCAAGAGCTGCCGTTGCAGATACACGGCACATCCTTTTTGGTCATCAAGCCCAGTCCGCGCTGGCTCAACGCCGCGATGCGAGTCTATCGCCGTCTCGCTCCGCTCGACCAACCCTACGGCTTCACGAGGGAGCAAACCTCCTTGGCAAATCGCTGAGTGAAGAGGGAGGCCCCTCGACTTAAAAGATGATGACCGTCCGAAAAATCGCTGTCTCCGATCCAACAGCGCGCGTCGATCAACGGCGCATGGTAATCGCTGCTGAGCGCGGCCAGGTAACCGGATAATTGGCGCCGTGCTTCGGGCGGATACCAGCCGCGAAATTCACCGGACTCCGGCATGAGAAACAAGACCACGACGATCCGCTGGGCATGGCACATGTCGAAAAGCTCGCGGAGGGCACGGCCGGCGGCGTCGGCGATACGGAAGTGCTGCAAGGAGCGAGCGTATCGGCGTTGGGATTCGTCCGTCAGCCGCCGGCGCTCCTGGGGTGAGAGATTGCGACCGATAATGCGCCATTCTCCCCCCTGATAATCCCATAAATGCTCGCCCCAGCGAGCGTGCGACGGCAGCCATCGCGGAGCAGCCCAGGCCAAGAAGCCGCTGCGGTACTTGTACCAAAGCAGAAGGCGGTCCTGTAGCCAGTAAGCCCACGTCCGCCCGCTGATGGGATAACGACGCAAAAGCGGCCAATCGCGCAGCGTCGGTTTGTAAATGACCGCGGCTTCCTCATCCTCGACCAGGGCAGGCGGAAAAACCTCAACGAGCAGCACATCGGGATGGATGCCGTCAGCAAGCAAGCGCCGCAAGGTCAGCAGATAGAGTAGCGGACTGCTGCCGCCGCGCGCCAGACTGTAGAAAAGTGGACGATGCTCGGACGGAATTGTCCCGCTATGGGCCAGCAACCCAGGGCGAAAACCTTGCTCCGCCCGAGAGGATCCCAAGACCACGAGCAGCGTTCGGTCCTTTTGCTCATCATGGAGCGCACGCAGGGCGAGCATACGGCAGCCATATTTGGGATCGAGAAATTCCGGATGCCGCCACTCCAAAAATACAACGGCCGCCATTTGTCCTGCCACGATCCAGGCCAGTCCCCAACTCAGGACCGACCGCCGGCAAGAAGAACGGCGGAATCGCGTTCCGGAATGATCCCCGCTGGACGGATGCACCAGTCCCTCCGTACTCAAATCATTTCATCGCCTCTCATACCGGATTTTCCCGCCCCGTCAATGCGAGCATGTGCAAGCGCGCGAAACACGATTGACAACCTCTCCGCCAACTGTTTTTCTAACAGGGAATATCCCCCGCCTGCCCGATGAGGAGTCTGCCATGACTTCGCTGTTGACTCCCTCCCCGTCGCTGGAACACGCCGAACGCCCCAGCGCGCTCGAGACACCCACGGCTGCCCCGGCGCCGCGCGAGAAGCCGGCCCGCCTGGCGTCGCTGGACGCCTACCGTGGCGCTATCATGCTGTTCATGGCTTCCAATGGGTTAGCCCTGCCGGCTGTGGCCAAGCATTTCCCCGATAGCCCGGTCTGGCGCTTCCTTGCTTTTAACACCGAACATGTGCCGTGGGTCGGCTGCTCGCTTTGGGACCTCATTCAGCCATCGTTCATGTTCATGGTCGGCGTGGCCATGCCCTATTCGATCGCCAGCCGCCGCGCTCGCGGCGATTCGGAGATAAAAATCGTCGCTCATGTTCTTTATCGCGCACTCATCTTGGTGGCGCTGGCGGTCTTTCTGTATTCCCAGGGTCATCAGCGGACCAACTTTGTGTTCATCAACGTGCTGGGCCAGATCGGTCTAGGCTATGCCTTCCTCTATCCTCTGCTGGGACGCAGCCTGCGCGTGCAGCTCGTGGTGCTGGCGTGCCTCCTCTTCGGCTACTGGCTGCTGTTTTTCCTCTGGCCGTTGCCAGGCCCGGATTTCGATTTTCAATCCGTCGGCCTGCCCAAGGATTGGGAGCCGTTGACGGGCTTTTTCGCGCACTGGAACAAGAACACGAACGCGGCGGCGGATCTCGATGTCCGGTTTCTCAATCTCTTCCCGCGCGACAAGCCCTTTGTCTTCGAGGCGGGCGGCTATCAAACGCTGAACTTCGTGCCGTCCCTGGGCACCATGATCCTCGGCTTGATGGCCGGCGAATTGCTGCGGAAGCCGCTAAATAAATGGCGCAAACTCGGCTGGTTGCTCGTCTCGGCGCTCATTTGCCTGGGATTGGGTTGGCTCGCCGGGGATTATATCTGCCCCATCGTCAAGCGCATCTGGACGCCGTCGTGGGTGCTGTTCAGCGCCGGTTGGACGTTCACGATGTTGGCGGGTTTCTTCTTCGTTATCGATATTGTGGGTCTCCGGCGTTGGGCGTTTCCGCTGATCGTGGTGGGCATGAATTCCATCGCCATGTATCTCATGGCCAATCTCATTGCAGGTTGGATCGCGCGCAGTCTTCAGATCCACCTGGGGCCGCTTGCCTTGCCGGGATTAACCTACGTCGTAAAGCCGGTGCTTGGGTGGATGAACGTAGCCGTCGATCCTTTGTGGCTGAACAATACGTTCGGTCCGATCACGCAAATGGCGGCGGTGCTATTTATCCTGTGGCTGATCTGCCTGTGGATGTACCGTCGCGGGATTTTCCTGCGCATCTGATGTAGTCACGGAATGCAGGAGTTGGAAATCCATGAGGCCAGGACATGGCTTTCAAAATTACCATCACAGAAGATGCCGACAGGCAGTTCCGCACGTTGCCGGCGCGCGAACAGCGCATCCTTGAGGCGGCCGTCCTGGCACGTTTACAGCATCAGCCCACGACGCCGACGAAAGCGATCAAATGCTTGCGCCCCAATCCCCTGGCGGAGTTTGAACTGCGAGTTGGAAACCTGCGTGCCCTGTATAATGTGGAAGGCGACGAAGTTGTTATCTTGATCGTCGGGGAAAAAGTCGGCAATAAACTAATTGTTGAAGGCGAGGAATTTCATGGCCATCAAGACCATCCCCCTGAGCAGTCTGGAAACGGATCTGCAAAAGACCCTGAATGAGTGCGTCGAATCGGGCGAAACCGTCATCGTGGAGTTGCCCGACCATCGCCTGCTGGCCATTCAGCCTTTAGAGCCGCAAGAAGATGATACGTTGATCGAGGAATTGCTCCAGAACAATCCGAAGTTTCAGGCGTTGGTAGCGAAATCAAAAGCCAGCCCACGCAAACCGTTTGCCTTGGGGGAGCGAGGATCAGTCAACAACTGAGATGGGCCAGAGGCTCTACGAGACATCTTTCAATTCCACGTACAGGTCGCGTAAGTGTTCTTTCAGGTCATCAAGCGTCTCGCCTTGTGTCCAGTAGTCTGGGAAGTCTTGGAGATAGCCCAGCCAGGCTCCCTCCTCCTCCCAATAAACGTATTTCACTGCTTGCATGAAAATGACTCCGATGGCTACCAGGAGAACGGCAAAGTATAGTGTAGGGCAAATGACGCGGTTGCGAAAGTCGGCGCTTCACACTACGGTTTCGTCGTCGCCTTCTTCTCCGCGTCGGACACGGTCAACCGCAGCTCCTTGCCCTGTTCTTGCTGGCGAATGTACTCCTGGTAATGCTCCATCAAAATTCGCCGCACTTCCTGGATGGCCAGCGGATGATGGTGGACGTGGAAGTGATCGGCCCGCACTACCAACTCGGAGACTTCGGGATCGTCGAGGTGCGCGCTCTTGTATGGCACGACGCCGTCGCCGGGTTCGCCGAGGTCGCCAGCCAGGAAGCGATCGAAGACGGTTGTGGCCGTCGAGGTGACGCCGGCGATGGTGTGATAGTGGACGTTCTCCGGACGCGGCCGATGGGCCATCAATTGAAGCGCCTCCGACTTCGGCGCCAAGAGATCGACGCTGGTCGGCAGCGCGCGATCGCGCAGCACCTTGGCCAGGTCCGGATTCTCCTTGATGAGGTCGCTGCGGGCCGTCAACAAATCGCTGGGCATCTGCGCTAGATGAGCGGCCAATCGGCCCAATGGAGACGGACTTAGCTTCGAGCCGCGGTGCGGCGTGCCGATGAAGATGACGCGCTTCACGCACGGTTCGCGCTTGAAAAAGAAAGTTTGTTCCAACTCGGTGCGGGCGTCGGGCGGCAATTTCAACTGATCGAAGCGCTCCTTGCTGACCAGGCTCCAGAAATCGTTGTCCGAATCGATGGTCATCAGGTTCGAGATTAATCCGCCCATGCTGTGGCCGACAAACACCATGTTGTCGAGGGCCGGATCTTGATGCTGCGGATCGACTTCGTTGCGCAGCGCCGCCAACTCGCGGCGGAGCTGAGCGGCCGTGGCCAGGTAAGGAGTGGCGGTCGGGTAGTAATAGTACCAGAACTGGTAGCGCTCGCGCAGGATCGGATCGGCCTGCAAATCGTTGATGACCGGCATCCACGTCAAGGGCGATGACAGCATGCCGTGGACGAGGACGACGGGGATCTTGCCGGGCTGATAAGGGGCGAGCATGCGCATGCCGGTGTAGGCGCGGATGCGGTCGCCGCGGAAGAAACCGACATATTCGCCGAACTCGGTGAGATTGCTGTGGGCCAGGAAATAGGCCAACGGCGTGGTCAGGTCGGTTTCCAGCGGTACCGTGTGCCCGGCCGCCTGGATGGCCTGGAGAATCAGCGGATTGTACAGCTCCAGCCGGCCGCAGCGCTGCGTGCCCAGGTCGGCGAGCGTGCCCTCGAAGCGGAAGAAAGCGGTGGCCGCGAAACAGGCCTCGTGCGGATAGAACGTGCGGGCGGCGTCTTCCTTGTTGGTTCCGAAAGCGCGCGTGGCGATGAGCGGCACGCCCAGGCCGTAGGTGCGGTGCTGATTGGCCAGGCCGATAACCGAGTAGTCGCTGCACACCAACAGTTTGCCGAACTCTTCGTCCTTCCAGGTGAATCCCGCGTGCAAGACCGAGAGCCGGAAACCTTCGCCATCCGGCGTGGGCATGCGCAGCTCCTGGCGCGGGTCGAGCTGGCCGACACGCTGGGCCGCGGCGATGAGCTTGGCCAGTCCGGCGTTGTACAGATCGCAGGCCAGCCGGAAACGCGGATCGAAGATGGAGGAGCGCGGCACGGCATGGGCCGGCGGCGGTGCCGGTAGTTCCGGTGGGACCGGCGTCCCGCCGGCCTTTGCTTCTGTTATCTTCCGGCTGGTCTCCATGTCGGGGGCCGGCCGGGGCGGCTCGTCGAACAGGTAGTGATAGGCGTAGCCGGCGCAGAGGTAGTAATGAGCGGTGGCGCGGGCGCAATCGTGCTTTTCGGCTTTGCGGCCGAGGACATAGTACATCTCGGCCAAGGCGAACACCAGTTCCGGCTGCGGATCGCGCAGCACCTCGGCATGCAGTTTGGTGGCGGCCTCCTCCGGATTGTTCTCGTATTCTTGCGCCAGGTTCCACTGCCGAAGGGTTTGTAGCGTGCGCGGGGATAGCTCATCGCGGAGCACGGCGCTGGCTCGCCACGCGTCGAGCAGGGCCGGATGATGCACGTGATCGACGCGAATGCTGGCGCATCCCGCCATCAACACGGCACACGGCACAAGGAACCCGAAGGAGAAGCGATGGAGATTTGTCCATCGCTTTCGGCTCGTTGTGCATTGTGCGTTCTGCATGGGAGGCCCGCTCCGAACCGACGGCTGCCCTTGGGTTGTCAACCTCCATGACGCGCGGGGCGTCCACCAGTGCCTGAAGTATCCCAGGCAGTCGGGCAGCATAACGGCCGGCCTCCGTCCGTCAAGGTCAGCCGGTAGTGAAACAGGTGTTCATATGGATGTGGGAAACCTATGTCCGAGCCGCGCACGTAGCGTGTGTAGAGCCGCGACCGTAAGGGAGCGGGAGGCAAAACCGCTCCCTTACGGTCGCGGCTCTACACACGCTACGTGCGCGGCTCGGCTTTGTCCACTTGCTCAGAAAAAGTAAAACGCAATAACAGCGGTGATGGCGAAGAGCGCGAAGAAAAACAGCCATTTCAGCACTTCCACGCTTCGCGACGGCGGAATGTCTTTGAGACTGATATGCGGCTTGCGGGTCGCAACCGGGGTGAGGGTCGGTCGTTCCGCCGCTTCCGGCGTGAGCTTTTGGTGCATCGGCACCGTATCGTCGGTGGGCGAAACCTCCTTACGCGCCGAAGGCGAGCGCACTTCCGAAACGAGCGCGCCCCAGCGATCCAGCTGCGGCGAAGCTCCCCCTTTGCCCCGCGATCCGGGAAGCGGAGAAGGAGGAGGCAACGGCGCGGCATCCACTACGAGATCGCGGAACTCCGGATGACTGCGCAATCCCTCGAATGGGCCGGCCTTGGTCCGTGCCGCCCGCACGTTGCTGGCGTCGCCCAGCAGGCCATCCTTGAGTGAACGCCGAATCGCCGACACCGTGCCTTTGACCGTGTGCGCTGCTCCGGTGTCATCCTTGTACACCAAATACCATAATTCCTGCTGCGGCGTGCTGCTGTCCACGGCGGGTAGGCGCCGGGTGCTGTGCCCCGTCAAGTCCTCGATGAACTCGCGGCACGATACTGGCCGTTTTTCCGGGTCCGCACTCATGGCCCGGCGAATGGCCCAATCGACGCGCTCCGAGAGGGCCGGCACGATTTCGCGCGGCGGGGTCAAATCGTTCTGGATTTTCTTCATCCAGGCATCAAGCGGCCCATTAGAGCGGAACGGCAGTTGGCCCGTCACCATTTGATACAGGGTGGCGCCAAGGCTGTAGATGTCGCAGCGGATGTCGGCGCCTTTGGCGTTGCGGAATTGCTCCGGGGCCATGAAATGCGGCGTTCCCAGGCCGCGGCCGGTCCGCGTCAGGTTCAGGTCCGTCTCCGTCTCCTTAACCAGACCGAGATCGGCCAGCTTGGCGATGCCGTCCGGCGTTACCAGAATATTGTCCGGTTTGACGTCGCGATGGACCAAATTCTGCTTGTGGGCGCGATGCAACCCCTGGGCCACCTGGGCGATGATCCGAATGGCCTCGCTCTCCGACATGGCCCCGTCGCGTTCAATCTTCTGCCCCAGCGACTCGCCCTCGACGAACTCCATGACGAGATACGGCATATTGTCGTTGTCGCTGTAATCAAGGGCGCGGACGATGTTGGGGTGGTCGAGCCGGCTGGCGGCGCGGAACTCTTGCTCGAACCGCTTGAGCAGCAAGGTGTTCTGCGTCAGATGCGGCGCCATGATCTTGATGGCGACGATCATGCCGCTCTCGCGGTGCCGGCCGCGATAAATGGCCCCCATGCCGCCTTCGGCAATCTTCTCCAGAAGATCGTAGTTGCCGACGGATTTTATGGTGTCTGTCCCCATCCTCTCGGTTCTCCACGATCGTTCCAGCCTGCAAATACAAAAAACCCGGCGCAGGCTGTTGAGTAATTCTATCTCGCTCTGGGAACGGATGCGTGGCAAATTTGAGAAAACGGCACAAGATTTTCAACTTTTGGATTCCCACACGCTGCGCAGCGCGAAGGGCCGCGACCGTAAGGGAGCGGTCTTGGCCACTGCTCCCTTACGGTCGCGGCTCTACAACCGCTGACTGCTCGATCTCGTAGCGTCCGTGCCGATCGTAGTCAAACTGCCGCACTTTCCCACTCTTCGGAACATCTGGGTAAAGCGGGCAACTTCTGCTTATTGTGTCGAATATCGAGGCAAAAGAGGTAAATTCCCCTGGCGTCCTCGGTATGAATTCGCCACAATCATATAAACCATCGGTGATCGGCGTTCTGCTCCTGTCTTCCGCCGACCGCCGAGCGTGGACCGCCGATACCGGAGAGCACCATGTCCTTGATCGGGAAAATCCTGGCGTTCTTGAATATCTTCGCCGTGCTTGGCACGCTCGCCCTCCTGGCCATGAATTACGCCAAGCGCCAGAACTGGGAATACGCCGTCTTCCGTCAAGACTTGATGATTAACGGCCTGCCGCTCGACGAGACCGAAACCGACCCACTGCAGCAGACGGTCGTGAGTAAAATCGGCGAGCAAACAAAACCGGACTTGTTTAAGGGCGTGTCCCCCAACGAGCAAGTGACCACGCAGCAGGACGAAGTTAATCGCGTCAAGAAGAGTCTCGACGCCCGGATCCAGGCCGCCGGCAACGATAAGAAGAAACAAATCTTCGAGTATGCCGTTATTTTGCTGCCGATGGCCGACACGATTGAGCAGCGTAACCGGATGATCTCCTATGGGACGTACCTGCAAAACGATCAGGCATTCGGCGTCCTCAAGGCACGATTGTTCGCCGCTCACAAGGAGGCGACGCAGGGAGGACAGGCACAGCAGTATGAAGCACGATTTCGCGAAACAGTGAATCTCACGTTCAGCGATCCTCCCGGCTCGTTCGGCGAGGAATTTCTGGCCGTGATGAAGACCAATCCGAACATGGATTTCGATAAAGCGCTGGAGCAATCGCTCGATAATCAATTGACACAGCTGAAGGGTCAGTTCGATCAGATGTTCCAGGATGTCTCCAAAAAAGGCGATGCGGCCGCGCAGCGCAAACGCGGCATCGCTCGCTTGCTGTTCAACATGGTTGAGGTGTTGTCGCCGGATGCCAAAGGCGACGTGGCGGGCAGCCCGGCGTACAGGCGCTTTTTCGTTGTGGTCGGCGTCAAGGCCGGCGTGGAGGCGATCAACGACCAGGCCGGCGTCCTTCAAGGTTTGGTCTTCGAGACGAACGCGGAGCGCCAGCGGGAGCGCAACCAGTTTGCCGATGAGCATCGCAAGGTGGTGGACCTAGTGCTCGACAAGAAGACCGATGTGGACAACCACAAGATCTTGCTGGCCCAAAAGAAAAAGGAAGCCGATGCCCACGCGGAAACCTTGGACCGGCGAAAGGGAGACGTTGTGCTCTACGAGCGGCAGCTAGAGGCGACGCGGCAAGAAACCACTCGGCATCTGGAGCAACTGCGTCAAGTGAGCGATCAGTTGTTCGCCGAACGCATCAAGCTGCGTGAGAAGAGCGAAGACAATCAAAAACTGGAAAAACAGATTCGCGCTTTGGAAACAGGGCGCTGACGGCGAGCGGGGCGTGTCAACGCCCCGGTGGACTGTTGAACGGCAAACGACGAGGGGATACGACACCATGACGCTGTTCGGCAAGATATTGGTGATGCTCAACCTGGCCTTGGCGGTGATGTTGGCGGCCTGGTCTTTCAACCTCTACTCCAACGGCGTCGATTGGACCGATAGCAAGTCCAAGGGCACGCCGCCTGTGCCGACGGGCCAATACGCCATCCGCGCCGCCAAGCTGGACGAACTGTGGAAAGGCGTGGCTCCCACCCAGGCCGACTGGCTGCGCGAACGCGGCAAGCTGGCCGAAGAGGAAAGGCGCCTCAACGCCGAGCGCGCGTGGTACGATAGAGAGATTCGCTACGTTTGGGTCGGCCCGGCCAAGGGCAAAGGAATCTCCCAGGTCGCCATCGCCGCCAAGGACGACGACAGGACCGGCGTCAAAAAGGGACAAGTGCAACTGGACCCCCAAGGCTTCCCGCAGATGATGTCGATCGTCGATCCCATGAATGTTCCCCTGCAATTGCAGTCGATGGCGGAATATAATGAGGAAGATAAGGGCATCCTGAGCGACATCGACGCTCAGATAAAAAGAAACGTGCAACAGATCGCGGAGTCCAACGCACTCACCGACCGAATCATCGGCGACAAAGCCAGGGGTATCCGCGGTTTGCAGCAGCGCATTAACGATGAGCAGGCCAAGAACGCCGCTTTGATCGCCGAGATGAAACTGGTCGAGCCGCAGCTCCTCAATACGCTGGTGGAAGCGCATTCGATCAACAAGCGCCACAATCAAATGGTGAAGCGGATCGAGGAATTGAAGAAGCTGAAAGTTGCAGGGAAGTAAGCGAAAGAAGAAAACTAACCACAGAGTCACAGAGAACACAGAGAAAACACCGAGAAGAGGGGAAAAGAAAAAAAGGGTGATGATCCAATCGTAGGGTGGGCCGACGAAGGAGGCCCACCAGCGGTGTTACTTTAATTTCTTTCTGTGTTTTCTCGGTGTTCTCTGTGACTCTGTGGTTAGTTTTCGGGTTGGCCAATTTTTGGCATTGACATGAAAGCAGAGCAACGGCATAAGTGCCTCCCCTGCTCGCATTGGGGGAACAAGCGCGAGCCGGGGTTGCCGCACAATCGGTAAACAGAGCGGACGGCCTGCGGTGTCGGCCCGAGTGTCGCGGCCGCGCCAAAAGGGGGATGGACCATGACCGCGGTCGGGAAGATTCTCGTTTTTCTCAATCTCGTTTTTAGCCTGGTGGTCGGCGGCTTCGTTGTCGCCATTTACGTGGCCCGCGCGCATTGGGTGGAAGAGTACAAAAAGCTCGAAGCCCAGAACACGGTCCTCGTCGCCAGCGCGAAGACCTATCAAAGCGAAGCCGATAAGGCCAAGCAAGAAGCCGCCGCCCAGCTCACCAAGAAAGACGCGGAGTTGAAGAGCGTTCAGCAGGACAGGGACGTTGCTCTGAACACCATAACCCAGCTCCGTCGCGAGAAGGAACAGCTGGAAGCAAAGAGCCGTCAGGAGAGCGCCCAGACCTCGGCCTATACCGTGGAGGTCGGGAAGCGCCAGGAGGACGTGTCTCAGCTGCGTGATACGCTCCGCAAAGAACGCGAGAACAACAACACGTTGGTGAAAAAGAACGCGGAGCTGACCGACAAAGCGACCGTCGCTCAGATTGAGGCGCAAGCGTTCAAGGAACAGGCCAATCGCGTGGAGAAGCAGCTTCAACAGATGGCCAAGGACGTGGCCCGCCTGCGAGCCAATGGCGGCTCGACGACGACGGCCCGCATGAACGGCAAGAATCCGCCTCCGGACAACGTCGAGGGGTTGGTCAAGGATACCGATACCCGGAGCAACCTGATGACGATCACGATTGGCAGTGACGCGGGGCTTACCAAGGGCCACACGCTGGAGTTGTTCCGCGTGAACACGGCGTCGCCGTCGCAGTCGAGATACTTGGGCACGGTTCGGGTCCTGGAAGCCGAGCACCATCAAGCGGTGGTCCAGCCGGTCGGCCGGCTATCGGCCCCGCCGCAACGCGGCGACACCGTCGCCAGCCGGATCTTGGGTGGTTAATCATAATCGTGCCCGCCCTCGTGCGGCGCGATTTTCATTCTTAGGGGGATAGGGAAACATGGCGGCTGTTGGATCGCGGGACGAGACGGGGACCAAGCCTCGCTCGGATGCCTATGTCGGTCTGCTGGGAGTTTCACTGCTGGCGCTGATCGCAGCAATGCTGTTCGCGTATTTGAACTGGAGCACGATTTCGGAGAAACCCAAGCCGGTGCAAGTGGCGCCCGCCGGCGGCGCCGCTCGACCGGCTCCGGCCCCGGCACCTGGTCCTGGAGTTGCTAATCCGCCGCCCGGTCCTGGCGCGCCCCAACCCGGCGCTGCCCAGAATGTGCCACCGGCCGATGGCAAAGCACCACCACCACCGCCGCAGAAGAAATAAAAACCACGATGGAAAAGACGAAAAAGACACAAAAGACACAAATCCTTTATCATTGATTTGTGTCTTTTGTGTCTTTTGTGTCTTTTTCGTCCTTTCCGTGGTGGTTTATCGCGCTTTGAGGATACAGCATGGCGGCACGGGTTGTTTTGGCGATGAGCGGCGGCGTCGATAGCTCGGTAGCGGCGTATCTGCTGCGCCGGCAGGGCTACGAGGTCATTGGCCTGTTTATGCGCACCGGCGTCCACGGCGACGACGACGGTAGGGCCGACCACAAGAAGGGCTGTTGCAGCGCCGTGGATGCGGGCGATGCCCGCCGCGTCGCGGACCGCCTCGACATTCCGTTTTACGCGCTCGACTTCGAGAGCGAATTCAATCGAATCATCGACTATTTCGCCGACGAGTATCTTTCCGGCCGCACGCCGAACCCGTGCGTGGTTTGCAATAATTGGCTGAAATTCGGCCAACTGTGGAACTACGGCCGGCAACTCGAAGCCGACTTCATCGCCACCGGACATTATGCCCAGGTCGTCCGAACCGCCTCGGGAGGCGAACTGCATCGCGCCGTCGATTCCGACAAGGATCAATCCTACGTCTTGTACGGCATGAACCGCGAGATCTTGCCGCATCTGTTATTTCCCATCGGCGATTATCGCAAAGAGGACGTGCGCGCCCTGGCGCGCGAGGCCGGTCTTGGCGTGGCCGACAAGCCCGACAGCGTGGAGATTTGTTTCGTCCCTGATGGCGATCATGCCTCGTTGATCCGCCGGCGGCGTCCTCAGCATGCCACGGCCGGACAGATTGTGGATTCCGCCGGCAAGGTGCTTGCCGAGCACGACGGCATCGAGCAGTTCACCATCGGCCAGCGCAAGGGACTCGGCTTCGCGGCCGGCGAACGCCGCTATGTGTTGAAGATCGTGCCCGGCGATAACGAGGTGGTGGTTGGCCCTCGCGAGGAGCTGCTGGCGTCGGGGCTGGAAGCGTCCGGCGTCAACTGGCTTTTGGATGCACCGCCGTCGGGAGATTTGGCGTGTCAGGCGAAGATTCGCTACCGCCACACGGCCACACCGGCGCGAGTGACGGCACTGTCGAATGGCCTGGCGAAAGTCGAGTTTGCCACTCCGCAAAGTGCAGTGACGCCGGGGCAAGCCGTGGTATTTTACGATGGTTCGCGCGTACTCGGCGGCGGCTGGATCGAGACAGCGATTTAGAGTGCCTTTCGGTTAGCCGCGACGCGCAGCGGAGCGCGAACCCCGCGCTCCGCTGCGCGTCGCGGCTAACCAAGAAACTCCTACCGCCACGAGAAAACACTGAACAAATTCGAGTAATCGTCTGTCCACACGCCAACGCCCTCAAGGTCCGGCCAACCTTTTCGCGGCTCTAACTCTTCCCACTCCGAGCGGCGCCTACACAGCTCTTCGTCGAGCAAGTTCCACAGAAAAATGGAATGGCCGCCCATGCCGGTGCCGTTATCCGGCCACAGCGACAAGGGCACCAAGGCTTCTTGAATGGCCGCACGTTTTTCCTCCCATGAGTTCAGCTCGCGTAATTTGTTCAGGCTCTCCTTGCTGCGCGACAACACTACCCAGGTGGAGCTGGTTTTGCCGAGCAGCGCCGTGGAGTTCGGGTCGGTTTCCTTGCCGTCGCTTTTCACGACGGCCCAAAGCTTGGGATTCTGGGCCTGGGCCAAATTGTAGAGCACCGGCTCCAGGTCGAGATAACGGTTCGAGATGTGGAAGCAGATCACCCCATCCTCGGTCAATTTGCTGAGATACACATTGAGCGCTTCCTGCGTTATCAGGTGAATGGGGATGGCGTCCGAGCTGAACGCATCGACAAGGATGAAACCATACTTTTCGGAGTCCTTTAGTTGCTGGCGTTGCATCGTCAGGCGCGCGTCGCCCATGACCAAATCGACCTTCGCCCCGCGTTCAATGGCATCCTGAACGAAGGTGAAGTACGGATAAGGCCCCTCTCCTTTATCGAAAGACAGTCGCTTGACGATGGGATCGATGTCGTAGAAGGTCAGGTGTTGGCCGGGGCGCGCGAAGCAGGCCATCGAGCCGGTGCCCAGGCCGATAACGGCCATGTTGATCTTGTCCGGCGGCGTGTCCTTGCCGTTGTATACAAACATCATGTCGCCCATTGGACCGGTGTGATGGTAGTAAGTCACCGGCTCATCGCGGCGGCTTTCGGGGCTGACGAATTGCATGCCGTGCAGCGTGGTGCCGTGGACGAGTCGGCGGAAAACGAAGGGAATGTTGTTGAAACGGTCCTCCTCCTCCTCGATTTTCAACACGCCGAAGAAGCTGCGTTCCTGGTGGACCACGCGGTCGTCGAAAATGCTGCAAAACGCGCTGGCCAGCAGGACCATTCCCACACCCAGGGCAAATCGCACCGAGCGCTCGACGAAGACGTAACACAGAACGATCGGTACGCCGTAAACGAGCATGCCAATCAAATAGCTGGTAGGTTGATTGATCGAAACAGCGATCTTGGCCACGCGCGGCCAGAGCGCGTTCGATCGGAGGCCCCACGCGAGTCCGATAAGCAGCACGCCCAGGCACAAGGGCAAAATGAGATCGAGCCAACGATCCGGCTTATTTTCGCGTGCCCGCAAAGCCGCCGCGCTGCATAAGACGATGCCCACGATCAAGGCCGCTAGTTCCCACGGCCAGGGGGAGTCTTTCAGATAGGCAAACGGAAGATCCTTATCGCGCAGCCGCAGAACGATCAACAATAGGCCCAGGCTGGCGAACATCAAGGCCAAAATCATGTCGAAGCTTCGGCCCCACGAGGATTCGTTCTCCGGTCCCAGGGGCGGCGCCAGATAGCATGCCAGGACCATGACCAATTCGTACTCGACGATGCCGGTAAAGATCACCGGCGCCAACAGGCCGTTGAACAATCCGCCCAGAACGCCGCCGACCGACATCCACAGGAAGTAGCCGGTCAGATATTTCGCCGCCGGCCGATCGCGCGCCAGCTCGCCGTGGCAGACCATCGACACGACGAACAGCATCGCCAGATGCAGGGCCAACCTCCCGCCGATGGGAAGGACCTTGCCCTCAAAGAGCATAAAAAAGAGCACGCCCAGTACCAACAACGGCATCACCAGCACTTTAGCGCGATGGAGCATGTCGGTGCTGCGATACTTCCAGCCCCACCAGGCCACGTAGACGCCGGCGCCCACCCCGAGGACGATCAAGGTCCGGACGACCAACTGGAAAAGCGGCCGCGCGGCAAACACGTCCCAGAGCAAGAACCCCGCCACGACGCCGATGACGACCCCTTCAATCACAAGGATCAGCCACTGAAGCCACGACGGAACATGAGAGAAAACAATAATGAAAGTGAGCAGATATAGCGCCAGGGGCGTCACCCATAAGAGCGGAATGGCGGCGATGTCGGTGGTAATATAGGTGGTCGCCCCCAGCATAAGGCTGGAGGGCACGAAAGCCAGGACCACCCAGCGCAGCACACGCAGCCACGTTACGTCGCCCTTGAGCGTTGTGCTGATTTCGATTTCGGAAGCTGGCGGCGGCGGAAAGTGGTCCCCCCCGCGGATGCCGTGCTTGCTCGGCTTAATCGCCTCCGACGAGCGCCCGCCGGACTTGTGCGATGCTTTTGCAGCCTTCGCCTCATCGTCGCTACTGATCTCCGTGTTTGGCGGCGATAGCCATAAGAACACGGCGCAAAGTGCCGTCAGCGCCGCCAGGATGCCGTAGCCGATGGTCCAGTCGAAGCTCTGCTGCCCCAGCCGCAGGTAGCGTTCCACCACGGTCGGATACGCGATGAGCGCGAGCATACTGCCGAGATTGCTGGCGCCATAAAGGAAGTACGGATCCCGGGCGGACGGGTGCGACGTATTGGCAAACCATTTCTGCAACAGCGGCGCGCTGGCGCTGACCACGAACATCGGCACGCCCACCGTCAGCGACAACAGCAGTAAGAGGCCGAGGATGGGATTTTCGCCGGCCTTGATGATGTCGGGATTCACGGCCACTGGCAGAAACAGAAAGGGCAGCACGAGCAGCGCCAGATGCAGCACCGCTTGCTTGCGGGCGCCGAGCCAAGTTGTGCTGAAATGGGCGTAGGCATAGCCCGCCAGCAGCACGGCCTGGAAAAAGACCATGCACGTGTTCCACACCGCCGGCGTGCCACCCAACAGCGGCGTGATCATTTTGCCGATCATCGGCTCGACCATGAATAAGAGCGTGGCGCTGGTAAAGAGCGTGATCGCGAAGACAAGCAGCATAAGAATCGGTGAGCGCGGCAAGAAGCACCTCCGGAGGGGTAGCGCCGACCAGCCCGCATCTTGTTAGGTGGTTAGGTGGTTGAACAGTTGTTGCGAACCACCTAACCACCCAACCACCTAACAAGATGCGGGCTGGCATATCGGGAACTGTTCCTACGCCTGTTTCTAGCAAATCATGGCGGGAAAAGCGAGCGTCGAGCTGTCTCCCATCACTTCTTAGCGCCGAAGCAATATACAGTGCCCTTGCTGGTGCCGAGGACCAGCCGGCCCCCGGCTACGGCCGGCGAACCGGGGATGGGGCCATCGAGCTTGATCTTGTCGAGCTGCTTGCCGTTTTCCAAATCGAGAATGTACAAATTGCCGTCCATCGACGGAGCGAAGACGCGCTTGCCGACCACCACCGGCGAGGCGTCCATTTTGCCCTCTGTGGCGAAGCTCCACGATTCCTTACCCGTTTTGCGCTCCAGGGCATGGAGACGGCGATCGCGACTGCCGGCGAGGACGAATCGATCCGTAACCACCGCCGAGGCGTAGAACGGCTGCGGCCGTTCTTCCGCCTGGAAAGTCCAAACTAAGCTACCTTGTTTCCAGTCGATGGCGTCGAATTGATTGGTCATCGTACCGACATAGAGATGATCGCCGAGGACGGCGGCGGTCGCTCCCGTTTGTCCGCCGAGATCGACCGAGCGTTCTTCCTTGCCCGTGGCGACATCGAGAACGTGCAGCTTGCTATCGCAGCCGGCCACGAACGTCTTGCCGCCGACCACCGCCGCCGAGCCATAAACCGGCCCTTGCGTCTTGAACTTCCATTTCTCCTTGCCGTCCTTGGTTAAACAGTACAGCGTTTCATCATGTGAGCCGAACAGGATGAAATCGCCGGCGAAGTTGGCGCCCGAGGTGATCTCGCCTTCCGCCTCGAAGGTCCAGCGCTTCTCGCCCTTGACCGCATCGACGCAGTGGAACATGCCGTCGGCGTTCCCAACATACACGATGCCGTCGCGCACGGCCGGCGACGCTTTGACGGGACCGGCCTTGTATTTCCATTTTTGTTTGCCGTCGGCGAGATCGAGCGCGTACAGGTATTCGTCAAACGATCCGATGTAAACGACGCCGCCGACGATGGCCGGAGCGCCTTCGATGCTATCGTTCGTGGAAAATTTCCACAACAGTTCGAGCTTCTCCGGCAGTGTGCCCGAAGCGACGCCGGTCTGCTCCGCGTTGCCGCGAAAGATGGGCCAATCGGCCAGGCACCAGTTCGACACGACCAGGAGAAAACCGAGACCAACGAACACACGACGTGCCATGAAAGTTCTCCATATTGCTCCGGTTCGCCGCAGTTTTGGATTGAGGAATCGCGCCAACCTCATGCAAAACCGAACTTGCCACGCCGCCAACGGGGACATCGCGGTTGGCAAGCAGCTAACCCCTTACAAATTCATCGCTTAGCAAGCCAGTCTGCCACTTTGCCTCGTAACGCGGGGGTACCAACAATCCGAGACAAACAGTGCCATGCGGCAACCGGCGATTGCGACCGGCCGCGCGATTGGGACGACGTTTCATGGCATTGTATCGCGCCGTGAAGTTAGCCGATGGGAGCCTGTGTCTGGGTCGCAGTTTTTCTTTTTTTTCTCTGCTGAGTGCCGATATGTTTCGTAGCAGATGTCCGAAAGGTGCCAAAATGACTTCCGCCTACGATCCCACTCTGAAGACGCTGGTGGAGGCATCGCCGGCAGACTGGCTGTCGCTCTTGGGTTTGCCGCGGAAACGGGTCAAAGTCGAGGACACCGACTTGTCCACCGTGGTAAGCGGGGCCGTCGATAAGGTGCTGCGCGTCCACGACCAACCCGAATATCTGCTACACCTCGACTTTCAGTCCGGCCACGATTCAGCGATGCTGCCGCCCCGGCTGCGGATGTATAATAGTGTACTGGATTACCGCCACAATCGGCCGGTCTTGAGCGTGGCAGTGCTGCTACGTCCCGAAACCGACTCGCCCCGGCTGACGGGAACGTTCGAGCGAACGTTTCCCGGTCAAGAGCCGATCGCGTTGTTACGTTATCGCGTGCTGCGAGTGTGGCAACTGCCGGTAGAATCGTTACTATCGGGTGGCGTGGGCACGCTGCCCTTGGCGCCAGTTAGCGATGTGAGCCAAGCGCGCGTCCCGGATGTCATTAGCCGCATGAAAGAACGGCTGAGCCAGGAACGACCGCGGCGAGCACACGATCTTTGGGCGGTAACCTTCGTATTGTTGGGATTGCGCTATTCGGAACCATTTGCGGATTTACTTGTTCAGGAGGTGCTGGGGATGGAAGAATCTGTTACTTACCAGGCGATCATAAGGAAGGGCCGCTTGGCCGAAGCGCGCCAAGTCTTACTTCGCTTGGGCGAAAAGCGTTTCGGCCCGCCCGACGATGCTACGGCGGCGACCTTGAATGCCATCGATGATGTGCAGAAGCTGGATGAATTAATCGATCGTATCCTCGACGTGGGCAGCTGGCAGGAACTCCTAGGCCCGACGAGACGGCGCCGGCGCAACGGGCGCCGGCAGGGTAATGCCTGAACAAGGAGTTGATCCCTATGCTCGTGATCGTGTCTTCGAGAGGTTCCGACCGGATGCGATGGTTCTCACGCCTCGCGGCCAGACGTTGAAGCGCCGCCTTGGCCTCGCGCGTCAACCGAGCCTCGGGAGCACCATCCGCCAGCTTGTGGAGGAGGAGTCGCGCTTCTTGAGTGCCGATATGTTCCAGTACTACCAGGGGAGCCAAGGACGCACGGCCGCAGCGGAAGAAGCAAGCCGTGTTTCAGCATTCTTTGCGCATCTAGCATGTTCAGAAAAAATGAAAGAAATATGAAAAACCGTAAGATTGATTTGACTTCTTTTTCTTGTATGCTAGACTCCTCTTGTTGAACCGGAACCAGAGAACAGGGTAGCGGTTGTTCCCAGTACAACTTCCCCAGGATCGCACCCATGTTCTATGCAATGACTGCGCACATATTTAAATTCATCCGCGCCAAGCGCCAAGCGCCGAGCGCCGAGCGCCAAGCGCCAAGCGCCAAGCGCCAAGCGCCAAGATTGCATTTTTTGTTGCTTCTCTCCTCCTAACTCCTCATTGTGGTTGCGCTTCCAAGGAACCTGCTAACGCAGCCCAGGAGCGTCAAGCGCCGGGGGGCAGCATCGTGCGTACCTTCCACATTCCACCTTTTTTTGTCGAGGACCATCCCAGCCTTGTCCATGACGTGCCGGTGAAAAACGAGACCGGCGCGACCGTGCGCTTCAAGCATATCCGGCAATCCTGTACGTGCATGGGAGCGGTCAACCTCGATTCCAAAGAACTCGCGCCCGGACAGGAGACAACCCTTCGCTTCGACATCGATGTTGGACATCGGAAAGGGCCGCAGCGATTCATCTGCTATCTGGTTGAGGAGGGTGGCAGCGAGTGGACGTATGAGCTGGAAACGACACTCTACGAGCGCGCTCGCTTTGCGGAGGATGGCTCGATTCATTTTGGCATGATGAACCCCAAAGCTGAGGAAGTGCGCAACACGGAACTTCGCCTTTACGCCGAGAACACCGCGAGACTTCCACGCGAGGTGGCATTTCATGGAGACTCGAACTGCCTGCGGATCGAGGCGGAGCCGAGCATCGACGAGCAATTACCGGAAGGGTTCGTCCTTCGCAGAATTCCCTTGAGAATTCACTTAAAAGCGCCGGCGTTGCCGGGATTGCAGAACGTTGCTCTGCATGCAAAGGTTCTCGTGGGAAAAGAGAAGCGCGAACTCCACACCGGCGTCGATTGGAATGTCCGGACGCTCGTCTCGATCACTCCATCGCAAGCTTATTTCGGGACGGTTGACTCGTCTTCGCCGGAACATATCGAGCGTCGTATGCAGTTGCAAAGTCCCGATGGCCGTGCCCTGACGGTCAAGAAGGTGACAACCTCCCACCCGGAGCTAGTCCAGTGCCGCATCGACGGGCCTCACGAGGGGGCCACGATTCGGCTTCAACTCGTTCTCGATGCGAAATCCCTGAAAAAGCCGTTATGGGGTGAAGTTGTGGTCCAGATTGATAACCCCGTACAGCCTTCGGTGAAGTTTCCCATCGCCGCCCTGCTGAAACAAGCGCGGTGAGTCATTTTTCACTCGTGTCCATCGAAAGGAGAACGGATCATGCGCAAGGCACGCAAACACTGGCAAGAAAGCTGCGCCGTCCTGGCCATCCTCGTTGGCTTGGTACTAACTGGCGTGAGTTGGGCTGATTTTGCTTGGCCGCCGAACGCGTATCCCTTTCCCACGTCGTCTCTATGCAACTCGCAGACAGGGGATTGTTACGGTTGGGGCAATAATTGCATAAACAAAGGAGATGCAAGGACCGACAACGAAGACTATACGTGCGCGAACACGGTTTGGAATAGTCTTAAAATGAATCGAGCCAAGGCGTGGGGGCTTTGTAACACTGGTAGCGGTTCATGTACGGCGTGGGGTATATATTATTGTGTTTATTGGTATATATACCAGAACCCGAATTGCGACACCTACGCCTGTGATCAGATAAATTATAATACGCTTTTGTGCGATCCCAATAATCCGACCGGACAATAGCAATTCCCAGCTGGAGGGCGGCGTGGCGACAGCCCGCCGCTAGCACTGCTTTCAAGTAGGCTGGAGCGACACCGCTCTCCAGTGATATTCGCTCTGCTGGCCCGGGTGGACCTTTTTTCAACGAAAGTAGGTGGATCATGCGGCAGAGGGCATGGAGCGTATGCTTTGTAAGCAGATACTCCCTTGTGATGCTCTGCTTGACGTCTCCCTCTCTATGGGGGCAGGCCGCAGGGGAAAAGGAAGCTCTCGGTAAGGCGGCTCTCGCAGCCTACGCGGCGAACGTCGAATCCTTCACCTTTTACAAATGCCGCTATCGGCATACCAGGGCGCAGGCCCGCTCCATCGAAGATGCTATCCGGGGCGATTATATCAATGCCAGATTCTACGACAACCGGCTTATCGTCGATGACAGTAGAGATCTTTATGAAGGGTTCGCTCCCCCTCCAGATCCCAAGCAGGCCAGGCCCGCACGGGGAAAAAAAGGATCTTTCGTGGTGCCATCTCCGGGTTTTTCGGATCGGTACCTCGCGGACGGAAAGAGAGAAATGAGCTATTCGCCAGTTCTCGGGGGGATCAACCTATATTCCGTTGAGAGCAATGCTCATGGTATTGAATTGACGCCTTTGGGCGTGAACTTTCTCGGGCATCGCAACATTCACGGCCCTAATGTGCGGCTGAATCAGCCGGAGAAGTTTGAGTTTTCCGTGGATGGGTTCCAGGAAATTGATGGGCGCCCCGTCATCACCGTACGACTCAAGGACAAAGAAATCTTTCGACCTGGATCGGCACCGGCAATCGAATTCTGTTATACTTACTCATTTGACCCCGCACGAGGCCATTTCCCTATACGCATCCAGATGCTCTGGAACGGCAAACCGAAAACACAGGTCTTCGTGACCCGCATGCGCGAATGCAGCAACCAGCGCTGGTTCCCCGAACGATCCGTTGAAATCAATACGCCGGACAAGGAAGGCGCGCTCTACGATGTTTTGGAAATCAAACTGCTGGAGCTGGATGCGGACCACCGGCCCGACAAGAGCGAGTTCTACTTCAACATCCCCGCCGGTACCCAGGTTCTTGAATTTGCCAAACTCGATGGCCGCCACTTCTTCACCCTTAAGCAGGAAGAGAAGATCACGATCGATGATATACCCAAACTATTTGAACTGTGCGAGAAGGCCGCGGACACGCCGCTCATGGATACGGCCATCCCGCACAGTTCCTCAGCTGCCTGGATTCGCTGGTCGGTTGGTGTTGCCGGGCTGATTTTGGTGGCAGGCGGCGTTTACCACCTCGTGCGACGGTTTTGGCTTAAGCGGGTGCCAGCATGAGTTATGCGCGGTCAAAAACTCGAGGCCTCGCTTTCACGTTGATCGAGTTGTTAGTGGTTCTGGCCATTCTCGGTACGCTATTCGGCCTTCTCGTGTCCGCCGTCCAACGCGTCCGCGAAGCCGCCAGTCGTGCGAAGTGCGCGAATAATTTGCGACAGATCAGCTTGGCTCTGCATCAGTATCACGATGCCTACCGAATGCTCCCGCCCGGCATGCGCCTTTCGCCCGATCCCTATCCGTACATGGCCTGGTGCGCCCGCCTCCTGCCTTATCTGGAAGAGCAACCGATGTGGCTGCTTGCCCAAAAGGACTACGCTCAGAATCTGAGTTTCGGCGGCCCTCCTCCCCATACCGGGCTGACTACGTTTCAGCCGATTTTTCTGTGTCCGTCGGAGCCACGCTGGCATGGCGTCGTTCAACCCGAAGGCTGGGATGTGGCCTTCACCCATTACTTGGGCGTTAGCGGCCTGACAAGCGCAACGCACGATGGTCTTCTCTACTTCAATTCGCGTGTTTCGCTGAATGCCGTCACCGATGGCACGAGCAATACTCTGCTGGTTGGCGAGCGCCCCCCCAGTCCCGATAACCGATTCGGCTGGTGGTATGCCGGTGTTGGCCAGGAAGGGACTGGCTCCGCCGACAGCTTTATGGGCGTCGCCGAGTATCGGACGACCTTTCGCGCGCCAACCTGTCCCTACGGCCCCTATTCTTTTGGACCGGGGCAAGACAAAAACTACTGCGATACCTTTCATTTTTGGAGCCATCATCCCGGCGGCGCTCAATTTGTCATGGCCGATGGCTCGATTCATTTCCTCAGCTACGCGGTCAAGCCATTGATGCCGGCCCTGGCCAGCCGTGCGAGTGGAGAAGCTGTTGAACTTCCTTGAAGCATTCCGCTGGGAATCAGTCGTTTGCCATCTTAATATGCCGCTTCGTAAAGATGCAGCAATTCGCTCTCGCTGACGGGTCGCGGGTTGTATCGCCCCGTCCACTGCTGGGCAGCTTCTTCCGCCAGTACGGGCAGGATGCCGCGGCTGATGCCGCAGTCGGAGAGGCGGATTGGCAGTCCGGCCGTTTGCACGAAGCCGGCGATGCGCTGGGCCAGCACTTCTCCCGCAGCCATTGGATCGCCATTGATGAGGCCGACATCGTGGGCCAAATCGCGGTAGAGCGCGGCGACGGTTTCGTTGTTGAAGCGAAGGACGTGCGGCAGCAGGATGCCGATGGCGATGCCGTGCGTAAGACCATAGTGGGCCGTCAGGGGATTGGCGCAGGCGTGGCAAGCGCCGAGCATCGAGTTCTCGATCGCCGCTCCTGCGAAGTTGGCCCCCAGCTGCATCGCTCCCCGCGCTTCCAGATCGTTGGGGCTACGGAGCACACGGTCAAAGTTTTGCTCCAGCGCCCGCCAGGCCTCGCGCGCGAAGGCTTGCGACAGCGGATTGCGATGGGTGCAGACGTAAGACTCCAGCGCGTGCGAGAGCGCGTCGATGCCGGTGACGGCCGTGACGCCGCGCGGCTGGGAGACGGTGACTTCGGGATCGAGGATGGCGGCGCGGAAGGCGGCCTTGCGGTCGCCGCAGGCCATTTTCAGGTGCGTTTTCTCATCGGCAATCAGCGCGTAGGACTGGGCCTCGCTGCCGGTGCCCGCCGTCGTCGGCACGCCGATAGACGGCAGCATCGGCTTTGTCGCCTTGCCGAAACCCTTGTAATCGGACATCTGCCCGCCGTTGGTCAAGAGGAAATTGATCCCCTTGGCCGTATCCATCGAGCTGCCGCCGCCGACGGCGATGATAAAATCAATCCGCTCTTGCCGGGCGATGTCCACGCCAATTTCAACGATGCGGCTGGTCGGGTTTTCCTCGACGCCGTCGAAGAGGATCGGCTCCAGATCGGCGTCGCGCAGCGAGGCCAGGGCGCGTTGCGGATGGCCGGCCGCTTCCAGTCCCGGATCGGTGACGACCAGGGCGCGATGAGCGCCTAGCTCGCGGGCCAGCTCGCCCAGGCGCGCCAAGGTACCAGGTCCGTAGACGATCCGCGTGAGCGGGTAGTAATCGAATACGGGTTGCGGCAGCTTGCTGGAACGCATTCGAGGAGAATTGAGAGGGGACAGTACGTTTGACTTCATGAACGGGTTCCAGCAGGTTTGGGGCGGGATAATGGCGAGCGGGGTCGCGTCAGCGCCCCGAGTTGGCAACTCGGGGCGCTGACGCGACCCCGCTCGCCGAGAGGTTTTAGTATTATACCAGACCGCCCCCCTATTGAGGCAACGGCCCTTCAAACTGAAACGCCCGCGCCCGGAACAAGAAATCGACAATGTTCCCTTCGTGCGGTTGCAGCCAGTTCAGCTTGATCGTCGGAATCGGTCCGATGTTCAATCGATCGATGTGCGTCGCGTCGATCAGAGCGCGTTGGAATTTTTTGTCCTCCGTGATCGCTGTGCATACCAAGGTCGGCCCAATCGATGTCAGCATCTTGTCCTGCGGGCACTGTACAACCGTCGTAAACGGGAACATATATTCCTTCTTGGCGATGGCTGGCTCTGGCGAATCGCAAAGGATAACGGTCGGCCGCAGGTAATCGCAACGCTCTTTCTTGACCAGGCGCGGGCCGAACTTCGCCGTCATATCATGAGTGCCGGATTCTTTCAAGTCGCGGTCGATGTCGGCGGAAACAGCATCGGCTTGTCCCGGCACGGTGAAGGCAGCCAGCGCCGCATTGGGATCTTCGGGCGGCAACGGCTGCACCGGCCCCATGCGCTCGGCCAGCGCCTCGGCGATCTCCTTGGTGTGCCGCGATGCCCAGATGCCGGAGCAGTTGATGCAGCCCCGGCCGCTGTTGACCAGCACGCTATCGACCATGAGATCGAGGTATTTTTGCCAATTATCGACCACATCGTCGCCGAGCAGAATCTTGCTGAAGCCCGGCCCATGCGCCTGCACGCGCGGATTGCCCTTGTACTGCTCGACCGTGGCCGTGCCGCCGAAGATCAGGTTACGCGGGCAGTGCGCCAGCACAGCGGCGCCCACGTCGCCAAGTCCGGGATAGATGGCGATGGCCTGTTTGGGCACGCCTGCTTGCACGAACGCCTGGGCCATACGATAGGGCGTCCACGGCTCCTGCGGCCCTGGCTTAAGCACCAGACCAATTTGCATTGGAATGATCGGCAGCCACAAGGTATGTACACCAGGCGAGTTGCTCGGCAATACCAGGCCCAAGACCGGCGACTGCGCCTGGTAGCTGATGGGCACGCCGCGCTCGACGCCGTAGCCGCGCGACAAGACGTTCAGATCGAGGCCGCGCGTCAGCGATTCCAAGATCTTGTCCATTTGATTCAACACGAAATGATTTTTCGTCATGTTGAATCGGCACATGTGTTCGGGCAGTCCGGTCGTCGCCGACTGCATGCGCACAAATTGATCCGGTGTCTGCGTGCCGTCACCTAGGGGCAGCTCCGCCTGCGTGTAAAGATCGGCCGCTTTCTTGACCATCCCAAGCAGATCGGCAATGGGGATTTCGCGCAGCACATCGCGGGCGCGCCCGGCGTGGCGCATGTCGCGCTCGACAAGCCCAGCATTGGCCCGGCCCACCTCGGCCAACGGCTCGCCGGTGGCGAAGTGAACGACTTTATCAATGTCGAGGCTTTTGTACGGCTCGCCCCAACGAAGCACGGGGATGTGAATCATGATTGGGTTCCTTGGTGGGTCTTATTTCTTGAAACCGGCTTTCTTCTTTTCCCAGCGGATGCCCTCTTCGAGAAAGCGCTCGAACCCTTGCTCGATTTTCTCTTCGAGTTTCTTCGAGAGCGGCGAGCCTGCCGATAGCATTCGCTTGAATAATTCCTCCGCCTTGGCCTGGACAGTCTGATCCAGCGCCCGCAGGAACGCTTGCTCGAAGGCCCTTTCCAGGACCTCTTCGATGTTGATGGTCATATCGTCCTTTCTTCAATACACCCCGACTGTCGTAGTCGCTGCGAATTCGTGGAACGGCCGCACGCCGCTGACGCCGTCCCACGGATATTTCGCGCTGGGCGGCTCGCGCTCGCCCTCGTCGCGCTCGGCGAAGCACGGCACGAAAAATTCCTTCGTCAACGTCGTCAGCATTACCCGGCCCGTCTGCCCGTAGTCCACAACCTTATTGTAATCCTTGAAGTCCACGACTTGCGCGACGGCGCGCGGCTGCGGGGCGTAATAGGTGATCTTGTAGTTCTGCTCCGCGGTGGGCATCTCGGACGCGGCCAACCCCATCAAGGTGTTGCCATAGGTCGGCGCGATATACACATTGGGACCGAGCAATTCCTCGATGGCGAAGCGGACCCACTGCGAAGTCATCTCAGTACCGCCGCAAAAGATGCCGGTGATGCCCTGCTGCGCGATGCTCGATCCCTCTTTCTCCAGCCGGCCCGCTAGAGCATCGAGCAGCTTCGGCGTGGTGAACATGCACTTGATCTCGTGATTGGCAGACAGAATCGTGATGGCCTGATCGATGACATGCTCCTGATACGCTTTCAGGTGCTCCATCCAGCCTTTCTTGATGAGCTTGACGACCCAGCGCGGATCGAGATCGACGCAGAAGCAGATGCCGCCGCGATACTGGCACAGATGTTCGACGGCCAGCCGGAGGCGGCGCGGGCCGGACGGACCGAGCATGAGCCAGTTCGCCCCCTTGGGAAAATATTTCGCCGGCAGCGTGTCGCTGAACATCTCATAATCGATGCGGAAATCGTCCTGGACGACGCGGCTCTTGGGAATGCCGGTGGTGCCGCCGGTCTCGAAAACAAACGTTGGCTTATTTTGCAGCGCCTTGGGCACCCAGCGGCGCACCGGACCACCGCGCAGCCATTCGTCCTCGAAGAAGCCGAACAATTTCAAATCGTCAAAAGTCTGCACGTCCTTGAGAGGATTAAACTTGAACGATTTGGCTCGTTCGAGCCAAAAGGGTGTGCCGGTATCGGGGTGAAAATGCCACTGAACGATTTCCCGGACATGAGCATCGAGACGTTCGCGGGCTTGACGGATGGGATCAGCGTTGCCAGACACGGTGGGTTCCTCAACTATGATTTTGCCAGCCCGCAGCGCCAGCAAGGGATGTCCTTGCTGGCGCTGCGGGCTGCCAGGGATAATTTACTTGACGGCGATCGCGTACAAATTCGTACCGTTGCTGACGTACAACACTCCGTTGACCGCCGTGGGCGGACTCAGGAGCGCTTCGCTCATATCGATTTTCGCGGGTTTCTTCGATTCCTTGCCATGTGTGAAAACGAACATGGTGCCTTCATCGCAGCCCATGTAAACCTTGCCGTCCGCATAGAGCGGCGAACTCCAGGTGCTCGCTTTCAAATCGAACTCCCAGAATTTCTGTCCCGTGCGAGCGTCGAGGCAATTCAAATAGCCGGCCAGCTCGGCGGCGTAGAGCAAACCATCGTGGATGGCCACCGTACTGACACTGCGGCCGAAAACATACTCGCGGCCGGCGCCCTGCGGTTTGGGCACCACCGGGCCGCCGAAGTGCCAAACAAGGCCGGAGTCCTTGTTTACTTCTGCTTTCGGATCGAAATTGTCGCCGACGGAAGATAGATCCTTTTCGGCGGTCTTGGGCGTCTTGGTGATGTCAATGCACCACAGATGGCCCTCGCCGTTGCCGTCGTCGGGCTGCCGCCCAGTGGCGATGTACAGCTTGTTCTCCCAGACGACCGGCGTGTTCACGAAGTAATTGCGCGTACCGCGGCCGCCGGGGCGGAAGTCGGATTTCTTGGGATTACAATCGAACTTCCACACCAACTTGCCGGTCTTGGCCTCGAAAGCGTAAAGCCAGCCGTCGCCGCCGGGGAAATAGACGTGCCATTGCCCGTTCACCTTCGCGGCCGCCGGATTGCCCCATTGTCCATCCATAATGTTCTTGCCTGGCGAATGGTCTTGCCAGGCTACCTTGCCGGTGTTCTTATCGAGCGCGAGGAAACTCGGCGCATCGGGCGCGGGCGCCTTGCCCTTGTTATCCACGCCATTGGCCGTGACGACGAAGACACGATCCTCCACGACAATGGGCGAGCAAATCGACAGGCTGCCCTGGAGTCCGCCCGGAAAAACGCCCAGATCCTTCACCATGTCGAGCTTCCAGAGGATCTTGGCCTTGCCGCCCTCGCCGGCTACATCGGCGCAAACGACCTCCCAGCGATTGTTCACATAATAGACGCGCTCGCCATCGACGCACGGCGAGGACACGATGCCGTAGGTCTGTGCTCCGGTGCCGTCCTTGAGCGCATCATGGACCGCTTGCCAGAGGAACTTGCCGTCCGATTCGCGGAAACACAGCAGCACGCCCTTCGGCTCTTCCTCCTCGGAATCGTGTGGGTGGTTGGTGCCGACGAAAATCCGGCCGCCGGCCACGATGGGACCGCCCAGCGCCTTGCTGCCCAGCTTCGCCGACCATTTGACGTACTTGGTCTTGCCCTCTTCGACGCTCCACGTGTTGGGAAGGCCGGTCTCGTCGGGAGCGGCCAGGTTGCGCTGGACGCTGCCGCCGAACATCGGCCAGGAACGCGCGCCGGCCTTGACCTCGATCGCCGGGGCCGCTTTTTCTTCCTCGACGGCCGTGGTTCGTCCTGCGCAGGCCGCGCCGAGCACCAGAAGAAACCATCCCGCAACGATCCGCGTTCGCGAGTGCAAGAGCCGCATTCCGTTTGTCCTTTCGGTCATCCGGCGAGCGGGGTCGCGTTAGCGCCCCGAGTGCATCTCTCGGGGCGCTATCGCGACCTCGCTCGCCGGTTTTTCGTTACTTCTTGGCGCTGATCGCCCACAGCTTGGTTGGGTTCTCCGTCATCAGGAACAACACGCCGCCGACCGCCACCGGGGTGGCGCGGATGGCCTCGGCGCCTGTGTTGACGGTGTTTATGAGATTCTTGGTCTTGCCATGCTGATAAATCCTCATGCTGCCGTTTTCGGTGCCGATGTAGATCTTACCATCTACCCAGTACGGCGAGCTCCAGGTATCGGCACCGAGCTTGTCTTCCCAGTACTTCTCGCCGGTGTTGGCGTCGAGGCAATAGATGTAGCCATCGTAGTCAGCGGCGTAACACAGGCCATCATGAACGGCGCAGGTGCTCATGGTGCGGCCAAACAGATAATTTCGATCGTAATCCTCCGGCGCTTTGCCGCCGTAGTGCCAAACCAGGGCGGAGTCTTTGTTGACCGACGCTTTGGGATCGAAATTGTTGTTTTTCGGCGTGAGATCCTTGTCCTTGTTCTTGGGCGTCTTGGTGATGTCGATGCACCAGAGATGGCCGACGCCCTTCTTGTGTTCGGGATCTTGTCCGACGCCGATATAGAGCTTGTTCTGCCACACCACCGGCGTGGAAACGAAGTCGCTGCGCGTGGCTCGGGGGCCGAGGACGTATTTGCTGTTCTTGGGATTGCAGTCAAATTTCCAAAACAGCTCGCCGTTCTTGGGGTCATAGGCGCGAATCCAGCCGTCGCCGCCAGGGAAGATAATCATTGGTTTGCCGTTCGGTTCGGCATAGACGGGGTTGGACCACTGGCCGTGCATCAGCAATTTGCCCTTATCAACCAGATCTTCGCGGATGCGGACCTTGGCGCCCCGCTGGCGGGCCTCCACAAGCGCCTGCGAGGGCGCGTTGTCCTTCCACAACACGTTGCCGGTCTTTTTGTCGATGGCCAAAAAGCTGGGTGCATCGGGCCGGGGAATGTTGATGTGGCCTTCATCGACGCCATTGGCAGTGACGACGAAAAGCGTATCGCCGACGATGAGCGGCGAGCAGACGGCGAGATTGTGCGGGAAGACGCCGAGCTGACCGATCATGTCCAGCTTCCAGAGCTGCTTTTCTTTACCGTTCGCTCCGGCGGTCTCGGCGCTGATCACCTCGGCTCGGTTGTTGACGTAATAGAGCCGATCGCCCTCGACGACAGGGCTGGAGCAGATGCCTTCTTCGGGCCAATCGTTGACGCGGCCGGCCGGCAGCTTATCGTGGACGGCTTGCCAGAGGAACTTGCCGGTCGCCTGATCGAAACACATCAGGACGCCCTTATCTCCCGCGATGGAGGGGTCGCGCGGCTTGTCATTGTTGGTGCCGATGTAGATGTGTCCGCCGGCCACGACCGGCCCACCGTATGCTTTGCTGCCCAGATCGGCGCTCCATTTGATGTTCGCGCCCTTCGCGGTATCCCACGTCGTCGGGATGCCTTTGGCCGCGAGGTTGACGAGATCGCGCGACAGGTCGCCGCCGTACATCGGCCAATCGTTCTTGGTTGCGTCTTTCTCCGCGGAGGAAGACGCAACGGGCGAGGAGCGGAGTCCCACCACGCCGAGAACCACGGTGAAGATCATCGTGGTCAGAGCGAGCGAGATGATGTGGCGATAAGTCGAGAGGGATTTCATGGATTTCGATTCCTTATCCTGCCTGCGAGCGGGGTCGCGTTAGCGCCCCGAGTGCATTTCTCGAGTGCATCTCTCGGGGCGCTAACGCGACCCCGCTCGCCGGTTTCACTCACTTGTTCGGCGTGATCTTGACGTTAGCGAAGAAGATATCCGTCCCGGGTTTTTTCGGTCCCTCGATGGCGGTGGAGAAGCCATACAGGGCGGGGGCGCCTTCGCGGTTGGGCGTCGAATCCTCGACTTCGACCGTCCACTCCTTCGGCTCCTCCTGATCGCGCGGCCAGACCTTGCCGCGCGCGATTGCCTTATCGCCCTGAACCTCGACGCTGAGCTTCATGCGATACCAAACGCCGGGCTTCCAGGGGAACGCGATGGAACTATCGATACGCGGCAGGGCGTCCCACGAGATCAGCCGCAACTGCTGCGTGTTGCCGATCAAATGCAGGCTATATCGATTGGCCTCGACGCCCATGTCCGGCAGCTCATTGCGGACCTTGCTGCCCTGCACGTCAGCCTGAATCGTGTAGCCTGTCATGTTCGGCAGGCCGATGAAAGCGTGCGCGCGGGCAACGAGCGGGCTGGGAGCGTCGTTGCGTTTCTTCAAGGCGTTGGTGCCATCCGGCATTTTGACGATGGAGAACTTGCCCTGGCAATTGACCCAGCCGCCGGGCGTGCGGCCTTCGGGAACCTTGGAGAAATCGGGAGCGTAAGGCAGGGCCGGGGCCACGCGAATACGGGCGTAGGCTGTCAAGCCGTTGGCCTTGGCGACGACGCGGCCAAATTGAGCTGGCGGATTGTTACCGACCGTGAGCTTCGTAGTCGTGCCGCTGGTATCGCTCAGCTCGCCTCTCATGGGCGGCGGCGAGGCTCCCGGCGCCGGTGCGGGCGGGTTCGGGAAGCCGATGGGAAACTGAGGCGGCAGCGGCCCAGCCAGCGACCAATCGGCCTTCGTCTCGCCGATTAGCTGGCCCTTATCATCGAAGGTGCGGGCCGTGAATGTCATGCTCTGACCCGGTGTCAGAGACACGTCCGCGGGCACTACTTGCAAATGGGTCGCTTTCGCGCCTTCCTCGGCCTTCTCTGTCTTTGGCAGAGCCGCTTTTTCACTATTTGCCTGAGCATCCTTTTTGCCGATGCACAGCAACTCTTCACTAGTCAAGAAATAGATCCTCCCATCGGCAATAGCGGGACTACCGGTCAACTCCACCGGCTCCTCGCCCTTGCCGCGGAAGAACACAGAGGCCAGCGCCTTGCAGCCTCCGTCATCGGCCTTGAGGATGTGAAAACGTGAATCCAGCTCCGGTAAGTAGATTTTGCCGTCGCCCCAGACCGGCGAGCCGCGCGTGTTTTGGCCGTACTGGTATTTCCACAGCTCCTTGCCATCCTTGGTATCCAGGCAAAACATCTCGCCAACGACGTTGCACACGTACAGCCGCTTCCCCCGCAAGAGCGGCGAGGCGTACTTCACACGGATACCGTCCACTTTCCAAACCAATTCCGGCTTGGCGCCATGGACGGTGCTGCCGTCAAGGCAGATCACGCTGCCCTGACCTCCGGAAAAATTCGGCTCGCCGTGGCCGGCGTAGATGCGGTCGCCATCCACCACGGGCGAGGCATTGATCGCGCCGTGACCGAAGATATAGCTCCACACTTTTTCGCCGGTGCGGGCCTTGAAGGCGTGCAAACCGCCGTCGCCGCCGCCGCACAGGACCAGCCATTGCCCGCCGATCTTCACTGTCACCGGCACGCAAGCGTTGGTATCCAGGACGCGATGATTGGCCGATGCCCACCACACTACGTCGCCGGTGCGCTTGTTGAAGGCGACCAGGCGCGTGCAGCCGATCGTCTGCTCTCCCCAATTGGCGTTAATCATCGGCATGATGAGCAGATCTTCGAAGATGATCGGACTCATGATGCGTCCGCCGTAGCCGCTGACTCGCCCATATTCCTCGGTTAACGAGTGTTGCCAAAGGATCTTGCCGTCCTTGTCGAAGCAGAAGAGAAAACCCTGCGTGCCGTGCGCGTAGACGTTGCCCGTTTCCGTATCACCGGCCATCTGTGTCCAGCCCAGCCGATCGGCAACAATGTCGGTGAGGAAAACGTTGAATTTGTGCTCCCACAGGACTTTGCCGTCCTTGGCGTCAAAACACATTACGCGCTCTTGCTGACTTTGTTCTTCGCCGACCCGGTTGATGATGTAGACTCGGCCGTTCAACACAATCGGCGTGGTGATGCCGCCATAGGGCGCCTTCCAGATGACGTTTTGTGGCTTGGAGCCGACGGCGAAGGTGTCCGGCAGGTCGGCGTCGCGGGAGACGCCGGTTTGCTCCGGGCCGCGCCACGACGACCAGTTGTCAGCGGCGGCGAAGGTCGCCGCGCCGCACAGAACCAACAGAGAGAGATAGCGCTTCATGGGATCGACTCTCGCGGGGATCGTTCGGGGGCGTGATTTATCGCTTCGCGCGAAGCGATAAATCGTGTGATGCTTTTTTAGGATTTCCGCGGATCACTTGCAGTCCCGGTCTCATTTTTTCGTAGCAGACGGCGGGCTTTCATCTCATAACGGGGCAGAGTTCCAGGCGGGACAGAGCGGACTTCGGCGCGGAACAACAATTCCGTGCGGATGGCATGCTCGACGCGTTCGGCCAGCGCATCTCCGGCGACTCCGGGATGCGGCTCGACCTCGATGCGCAGCACCGGCAGCGAGGTTGTGCGATCGACCTCCATGCGATACTCCGCCACTTCCGGGAGACGATGCAGGATCGTCTGCAGGGCGCTGGGATGCAGATTGTTGCCGCGAATAACGATCATGTCATCAACGCGGCCGCGGATGCCGCCATCGAGGCGGACCAGCTCTCGGCCGCACGGACACGGCTTGGGATCGACGCGCACCAGGTCGCCGGTGCGATAGCGCACGAGCGGACTGCCCGGCCGATCGAACGTGGTCAACACCAGCTCTCCCTCGGTCCCCGCCGGAACCGGAAGCGTCGTCTTGGGATCGATCACCTCGACCAAACATTCGGTCTCTAACAGGTGTAGACCGCTGGGGTTCTCGGAACATTCAATGCCCAAGGGACCCGTCTCCGTCATGCCGGTGTGATCGATCAGCCGCGCTCCCCAAGCGCTCTCGATGCGTGCGCGCGTGGCGGGAATGCTGCCGCCCGGCTCGCCGGCCACGATTAGTTTTTGCACGGGCGAGCCGGCGAGATCGATGCTCTCGCTCCGGGCCACCTCCGCCAGATGCAAGGCGTACGTCGGCGTACAGAGAACGACGTTCGCCTGGTTCTCGAGCAGAAAACGCAGCCGGGCGGCACTGCTCAATCCGCCGCCGGGCAGACACAAGCAACCCAGCCGCGACGCTGCTTCAAACGCCGTCCAGAACCCGAGGAAAGGACCGAACGAGAACGGAAAGAACAGCCGGTCCGCCGGCCCGACGCCGGCCATGCGGAACATCGTCGCCCAGCAATCGAGCAGCCGCGACCAGCTCTCCGGCGTATCCAGCCAGCGCAGCGGCCGGCCCGCCGTGCCGGAAGTTTGATGCAGTCGATTGTAGCGCTCGACGGGATAAGTGAGGATCTCGCCATAGGGTGGATGGTGCGCTTGATCTTCCAGCAATTCGGCCTTCGTCGTGAACGGCAAACGCGATAGTTCGTCGAGCGGGGCCGCGTCAGTGTCCCGAGAGAGCGAGACATCCTGATATTTGCGCGCGTAGAAACGATTGGCGGGCAGGATTTCGCGGAGCAATTGGGACAAGCGCTGTTCTTGCCAGCCGGCCAGCTCGGCCCGGCTGATATCGTCTCGCGGCGCGGCGAACATGCCAACCCTCAATCGCAATTACCAGACGAATCCGAGCCAGAAGCGTAAGCGAAGGGGCGTTCTTCGCTCACGCTTCCGGCTCGGATGAGCGATCCTCATTTCACTTCGTAACAGAAAATCAATTCCTGATCGCGCAGATATAATCGGCCGTTGGCGATGACGGGATAGGTCCAGATATTGTTGTTGAATTCGCGACGTTTGGTGTGGCGGGGTATGGTGAAGCGTGCGACCTCCTGCCACTCCTTGGGGTTGGCTTTTGCAAGCGCCACGGTGCCGCGGTCCTCACTGTAGCAGTAGAGCATGCCGCCGGCGCTTGTCAGCGAACCTTTCCCAAACGCCTTGGATTGCCACATCTTCTTGCCGGTCTTAAACTCCTGGCACGTCCAGCCACCGCGATCCGACCAGCCATAGACATAATCGCCTAGGAGCACAACGCCTTCGTGCTTATCGTCCATCAGGCTCATGGCCTCCGCGTTGTAAAGCTGCTCGACCTTGGTGCCCTGGCCGTCCGGCGTCAATTTGAGCAGCACGGCGCCCGCGCCGTAACCGGCCACGGCGTAGACATAGTTATCGTGGACGATCGGCGAGGGGATAACGGCAACCCGGTACTTCGGATGGTGGTAGTACCACAGGAGTTGGCCATCTTTGGCGGCGACGCCAGCCACACCTTTCATCGTCAACTGTACATACTGCCGTACCCCGCCAACCGTGACCGGCACCGCCGACGAGTAGCCGGCCGGATCTGTAAGTTCCTTGCTCCGCCATAGCACCTTACCAGTCTTCTTGTCCAATGCCGCCATCGTTCCGCGTGAGCCGCCCGGCGTGCAGATGACTTGATCGCCATCCACCAACGGCGACTCCGAGTAGTTCCAAACGGGCCGGCCGCCGCCTAATCCATTTTGGCCCGTCAGCTCCACCGACCAGACCTTTTCGCCATCTTTCGACTTTAAGCAGGCGAGAGCGCCCGACGCGCTGAGAGCGTACACATACTCGCCGGCTACCGTGGGTGTGCTGCGCGGGCCACTGCCGTAACCATTGCGAACGTAAGGTCCAATTGGCGTGGACCACACTTTCTCTCCCTTGTTGGTATCGACGGCCAGGACAAAGTCGTTCTTTTCATCGCCGCCGATCGTGTACAAACGGTCGCCGACGACGGCCGGGCCAGAGTAGCCGATACCAGCCGCTTCAAAGGTCCACAAAAGCTTCGGACCGCCGGAGGGCCAGCTCTTGAGCAGGTCCGTCTCGGTGGACACATTGTCGTGGTTGTCTCCGCGCCACTGCGGCCAGTCCGCCGCGTGCAGCGGTAACAAGGCAACTCCGACGATAAGGACAGCGGCGCAACGCGCTGGCAGCGATTGTTTTTTCATTCTGACCTCGGGATGGGAAAGAGTTTGCTCCATTTGTGCAAACGGCGGGGATTGATACCAATGGGGGCATCCTGGGGAGGCAGGTGACAGCACCACGGCCGCGGCGCCGTCTATTCGCAATATAAGCACGGCGCGGGCGGACGCCAAGCGGCGCATCCTCCGAGCCGCTCACGCAGCACCGTTCGAGCCGCGCAGGAGCGCAGCGGAGTAAGCGGAAGCTCGAACCGCTTACTCCGCTGCGCTCCTGCGCGGCTCGAACATGCTTTGCCTACTTCTTGTGGTCGCCGACGTTGGGCGCATCGGGATTGGTGTGAGGGCCGAAATAACGCAATGTCACCAACGGTTCGCGGCCCGTGTTCTCGAAAACTACTCCCTGCCGGGCCGCGTCGTGCGTTACGAACACCTCGTCCTCGGTCAGTTCGCCGAAGCGGATCATTGCCGGCGTTTGCAGCGGCATTTTGCCGATGCGGCCGCAGCCCTGTACCGTGATGAGTCCATAGGCACCGTTGTCCTTGATCGTCACTTTTACGCCCGGATCGACCGTCAATTCCTTGGCGCTGAACAGCTGCTCGCCATTGACTTTTCCGTAGACGATCCAGCGATCGACGTAGCCTTCCGTGGCGGTGTCGGCTACGGGGATCGGCTCCAGATAATGGCTGTCCTTGAACTGCGGATTGACGTTGGCCTCCCAGTCGAGCTGATCGACGAGATAATCGAGATCGTGGTGTTTATCCTTGGGCATGTCCTTGACGAGCAAGCTCCACGGCACCGCTCGCCCCTCGACCATCGATTGGTACATGGCGAAAACGTCCGAACCCCACTGCGGTTCGTAGGTGACGAGCGAGCCAGGGGCGTGCAACACGCAGGGCGGGACGAGCCAGCCGGTGCCGGGTTGGAGGCGATACGCCTTCGAGTAATTGAGGATGAGGTTATCGCCCTCGTTCCAGCGCTCCAGACAGCGGCGGATGTCGCTCTTGGTGGTACCCGGTTCCAGACCGAAGAACGTGTAGGGGAAGTTGTTGCCGAGCGGGTTCAGCTGGGGTGGAAAATAATACGATTCCGGTTTACCTTGCTGTCCAACCTTGGCGGCCTGAGCATCGTTTTGGTGCATGTGGTGCGGGATCGGACCCAGGTTATCGAAAAACTTGCTGTACACGGGCCAGCGCTGATAACGGTCCCAGATGGGGCTGCCGACGAGCTTTGCGCCTTCCAGAGCGACAGCCTCGCGCAGCGTGAAGGCCCGCTTGCCTTCGTGGACAACGTAACTCAACCCCTCGTCCTCGGAGGCCCCTTCATTGGCGGCGTGCGTCGTCGAGGCGAACCATCGTTCGTCGATGCCGCCGCGGTGGGCGCCCAGAGCATACACATCCTGCGGCGCCAGTTTGATGCGCCGTCCCGGCATCAGGAAGGAACGCGGCACCCATGTCGGGGCCAGCCGCAAGATCCCTTCGCCGGCTTCCAGCGTTTGCCTTACCAGCGCGGCATCGGACTTGTGAGGCGCGGCCGGTTGTTTCGTCTTTGTTGCAGTGGAACTTTTCTTGGCCATGTGAGGTACACTCCAATAGTGCCGATTGCGCAGCCAATGACGGAAATCACCAACGAGGGGCTGCGGCGGCTCAATAGCTGTGTGGCGTGATTATACTCCCCAGGCAAGAATCCGACACCCGCTCACAGCACAGGCAAAACGACTTGCCAACCCGAAGCGCACGCAAGGGAAAAAAGAAGGAATAAAGAAACCAAGGCCGGGAACGAACAAATTAGTGGGATGAGCTGTCATCGATAATGATGCCCGACGCGCCCGCGACGGGTCTGTGGAACGGAAGGTTATTTCAAGAGGAGTTGTCCATGTTGGACGGGAATGAAAGCAACCTCGTCTCTTCTCCCTGCCTGGTGCTGGCTCATCCCCATCCGGATTCTCAAGCCGTTCTGGCGCGTGGTTTTCGCCGCCTGGGCTGGGATGTGTACACAGCCCAAAGCGGCTCCGAAGCGCGCCGGCTCGCCCGCATGCTTGAGGCCAACATGGTCATTCTCCATGTTGATCTGCCGGAGGAAAGCGGCTGGCTCACCTGTGATAAACTGACGCGCGAGCTGCCGTTGGCCTGCGTGGTCCTTATCAGCGACAATCTCAGCTCGCGCAATCAAGATTTGGCCGGCTTCGTCGGCGCCAGCGCCCTCGTCGATCGCACCGAGGGGATGGTTCCCCTGGTTGAGGAGCTTCTTGATCCCGCGCTGCCGGCAGCGGGTTAAGTGAAGAGCTAACCACAGAGTCACAGAGAACACAGAGAAAAACACAGAAAAACCAATAAGAAAAAGAGAGACTCGGGCACGTGAAATGTCAAACCGTGCTTCGGGTTTCTCTTTTTCTGTGTTTTTCTCTGAGCTCTCTGTGACTTTGTGGTTAGCTCTCATGGCCATGTTCACTGTCGCGACCGTGATGGATTATCTGGATCGGTTCGCGCCGCGCGAACTCGCCGCGGATTGGGATAACGTTGGTCTGCTTCTCGGCGAGCGCTCCGCCACGGTGGAACGCATCATGACGTGCTTGACGGTGACGCCCGAAAGCGCCGCCGAGGCGGTCGAGGAGCGGGCCAATCTGATCGTCACGCACCATCCCATTCTTTTTCGAGGCGTCAAACGTCTTACCGATGCTACGCCGGAAGGCTGCATGCTCCTGACACTTATCCGAGCCGGAGTCGCCGTATACAGCCCACACACCGCATTTGATAACACCCACGGCGGCATCAACGAATTGCTGGCGCGCCGTCTTGGCCTCACGGACGTTGTGCCGTTGCGCCGTGCCGCGGAATGCGGTCAAATGAAGGTGGTGGTTTTTGTACCGGAGAAAGACCTTAACAGTGTGGCCGAGACGATGTTTGCAGCTGGAGCAGGCCAGATCGGTGAATATCGCGAGTGCAGCTTTCGCCTCGCGGGCACAGGCACGTTTTTCGGCTCTGAGGCGGCCAATCCGACGATTGGGCAGAAAGGACGGCGTGAGGAAGTCAACGAATGGCGGTTGGAGGCGGTGTGCCCAGCAAGCTGCGTCGAGGCCGTCGTCGCCGCCATCCGCCGGGCGCATTCCTACGAAGAACCGGCCTTCGACATTTATCCGTTGCACGCGCCGCCTTCGGGACGCGGCGAGGGACGGATCGGCTCGCTGCCGCGAAGTCAGTTGCTGGGCGAACTGGCAAAGGCGGTAAAGGCAGCGTTCCAAGCGGGTCCGGTGCAGACGATCGGCGACCCGCAACATTCCGTGCAGCGTGTGGCGATCGTCTGCGGCGCGGGCGGTGAAATGTTGAGCGATGCTGTACGGGCACGGGCCGACGTGCTGCTGACCGGCGAGATGCGTTTTCATGATTACCTGCTCGCCCGCGCTCAAGGATTGTCCCTGATTCTTCCCGGACACTACGCCAGCGAGCGATGCGGCATCGAGGATCTCGCCGAACGCTTGCGCGGCCAATTCCCGCAGCTGCACGTCTGGGCCAGCATGCGCGAAACCGATCCGGTGCAGTGGGTTTGATCCAAAGAGATTAACCACGAAACACACGAAATACACGAAAAAAAGACGAATCAAAAAAGAAAGATGAGAACGGAAATTAATCGACTCGGACCTACGCTTTGATTTCTGTCTTTTTTCCGTGCATTCAGACCTACGCTTTGATTTCCGTCTTTTTTTCGTGTATTTCGTGTGTTTCGTGGTTAATCTCTTCGAGAGAGAAGTACCTATGCGTATCTTCGTCACCGGCGGGACGGGACTGGTTGGCCGGCGGATCGTCCGGCGCTTGAACGAACGCGGCGATCAAGCCGTGATCCTCACGCGCCGTGGCGATCATGCTCGCGAGCTGTTCGGAAACAACACCGCAGTGGTCGAGGGCGATCCAATGCGGGCCAGCGGCTGGATGGATGCCGTCGCCGATTGCGACGCGGTCATTCACCTGGCCGGCGAGAACATTTTTGCCCGGCGCTGGAACGACGATTTCAAAAAACTGCTCATGGATAGCCGTATCGTTTCCACACAGCACGTCGTCGAGGCGCTGCGCCGCCGGCCGACTCGCGCCGATGGGCAAGCGAAAACGCTCGTCAATGCCTCGGCCATCGGGTATTACGGACCGCGAGGCGATGAGGAGCTGACCGAAGAAAGCGCCCCTGGTTCGGATTTTTTGGCGAAGCTGTGTATCGAGTGGGAGCAAGCCGCCCGCGCCGCGGCATCGGCGGGCATTCGCGTGGCAATGGTGCGCGTCGGGGTCGTTCTCGATAAAGAAGGCGGCGCTCTGGCCAAGATGCTGACGCCTTTCAAACTAGGCGCCGGCGGTCCCCTCGGCAGCGGCCGGCAGTGGATGAGCTGGATTCACCACGATGATCTGGTCGGCCTGTTTCTGCTCGCGGTCGATAACCCCGCGGCAAGAGGACCGATCAACGGCACAGCGCCAAATCCCCTCACCAACCGCGAATTCAGCAGGACTCTCGGCCGCGTGCTGCACCGGCCATCGTTCGTGTGGACGCCGGCGCTGGCGCTGCGCGTTGTCCTGGGCGAGGTGGCGACGGTCATCGCCACCGGGCAGCGCGTCCTGCCGAAGCGCGCGCTGGAGCTGGGCTATTCCTTTCGATATCCGACGCTGGACGCCGCGCTCACTCAAATTCTCACATGAATATTTCTCTCGTTCCGACGCTCCGCGTGGGAACGCACGTCTGGCCGCTCTGCGGCCCGGCTCTCGCCGCGTGGTGGGCACTGGACGCGACGCGGAGCGTCGCCGCTGTGCGTTCCCACGCAGGAGCGTGGGAACGAGAGGCACTCTCGCGGTTCCCAAGGTCCACTTGCCGACAAGAAAAAAATCCGCGTTGCCCATTGACGCGCCATCGGCTCCTCTCTATT
>Ga0070738_10001229_pt1 | contig 55079 bp, 43 predicted proteins | sample Coa_R2_2_FD_66446 | JGI IMG/M metagenome (GOLD analysis project Ga0070738, IMG submission 66446) | Surface soil microbial communities from Centralia Pennsylvania, which are recovering from an underground coalmine fire - Coalmine... | ecosystem: Environmental > Terrestrial > Soil > Unclassified ... | reverse complement strand
CAATACGTACTCCAACCAGGTGCGGATCACGCTATGCTCGGGCTGCATTCCCGGCATCTTTTCCAGCCGCGCCATTTCACGCTCGGCCTCTTTGCGGACTTCTTCCGGCAACTCCGCCTTGGCCAGCCGCTCGCGCAACTCCTCCACTTCCGCCTGATCGGGACTCTTCTCGCCCAATTCCTGTTCAATGGCTTTCTTTTGCTGGCGAAGGATGTAGTCCTTTTGTTCTTTGGACATCTCCTCGCGGGCCTCGTTGGCGATCTTATTCCGAATCTCTAAAACGTCCACTTCATGCGAAAGCCAGCCGTGGACCATCCTGAGGCCCTCCAGGCGGGTGGGCGTCTCCAGCAGCGACTGTTCCTTGGAGGCTTCCAGGTTCATCAGCGACGCGATCATGAAGGCCAGTTGCAGCGGATCTTCCTGCGAGGCGAACATGCGCGCTACTTCTTGGGGCGCGGCGCCTCCTTGCGCCAAGCCGACAAATCTCGATCCCAGCTCCGCCAGCGAAAGCGCCAGCGCCTCCAGTTCGCGGCTGGAATCGTCGGGGAGGGGCAGGGAAGTGATTTTGGCCCTCAAAAACCCGTTTTCTTCCACTTTGACGATCACCACGCGCTCCATGCCGAGCACCATGATGTCGATCTGATCCGAGCGCTGGCGATTGGCTCTTCGAATGGACGCCCGCGTGCCCACCGTGTACAAATCGGCTGCGGTGGGCCGGTCGGCGTTGGCGTCGCGCTGCGCCACGACAACCAGTTCTTTGTCCTCGGCGGCCAGCGCCGCCTCCACCGCGGCCACCGATGCCGGACGCCCCACCGAGAGCGGCATCAACAGGCCGGGAAACAGGGCGGAATTCTTCAGCGCCAACAATGGCAAGCTTTGCGGTTCGTTTTGTCTTTTAATTTCTGCCATAAAGCCTCAACTATTCGATGCTCACGCCTCCACCGGCGTCTCCACCTCAAACGTCATCTCGCGATTGTTCGCATGGGCCATTACTTTTTGCCCGTCGCGAATGTCGCCGGCCACCAGCTTCCGCGCCAGCGGCGTCTCCAGCTCCTTCTGTATGGCGCGCTTCAGCGGCCTGGCGCCGTAGGCCGGATCGTAACCCAGGCGGATGAGATGCTCCTTCGCCGCGCCGGTCAGCTCGAGCTCAATGTGCCGCTCGGCCAGCCGGGCCCTGAGCGCCTCCAACTGGATGTCCACGATCTTCTTCAAGTGCTCCTCGGTTAATCTGTGAAACACGATGACTTCGTCAACGCGATTTAGGAACTCCGGGCGGAATAGCCGGGGAAGCTCGTCTTTGGGCGCGTTCGAGGTCATGATTACTATGGTGTTTTTGAAGTCCACGGTGCGCCCCTGTCCGTCCGTCAGGCGGCCGTCGTCGAGAACTTGCAGCAAAATGTGAAAAACGTCGCTGTGCGCCTTCTCGATTTCATCCAGCAGAATCACCGAATAGGGCCTCCGCCGCACGGCTTCCGTCAATTGCCCCCCTTCTTCGTAGCCCACATATCCCGGAGGCGCTCCCACCAGCCGCGAAACGGCGTGCTTTTCCTGGTACTCGGACATATCGATGCGGATCAAGGCGCGCTCGTCGTCGAACAGGTAGGCCGCCAGCGCCCTGGCCAGTTCCGTTTTCCCGACGCCGGTTGGGCCAAGGAACAGGAAGCTTCCGATGGGGCGCTTGGGATCTTTCAACCCTCCGCGAGCCCGCATCACGGCGTCGGCCACGGCGTCGACGGCTTCGTCCTGGCCCACCACGCGCTTATGCAGCTCATCGGAGAGATGGATCAGCTTCTGAACCTCGCCTTCCATCAACTTGGCGATGGGGATGCCGGTCCAGCGGCTCACCACTTGCGCCACATCCTCTTCCGTCACCTCTTCCTTAAGCAGAACGGTTTCGCGCGTCTCTTTCGCTAATTGTTTCTCCAGCGCCGTCAGCCGGCCGTACTTCAGCTCGGCCGCTTTGTTCAAATCGTAGGCGCGCTCGGCTTGCTCGATTTCCTGCTTAACCCGCTCGATCTGCTCGCGCAATTCGCGCTGCTTGTGAATGTTCTCCTGATCGGCTTTCCATTGCGCCTTGAGCGAGGCGGATTCGGTCTTCAATTCCGCCAGCTCTTTCTCGATCCTGGCCAGCCGCTCGCGCGATGCGGCGTCGCTTTCCTTCCTGAGAGCCTCCCGCTCGATTTCTAGCTGCATCTGCCGGCGTAAAATTTCATCCAGCTCAGCGGGCATCGAGTCGATTTCGGTGCGCAGCTTCGCGGCGGCCTCGTCCACCAAATCGATGGCCTTGTCCGGCAGATAGCGGTCGGAAATATAGCGCTGACTGAGCACCGCGGCGGCCACCAAAGCCGAATCCTTGATGCGGACGCCGTGATGCACTTCGTATCGCTCTTTGAGCCCGCGCAGAATGGAAATTGCGTCCTCCACGCTGGGCTGATCCACCAGCACGGTCTGGAAGCGGCGCTCCAAGGCGGCGTCCTTCTCCACGTATTTGCGGTATTCGTCCAAAGTGGTCGCGCCGATGCAGTGCAGCTCGCCGCGGGCCAGCATGGGCTTGAGCAGATTGCCCGCATCCATGGCGCCTTCCGCTTTGCCGGCGCCCACCACCGTGTGCAGCTCGTCGATAAAAAGGATGATGCCGCCTTCGGAGGCTTGCACCTCCTTCAGCACCGCCTTCAGGCGCTCCTCGAATTCGCCGCGGTACTTCGCTCCCGCAATCAGCGCGCCCATGTCCAGGGCTACCACCCGTTTGTCCTTCAATCCCTCCGGAACGTCGCCGCGCACGATCCTCTGCGCCAGCCCTTCCACGATCGCCGTCTTTCCGACGCCGGGCTCTCCGATCAAGACCGGGTTGTTCTTGGTCCTCCGCGACAGAACCTGAATGACGCGGCGGATCTCCTCGTCCCGGCCGATCACCGGATCGAGCTTGTTTTGCGCGGCCATCCGCGTGAGGTCGCGTCCGTATTTTTCAAGCGCCTCATAGGTGGCTTCGGGGTTTTGCGAGGTCACCCGCTGGGACCCGCGAACCTCCTGCAAGGTGCGCATCAGCCGCTCGCGCGTCAGGCCCAGCTCTTTGAAAGCTTTCTCATCCGCCGCCGCCAGCAGCACATGTTCTACGGAAACGTACTCGTCCCTGAGCCGCTTGGCCTCGTCTTCCGCCTTGAGAAGCAACTGCTGGAGCCGGGGACTGATGTAGATCTGGTCCATCCCGGCGGCCGGTCCCGACACCCGGGGCAACTTACTCAGTTGCTGGCTGAAATGGCGATGGACATCCTCCAGCTTCACCCCCGCCTTTGCCAGAATCGATTGCGCCAGGCCGCCCTCCTGCTCCAGAAGCGCCAATAGCAGGTGGTCAACGTCTAATTGTTGTTGGCCGTTCCGAGCCGCTAGCGACTGAGCGGCGCGCAGCCCGTCCTGGAGCCTTTCGGTGAAACGATTGAAATCCATAAGTTCCTAACCTCTAGGAGGATTGTAGCACAGCTTAGCAAGTAGCTATGCAATAATCTTAGTAGTCTGTTATCAAAGATGCGCACGGGCGAGGAAAAGATGCTGCCGAAACTTAAAACCAGCCTGCCAGGTCCCAAGGCCCAGGCGATCATTGAACGGGACCGCCACGTCATATCTCCTTCATATACACGCCTGTATCCACTTGTGGCGGCCAGGGGCGAGGGCGCCATTGTGGAGGATCCGGACGGAAACCGGTTTCTCGATTTTGCCGCCGGCATTGCCGTGGTCGCCACGGGTCATTGCCATCCTAAGGTAGTCAAGGCGATCCAGGCTCAGGCGGCGCAGCTTATCCATATGTCGGGAACGGACTTCTACTACGAGAACATGGTGCGGCTGGCTGAGCGCCTTGCCGCGCTTGTCCCCGGAGGCATTCCCCGGCGCGCCTATTTCGGCAATTCCGGAGCGGAGGCGATCGAGGCCGCTATAAAACTTTGCCGCTATCATACTGGGCGCAGTCAATTTATCGCGTTCACCGGGGCCTTTCACGGCCGCACCATGGGATCGCTTGCGCTTACAGCGAGCAAAAGCATTCAAAAAGAAGGCTTTTTTCCTCTAATGCCCGGCGTCCATCACGTTCCGTATCCGGATTGCTATCGCGATCGAACAAATGCAGTCGATCTGATTGAAAATGAGCTTTTTAGAACCACATTGCCGCCCCATGAGGTGGCCGCGATCTTTGTCGAGCCGATCCAGGGAGAAGGCGGCTACATTGTCCCGCCGCCGGCTTTTTTCCAGGATCTGCGCCGTCTGGCGGATCAGTACGGAATCCTTCTAGTGTTGGACGAAGTTCAAACAGGCATGGGAAGGACCGGCAAGATGTTCGCATGTGAACACTTCGGGCTTATCCCAGATGTGATCGTTCTGGCCAAGGGCATCGCCAGCGGATTGCCTTTGGGCGCTACCATTGCCAGGGCCGACCTGATGAGTTGGCCTCGCGGGTCTCATGCGAGCACGTTTGGCGGCAATCCCGTCGCTGTGGAGGCGGCCTTGGCGACGCTGGACCTTCTTGAAAATGGCTTGATTGAGAATGCCGCCCGCATGGGCGTTCATATCATGTCGAGGATCAAGGATTGGCCGCATCGGTTTGCCGTCGTGGGGGATGTCCGTGGGCTGGGATTGATGATCGGAATCGAGCTGGTGAAAGACCAGGCGTCCAAGGAGCGCCACCCGGAGCTGCGCGACAAATTGGTCCAAATGTGTTTTGAGCGGGGACTCTTGGTGCTGGGGGCGGGGAACAACTCGATTCGCTTGTGTCCTCCGCTGATGATTACGGAGGACCAAGCGAATTTCGCCGTGGACGCGATGGAGGCCTGCCTCAAAGACTGCGGTTTCGGCTAGGCCGCTAATTCATCGGCCTCGGCGGCCATCTGTGGATACCGCTTGCGGATCGCCTCGGCGATCTGCTTCCGTTCGGAGGCGGTGGCGTTGGCTCTGGCTTCGCCCAGCGCGAGCCGGGCGTGGAGCGGGTCGGGAATCGGATATTGCCTGGTTTTCGGCAAAGCGAAATCGGAATCGGGCAGGTTTCGCCGGTCGAGTTTCATTTGAGTAGCGTCCCCACTACGCTGGTGCGGGCTTCGCCGCCGCTTACGCGCTTGAGCGCATCGGTCAAATCGCGAAGTTGCGCGACGGTGAGATTTTCGATCGGCGTCGCCAGCAGCGTGGTCAAATACGCCGCGCTCAAGTGCGGCGCTAGGCTCTGCGTGCACGTTTTACTTCCGGATACAGTTGCAGCCACTTTTGTCTCTCCTTTCTAAGCCGGCTCTTGGCCGGGAATCAGTTCTTCGTCCTCGGTTTCTAGCACCTGGCCGTTGTCGCCCACATACCAATCTTCGGTTTGGATTGGGTCCGTAGTCGCGGCCAAGGGAAAATCGGTGATGCAACCCGCGGGGCATTCACCCCCGACAGGCGCGGCGCCGCAGCGCGGACAGCGCTCCAGCGGCCTCATTGGTTACGGCTTCCGTCGTCGATATCCTCGGTGGAGGAACCGGCGGCCAAGGGGTTCTTGCTGTCGATGAAGCCCTCGTTCTCCTTCGGCCCCCCCTTAGCTCTGGACTTGGCGAACGCGCCAGTCTTGGCGCGCGCGGTGAATTTGATAGCGCCTTCGTTCTCCGCCGGCGCAGGCGGCAGCGGCCTGACCGCGTCCGCCAGATAGTCGTTATTCCTGGTCTCCTGTCGACCCCAGCGGCGCGAGGCCGCCGTTGTTTGCTTCTTCATGCCTGGATGTTGAGCGCCTTATGCAACCAGAGCCGCCGACTTAAACACGCAAGTCGTTGATAAATTGGATTCATTTCTAAGCTCTAGACGAAGGACTGCAACAACCCGGCGGGTCGGCCCGCAGTCGAGAAAAAACGAAGCCAGCCCTCGGCAAGTCGCTGGCTGAACTTCCTATAACACATATTATGTTAAAATAAATTGTACCCTCGGCCGCCCAACAAAAAAAGGCCCGGTGGAACCTTGCTCCACCGGGCCGCACGAGGGAAGAAACCTTTCGGACTACCGCCGGCCTCCGTGGCCGCCGCCTCCGCGGCTGCCACCTCCGCCGCCACTTGGGCGCGCGCCGCCGCTTCCAAAGCCTCCGCCGCCAAAGCCGCCTCCGCGATTTCCGCCCGGCGAACTTCCGCGATCGCGTACGATCGGCGGATTGATCTGCAACCGCTGCTGCGGCGCATAGCCGCCTCCGCGATTTCCGCCCGGCGCCGCGGAATAGCTCCGCTGGGGCGGCGCCGGCGTCGAATATTGAGGCGAGCTGGGCGGCGCGGGCGGCGCATAGCGCGGCGCAGCCTGTTGCGGCGGTCTCTGCGGCGTCGAAAAGGATCGCGGCTGGCTGTTGAAGCTGGGCGGCCGCGCCCCGCCGTTTGAGGCCGAGGGATTGAAAGGACGCCATCCGCCGTTTGAACCAACGCTCGGCCCCACCGCGCCGCGCGATCCAGAGGTCCCGCCAGGCGACGGCGCAAAGCTTCGGGGACTAGCGCCGGAGGCATTACTCGCTCGGGGGCCCGCCAGGCGCGAACCCGCCGTGGAGAACTGGAGGTTCGATCGAGTCTGCGGCATGCCGCGCGCCGGCACGCTGGCATCGGAAAAGCGCCGGCTCGCGGCGCCAGGAGTGAACGGCATCGCACCGCGGACCGAACCCGCGCGAGCCAGATCGGCCTGCGAAGGGCGCACCATGCTCCGGCCATTTACGGCGCCTCGTCCAAAATCCGCCGCCCGAACGCCGCTCACCGCATTCGTGAACCGGGCGTTGCGATACGTGTTCACGATATTCACGTTGTTGACGATATTCACGCGGCCGCCGGCGAATCCTCTGCCGTACCAGGGGTGGAACGTTTCAAACGGCGCAAGCGGCACCCAACCGACGTTGGCGAAACCAAATCCAAAACCGAAGCCGAACCCCCCGCCCCAGCCGAAAAATCCCACCAGCGCCGGCCGCCAATAAAACGGCGCTCCAATGGGGCCCGGCCACCAAGCCCAACCCCACGGACTCCAGTACCAGAACCCATAGTGATAAGGAGCCCAACCCCACGGCTCGGCGCCAAGCCAACTCCAACCGTAGTAATCCGCGTACACCCAGCGCCCATCCTGATACGGGGCCCAGTCCGGACCTTCGTTGGGAACCCATACCTGTCCATATTGCGGATCGTTGCGCCACTGCCCATAGGGATCCAGCGATTCCGCGCCAGCCACATCGGGACTGACGTAACCCGTGCTGGTAGCGCGGTCCAAGACCCGGTCGCGTTCCGCATTCCAGCGGTCAAACTCATCGGCCGGCGCGCTGGCCGCCAGGCGTACTTCCGGATCGGACGCGGAACCGCGAGCCATCATCGTTTGTCCGGCGTTGACGTATTCCGATCCGGTGGGTCCGAAAATCTCCGCCTGGCCCGAACGCACCGCAATTTCCGTAGTTCCATCCGCGTTCACGGCGATCCGATAGCTTCCCTGCCTCGCCGGCCTCACCAGCACCGTAGGCGTGCTGATCTCGGCGCGCGCGTCGTTGTCGCGCGCCACATGAAACATCACCGTTCCCTGCGCCACTTGAACCTGATACTGCTTGTATTGCAACTCGCTCAACCGCACTTCGGTCGCAAAGGAAAGCCGGATCATATTCAGCGCGTCGAACTGAATCTCGGCTCGCGAGCCATCCCCGGTCGATATTTGGTCGCCCGCCATGAGAGGAGCGTTGACCACCGCCGCCGACATATCGCCGGTATCGCCGCGCCGCACCGAGACGCCGCCTTGAGCCAGGCTCAGCCGCGCGACTCCGTGATCGGGCGCGTAGCCAGGATCGTTCGAATTCTGCTGTGCCGCGGGCGCAGCCGCGCCTGGAGTTTGGGCGACGGCAGTTTGAACCAGAACCGCTCCGATCAGAATTGCCGCACGCATCGCCCCATTCATATCGTTATCCGCACCGTTACACGGGCACTCTGGGGGCCAAACGCTAAGTCTTTGATTGTACTTATGTTAAATGAAATTGCCAGCTCGGTGCGGTGGCCCAAAACCACCACTCTGGCTCCATCGCACCGCCGCGCGCCGCCTGCCGCGGAGCTACGGACGCTATCTTTCGCGATTGAGCGTGTAGCGCAGTCCTGCCGCGTAGGTCGGCTTGTACCACTCGCGTTGATTGACGAAGATGGGACTGCCGGTGTAATAGCCAAAGACCTCGTCGGTCAAGTTCAGACCGTATACAATCGCGCTCAAGCCGCCGCCCAGCCGAACGCTCGCCTGTGCGTCGAGCTGAAGATGCGGCAGGGTGTAAACGTCGCCCGTGGGGCCATGCGGTCCGAGCCCGCTCACGTCCGAGGAGGTCTGGTACTCGTATTGATAAATGCTCGGGCCGTTGTAGGACAAGCCTACGCGAACCGAAAAGCGGCCCAGATCGTAAGAGGGACTGATGTTCCAAGTGTGCGGCGCCTGGCGCTGAAGCGCGGGGCTGTCAGGCCGGCCGGGAATGGCGTCCACCCGGGACGCAGTCCAGCTATAGTTGGCGAACATGCCGAGCGCGCCGAGCGGTCTCGGCAGCATCGACAGGCGCTGCTGATAGGAAATTTCGAATCCATAGAGGCGCGCATCGCCCGCGTTAATCCATTGTGAGACCAGATCGCCCTGATAAATCCCACTCGCGGCTGCATAGGACGTGCTGATCAGCGTATTGCTCAACTGCTTGTAGAAGATGCCCGCCTGGATCAGGCCCGCCGGATTCAGGTAATGCTCGTAGAGCGCATCGTAGTTATGGGCGTGCGCCGGCTTCAGATGGGGATTGCCGAGAGCCACCGTGGCTGGATTGGTGGAATCGTCCTCGGTGACGTAGGGAACCAACTGATAGGGATCCGGACGCGACAGGCCGCGGCCGTAGACGAGCCGGAGCCCTGAGTCGCGTGAGAGGGCGTAGCGGGCCGAAACGCTCGGCAAAGCGTCCACGTAAGAAGGCTTGGTGACGGCGGGCGCGGGAACTCCGCATCCGGTCGGATTGGCGCAGTTTTTGCTGCCGGCCGGAAGCAGCGTGACATTATAGCCGCGCGCGTTCATCTGCGTTCCTTCAAATCGCACTCCCGCCACAATCCGCCACTTCCCCAATTCGATGGTGTTCATCAGGTAACCCGCCGAAATTCGCTCGATAATGCTGAACTGGTTGGGAAAGGAATTGGCCGCCGTTTTGTAGCCATCCAGAAAGCCCCCCAGGTTGGCGAGCGTAAAACTTTCCAGCTTATTGAAGTCCGATACCGGTCCGTAGTGGCCTCCGAAATAGTAACCGTTCAGATAGTTGTTCGTGGTGAAATTATTTAAAAATTGCGTCATGGGGTAGCTGGCGGCGTTCCAGCCGTCATAAACGTTTTCCGTGGCGTTCTGGTATTTGTGCCCATTCCTGATTTTGCCGCCAAACTCGAAAATTCCATAATGCGAGCCGGCGTGGTAGGTAACGGAATAGGAAGCCGAGGCCGTGAGATTCATCTGCGCGCTCAAGCCGGTGGAAGTCGTGAGATCCTTGAAACCCCAACTGGACGCGTTAAACAGCGGCGAATTGGGCCCGTCGCAATTGTTGCCGAAGTGCGGAACCAGCGGGTTGGTCTGGGCGCTCGGATCGTAGCCGCAGGTGAGCTTGGGGCCGATCCAGGAGAAATCTGCCTTTGGGTTGCCGGCCGAATCCAGCTCGTAGGATCGCGCCGCCGACGCCTCCCAACTCAGCATCGACCCTCCAAACTGCTTTTTGCCGCCCAGGCTCGAGCTGCTGATCGAGGCGTCCGGCCGCTTGCTGGACGTATAGAACTTCGGCGAACCGCTGGAGGTGGGTTCATAGTACCATTTGTCGCCATAATCCTGAAGATTCGAGTACAGACCCTTAAAATAAATGCTCGAAAATTGACCGATTTTATAATCCGCCGTTCCCGCGAATCCCCACCGGTTGCGGTAATAGCGGTATTCGCGAATCGTGTTGTTGTCGTAAATGGGCTTGCTGAACGTCGAGGCCGGATCGATGGCCGGCTGAAAATTGTCGATTCCCCGCCCATTGTAGTCGTAGGTTCCCCCGAATAGAATTCCGAGCTTGCGGGCCTTGCCGAAACGATGCCCCAACGTGCCGCCGAACTGATCGTTTCCGCGTCCTCCCAGAATCGGGTCGTAGCCGCCGATTCCGAACAGGCTCAACGTGGGGAACTCGCCCGCGGTCTTGGTTTTCAAGTTGACCGACCCGCCGATGCCGTCTCCGTCGATATTCGGGGCGAGCGTTTTGTTGATCTCCACCGATTCGACCAAGTCGGCGGGAATCACGTCGAGGCGGATTTGACGCACGGTCGGCTCGGGCGAGGGAGTGCTAACGCCGTCGATCGTTACGTTGCTGAGGCGCGGTTCGGTTCCGCGCACCTGGATGTAAACCCCCTCGCCCTCGATGCGTTCCAGCGTGACCGAGGGCAGCCGGCCCAAAGCGTCGGCGACGTTGGCGTTCGGCAGCGAAGTGATCACCTCGGCCGGAAGCACCTGAAGGAGGTTATCGGCGGTGCGCGTGCGATTGATGGCTTCGGCTTCCCCCCGGGGACGCTCGGCGGTGACCAAAATCTCCTGGCTTACCGATGCGACCTTCATGTGCGCTTCCACGCGCTGCACCTGGCCCGCGGCTACTGTAACGGCCGTCTGAAGCGGCTCGAATCCCACGTAGGAGACGACGAGGGTGTAGTCGCCGGGGGCAACATTGGGAAACGAGAATTCGCCCTGAGCGTCGGATGCGGCATTCGCCCCGAGCGGGTCCAAACGGACTTGCGCGCCATAAAGAATCGCCCCGGACTCATCCACGATGCGGCCGGCCACGCCTCCGGTGGCGTCGGCGCCGGCCGCTGGCGCCGCCACGCTGACGGCCGCAATCAACAGCGGCATTGCGGTGCGAATCAGACGGTTCTCCGCGAAACCTGACATCTCCTTTTTTCCTCCACTTGGGCCTCCTTGGCGGATTCCTCCGCCTGGCCGCATAGAGGCATTAGAGCAAGCGAGTTTAAAAACAATCTAAAGAAATGCCGTTCGCCAAAGGATTTTCACGGTATTGTGACCGTTACGTAACATTCGCCGCGGAAAATAGCATCTATCCAGATCCTGGTAGCTGAAGACCGCCCCAAAACAGCCGACCTCCTGCGCAGAGCGCTTGAGAGCGAAGGGCACCGAGTGCTGCTCGCCTATGACGGCGATCGTGCGCTTGCTCTGAGCAAAGCGTCTTCTCTCGACGCCATTCTGCTGGACGTAATGCTTCCCAGGCTGGATGGATTCGCCGTGCTTCGGAAGCTGCGGGAAGCCCGGCTGCTCACGCCCGTAATCATCGTCACCGCCCGCGACGCCAAGGCGGACGTCGTGCATGGGCTCGATGCCGGAGCCGACGACTATTTGACCAAGCCGTTCGAGCTGGACATCCTGTTTGCGCGCTTGCGGGCCGTGGCCCGCCGCGCCCCAACGCCGGGGCAGGCCGAACTGGTCTATCGGGATCTTCGGCTGAAGCCAGGCGTCTACGAACTCCAGCGCGGCGAGCGGACCGTCTCGCTCACCCGCACCGAGTACGCCCTATTGGAAATGCTCATGCGCCGCGCCGGATCGATCGTGACCCGTCAAGCGCTGATCGAGCAGGGTTGGGGAACGGAATCGGAAGGCAGCGGAGCCAATCTGTACGTCTTTATCCGCTCTTTACGGTCGAAGATCACGCGGCCTGGAGAGACGGAGCTGCTGCACACGGTTCGGGGAGTTGGTTACGCTCTGCGGAGCGAGCCCGGCTCGGCGAGCTGATGAAGGGCCGCTCGATCTCCTTCCGCCTCACCCTGTGGTTTTCCTCCGTGCTGTTTGTGGGATTGGCTTTATTTGCCGCGGCGATGTGGTTCACTCTGGACGGCACGCTGACATCGGCGCGTTCCCGCACCCTCGATCGTCGCGCGGACCGTCTGAAAGACTTGCTGGACCAGATGCGCCAGGATCCGCCCGAACAACGGGCCCGCAAGTTTCAAGCCTTCGCGGACGCCACCGGCGGCGGGCTGATCGAGGTGTTCAACACCGATGGCTCTCCCTTCCTGCCATCTCCCTCCTCAGCCGCGCGGGCTTTTCCCTGGCCGTCGCCGGCGCCGCTGCAAGCGGAGCGATTCAGAGAAGTCGCGTTTTCCGGGCAGCCGTACCGAGTGCTTGCGCGGCCGTACTCTTCCGAGCTCGGCCGGCTGGTTCTTCTGGTCGCCGCGCCTTTGGAGGGGAGTCGCCAGGTTTTGCGCACGTTCGCCGCCGGCCTGCTTTGGACCATTCCCGCGTTGCTGGCTCTGTCGGCCCTCGGCGGATATGGGCTCAGCCGCCGGGCGCTCAAGCCCGTCGATCAAATCGCGGCCGCCGCCCGCTCCATTACGGTATCGAATCTCTCGGAAAGATTGCCGGTTCCCCGGACGGCTGACGAGTTGCAAAGGCTTGCGGAAACCTTCAATGCGATGCTGGCGCGGCTGGAATCGGCGGTGAACGAAATCCAGCGATTCACGGCCGACGCATCGCACGAGCTCCGCAGCCCGCTTTCGTTTGTCCGCACGGTCGCCGAGTTGGCGCGGCGCAATCCACAGGCCGACGCCCGCAGCCGTCAGGCTTTTCAGGAAATCATCGAAGAAAGCGGCAAGGCCGCCAGGCTCCTTGAAGACATGCTGACTCTGGCCCGGGCCGACTCCCCGGCGGCCCGTCCGGCCTTTGAGCCGGTCGACCTTGCGGAGGTGGCTCGCAGCGTCTTCGATAGGGCGCTTTCGCTGGCCAACGCGCACCGCCACGTCCTTACCTTCTCCCTAGACGGCGGCTCAGCCGCGCTTGTCTACGGCGATTTCCCTACTCTTCAGCGATTGTTGTGGATCCTCCTGGAAAACGCCGTCAAATACACGCCGTCGCCCGGCGCGATCCGCCTGAGCCTGAGCGCGACTCAAACGCAAGCCCAGGTGACCGTTCAAGATAACGGAATCGGAATAGCGGCGGCGGATTTGCCGCATATCTTCAAACGCTTCTATCGCGCCGATCCGTCCAGGGGCCAGGTAGAGGGTTCGGGACTCGGACTGGCGATCGCAAAGTGGATCGCCGATATTCACCAAGCGCGGCTTTCCGTGGAGAGTTCGGAGAACCGCGGCGCCTTGTTTCGCATTGTCTTTCCCGCATACGCCCCAACTCCTGCTCCTCTGCGCGCGCCTGCCGCCGGAACGCGCGCGGCGCGCTAAGATCGCAAGAAGTGCGCGCCGCATACCAACGCCTGCTCGGCCCCGGCATCCTGTTTCTAATCGTCGTCCTTTTCTACTGGAAGCTGGTCCTTACCAACCAATACACCTGGCTTGAAAACCCGGATGCCGCCAATGAGAACCTGCCGTGGCTTCAGTTCCAGGCGGGCGAATGGCATAAGGGGCGATTTCCGTTGTGGGACCCCAATGGCTGGTTTGGCCAGCCCTTGGTAGGAGAAACGGAGCCGGGTGCGGCGTACCCTCCCAACTGGCTGCTGTTTCTGGTTCCGCTGAGGCATGGCTGGATCCGGCAGTCGGCGCTGCATTGGTACTTCGTCCTCATCCGATATTTCGCCGCGCTGGCTTGCTACGCTCTGGCGCGAGGTCTGGGCCGCTCCCGTGGCGCCTCGATTCTCGCCGGATGCGTTTATGGGCTTGGCGGCTACGTGGGCCACACAGGTGCGCCGCAGCACGTCAATGGCGCGGTCTGGACGCCATTCGTCTTTCTTTATCTCTTCCGCGCGGAACGAGGCGAACGTCCCCTGGCCAATTCCTTGCTCTCCGGACTCTTTCTCGGCTTCGGCTGGCTGGCCGGCCATCATGAGATGAATCTCTTTGTCTCCATGGCCGTTATCGCTTTGTGGATTTGGCTTGTCGTTCGCGAAGGCAAGCTCAACTGGCATATCGCGCGGCTGGCGGCTGTTTCGCTGATCGTAGCCGCAATGGCCAGCGCTTTCCAGACCCTTCCAACCGCCGAGTACGGCCGGCGCGCCGTCCGCTGGGTGGGCGCGGCAGAACCCGTCCAATTTGACGAAACCGTTCCTTATTCCATACATGAACAATATTCGGAAAAACCGTTGTCGTTACTGGGAATCTTTCTTCCCGGCCTCGACCGGTTCGGCCTCTATTTTGGAGCCATTGCGTTTAGCTTGGGCGTCCTCGGAGCGATTCTCGCCTGGCGCGAGCGCCAGGTTCGATGGCTCGCTACCATGGCGCTGGGCGGGCTGTTGTTCACTCTCGGTCCCAACAGCGTCTTTCACGGCGTCCTTTATTCGCTGGTTCCTCTGGTGGAAAAGGCGCGCGTGCCCGGAGCGGGATCGATTGTATTTTCCGTGGCTCTTGCGCCGCTGGTCGCCTATGCGTCCGACCTGCTTCCCCGCCCCGAAAGTGCATTCTGGTCGCGGCGGGCCGGATGGGTCCTGGCGGCGCTCGGCGCGTTGGTTTCCGCAGTAAGTTTCCTATTTTTCGCGGCAAAAGTTCAGGCTGCGACCGACGACCGGTTGATGGTGGCCGCAATCGCCGCCATTCTTGGCGCCGCGGCCTTGGCCGCTTGGCGCACCGGCGGCCTTTCTCCTCAGGCAGGTCTCGTCTGCATTATCGGGTTGGTTCTGTTCGAGCTGTTCAACGTGAGCACTTACCCGTTTCCCAATCGCTTCTATCCCGAGCTGAACCGCTATCTGCGTCCGCTCTCCCTGCACGGCGATTTGATCGACTACGTCCGCAAGCGCGGCGAAGCGGTTCGCATCGAATACGACGATAACGCCATACCATATAACCTCGGAGACTGGTATGGCGTGGAAAGCTTCAACTCTTACGGCGCAAGTGTTCCCTTAAACATTTGGAAAATGGACCTTTTTTCTCCTCAAGCCAAGGACTTTTTCGGCGTCAGGTATTACTTTGGAAAATCTGCTCCAAGAGCCGGCATGCAAGAAGTTTTCACAGGCAAAAGCGGCTTGAAAGTTTTTGAGAACCCCACCGCCTTCCCACGCGTATGGAGCGTTCACCGGCAAGTAAGGGCGCCCGGCCCCGGATTCAACCCGCGCCGTGAAGTCTTTTTTTCCGAACGAGCAAACCCGGTATTCGGCGCCTGCTCCGGCAGCGAGGACGATGTCCAGATGCCGATTCATATTCCCAACCACGTGCGCATCATCGCCAACTTGCAATGCCGCAGCATGGTCATCTTAACGGATACGTGGTTTCCGGGCTGGCGCGCCAAAGTCGATGGCAAGACCGTTGAAATCTATCGGGCTTATGGCGGGGTTCGGGGCGTTATGGTTGATGGAGGGCGGCATGTAATCGAAATGAAATACATGCCCGGGAGCGTATTGTTGGGAGGCGCGCTCACCTTTCTGGCGACGGTGCTGGCAATCGTGGCCTTACGGCGCGGCTGAGTTAGGCGGGTCGATCAATCGCATCGCAAGGGAAGCTTCCGGAATCTTATCGTTCATTTTCAAAGCCTCGCTTAGAGTCGTGCGCGCCTTGCTGGGGTTCCCGGCTTTGAGATAAGCCATCGCCAGGTGATATTCGCGCTGGGCGTTGCGCTGTCTCGCCACGGCGGCTTCGAAGTGCTCGACCGCCAGGGAATAAGAGCCGCGGTTATAGTACGCCCAGCCAATGGTGTCGTCGACCGAGGGATCGGTGGGGTCGAGCTGCTTCACCCGCAACGCGAGCGACAAGGCTTCTTCGGCGCTGCTTTTATCTCCCGCGAGATGATAGGCCAAGTTATTGAGCGCGGCGACATTATCCGGGTCTTCGTTCAGAACGTTGCGATAGTGGGCGATGGCCGCCTGAGCGCTGCCTCCCGGACCTTCTTCTAATATGCCAAGAGCCAGTTCGGCCGGCGCCCTGCCGCCGGGAGCCGCGGCGATCGAAGAAATGGTCTGGCGCGCGGCGGCTTGGTTGCCGGCCGCCATCTCCAGGTCGAGCAGCTTTTCTAATGCCGGTAAGAAGCCGGGTCGCGCGTGCACGGCCGCTTGGAACGCCGCGGTCGCTTCCGAGGAGCGATTCAACCGCGTCAGCCAGACTCCCAACAGATATTGCAGCCCCGGGGAATTGGGATAACGCGAGACGTGCGCGCGCAACGTCGATAGCGCCAATTCCGGCTGCTTTCCGGCCATATAGCTCTCCGTGCGCGCATCGAGCGCCGTAAGGTCTTCCGGATTTAGCGCCAAAGCCATCTCCAAGTATTTCCGCGCTCCCGGCAAATCCCGCATCCGCAGCCGCAGGAGTCCCTCTTGCAGAAGAAAACTCGGGTTCTTCGCTGCTCCCAGCGCTTGATCCAGGCTCTTCTGTAACGCGCCGCGGTCGTCGATCGCCAGCAGAGTGCGGTTGCGCTCCGTGATGTATGCGAGACTGCTTTGCTGGGCTTTGGGCGCCTGGTCCAGCAGCTTCAGCGCGGCGAACCCATCCCCGGCTTGGCTTCGGGATCGGGCTAGCTCCAACCGGGCTGTCAGCCAGGTGGGATCGCATTCCACCGCCTGAGCCAGTTCCTCGCGCCGGGCGCGCTCCGAACCATGCACTTGATGCACCACCGACATCAGATAGTGCGCCAGTCCGTCGCGCGGGTTCAGCCGCAGAGCTTGCAGCAAGTCCTGCTCGGCTTCCCTGGCTCGCGCGGTCGCCAGATACAGATGAGCGCGCTCGACCAGCGCGTCGGCGCTTTCCAGATTTTGCCGCTGGCGGTCCGCATCGTTGGCGGCCTGCTCGGCGGACGGGTCTTCCTCCTCCCGGTCTTGCGCGCCGGCGGCTGGCTCCGTGTCGTCGAACAAGAACCGCTTGACGATTCTCTTGAACAAAGAGATGCGATCCGCCCGTTTCTGCCGCGTTTGAATCTGTTCGAGAACGCCTTCGATCAGCCGCTCAGCCTCGGGGAAACGCCGCTCGACCATATACGCCTGAAACAGCCGGGATTTCGCTTCCCGGTCCCGCGGATTGTTTGCCGCAAGCCGCTCCAGATCGGCGGCCTGCCCTGGCCCCGCGGATGCCTCCGCCGCGCTGCCCCATGCCGCGAGAATCGTCCTCAGCCGCTTCTCCGCCAAATCCCAAACCGAGCCCCCAAACTCCTCCGCCGCCGATCCGGAAGTTAGCTCCGCGATCTTTAGTTGCGCTCCCGCGTGGCGCGAATCCAGCTCGATCGTATGAAGCAGCGACGCAATGCCATCCCGGTAGTCTCCCGAATCCAGATACGCCAGAGCTAGCCAATAACAGGGCTCGGGGTCCTTGGGATTCAGATTGGCGGCGTTCCGAAATTCCAGAATCGCGCGCGCATAATCCTGTTTGGCCATCAAGGACTGGCCGTGCGATAGAAACCGGTCCGCTCTGGAGCGCTGAGTCCGGGCGCAACTTCCGTATAGAAAAATACAAAGGATCGCCGCCAGGGACGCCCCGGCCCGGCTCAGCACGCCTTTACGCCGGCCTGCGGCGGAACCATCCCCGTTTGTACGCAAGACCAAACCCCAGCAGCACCGTGGCGGCTAGGACAACCGCGGAGGGTTCCGGGGTGCGCGAATCGATTGTGGCGTTCGACACAATTTCCATGTTCTTGCCGTCTCCCCCGAAAAGACGGCCGCCAATGGTTGCGCCGCTCACAAAGATTTGGCCATTCGTATCCGCAAACACCCCTTCGACCGACTGCACCGAGCCGCCGTCGATCTTCAGTTCGCCGCCGCCCGTGATATTGAAAAACACCTGATCGGCCGTGATTCCGTTCAAAATGACGTTGCCGTCCAGAGTCGCGGTTGCGCCATGCGTGTCCAAATTGAGAATCACGTTATCGCCTGCTAGATCGCCGTTGATTGTGATCGTCGATCCCGCCGCGGCGGTGAAGGATGAAATCGTAAAAACTCGATTGCCTTGGCCGTCCGGAACGCCGGCGCTGGCGTTAACCGTCAAGCCCTGACCGCTGGAGAGGTTAATGGCTCCAAGATTGAATCCGGGCTCCGCATCTACGGCCGATGAAAAACTGGCGATGTCGGTAAGGTCTGTGGCCACGTCCGGCTGGCTGTAATTCACCGAGCCGTTTAAGGTTTTGGAAGGTGTGATGCTGAACTGCCCCGTATTGGGAGCCGAAAAATCGATGTTTCCATCAATCACGCCGCTGCCGGTAAGTTTGACGCTTCCCGTGCCCCCCACGCCAATGTTTCCGGTAATATTCCCCTGCGACTGCGTCAGCGCCTTACCGCCGCCGCCCGTATAAAGAATCACGAAATTCCGCGTGTCCCCGCCGATTTGCGTGATGATGTCGGCCTTCAAATGAGGCTCCAGCAGCGGAAGCAACAAGGCGATTCCAACGCCGCTCCAAATCCTTCGTGCGGTCTTTGTGTTGTCGTCCTCCAACACGTTCATGATCCTCCGAGCCGATAATGCCAAGTATACGGCAGTAGGACGGTTCTTAGCAAGGCCGTTGGGTCTGCGGCCGTTGGGTCTGCGGCCGTTGGGTCTGAGGAAGATGCGATGATTCTAATAGCCGCCTGCCCAGCCGTTGAGAATGGCGCGCCGCGCGATGAGCCTCCTCGAGTTCGCTCCCCTCGTTTTCTCTATTTCCGTTGCGGCGGGTTGTCTTGGCGCGCTCACCGGACTCGGCGGAGGCGTCGTCATTACTCCCGCCCTTACCCTGCTCATGGGTGTGGACATCCGCTACGCAATCGGCGCGAGCCTGGTTTCCGTGATCGCTACCTCATCGGGCGCGGCGGCGGCTTACGTTCGGGAAGGCTTCACCAACATCCGCATCGGAATGTTTCTCGAGATTGCGACCACCATCGGCGCGGTCTTTGGGGCCTACCTTTCCGGCAAAGTTCCCACGTCCGCGCTGGCGATTGTGTTCGGACTGGTGCTGCTGCACGCGGCGTGGCAATCGGCGCGGCTTCGCGAGAAAGACGGGGACCGTGGCGATTCCGATCCCCTGGCGTCGCGTCTGAGGCTGGACGGCGTCTACCCCTCCTCCTCCGGCCAGAAGCCGTATCATGTCCGCCGCGTGAAGACCGGGATGGCGCTCATGTGGGTCGCCGGGACCGTCTCGGGCTTGCTGGGAATTGGCTCCGGCGCGTTGAAAGTGATCGCCATGGATCGCGCCATGCAAATTCCTTTCAAGGTTTCCACGACTACGAGCAACTTCATGATCGGCGTCACCGCGGCCGCCAGCGCCGGAATCTATTTGCGCCGCGGCTGGGTGGCGCCGGAACTGGCCATGCCGGTAATGCTCGGCGTGCTGGCGGGATCGATGCTCGGCGCAAAACTTTTGGCCGGAGCCCGCACGCGCGCCCTGCGCTGGATTTTCGGAATCGTCGTCGCCGCCATGGCGTTCGAGATGATTTACAGCGGAATCCGGGGAAAAATGTAAGGAGCTGGCATACGAAATGGAACGCATTATAGGCCAATTGCTTCGCTTCGGCGTGGTTTTTTCTTCGGCGGTGGTGCTGCTGGGCGCCCTCTGCCTGCTCCCTCAGCACGGCCGCGAAAGGGTCGCCTTCGCCGATTTTCGACCTGCCCCCGAGGAGTTCCGCGGCGTCTCCGGCGCGATTCACGCCGCGGCGCGAAAAAACTGCCGCGGCGTGATCCAGCTTGGCCTGCTCTTGTTAATCGCCACCCCGATCGCCCGCGTCGCGTTTTCCTTGGCCGCCTTCGCCGTGGAGCGCGACTGGATCTATGTCTGCATCACCTTCGTCGTGCTCGCCATTCTCTTGGGCGGCTTTTTCTACCGGCAGTGACCACGGCTCAGTGCGTCGGCCGGGGCTCCCAGGTTCCCTGGATCCGTCCCGTCGTGTCGGCGATTCGCGCTCGCCGCGAGCCGAGCAAACCGAACAAGCCGCACAGGCCGAGCAGGCCCCAGTAGCCGCCGCGTCCGCCACGATACACCCTCTGTTCGCCGTAGTTCGGCATGTTGGAGCTTTGGCCGTACGTGTAGGGCGCCGCATCGCTCTGGTTTTGCGCCGAAGCGATCTGGCAGACGCCGCCCGCCACCAAACCCATGGCCATAAAGGCAGAGGCAATCAAGCGTTTCATGTTCTCTATACTCCTCTGTAATGGAAAGATCGGCTAGCCCGAGCCGGCGCGTCAATTCTTTTGCTCCCCTTCACCCTCCACGAAATGAAACTGGAGCCTGAGGCCGGGAATCCTCAAAATTGAGAGATCGAAACGCGGCCACCTTGCGCTGTGCACGTCATACCGGGGATCACAACGGCGTCCAAACCGGCTGAGTCTCGCCGGTGGCTCCAGCCTCGCGTTCGCAAACGCCATCTCCGCCGGCTCGCCCCCCGCCCGAAACTGCAACCGCTCACCGGAGCCGACGGCTGGGAGCGGGCGCGGAGAGCCCTCCGGAGCTGGTGGCTATGGCTGGCGGCGGCCGTGGTCTTGTACGGCTTCCGGCACTGGTATTGGGCCCTTATTGCCGCCGCAATCTCCTTTGTCTTCTATCACACCTCCAGCCACTCGCACCCCGCCCTGTACGCCCTTGAACCTAACTGCGCCGCCGGCGGGCCCGAGTTTCGGAACACTATGGCGGGGTTGACGGGAATGCCGCTAATTCCGGGAAACCGTCTTGAAATTTACAACGACGGCGACGAGTTCTATCCCGTCATGCTGAACGAGATCGAATCCGCGCAACGTTCCGTCACCATGGAACAGTTCATCTTTTGGGACGGCCGCGTGGGCCGGCGCTTCGCCCAAGCCTTCGCCGACAAAGCTCGCGAGGGAATTCCGGTCAAGCTGCTTGTGGACGCCGTCGGCTCCGCCACGATCGGCGAAAAAAACCTGCGGATCCTGGAACAGGCCGGCTGCCAGTTGGCCTGGTTTCACCCCATTCACTGGTATACCTTGAACCGCGCCAATCTCCGCACCCATCGCAAATCCCTCATCGTGGATGGCCGGATTGCGTTCACCGGCGGCGCCGGAATCGCCGATCATTGGCTCGGCAAAGCGCAAACCCAAAACCAATGGCGGGATGTCCAGATTCGCGTCGAGGGCCCCGCCGTCGCGGCGCAGCAATCCGGCTTCGCCCAAAACTGGCTGTTGTCGACAGGCGAGCTTCTCAGCGGGCCGGAGTTCTTCCCCGCCATTCCCCCGGCCGGCGTTGTCGAAATCCAGACCATCCTCAGCTCGCCCTGCGCCGGCGCCTGCGCGGCGGCCACCATGTACGTCATCGCCGTGCAATGCGCTCGCAAGTCCCTTTACATCGCCAATCCTTATTTCATTCCCGGCGCGCGCGTCATCGATATCCTGGCCCGCGCCTGCCGCCGCGGAGTGGATGTCAAGCTGATGGTGGCGGGCAAGCACAATGACACTTGGTGGGCGCGGCAGAACAGCCTCCGCCTCCATGGCAAGCTCCTCCGCGCAGGAGTGCAGATCTACGAGTTTGAGCCCACCATGCTGCATCAAAAGACCATGGTGGTGGATGGCGCCTGGGCCACCGTGGGCACCGCCAACTTTGACAATCGTTCTTTTGCGCTGAGCGAGGAAACCAACGTCTGCTTCCATGACCCCGTGTTGGTGCGGCAAATGGAATCCATTTTTCGCGCCGACTTATCGCGATGCAGGAAAGTCGAGCTTTCCGATTGGCTCCAGCGCGGCCTTCTGCAATGCGCCAAAGAGGAATTCGCGGCCCTCATCGAAGACCAGGTGTGACCGCTTCGGGCAAATGCAAGCCATCCGGATTGCCACCTACAATATCCACAAAGCCCGCGGCCTCGATAGCCGCACGCGCGTGGAGCGCATTGCGCGCGTGCTGGAAACCGTCGGAGCCGATATCGTCGCTCTGCAAGAAGTGGTCAGCCGCGAAGGGCCTTCGATTGAAGACCACCAGGCTCGCTATTTGGCCCGGCGATTAGGCCAATATTTCGCCATCGGCGAAACCCGCAAACATCGAGGCGGGGTTTACGGCAATGTGACTCTCAGCCGCTGGGACTTTGAGCGCATCCGCCAGATCGATTTGAGCGTTTGCGGCCGCGAGGAACGCGGCGTGCTCCGCACCGATATCAAAATTGGGCGTCATCTGGTGCACGTGTTTAACGTCCACCTCGGCACGGCGCATTATGAGCGAAAAAAGCAGGCCGTCCGCCTTATGGACCAGGATCTGCTGCGGGCTGTCGATATTTCCGGGCCCCGCATCGTGCTGGGCGACTTTAACGACTGGACTCACGGCCTGGTGACGCGCACTCTTTCCGCCGAGTTCCATTTCAGCGATATCGCCGCTCATCTTCGGCGCACGCGGGGCTATCCGGGTTTTCTGCCGCTGCTGCATCTCGATCACATCTATTGCGACCATCACTTGAAGATCGCCTCCGCGCATTTTCAGAGGGACCGGCTCGCCGTGATCGCGTCGGATCATCTGCCTTTGGTGGCGGACCTGAAAATCTGACTTTCAAGGCGCGCCTCGCCGGACGGCTTTGTTGTAGGCTCAAACTATTTCGCCGGTTTTGCCCCCCCGCTCCATTAGGCTGCCTGCAGGAAGGCGCCGCGCCTGGCGGCCGCGTTTAAGACGTTGCCGCGGGCGCCCCGAATCGCTTCTGAAACACGAGCGCGATGGCGCCACGCATCCGCCCCTGGCCGTCCTCGTGAACCGGGACCACTTGTGGCGGCCACCCTCCGGGCAGCGCCTGCGCGCGCACTTCCTTTTCAAGAATCGGCCCGAAGCGGGGCCAGGCGGCGGTCAGGTCCCCGATGATCAGAATGCGCTCCGGCGCCAGCCCCGCCACGACCATGCGCATGCCCTGCCCCAGATAGCGGGCCATCCGGTCCAACGCTTCGCCCGCGCGCACGTCGCCCTGCTCGGCGCGCCGAAGCAGCGCCGGAAACTCCAGCGTCGATGCGCCGCCCTCCCGCCAACCCGCGCCGTTTTGCTGATAGTAGCGCAAGGCCGCGCGATTGGACGCGAACACCTCCCAACATCCGCGGCTGCCGCAGGCGCACGGCGGACCGTGCGGATCGAGCGGAACGTGGCCGAATTCGCCCGCCATGCCCCGATAGCCGCGCACCAGCCCGCCGTTCATCACGATTCCCGTTCCAATGCCTTCCGATACGGTGATGGCGACCAGGTTCGAGACCGCCTGGCTTCGCCCCGCCTGTTCGGTCAGCCGGTCGAACCAAACTGCCGCCAGCGCGCAGGCGTTGGCCGCGTTCTCTACCTCCACCTCCAGCCCGGTGGCTTGAGACACCGGACCCCGCAAATCGCAATCGCGCCAGCCCAGGTTCGGAGCGAACGTCAAAATGCCTGCGGCGTGATTCACCCTGCCCGGCAGGCCGATTCCAACGCCTTCGATGGGTTTGCCCCCCGCCGTGCGGCTCAGGCGGCGGATGGCCGCGACAATCGCTTGCACCCCAGCCTTGGGACCAGGCGGCGTCTCCAGCACTTCCCGGGAAAGAAGGCGGCCATTAACGTCGGCCAAGGCGACTGTCGTTTGCAACGGACGCACGACCACCCCCACGATCAGCCGCTGCTCGTTCAGACGCAGGAAGGTGGGACGGCGGCCCCGCGGCAGCCGGCCCGTGGGCCCTTCCAACACCCAACCCTCATCGATAAGCTGCTCGACAATCAGCGAAACCGTCGAGCGCTGAAGCCCGGAGAGCCTCGCCAAATCCGCGCGCGAAATCGGCTGCCGCGTGCGGATCAGGTTCCACACGCTGCGCCGGTTGATGTCGCGGGCGACTTCGCTGGAGGCGGTTTGAACCACGGGCTCGCGCTATTGTAGCAGGCTCAAACAAAATCCCAAGCCGCCGCGGCCCAACCGCCGGCTCGAATTCCCCGAACTGCGCCGCTTTCGTGGCTGCGGCCACCAGCCGGATGGGGCAACGGCCTGCAACCAGCGCTAAAGAATGTTGCGCCAGCCGCCGAAAAGAGATTGTGCAGACCGCCCGGTTGCCCAAAAACTCAGGGCGCCCCACCCGCCAAGCAAGCGCGGCCGCCCTCGCTTCGGCCACGCGCGCAGCCTGCGGGCGGAGTTCACCCCTTCCGGGACATGCGGGGCGTCGCGCCGATGCCGGCGGCGCCCCCTCTGCGCTGTCGCCGGAATTGGCCGCCGCCGCCGACGTTTTGAGCGATCGGCTGCGAGAACAGATGCAACGCCTGGCCGTCTGGGCCGGCCCCTATGCCGCCCGACTCGACCGGAAATTTCTCTGCCGGCTGCGCACGCTCGGATTCGAAGCCCGGCAGCGGAGCGCGCTGCTTGCCATCACGCCCGGCGCGGCGTTGCGGCTTCTCCGTCAGCGCCGCCCCCTGCTGAAATTTATCGAGCAAGTGGAATACAACGGCCGCCGCCTGGCTAAGCTCAATCTGCCCCCCAGCGCGGTGTTGAAGGCCCTGAAGGAATATAACCGCTTGTGGATCGCCCATCTGGAGCGGCCCGCCTCCGCCGGCAATCTGCGGTGGGTCCGCGAACAACTCCACTTTTGCGTTACGCTGACGCTCAACAACGCCTACTACCAGGTCCGCGAAGCCGAAACGCAGTCCTTCTACGAGCAGTTCCGCATTGAGCTGGAATCCCGGAATCTGGAGGAATTGCTGCGCCGGTTTCTGGAATCGCTGATCAAAGCGTCGCGGGCCGACGCCGGACGGTTGTACATGCTGAATGAGGAACAGTCCGCCTGGACGCGCAAGGCAAAATGGCCTCACGAGGATTCGTCCCCATCCGATGACGCCTCCGATTCGATTCCCGCGCCCGCGCCGCTGCGGAAAAGAATCTCCAAGCCTCAGTGCGTGCTTCTCGGCTCTCCAGACTCCCACGAACGTTCCGCGAGCCTGGCGCTGGATCCGGCCTGGGCCAGGCGCTTTCAAAGCTGTTGGTCGATTCCCTTGGCTACCGGGGGCCGCGTCGCCGGCGTGATGCAGCTTGTCTTCCGGAAACCATACGAATGGCTTCCGCGCGAAAAGGAACTGCTGGGCGCGGCGGCGGAGCGCTGCTTGATGGCCGCCGAAAAGCAGCGTCTGATGGAGGATCTGGCGCGGCGCGAAGAGCAGGTTCGGCGCCTGGCCGAGCACATGCTCCACGTCGAGGAGATCGAGCGCCGGCGCATCAGCCGCGAGCTTCATGACGAGGCCGGACAGAGCCTGCTGTGCATCCGCCTTCAAATGGAGATGCTCGAGCGGTCCGTCCCCGCCGATTCCGAAGCCGGCCGGCGCGAGTGGATCGCCAAACTTTGCGAGGTGCGCGACCTCACCGAACGCACCATCTTGGAAATGCGCCGGCTGATCGCGGCTCTCAGCCCGGCCGTGCTCGAGCAATTGGGCCTGGCCGCCGCGCTTCGCCAACTGCTGAGCCGCTTCCGCCGCGTCCATCCTTGCCGGTTGAAGCTCCAAATGTCCAAATTGGAAGCGCTCCCGCCCCAATCTCAAATTATTGTCTACCGGCTGGTTCAGGAATGTTGCAATAATATCGGCAAACATTCCGGAGCGAGTCAGGTGAATATCTCGCTCCATTTCACCGACGGGATCTTGCGCCTGTGCGTACAGGACAACGGCGCCGGCTTTGACGTCCGGGAGGCCCTGTCCCGCCACGGCTCCTTCGGCCTGTCTGGAATGCAGGAACGCGTGGCCCTTTTAGGCGGACGATTTCAGGTGAAAAGCCGTACGCAGGGACCCAAAATGGGTACAAAGATTTCCGTCGAATTGCCGATATCCCTATAGGACGCTCGATGTACCGCGCCTCCGCCGAGGCCGCGGTGCAGCGTCGCGCCGGCCGGACCTCCGGCAGGAGAGAGCACGAAAGACTATGTCGAAGACTCGAATTATGCTGGCGGACGATCATACCTTGTTCCGCCAGGGCATCCGCACATTAATTTCCACGGAACCGGATATGGAAGTGGTCGGCGAAGCCTCCAATGGAAGCGACGCCGTGGACAAGGCCGCGGAGCTTCGTCCCGACGTCATCCTCATGGATATCGGCATGCCGGGCTTGAGCAGCTTTGAGGCGACGCGCCAGATCAAGAAAAATCGCCCCGAAACGAAAATCCTATTCCTCACCATGTACGACGACGAGGACTACTTAGTCGAAGGCATGGAAGTCGGCGCCAGCGGCTACGTCCTCAAGGACAGCCCCACGCCCCAACTGATCGCCGCGGTGCGCGATATCTGCCGCGGCGGCAGCTATCTGAGCCCCCGCATGCTTTCCCAATTGGTGGATGATTTCCGAAGCCGCATCAAGTCCGCCAACCGCCTGCCCCGCTTCGCCACCCTGACCACCCGCGAACGCGAGGTGCTCAAAATGTTGGCCGAGGGCCAGTCGGTCAAGGAAATCGCCTGCACCCTGAACTTGAGCGTCAAAACCGTGGAAGCGCATAAGTTCAATCTCATGCGCAAGCTGGACATCCACAACAAGGCCCAACTGGTGCAGTACGCAATTCAAAAAAAGATCATCAAGATCCCGAATCTCATGCCGGCGGAGTAGACTTCCCCTCCCCGCTTAATGCACAACCCGCAGTTCGGTCCACAGAAACGCCAGGTCGCGATCGTCCCCTCGGGACGCGGCCCATCCCGCCGGAGAATCGGATGTAATCTCCACCTCGAAAACATCCCGAATCGCCTCCCCCAGCGCCGCGCCGATCTCGAATTCGCCCTTGATTCCGCTCTGCGCCAACAATATGCCGTTTACCGCGATGCCGACCGATGCGTCCGGCGCCCAGTCCGGACGAAAGCCGCGCAGCAACAGCCCGGTGACGGGTTGGATCGGCCTGATACGCACTCGAACGCGCGAACCCGCCCAGTCTCCCGCGTCGTAAACGCCCTCCGCTCCCCCTTCCTGGACCACATAGCCGGTCAGCGGCGCGCGCACCCGAGATCGCAGAAGCGACAAGTACGACGAAATTTCCGCGATTTCGCGATTCTTCGCCAGCTCCATGTTTTGGTATAGCTCAATCCAGCCGTCGCGCCGGATTAATAGCCTGCGCAGTTCGGCGATGTCGTCCCCCGTCAGAACGTGTCCCTCCCGGAAATGCGCCGGCAGCGGACGTTGCACGTAAAAAGTCGCGTGCAGCGGAGCGGTCTCCTCGGCCGGCCGCGTCTCGGTGTAGAGATAAATCGAAATCGACTTTCGCGAAAGATGGCGCTTGTCGGGCGGCAAATCAATCCGCGGGAACCCGTGCCAGGAGCGTTCATTCGTCTCGAACATCACGCAGCGGTTGAACAGCGGATCGTAGCGGGAAATCTGGTTCTCCTCCGGCCTGCGCGGATTGGAGTGGATCTCAAGCGCCCCTCCCCATTCCGGCGCCCAATCCTTGTTGAGATACACGATGAGATTTAAACGCCGGTGCAGCCGCCGGGCTTCGTCGTAGTTGAAATCGACATGTGGGTCCAGCTCCTGCCCGTGTAGATTTTCGTGCGTGCCCCCGCCGAACATCTTCGGATCCAGAATCAGGTCCGGGATGCCGGAAAGGCGGCTCACCAGATCTAGAAATGGCTTCGCGCCGATCGCGTCATAAAGCTGCTGGTAAGCCGGGCTGATGGCGCGGAGATTCGTGTTCACGGCCTTGCCGCCCAAGGCGCCTCCCTCATTGCGGGCCAAACTTGGATCGAAACGCGGAAATTCCGCCAGCAGCCGCTCGGCGAACGCCGCCTCGAAAAAATTTTCGATGACGACGTGCTTGAACGGCCGGCCCGCCAGAAATTGCGCGCGGTATCGTTCCGCTTGGCCAGCTACTTCCGGCGATATTTCCGGCGTTGCGGACGTAGAGAAGAAATGCCCGGCGGAAGCTTGCATGAAGTCCATTATCCCTTTGGCGGATACGGCGGCGGAAACGCGATTCCCGCGCGGTCGAAGCGCTCCTTCACCCGAAGATTCAGCTCCCGGCCCACCAAGTATTGCTTGGAAGGCAGCGTCTTGATGCGGGCGCGCAGCGTCGCGCCGCGTTCCCCCAGCCGCTCCACTCCCATAACCTCCAGCGGCCCCAGAATCGCGTCCTTAAACGGCTCTTCCGCCGCCAGTTCCTCGCCCGCGCGCCGCAGAATCTCCAGGGCCTCGACGGCGTCGGCCCCATGCGCCAGGGTCGTCTCGAACAAGTAGTAAGAATACTCGCGCGTCAGATTTGCCAGCGACGTGATCGAGCCATTGGGGATCACGTGAACGGCTCCGCTTTCGGCTCGCAGAACCGTGGTTCGCAGGTTCATTTCCACCACGTCGCCGGAGACGCCATTAATGGTCACCGAATCTCCAATGCGGATTTGGTCTTCCAGCAAAAGAAACAGCCCTCCCAGCCAGTCCTTGATGAGAGTCTGCGCCCCCAGGCCTAGCGACAGCCCGGCAATGCCCAGTCCGGCCAGCAGCGGCTCGATGCGGAAACTCGGAATCAGCTCGGGAAGCGCCGTGAGCAACGCGATCAGCCATATGGAAGCGGTAACCAGTTGGCGCAAAGCCGTGAGAATCGTCCTCGAACGCTTTTCCAGCTCCCCTCGCGACGCGTTGCCCCGGCGCGCCATAACCCCAATGGAGTAACCCTGGAGGCGCGCAAGAAGGCGCCGGGCCAGGCGCGCCAGCAGCCACGCAAGGCCGATGATCACCACCACGTGCATGGCTCTGGCGGCCCAGTCCAAAAGCTGCTCTGGCGCGATTCGTACCGGTAACAATGTCATCGTGCGATAAAATTAGAGTGTGGAAAATAAAAATGCTGCTTCCACGGGCGGCTGGCTGCCGGCCGTGCTGCTGGCCTGGTTTGTCCCGGGTGGAGGCCATCTGCTCCTCAAAAGGTATGGGCGTGGCGGCCTCATCGCGGCCTGCGTGGCGGCGATGTTTCTGTTGGGCTTAATGATGCGCGGGGCTTTGTTCAGTCCCATGACCGGTGACCTGCTCACCACCGTGATCTATGTCGGCGGGTTTCTTGGCAACCTGATGAGCGGAGTTCTCTATTTTCTCACGGTGTGGCTCGGCTACGCGCAGCCGGACGTGGCCGGACACGTTCACGACTATGGCACGAAGTTTTTGGTCGCCGCGGGCCTGTTAAACCTGCTCGGCATGGTCGACGCCTACGAAATCGCCACCGGCCAAAAGGAATAATCATGCCCAAGGTCGCTCTTTCGCATTTCGAAGCCTCGCTCGTTTTCGCCTTGCTGACCTCGGTCGTTTTGGGCGTGATCACCAAGCGAACCGATAAGGAGCGCGTCCGTTACGCCGCCTACTGCTTCGCTTGGTTCATCGCCGCGATCTTCGGATTGAGCTGGCTGATGTACCTCGGTCACGGGTAAGCCTCCTTGAACCTCGAAAAGCTTCTCCTCCGCAAGGTCGGCGAGGCCGTCGCCCGCTTCAAAATGATCCGCGCCGGCGATCGCGTGGCGGTGGCCCTTTCCGGAGGAAAAGACTCGCTCACTTTGCTCGAGTCGCTGCTTCTGCTTCAAAAGCGCGCGCCCGTGGAATTCACCGTCTGCGCTTTTACCGTCGAACAGGGGAAATTCTTGCGTCCGTTCGAGCCCCTGGGCGAATATCTGAAGGCTCGGGGCGTCGATTGGACCTATCACCGCGACAATCCATCGGTCCAGCTCATCGAGGAGCAGCCCCATCACGGCTGCGATCTGTGCAGCCGCTATCGCCGCCGCGCCATCTACCAGATCGTTCGCCGTCTGGGCGCCAACGTCATCGCCTTCGGCCACACCGCCGACGATTTCTGCGAATCTTTTCTCCGCAACGCTCTGTTCACAGGCCGCACCAGCGCGCTGCCGCCGGTTACCTGGTCCAGCCGGCGCGATTTCCGCCTGATTCGTCCCCTCGTCTTTGTCACCGAAGATTTGACGGCGCGCTTTGCCGAATCCCTGGCCGCGCCCGTAATTCCCTGCGGCTGCTCCCAGCGCTCCGGCGCCGTCCGGCGCTCGCTGCGCGGCCTGATCGCCGATCTGGAGAAAGATTATCCCCGCGTCAAGGAGTCGCTGCTATCGGCCATGGGTAATATCGAGCCGGGCCGCCTCCTCGATCCGCGCTTGCTTCCCCTCGAAGGCGCCGCCCCCGGCCCCCTGGAAACGCTTCCCATGTTGGCGGACGGCTTATAGCGCGTTTTCGCCCCGGTCGTCGTTCCGGATCCGGATCGCCTCCGCCACGTCGTAAACGAATATTTTTCCGTCCCCGATCTTTCCTGTCCTGGCTGAATCCGCCAGGGCCCGAATCACTTCGGTCGAACGCTCGCTGGGAATAACGATCTCCAGCTTCATCTTCGGCAGCAGGTCCACCTGGTACTCCATTCCGCGGTAGACCTCCTTGTGCCCCCTTTGCCGGCCGTGCCCGCGCACTTCCGTGACCGTCATGCCGTCGATGCCGATGGCCTTCAGCGCCTCCTTCACGTCTTCCAGCTTGTGCGGCTGTATGATGGCTTCGATTTTTTTCATCAGCATTCACGATAGCGCAACCGCCGCCGGCTTTCCGGCGGGGTATTAAACTGGCAGAAACGATGCAATACGCCAAACTTGGCAGTACCGGAATCACCGTATCGAGAATCTGCTTGGGTTGCATGAGCTATGGGGAAGGCCCGCTTCCGGACTGGGCCACCGGAACCCGCGGATGGCACGTCGGCAAAGACGAAGCGCGCCGGCACTTCGCAACGGCGCTGGACGCCGGAATCAATTTTTTCGACACCGCCGACGTCTATTATGCCGGCGTCAGCGAGCAGATCGTCGGCGACTTGCTCAAGGAAATGGCCTCGCGCGACGATGTCGTCGTCGCCACCAAGGTCCATGGAGTGATGGGTAAGGGGCCAAACCGCCGCGGCCTCAGCCGTAAGCACATTCTAGAAGCCTGCGACAGCTCCCTGCGGCGCTTGCGCATGGACTATGTCGATCTGTATCAGATCCACCGCTGGGACCCCCTCACGCCCATCGAGGAAACCTTGGATGCTCTGGATTCGCTGGTGCGAGCTGGAAAAGTGCGCTATATCGGCGCCAGCAGCATGGCGGCTTGGCAGCTCTCCAAAGCCCTCTACACCGCCCAGCAGCACGGTTGGCATCGCTTTGTCTCCATGCAGAACCATTACAACCTGGTCTATCGCGAGGAAGAGCGCGAGATGATTCCGCTGTGCATGGACCAGGGCCTTGCCGTGATTCCCTGGAGTCCTCTCGCGCGCGGGTTTCTCACCGGTACTCGGCAGCGCGGCGGCGGCTCCACGGTTCGCTCTCAACTAGACACCTTCGCCAAAGACATGTACTACAGCGAAGATGATTTCGCCGTGGCCGGCGCCGTGTCGGAAGTAGCCGCGCGCCGCGCCGTCTCGCCGGCGCAAGTCGCCTGCGCCTGGGTGCTCCAGGCCCCCGGAGTCACCGCGGCCATCGTCGGCGCAACCAAGCTACAGCATCTGGAGGAACTCATCGCGGCGGTGGAATTGAAACTCACTCCCGAGGAAGTCGCGGCGCTCGAAAAACCCTACAAGCCTCATGCCGTGCTGGGGCACGCCCAGCCGACTCCCAAGACCATGGCCGCTAGAAAGTAATCAGCGCGCCACGGGCCTGCCGTAAACTTCGATCTGGCCCACATCGGCCCAGCCCCCTGGACCGTGCCCGCTGCCCGCCATCAGGTCCGCGAAGCCGACTTCGTCCACTTTGCTCAAATCCACCTTTTCCAAAAAATTGGATTTCGTCTGGATCTTGTTGATGTCCAGCCGGAGCCAGCGCACCTCCGCCAGCGAAAAGTCGTCTTCGTGCCAATCCACCACCGAGCCGGTTCCACGATCCCCGATCAGCCACGTGCCGTCGGCGAGCTTCACCACCGGATGGACCTGGTGCAGCCCCGACATCTTAGTGTTCCACTTGATTCGCGCGACTCCCGTCAGATCGACAAAGTTATTCTTGTCGCGCAGCGTCACCGCGATCGGCGATTCGGTAAGGCCGTTCCAGAGATGAATCGGGTTGCCTTCGTCTCCCGCCGCGCCCGTCAACTGAATGTTCTTGGCATCCGGGCCGTAAAGCTTAAGCTCGAGATTCGGATTGGAAACCGCTTCCGCCGGCGTCACCGCATGCTCGCCGCCCGCCGGCGTTTGCTTCCACTCCTCCTTGAAAAATAAAGGCGCCCGCGGACCTCCTTCCTTGCCTTTGAAGCCCTTCGCCTTCCCCGCCCCGGGACCGGCGGCCGGTTGCTGCGCGAGCGCAAACAACGATAATGCGGCGATTCCAAAGGGAACAAGCCAAACAAGCTTGGAGAACTGCTGGAGACGTGGCGCCATGTGATTGTCTAACCTCCTCGGTTTAAGCGCCTGTTAGTATATCAGAATGCCAAGGCCCGCAAGCTTCCAGAGGCGGAAGCCGCCCCGCCTCTGGATCGCCCCAGGTGCAGTAAAGTATTTGCAAGGGCGAATTGAGGTTCCCTGAAACTCAAACTTAAATAAAGGCATCAAGGAAGTCATGAAAACAGTCTTGGCGGTTTTTTTGCTGGCCGGCTCAGCAACCGTGTGGGCACAATCGGCCGATCTTTGGTTCAGCGCCGGAGAATCTTTGCTATCCACAAATTTGGGAGCGGACCCCGCTCTCTGCACCACCAGCGCCACTTGTCAATCCCTTGGGGATAATGGCAAGGATCTCCAATTCACGAACGGCTTTCGCTTCGCCTTCCGTTTCGGATTCAATTACAAATCGCACTTCGGCGGCGAGGTCGGCTACGCTTACAGCCGGACCCAACTGAAATATAACGATGTTACGCCCGCTTTCGAGCAAGGCATGGCGATTCATCAAGGCACGCTCAACGCCCTGGCTTACGCCACTCGCGAAGAGGCTCGTTTCCGTCCCTTTGTCACTGGCGGAGTTGGTTTCGCCAACTACGTTCCGCCCGGCTCTTCCGCTACCTATGGCGGCGGCTCCACCAAGCTCGGCTTCAATTATGGCGCCGGCGTAAAAATGAAAATTACAGGCTTTTGGGGAGCCCGCCTGGACGTCCGGCAATACGTCACGCCCATCCCGTTTGGCTTGGCGCTCGCCAGCGGTTGGGTTCATCAAACCGAAGTTTCGGCGGGCGTCGGAGTCCTGTTCTAGCCGTTTGGGGGGGCGTGCCCTCCTCCTTTTTCCAGTGGTTATCCCTTGGCGCCGGGATACGTCTTATGAAATAGTTGACAATAGGACATATGAAGCGCCTTGTGCCGGCCCTGTTGTTTCTGTGCGCTGGGACGCTCCTGGCGCTGGACCCAAACCGCAACCTGACGCAGTATGTCCACCGAATCTGGACTTTGCAGCAGGGACTGCCGGCCGGAACCATCTACGATATCTGGCAGGATAAGCAAGGCTTCATCTGGCTCGGAACCCAGACCGGCCTGGTGAGGTTCGACGGCGTGCGCTTTGTCTCCGCCGAAAAATTCCTCCCGCGTTTGCCGGAAAACCTATGGGTCCGGGCGGGATTTGAGGATGTTGCGGGCGATCTGTGGATCGCCACCAACGATGCCGGCATCCTCCACATTCACGGCTCCACGGTGGCTCGCTATAGCTCGGCCGAGGGGATGCCCTCCGACGTCATCTTCTGCTTGCTCCCAGGCAGCCGCGGCGATGTGTGGGCGTGCACGGCGAACGGACTCGCTCATCTGCAAGATGGAAAAATTCAAGTCGAACACCTCCCCAATCGTCCCGCGGGAGGCCCGGATCTGGTCCGCGACGCCTGTTTGGCCCCCGACGGCGTGCTGTGGGTCGCCGGCGACGGTCCCCAGCTTCTGGCTCGGAAAGCCCGCGGATTCGAAACCTATCCTCTCCGCTTCATTCCGCAGGACGCGGCCGTGCGCGCCGTTCGATGTTCCCGCGGCCAGCTATGGGCCGGCACCAGCGCCGGCCTGGTCCAGCTAACCGGAGACCAGCAGCGCCTCTATACCGCAAAGGACGGGCTCGCCGACGACTCCATCCTCTCTCTCTATCAGGGCTCCGATGGCGCGCTCTGGGTCGGCACGCGCGGCGGATTCAGCCGCCTCCGCGACGGCGAGTTTGAAAGCTTCCGCCCCCAGGACGGCCTTTCCCAAAGCAGCGTCTCGTCGCTCTACGAAGACCGCGAAGGCAGTTTGTGGGTGGGCACCAAGCACGGTCTGAATCAATTTGTGGAAGGGCGCGCCATTCCCTTCACCGTCAACGAAGGGCTGCCGAGCAACGACGCCGGTCCCGTCTTGCAGGACCGCGACGGAGCCATCTGGGTCGGTCTGCTCGGCGCCGGATTGGCGCGCTTCGATGGCAAACGTTTCGCTTCCGTGCGGCAAGGACTGGCTTCCGAAAAAATCCTCTCGCTCGCCGAGGACTTAAACGGCGCCCTGTGGGTGGGAACCGACCGCGGCCTCAACCGGCTAAGGGACGGCCGCGTCGAAGCCGCCTTCACGCGCGCCTCCGGGTTGCCCGGCAGCCAGATCCGCGCTCTTTTCGCCGACAGCGCCGGCGTTCTCTGGGTGGGCTCCGATGCCGGTCTGGCGGCGATTAAAAACGGCGCCATCTCGCTTCCCGCACCCGGCGTCCAGGGTCCCATCGTGGCCTTGGCTGGCGATCGCTCCGGCCGCCCGATTTTCTCCACCGAGCATGGAGTTTTCCGCCTGGTGGACGGCGTCGTCCAGGAAATCGCGCCCAACGGAATCCCCATTCGCAACGTGGACGCCATCTACCGCGACCCCGAAGGATTGGTCTGGCTCGGAATGAATGGCGGCGGCCTTCGCCTGCTGGACGAAGAGAGCGGCCAATTCCGAACCACCCTGCTGCTTATGCGCGACGGCCTCTTTGATAACGAGATCTACGGAATCGCCGCCGACGATCAGGGCCGTCTGTGGATGGCCTGTAGCAAGGGCATTTTTTCCGTCTCCCGCGCCGAATTGCGCCGCTTTGCCGCCGGTGAAATCAAAAAGGTCGCCAGCGCTCAGTACAGTCCCACCGACGCCCTTCGCGTCATCGAATGCAAGTCCGGCGTCCAGCCCGCGGTTTGGAGAATGAATGACGGGCGGCTGTGGTTTTCCACCATTCGCGGCCTGATTGTGCTCAATCCCAGCCACCTAACCCGCAATGTTCCTCCTCCCCCGGTCGTCATTGAACAGCCCATCGTCAATGGCGAACGCATGTCGCCCGCCGCTATCGGAGACCTCGCCCCGGGGCAAAAGAATATTGAGTTCAACTACACCGGGCTCAGCTTCGTAGGCCCGGCCCGCCTGACTTTCCGCTACATGCTCGAGGGCTACGACCGTGACTGGATCGACGCCGGAACCCGCCGCGAGGCTTATTATACGAATCTCCCCCCAGCCAATTACCGCTTTCGCGTCACCGCCTGCAACGGCGATGGCCTGTGCAATGAAGCCGGCGCCGCCGTGCAGTTCACCCTGGCCCCGTATCTGTATCAGCGAATCTGGTTTTTTCCCGCCCTGGCCATCCTCGCCGCGCTCACCGCCTGGGGACTCTATGAATTGCGGATTCGCAGGCTGCGCGCCGGAATCGGCCAGCGCTACGATCTGATCGTCGCCGAGCGCAGCCGCATCGCCCGCGAGCTTCACGATACCCTCATCCAGGGTTTTTCCGGAATCACCATGGAGCTGCAAGCCCTGGTCGGAAAGCTGCGTTCCCCCGAGGAGCGCAGCCAGCTTCAAGAAATTGTCCAGGAGGCCGCCGCCTGCCTCCGCGAAACCCGCCGCAGCGTCGCCGGGCTGCGCAGCGCGCCCGAGCCCGATTCCGGACTGGCCGGATCCATCGCCCAAGCCGCCCGCCAGATCACCGAAACCAAAGACGTCCGGCTCAAGCTGAAGCTGGACAACAGCCCCCGCGGCTTGGCCCCGGAGTTCGAGTACAATCTGTTGCGCATCGCCTCCGAGGCCATCACCAACGCCGTGAAACATTCCGGCGCGCGCAATATCGAGGTGGCCCTCCAAGCCGCCCCGCCGGGTCTCAAATTATCCGTTTCTGACGACGGCTGCGGTTTCGACAATGGCGATTGCCGCCACGCCCGGCCCGGACATTATGGAATTATCGGAATGAAAGAGCGCGCCGCTCAAATCGGCGCCGAAATCGAATTCGATAGCGCGCCCGGCCAGGGCGCCAAAGTGACTATCGTCGCGCCGGTAGCGCGCGCCGCCGCCGCTCACCCGGTCATTGCGGAGGCCGTCAAGTAATTAGAAAGCGCCACTCATGGAAAATACGATTCGAGTCATGTGCGTGGATGACCATCCCTTGGTCCGCAAGGGCGTCGCCTCCATCCTGGCCAATGAGCCCGATATGGAATTAGTCGCCGAGGCCTCTGACGGACGCGAGGCGGTGCAGAAATTTCATGAACTGCGTCCCGACGTCGTCCTGATGGACCTGCGCATGCCCCACATGGACGGCACCGAGGCCACCCGCGCCATTCGCGGCGAAGATCCCGACGCCCGCATCATCGCTCTGACCAGTTATGACGGCGATCAGGATATCTATCGCGCCTTGGAAGCGGGCGTTCGCGGCTACATCTTGAAGGAAATGGTGCACTCGGAAATCGTCAAGGCCATCCGCACCGTCCAGTCCGGCAAACGCCTCATGCCCCCCGAGGTGGCCGAGCGCCTGAGCGAATATTTCCCTCAAGTCGCTCTCACTCCTCGCGAAGTCGAGGTGCTCAGCTACGTCGCCCGCGGGCTGGCCAATAAAGAAATCGCCCATAAGCTCGGAACCGCCAACGGCACCATCAAAATGCACGTGCAGAATATACTCGAAAAGCTCGGCGCCTCCGACCGCACCCACGCCGTCACCATCGCCATCGAGCGCGGCATTCTGCACCTGGATTTCTGACGCCCGATCCTCCGGCGCCGGCAGCCGCCGCGCCCCAACGGTCCCGCCCCCCGCAATTGGGGCAAATGAACTCCCTTTTCCCGCAAAATGACGATCTAATTAAATGCTGAAATCGGAGCGGAAAGCGAAGAACTCCGCTTCGCCGCGACGTACCTTCGCACGTACGCGCCAAACGCCTCCAGCAGCCGCTCCCCCGCCCCGCGGCCGCGGCCTATCCGCAATCCTTCAATCGAGGCCGCCGGAAGCAATTCCCGCGTCGTCGAGCTGATCAAAACTTCGTCCGCCGATTCCAGGTCGGAAGGAACCAGAACCTTCTCCTGTATCTGAAATTCCGGAGTTCGGATTTCCTCGAGCAAAATCGCCCGCGTCACGCCCGGCAGGCACCCGGAAGAAAGCGGCGGCGTCAGCACCCGATCGCCGTATACGGCGAAAATGTTGCCGGAAGTGCACTCGGCCACTTCTCCGCGCTCGTTCAACAGCACCACTTCGTCGTAGCCCTGTTCGTGCGCGCGCTCGTAAACCGCGAGGTTCTGAGCCCAGGAAAGAATCTTCGCGCCCGCGAATTCATTCGCCGCGTGCCGCCCATGCGGAATCAGTCCCAGTTTCAGGCCGTCGCCTCCCAACAGATTCTCGCGCCAGGGATAGACGGGCGCCGTGAGAGCGATCACGTCGCAATCGCGCGTCGGCGGCCCTCCCCAGATGCCGCCATTGTTCCGCACAATGGCGATGCGCATCGTCGCGTTCCATGCCTGATTCGCTTCGATCAGCCGGCCCAGCTCCTCCTCCGCCGCGTCCCGTTCGAGGGGAAATGGGACTCGCAGCCGGCGCGCGTCCGAGCCCATTCGGGACCAGTGGCGTTCCCACGCAAACACAACCCCATCGTAGATCCGGATCGTGGAAAAAACCCCCCACCCGCTCAGAAGCCCCACCTGGCCGAAGCACGCCAGGCGTTCGGAGGATTCGCGAATCTCTCCGTTGTGAAGCAGAAAGCGGTGCATAATCACAGTTTAGCCTTCGCCTTGAAGCCCTCCGCTTTCACGTTCTCATTCTCGCCAGAAAATACAATCCGATCAGCGAAAAAATCGCGTCCGGCGTCCAGGCCGCCGTAGCCGCCGACAACAGGCCCAAATTGCCCACCTGCTCCGACAACTGGTCCGCGCTCCAGTACAGCAGCAAAATGCCCAGGCTGATCCCCACCCCCGTCATCGCCCCCCGGTTGCCCGCCAGAAACGCAAACGGTATCGAAACCAGGGCCAAGATCAACGCGAAAAGCGGCTTGGAAAACTTCTTGTGAAATTGCACCTGGAGCGCGGTCGTATCGAACCCGCTCCGTTTCAGCTCGGCGATGTACGATTCCAATTCCTCGAAATTCATCTGCGGCGATTGCTTCGCTTCTTTTAGAAAATAATCCGGCCGCTCGCTCAGCTCCGCGAACGTGCGAGTCCCTCCCGCGAAAGGATCGAATCTCTTTACGTAGGAGCCTTCGATGTCGCTGCTCCAGCCGTTTTCAAACACCCATTGATTCAGCCCCGGCTCCCACCGCGCGCGCTCCGCGGAAATTTGCCGTTTCAGCCGGAACCGCTCCGGGTCGATCTCGTAAACCTTCACGTCGCTCATGACTTTCTTCGCCGCATCGAAATATTTGTAATAGTAGATCCGGTCTTGCTGTCCGTAAATCCATTTGCGGTCCGCTTGAAGATAGGTTTGCGCCGGCCGTCCCTTGATCTCGTTGTTGTAAATCTGATCCTGCCGGCGGTCGAACTCCGGAACCCAGTAATGGTCGAATCCAAACAATCCCGCGCTCAGCAGCAATCCGGCGATGAGAACCGGCGCCGCCAGGCGGTATGCGCTGACTCCCGAGGCTTTGAAGGCGGTAATTTCGTTGTTTTTCGCCAGCACTCCAAACACCACCAGAACCGCGATCAGCACCGCCACCGGAGCGAAATAGTAGATCAGGCGCGGAGTCAGAAACAGGTGATATTGAAGAACATGCGAAATGGGAACGTTGTTTTTGATAATGTCGCTCAGCAGCCGGAAAAACTCGAACATGTGGTACAAAAGCACGAAACTCGCCAGCCATAGCGTGAAATAAAACAGGAAGCTCGATAGAACGTAGGTGTCCACCAGATGCACCAGCACACCGAATCGCACCGGCGGTCTCGGCCCCAGGCGCCCCAACGCTCCTCGCCGCCGCTGGCCAACACGGCGGAGGAAACTCGCCAGAGCGCCGCTGACGTCGCGATCGCGGGGCGACTCCAGGCGCAGCAGCGCCGCCGCGCCAAATGCCGCGAACGCCGCGTTCGGCAGCCACACCGCCACCCCCGGCGGAAGCTTGGACTGCCCCGCCAGGCTGATCAATCCGATCAAGCCCAGGTAGTAGCCGAAGGCGATGCCGACCGTCATCACCACCGCCGCCGATTTGCCCGTCCTCCGGCTCGTAATCCCCAGCGGAATTCCCGAAACCGCCAGCAGAAGGCACGCCAGCGGAAGCGCGAATCGCTGATGCAGCTCGATGCGGCCGTCGAGAATCTGCCTGCCGTCGCCCCCTTTCCTTCGATACGCCAAGCGGTACAGCGGCCGCGTGTCCATTTCCACCGCCGGCCGCGAAACCTGCCGCTCCGCCGGGCGGCTGGCCTGCAATGCCCGCTGGTCGCTCGCCAAGGTTTGCACGACGTAATCCTTGGCCTCTTTTCCCGCGACATAGTTGTTGGCGTTATGCAGCAGGAGCTGTATGCGGTTATTCGGCACGTCTGGCGCCGCCAGCGCGTCGGTGGCCAGCGTAACCATCGGGCTGTCGCCCTGCTCCGACGGCCCCTTGGGCCGGCTTTCCGGCGGCGTAATGTCGGCCAGAAAGATTTTTCGCCACCGCGTCGTCGAGCCGGGAGCCACCTCCTTCACATCCCCCACATACAGAATCTGGTTTGGAAACTGTTCCGCGAACACGCGCGGCTGCACGTCGGCTGTGAGCTCGCTGGCGATCAACTGGTTCAAAACCCGATAGCGCTCGCGGATCGACCAGGGCGTGAGCCAGAGCGATGCGGCCGCCGTCGCCACCATCGTCAAAAAGCCGAAAATGGCGACGGGAGGCGCCACGCTCCGGCCCGATATGCCTGCGGCCCGCATTGCCGTCACCTCGCCGTCGGCCGACATCCGGCTCAGCGCGATCAAAGTCCCTACCAGCACCCCCAGCGGAATCGCAAACGGCAGAGCCTGCGGAATCACCAGCGCAAACAGATACGCCACCTGTTGCGGGGGGCCGGAGCTGCGCACCAAAAATTCGAAAAGCGGCTTGGCGAACTCCAAAAAAAGCACCAGCGTGAACAGAACGCATCCGAAAAGGGAGTTCAGCAAGACTTCGAAAAAAATCGTGCGGCTCAGCAGGCCCATCGTTGCCCATCGCGACTCGCCCGCCCTGCCCAAACCACTCACCGCCTCTATTGTCTCAGCGGCGGCGGAGGAACGATCGGCCTTTTCGGCAACGGCTCCCGCGGCGGCTCGAATTCGATTTCGTCGAACAACAGACCCGGCGCCACCACCGCCTCCGGAGCCAGCAAGCCTCCCGCGCTCAGCATGGCCAAAGGCGCCCCATTGTTGACGAAGTCGAACAGCGCCGTTTCCTCGGAAGCCGCCAAAATATCGCGCAGCGACCGCGTGGAGACGCCGCGGAATCGCAGCCCTCGAACCAATTCCTCCCGTCCATCGGCATACACCCGATACGCCAGCAGCGGCGGGCTCACGGGACGGGCCGAGCCCCCTGCTTGCTGATTGGCCTGCGCCAGTCCTTGCAATTCCCCCACGTCGGCCGAAAAAGGAAAATCGAGCTTGCGGATCAGCATGCCATAGGGCTTGCCCCGCTCCTGGCACAACTGAATCAATCTCTTCTTCAAATCCGCCAGAGGCGCGCTCTCGCTCGCCTTCACAAACAGGTTTCCAAAGGCCGCCGCCCGCGCGCCATAGGACCCGCTGAGCCGGGCATGGCCATTCGACGTCCCAAAACCGGCGATGGGCTGGCGCGTGGTTAAAAAGGCTTTCATCATTCCCTTTTCAATCGCCGCCACCGGCTTGGGCGGCACGCCTTCCAAGTCGAAACTATAAAAGCCTAGCAAGGGCTTGCCGTTCCAACTGGACTGCGTTGAATCGTCCGTCACGTCCATCCAATCCGGCAAAACCCGCCCGCCCCTCCGGCCTTCCAGTTCGCTCGGCAAAAAATTTACATTGCGGCCCGCGTCGGTCAGCGGCCGGCGCGGAATGCGCAGATTATCTCCCAGCAACTGCGCCAGCAATTGCGCCGCGGCTCGCGGCTCAAACAGCGTCGGACCCGAAAACCCTTCTCCCAGCGGAGCCTTCACCAGCGCGCGGACGTCTTCCGCCAGCTCCGTCACCGCTTTCCTCATTTCCGCCTCCCCCGGCAGCTGGTCCGCGTCCAGGGCCGCCAGCGAGACGGCGTCGCGCACGTACATCCCGTCCGGAGCCTGCCCTTCCGCCCGCGCAATCAGCCAGCTCACTTTATCGGCGTAGCGCAATGCCGTCCCCTCGGAATTGAGAAAATAGGTGATGCCGTCGATCACCTGAAGCTCTACCTGCGAGCTCAGCGTGTCTGGATACGAGTTGAACGCCGAGGAAAGCCTCTTGACCCGCTCGGTCCAGGCCTCCTCGTCGATCTTCGCGTGAGATGCCTTCGCCAAGCTCACCACCGGATCGGCCTTGGAAAAATCCGGCAGCCTTTCCGCGGGCGCCGAGGCGCCGTTCAAGGAGGCCCGCTTGCGCCCCATCGATTCCACCGCCGCCTTGTAGGCTCGATCCGTCGCCAGCCACAGCGCCTCGCGCAGCGAAGCATAGTTGTCGTCCAGCGGCCAGCTCGTGTCGTATCGCGAACCCGTATAGATGCCGCTGTAGATGTGGCCCGTGTTATCGAAATCGTAATCGCCCACCCGGACTTCTATGCTCGGATACCGCGCGTGCGAGCGCGTAACGTTCACCGCCGATCCCATCGTCGCGCTCACGTGCAGGTTTTCCGAATCTGTCAGATCGTAGCTGAAAAAATACGGCAAATCCTGCCCGCCCAGGGCGCGAAGTTGGCGCGAGCGCTCCATCTCGTCGCGCATCGCCTTGAAAATGACATCGTCGTCGTCGGCCTTTTGGGCTACTCCAGCCAGCGGCAACAGGATCGGCGCCGCGCATGCCGCGGCGCATAACAGCGTGATGGGGAGACGCACAGGCGCCTCCCAGAATAGCAGGAATGGGCCGCCTGGATGGGTCGCTCCGCCAAATGGTGGTTTATTTCGTTCCCGCCTTCTTATCCAACCGCTCTTTGAGCGGCAGCAGCCACCGTAGCGTCACCAGGTTCAGCACCGATAGCAAAATAGCCACCTCGTACTCGGTCATCGCCACCGACGCCCCGATGACGCCCGCGTTCCAAATGCTCGCCGCCATGGCCGTGCCCCGCACCGTCGCTCCCTCTTTGAGAATGGCCCCTCCCCCCACGAATCCGATCCCCGTAATCAAGCCTTGCAGCACGCGCGACTGCGCCGCCGCGTCGGGTTGATCCCCCAGCGCCAGCAAATAGCCGCAGCTCGCCATCCCGACGATGGGAAAAGTGCGGATGCCGGCCGTGTGCTCTTCCTGCTCGCTCTCCCATCCGACTATGGCCGTCAGAACGTAGGCCACGCCGATGCGCAGCAAAGCGATCCAAGCCCGGTGCGGGATAAGGGCGATGGCGGCCTGAAACAATACGTGCTCCCGACGTCATCCTATCAGGATTCCGAAAACGCCCGGATCCGCGTTGGGGATGGCTATCCCCTTCCGCGAAGCCCGCTGGACCCTCCTTCAGCCGTCCCTTCGCCGTCGCGCCATGCGCCCAGCCTCACGCTCGAAACCGTTCGTCGATCGCCACTTGGTATCCGCTGGCCAGACGGTTGGTCTCGTTCGCCATCCCCACCACCGCCATCAGCTCCGCGAACTGAGCCTCCGTCATTCCCGCCTTTTGGGCCGCCCGCGTGTGGGACGCGATGCAGTAACCGCACTGATTCGTCACGCTCACCGCCAGGTACACCATCTCCTTGGTCAGTGCGTCCAGCGCGCCCGGAGCCATAATCTGCTTGATCGATTCCCACGTCCGCTTCAGCGCCGCCGGGTCGTGCGCCAGCGCCTTCCAGAAATTATTCACGTAATCGGTCTGCCGCGTCGCCATGATGTCGTCGTAAACCGCCCGCACTTCCGGAGACGCCTCCGTGTACTCCACCAGTCCAAAAATAGCCATATCAGTTCCGGTTTGCCGCCGGTTCCGTCCTTCCGGCCAGCGGCTTCACCACGCCCGCCCCGCACACCCCCACCCCTGTGTTCAGCAGCGCGCTCAAAAAGCTGTAGAGAACCGCGTACACCGTCTGCTCCGTCACGGGCGTTTTGTTTGGCAGCCGGAACGTCACCGGCAGCTCTTTATTAATCTGCAGCCGGATCGCGTGCGGCAGCGCGCGCCCGCTGCGGTCCCTCTGGTTCGCCAGCAGAATCGGAGTTTGCAGAACCGCCCCGCTGGCGCCGTCCACATAGAATTGGCACCGCGAAAACCAGCCCAGGTTTCCCGGATCCGCCGCGTCGAACAGCAGCAGCGGCGCCTGCCGCCCCTCCACCGCCAGCTCCAACACCACGCGCCGGCTCTGTTCCTCCAGCTTGAGCTCAAATCCCGCTTGCCGCGCGACGTTCTCCAGCGATTCGGCGTCCAGCTCCAACAGCAGCAGCTTGTGCCGGCCCGCCTGTAATATCTGCATGCGTGCCCCCATTGTAGCCAACCCCCGCAACGCTATGATGAAGGCAATATGTCCAACGCCGCCGCCCGCAAACCCAGGGTCTTGTTTTATTCGACGTCGGCGGCGCCCTGCTTCGCCGCGCCGGTCCCCATCACCGCTAGGCCCCGCCACTCCCCGGCCTTGCTCCTGGCCGACCTCCGCGCCTTGTCCCTCGAAAACCTCTTCGGATGACCCCGCGCTTGCTAATCCTCTCCGCTCTTGCGCTGGTGGCTTGCCTTTCCCCGCAGCAATCCGGCGTCAAGGTCATCGTCGGCGCCAAACTCGATCCCGGAGCCGGACGCCCTCCCCTCGACTACTCCGTCGTCGTTGTCGCGGGCGGCAAAATCCTCGCCGCCGGCCCCCAGGCCACCACCCCCGTTCCCAAGGGAGCCGAGATCACCCGGGGGCTCGGCATGACCATCCAGCCTGTGCCCGGCGGCCCTCCCATTGAGCCCGGCCAGCCCGCCAATCTGATCCTGAAGGGCGCAACCGAGCGCATCATGCGCAACGGCCAGTGGTCCGAACCCCTCCCATGACCCCGCCCCAGTCCTTCTCCGTCAAGCGCGCCCAAGTGGAGTTTCACAACTTCGCCTCCCTCGGCGAGCCCGAGCGCAACCTCGCCGTCTACGCCCAGGAAAATGCCCGCCGCGCCGCCCTGATCCGCCGTCGCCTATCTTTCATCGGGCCCATGACTCCCTTCCTCGAAATCGGAGCCAACGCCGGCCATTCCAGTTACATGCTCGCCAACGAATTCGGCGCCTCCGGCTTCGCCCTCGATCTTTCCGCCGACTCCCTTCGCCACGGCCGCGCTCTCATGGACGCCTGGAAACTCCGCCGCGCGCCCGTCCGCCTCGCCGGCGACGCCGCCAATCTCCCTTTCGCCGACGGCTCCCTCCGCTTCGTCTGCGCTTTCCAGATGCTCAGCCAGTTCATGGACATCGAAAGCGTCTTCCGCGAAGCCGCCCGCGTCCTCGCTCCCGGCGGCGTATTCCTGTTCGCCGAAGAGCCCCTTCGCCGCAAGCTCTCCCTGCGCCTTTACCGTTGCCCCTACTACGACACTATGAAGCCCTGGGAGCGCAAGCTCTACGATTGGGGACTGCTGGGATATCTCGTCCGTGACGTGATCGGCGCTCATCAGGAAGAAAGCTTCGGAATTCGCCAGAATCATTCCCTCGCGCTCCCCGGTTGGGATTCGCTTGCCCGCAAATATTTCGCCGAACGCGAATATGACGTCTTTGTCCCCGAACGCGGTTGGGGCGAGCGCCTCGTCAAATGGGCCGCCCGCTCCCAGTGGCGAGCCGCTCGATGGCTCGGCGGCACTCTCGCCGCCGTCTGCCGCAAAGCCGGCCCCGCTTCCCCGGCTCCGCCCTTCGACCGCTTCGAAAAACTCCTGCGCTGCCCCGATTGCCGCGCCGATCTCGCTCGCGGCTCCTCCGATTCCCTCCGCTGCCTCTCCTGCGGCTACGTCGCCGTCAGCGAAGGCGAAGTCTACAACCTCCTGCCTTCGCGCGAGCGCTCGGAATTATATCCCGGCGACCGCGACGACATCATCGATTTCTGCCTTCCCGCTCACGAGCGCCGCCTCCTGGACGGCTGGTATGAGCTGGAGGGCGTCTTCGGCAACAAGTACCGCTGGATCGGCGCCCGCGCCTCGGCTCGCCTCCGCCGCCTCACCCCCGGTCCCCAAAGACTCCGCATTCGCGGCCATGCCGCCCCTCAGGCAATCCCCGGCGAGATCCGCGCTGCCGTGAACGGCCATTTCGTCGGCGCCTGGAAACTCCACCGTCCCGGCCTGTTCGTACTCGAAGCCGATCTGCCCGAAGCCGGCGATTACCTGGTCGAGATTCACGCCTCCCCCGCCTTCACCGTCCCCACCGACGACCGCGTCTTTACCGTCACCCTCAGCATGCTTCGCCTCGTCCGCCCGGAATGAAACTCCGCCCTCGCCTACTCCTCCGGCCCAAACGCCAGCAAAACGTTCCCCGCCATTCCCCCATTGCGCGCGTAACCCGAGTTCACCAACACCATTCCTGCCGCCACCACCGCGCCCGCCCCATCCAGCGCCCCTCCCTTTCCCGCCACCCCATTCACCGTCTTATAATCCCGAGCCGTGTCGAAGTCCCAAATCACCTTGCCGTCTTCGGTGCTGTAAGCCCGCAAATGCCCGTCCACCGATCCGGAAAACACCGCTCCCGGAATCGCCGTGACCGCTTGCGGCTGCGCCGGGCTGCACAGCGGACGGCTCCCGCATGGCTGCGGAGCCGCGTACCAAACCTTTTCCCCGGTTCCGATCCGCAAAGCCGTCAGCCCTCCGCCTTGTGACGGATCCGGCGGCAACCCCACCTGAACCACCGTCCCTGGCGCCGCCTTCCTCTCCAGATCCGAAACCGCCGCGTACACCTTCTGCCCATCGCTCGCCATGCCCCACTGCACCCCGCCATTCGTCCCTCCTTTGCCCACTCGCGTCCGCCAAATAATCTCCCCTCGCCGGTCCGGGTCGAGCGCGTACACCATCCCCGACTTCTGCCCCGCCAACAGCACGTCCCGCCCATTCGGCAGCTTCTCCAGCAGCACCGCCGAGCCGAAATCGAAATCCGGCCCAGGGCACCCCTTGCCCGTGCATACCCCGCTGAAAATATCGCCCGGCGTCATCTGCCGGAACCAGGCGATCCGCCCGCTTTTCGCCTCCAGCGCGATCACCGCGTCGCTCATCTCCGTCGCCGGCGACGAAAAATTGTCCCCCGTCGCCACGTACAACATCCCGCGCTTGGCGTCCAGCGTCGGCGTTCCCCACACGCTCGCCCCCGATGGCCCCCAGCTCCCCACGCCGCCCTTCTCCATCCGCCTGGGCGTCTCGCGAATCGTGTACGTCTTCCAGACCTGCGTCCCATCCTTCGCTCGCAGAGCCGTCACGCTGCCTCGAAACGTGCAGCAGGCATATTCCGGATTGCTGGCGCGCGTCTCCTCCCACGACGCCGCCGGAATGAAAACAATGCCGTTGGCTTGCGCCGCCGTCCCGGTCAGCCGCGTGGATTCGTGCGCCTCCGGCCTCTTCTTCCATAACTCCCGCCCCGTTTCCGCCTCTACCCCATACGCCCATCCGATCAGATCGGTGAACACCAGCACATGCGTCGCTCCATTGGCCACGACCACCGGAGCCGACCTCACCGGCCCGCTCGCCCGATACATCCACCGCAAGCACCCCGTGCCCGCCTCTAGAGCCTGCACCGCCCCGCCCGCGCTGCCCACAAACACCGTGCTCCCAAAAACCGTAGGCGCCCCGAACGCGGTCACGTCGCCCTCAAACCCATACGCCCATTTGAGCTTCAGCTTGCTCACCTGATTCAACCCGATTCCGCCCGCCGCCGTATAGCGCGTGTTCGATGCGCTCGGTCCCCAGCCGTTCCAATTCGCCTTTGCCTCCCCGCCGATCTTCACCGCTCGGTCGCTGCAATAAGCTTCCCGAGGCGGGGGCGCATCCGGCCGGTTTACCCCCAGATAATTCGCCACCGCCTCGCGTTCCTCCCGCGTCATCGCGTAGGCTACGTTGATCATCACGCCGAAATCCAAAGTCCGCAAAATCCGCGAAACCGGCAACTGCTTCAGCGCCTCGCGCGAAGGAGTCCGCTCGGCCCCCGAATCGTGGCATCCTGCGCACCGCTTCTGATAAACCTCTTCGCCCGGCGCCGCCCCCGCCCCCGGCAAAGACGCAAGCGCAGCCAGCGCGAAAAAAATTCCCCAGCTTTTGAATCTCACAGCCATCGCGCACCATTCTATACCCGTCCCGTTAAAATTCTGTCCAAAAGCAGTAATATGGCTGGATAGATCTTTTTTGCGGATAAGCTCCGAAAATTCCGCCTATGTAGGTGAGGCTGGCCTGAACTTTGCCGGAGGATTCCATGAATCAGCTAGACGATGCGCTCCGTGAGGAATTGACCGGCGTCGCCGCCCGGCGCGGCGTTTCCAAAATCACCGAAGACGAGTCTACCCCCATCGCCGACTTGCTGGACCGCTTCAAATTGTTCGGACTGGCCTTTTCCGGCGGCGGCATCCGCAGCGCCACCTTCAACCTCGGAGTCCTTCAGGGGCTGGAAAGGTTGGGCTTGCTGAAATTCGTGGACTACCTTTCCACCGTCTCCGGCGGCGGATACATCGGCTCCTGGTATTTGTCCTGCCTCAAGCAAAATCTGAACCCCGAACAAAAGGCCGCTGCTCTCCGTCACCTCCGCCGGTTCAGCCGCTATCTTGCGCCCCAGGCCGGTCTTTTCAGCGCCGACGCTTGGTCCATCGCCATGGTCTGGATCCGCAACACCCTTCTGCTCCAGGTGATGCTGGCGTGTCTTTTCGCCGTCCTGCTGCTTGCGCCAAGATTTTTGGAGTACGCCTTCCTTCACATTCCCCCTCCCTTTTCCTCCCTTTCCGCCGCCGTCTTATTCATTGCGCCCGCAACTCTCATCGCCGTCCGCCTGAAGCGCGTCAAGGGAGTGGACGAACCAGGCGAGCCCGCGCCCAGCGATACCCAAACTCGCCTCCAATTCGCCATCGTGCTTCCTTTGTTGGCCGCCTCCGCTCTCTATGCCTCGGCGCTCTGGAACTCCCAACAGGCTCCCGGCCCGCTAATCTGGATTGCCGCCCTCTTGGTCGCGGCGGCAACCTGCCTCACCGCCGCCTTTTCGTTGCTCGCCTACGTCCGTAAGAACCCTGTGAAGATTTTCTTCTCTCTGCTTCTCGGCGCTCTGTGCGGCGCGCTGTTTGCCGGTCTCTCCTTCGCCCTGCTCTGGCTCTATTCCCGCTGGGGCGACGATCCCGGCCGGGCTCGGTGGCTCGCCGGAACATTGGGTTCGCCCGCGGTCTTGATCGCCCTCGGCCTGACCGTCGTCGTTCAGATCGGGCTGATGGGCCGCGCCATCGATGATTCCCGCCGCGAATGGTGGAGCCGCCTGGGCGCCTTCATCGCCATTTATTCCATCGCCGCCCTGGCCATTGGCCTTACCGCGGCATATGCGCCCATTTGGTTGGACACGCTCTTTGTATCCGGCAAAAGGTGGCTCGGCGGTTCCCTGACCCTGGGCGGCGTCGCCACCACTCTCGGCGGCCTGCTCGCCGCCCAAAGTAAAAAGACCGGCGCCGGCGAAAAGACCACAGGCAGCGAGCTGCTCGCCAAAACCGCACCCTATGTCTTCATCGCCGGACTTCTTATCCTGGTCTCCGGCGGACTGCACGCCGCTCTCACGGCCTATTCCGGCTGCGCATATCCCAATCAGAGCCGCTGGAAGGAGCTAAGCTGCTCCATCAACGACATGGTCCTCTGGGGACATTTCTGGACCTCCCCTTGGCCCGCGCTCCTGTTTTGTTTGGCCGCCCTCGGCCTGCTGGCTTGGCGGATTGACATCAACGAAGCCTCCATGAATCCCTTCTATCGCAACCGGCTGGTGCGCGCCTATATGGGCGCCGCCCGCGCCGCGCAAGGTCTGCGCCGTCCCAACCTCTTCACTGGCTTCGATTTCGCCGACGACTATCCGCTTACCGATCTCCGCTACGGCCAAAACTACCAAGGCCCCGTCCCTATCGTCAACGCCGCTCTCAACTCCACCGGCGGCGATAATGCCGCCATGGAGGAGCGCCGCGCCGTCTCCTTCTTCTTTACCCCTTATCACAGCGGATTCCAACAATCCGGATTTTTGCAACCCGGCCTCAGATCCACCAAGGAGATCGGCAGCAAGTTCCAAAGCGGCATCCGTCTCGGTTCCTGCATCGCCACCTCCGGCGCCGCCGCCAGCCCCAATATGGGCTATCACACCTCCGCTCCGGTGGCCTTCCTTTTGACCTTTTTCAACGTCCGCCTCGGCCTGTGGCTGCGCAACCCGGCTCTCCCGGATGCCCCCAACCCCCAGAGCCCCCGCTGGGGGCTGTGGTATCTGCTGAAAGAGCTGTTCGCGTCCGCCACCGCCCGAAACCGTTATCTTTATCTCTCCGACGGCGGGCACTTCGAAAATCTGGGAGTCTACGAGCTCATCCGCCGCCGCTGCCGCTATATCGTCGCCTGTGACGCCGAGCAAGATGAAAATCTGGTGTTGGAAGGCTTGGGCGGCCTGGTCCGCAAATGCCGCATCGATTTCGGCGTCGAGATCGATATCGATACCTCGCAGATTCGCCAAACCGACGATCGCGGTCTTTCCCGCTCCCATTGCGCCGTCGGCCGCATCCGCTACAGCAATCCCGGCCAAACCGGATACCTGGTTTACCTCAAGGCTTCCCTCACCGGCGATGAAGATTCCGATATCTTGCAGTACAAGGCGCGCTGTCCGGCCTTCCCGCACGAATCCACCGGCAACCAGTTCTACGGCGAGTCGCAATTTGAAAGCTATCGCGGCCTTGGCGAGCACGTGGTCACCCGGGCTTTCCGCCAATGGACGGCGGCGAGCCGGGACGAAATCGAACCCTTGATGATCGCCCTCACGGACGCCTGGCAACCGCCCAGTCCTTTCAACGAGACCCGCTTCGCCCATCATGCCGAACAGCTCAGTCGCCTGTGGCGCGAGATCGGCGCCGCGGGCGACGTCGCCGCACTCGACTCTCAGTTGTTTCCGGGCTGGAGCGAAAAATCCCCCAACGGCGAGCCGCAACCCTCCAGCCGGCGCGGCCTTTATATTTCCCAATCCATCATTCAATTGATGGAAAACGTATACCTGGACCTCAATTTAGAAACCCAATGGGAGCATCCCGATAACGAGGGCTGGCGCGTCCTCTTTACTCGCTGGGCCCAATCCCCCATCGTGCAACAGGCCTACCGCCTCTCGGGCGATACTTATGGAAGCCGCTTCCGCCGCTTCTGCGAAGCCAGGTTGAAGCTGACTCGGCCTTAGATCGCCGCCGCCTTCGCCTCGCTCAGCGCCGCAACATACGTCTCCATCTGGTGATTCGCGCTAATGGAGCCCTTGAATGTGGTGAAGTTTACCGGTATTCCCACATGCTCGAAATCCAGCTTGGGAGCGATTCCTATTAACACTCCCAGCAGGCCATGCGCCGACTTGCCCGGCTCCAGATTCGGCGTCGAGATGGGCACTGTCGGAACCAGATCCTCCGTATTCACGGCCCTCCACGCCGCCGCGATCCTCTGGTTGAACTGCTCCGCGAAAGCCGGGCTTCCCGTTCGCGGGCTGGCGAAATTGTACATCTTCACCGCCACCCCCGAAATCGTCAGGTCAGCCGCCGCCAGCGTCGCCAGCGCGCCCCCCAGGCTGTGCCCCGTCACGACGATCTGCCCCGCTTCCGCCGCCGCTTGCACCCCGGCTCGCACGTTTTCCTGGCATTGCGCGTACAAGTTCCAAAAACCCTCCTCCACCGGCCCCCAGGCATGATTCGTGTGCCGAATCGTAATATTCGATAGCCAATCCTCCAGCGTTTCGGTCCCCCGAAACGTAACAAAGACGTTTCGCGAAGCGCTGTTTTGCGCCACAAACCCAAATGGCTCCGCCTTGGCCGAAAATGTCGCCAGGTTCCTATAGGCGGCGGGCAAGCTCCACTTCATGCTCTTCTTGAAGGCGTCGAACTGCGCGTACGCCTGCGCCACCAGTTCCGCCGCCTCCAGTGCGGTCGGCAAGTCGAACCCCGCGGGAAAAAGGATCTGGGCCATGGCGTTGCCCATTATAGATCCATCCGGCGGGCCCGTTCGGCGCCCGCTTAAGCCTTAAAACTGAAATCGCGCAACCAGCGTGCCGGCCCGTTGCCCGGAAGTGCCTGCCTCCGGAACGATCGTGCCAAAGCCCCCGCTGTACAGCCCGGCGTTGGGCCCGGAAGTGTACTTCGTGGCGGCGCTTGCAAAATTCCCCAGATTAATGAACGGGTATTGCAGCCGGTTAAATATGTTGGTGAACTCCACTCGCACGTTCAGGCTCGCCCGTTCCTTGATCCGGAAGCTGCGGCCGAAGTTGGCGTTCTCCACCGGGATGCGCATGCCGCGGAACCAGCGAATGGAGCCTTGGTTTGCCCCAAACTGCCCGTTAGGCACGTTCGTCCAGGCGGCCGGGTTTAGCACCACCGTCTTGGTCGGATCGAAGCAGTGGCAGTTGATATCCAGCGGCGTGGTGTGGTGCACCCCATTGTAGTCGGTCCAATCCACCGACCACGGACTCATGCCCGGAATCAACTGCGCCGGACCCGGTCCGTAGCCGAGAAACTGGCTAATCGGAACCGTGCCCGAGCTGCTGGGCAGCCCCAGGGGAGACGTCAGCGGATTGCCCACCAGCGGCCCGCTCTGGTAGCTTAACGACCAACCCGTGCCCCAGCCCGACAAAGCGTAGGAAACCAATTTGTTCCTCAGCACGGGCAGATCCGAGTGAAGCCGTGGGACTTCGTACTGCGCCGTCAGCCGGAACTGGTGCGGCAGATCGAAGGCGCTATAGTTCTTGCCTAAATTCCGGTTGAACGGATCCGGCGTCGTCGTCAGAGCCAGCGTCTTTGAATACGTGTAGTTCGCATTCAGCGTCAACCCGTGGCTAAACCGCTTGGTGACCTTCGTTTGCAGCGAGTCGTACCAGTTCTTCCCCAAGGGAGCTCCCGACGGATTCAACAGCCCCGTATATTGAGGAAACGGCAGCAGCGCTTGGCGCACCGTCTGATTGCTCGGAAAGTTTCCATACGGCGTCAGCGATACCCCCATCGTCGCCAGCTGCTGCTTCTGCGCGTTGGAAAGATTCGAGATCGTTGTGTTCAGCAGCGCCGCCGCGCTCGCGCTGGTGAAATCGGTGAAGCCCAAGTTCTCTAGAGTCTGTTGACTGATCGCGTTCAGAGCCGCGAGAGTCGTCCCCGCATCTTCCCAAACCCCGCGGTTGGCCACGTAGCCGGCCTCCACCACCAGGTCGCGGCTGATTTCCCGCTGTAACGTGACGTTCCATTGCAGCAGCCGCATCGGACGGCCTGCGTTTGGATCCAGCAGCGTGGGCGGCGCCACCACCGCTCCCGCCGGCTGCCCCGCGGCCGGATTAAACGTCGGCCATACCGCATTCACGTTGGACGGTATGCCGTTCTTGAGCAATCCTACAATCTGCCCGAACGCCGGAGTATTCGCGCTCGCCTGGTTCGTCGTGCTGCCCGTCGCGTTCGTCGTTTGCCCGTAAACCAGCCCCACCCCGCCCCGGATCACCGTCTTGGAATTGATTTGATACGCCACCCCCAGCCGCGGTCCAATCGCGTAGGGATAGTTGGAGGCGAAGTGGCAGTGGCAGGTCGCCTCATAAATCTGCGCCCCCAGCCGCCCCGAGGCCGACGGATTCGGCGTCGTCGGAGAGAACGACGCATACCGCCCGAACTGCTCCGGCTGATAGGTTCCGTAGTCCCATCGCAGCCCGTAATCCAGCGTCAGCTTGCGCGTCACTTTCCAGGAGTCTTGCACATAGACCGCCGTCTCGTATCTCTCCGTCATCGCCGCGATAGGCGCGTCCACAAACGCCGCGCTGACCCCGCCCAACAAAAACGAAGCGAAGCCGAATCCCGCAAACCCATTCGACACCGTGATTCCCTGCAGCGATGTCTGTGTCGTCCAGTTGGAGCCCGTCGTGTAATCCCCCGCCGAATAGCTGTAATTGTAGTTCGGAAACTTCTCCTGCCGGATCTCGAAACCCGCTTTGTAGGTGTGCGAACCCCGCACGTATGAGGCCGACGTATTGAACGACGGCCGCCGCTCAAAGAAATGCTGGTCGAACGATCCCCCCAGCGTGCTCATGCCGCCCTCCGCCGTATTTGTGGAAACGAGGCTGTTGATGATCGGGAACGTCCGCGACGCCGTTTGCCCCGGAATCCCCAGCGTCTGCTGCGCGTTGAACGGATAGTTCTGGCTTTGCAGCAGAAAATCGGAATCGTTCCAGCCCAATGTGAAATGCCACAAAAGACGCGGCGTCAGCGTGTAGTCGATGTTGATCCGCCCCGTCCGGGCCGCGTTCGCCGAAATGGCCGAGCCCGTGATGTTGTTCGGTAAATCGTCGGCCGCCGTGATCGTCCGCGGCGTGCCTGTGTTGGTCCGCTGAAAATAAAACGCCATGTGCAGCTTCGGCCCCACGTTCTGATCCACCTTGATCGAAGGAATGTTCGACACTCGGCTCTGATCGAACGGCGCCAGATAGTTGGCCCCCGCCTGCGAGGACTGCGGGCCTTGCGGCTGCGGAACCAACCCCAGAATTTTCACCGCCACCGGATCGAAGCTCGCCGGTGGAATCTGGTTGCCCGGAAATGGATTGCGCACCAGCGTGCCTCCCACCGAAAATGTGGAGTTCGGGTCGAAGATGGTTCCGCTTGGAATCGTGCGTCCCAGCGGGTCCACGTAGGGGCCCGAGGCCGTCGTCACTAAACGATTCTCCGTCGTGATGAGGTTCGAAAAATCGCCGTTGCGATACGCCGGAATCGGCACCGTCGCCGGCAGCGTGTCGTTGATCAGCTTCTGGCGGAACTGTTCGAAGCTGAAAAAAAAGAATGTCCTGTTCGTGCCGTTATAAACCTTGGGAATCCGGAAGGGGCCGCCCAGCGTGAATCCGTAGTCGTGCTGCCGAACCTTGTTCCGGATTCCCGTGTAAGGCTGCGCCGCGTTCAGCGCTTCATTCACCACGTAGTCGTAGCCGCTGCCGTGGTACACGTTGGTGCCGCTCTTGGTGACCAGGTTCACCATCGCTCCCCCGGAGGTGCCGAATTCCGGCGCGAAATTGCTGGTCTGTATGGCCACTTCCTGAATCGCCTCCGTCGATGGCTGCGTCTCCATCGTCGCCCCTTGCAGCCGCGCGCTCGTCGGGTTCATCGTCGCCCCGTCCAGCCGCGTTTGAAGCGAATTCGCCGGAGTTCCGTTGATCACCGCCGTGACCACTGCGCTGCACGCCCCGCTATTGCAATACTGAATCCCCGGAAGCAGCCGCGAAGCCGCAAACAGATCGCGCACGCCGTCGTTGGTGGCGCCCACCTGTAGCAGCGGCAAATTGTCAAGCTGCGACAGCGTTACGTTATGCACCAGCTCGCTGCTTTCCGTCTGCAACAGCGAGCTCTCCGCCGTCACCGTCACCGCCTCGTTGGTCTGGCCCACTTCCAGCGCCACGTCCTCCCGCAGCGTCTGCCCTGCCGCCAAATGAAACTTGGTGTGCGTGTAGGTCTTGAAACCCGATACCTGCACCGTCAAATCGTAATCGCCCACCGGCAACTGCGCCACCGTATAGTTGCCCGTATCCGAGCTCGCCCCCGCGTAGACTTGTCCATTCTCCACGTTCTTCAGCGTCACCGGAGCGTTCGCCACCACCGCTCCCGTGCTGTCCGTAATCGTCCCCGTCACCGTGGCCAAACTCGTTTGGCCAAGGCCGACTCGGGCAATTAAAATAAGCGCTCCCGCAAGCCAAATTCGCATTCTGAAAATCTCCCCTCGAAGCGTTCACCCGTTCCGCTGATACCCCACCCTTCAGCAAAACAGTCAAGGTTCTACCTTATTTCACACTTATTGACTCGAAGTCAATTGGCTTAAGCTGATAGTCGCGATCAATAAAATTGATTTTCGCCAAAAACTCATCAAACCGCGCCCCTCAGTCACCTCGCCCCTCATTTTTTAACTCCCGCTCCTTCAAAAACTTCCCGTTTTCGTTCGCCCCCCCGCTCCTTTCCCCGTCCGACAACACGATCGAGGTGTCATTTATGAATCCATCTCCGTCCCCATCCGCTCTGGAGCAA
>Ga0070738_10001221_pt1 | contig 55464 bp, 49 predicted proteins | sample Coa_R2_2_FD_66446 | JGI IMG/M metagenome (GOLD analysis project Ga0070738, IMG submission 66446) | Surface soil microbial communities from Centralia Pennsylvania, which are recovering from an underground coalmine fire - Coalmine... | ecosystem: Environmental > Terrestrial > Soil > Unclassified ... | reverse complement strand
ACCGCGCTCGACGTCACCACCCAGGCCGAGATCCTGAAGCTGATCGCCGAGCTGCAGGCGAGCGAGGGCACCGGCGTGCTGTTCATCACCCACGATTTCGGCGTCGTCGCCGAGATCGCCCATCGCGTCGCCGTGCTGCGCTGGGGCGAGCTGGTCGAGATGGGGCCGACCGAGCAGATCCTGAGCCGCCCGCAGCAGGGCTATACCAAGATGCTGATCTCCTCGGTGCCGTCGATCCACCCGGCGCATCGCGGCGTGCGGCTGGCGGCCGAGACGGTGCTGCGCACCGAGAAGCTCGGCAAGACATACGCCAGCAAGGGATTCTTCCAGAAGAACCGCGTGGTCAAGGCGGCGATCGACGTCGATCTCGACGTGCGGCGCGGCGAGACGCTCGGCATCGTGGGCGAATCGGGCTCGGGCAAGTCGACGGTGGCGCGTTGCATCGCCCGCCTGATCGACCCGACGGACGGCAACGTCTACATAGGCGACACCGAGATCGCCCGGCTCTCGACCCAGCGCCTGCGGCCCTACCGGCGGCGGGTGCAGATCGTCTTCCAGGATCCCTACCGCTCGCTCAACCCGCGCATCACGGTGGGCGATTCGATCGTCGAGGGGCCGATGAATTTCGGCCTCAGCAAGAGCGATGCGCTGGCCCGCGCGAAGAAACTGATGGAGACCGTGCGGCTCGATCCCAATTCGCTCGACCGCTACCCGCACCAGTTCTCGGGCGGCCAGCGCCAGCGTATCTGCATCGCCCGCGCGCTCGCCATGGAGCCGGAGCTGCTGATCGCCGACGAGGCAGTGTCGGCGCTCGACGTCTCGGTGCAGAAGCAGGTGCTCGAGCTGCTCGACGAGATCCGCCAGCGGCTCAATCTCGCGGTGCTGTTCATCACCCACGACCTGCGCGTGGCGGCGCAGATCTGCGACTTCGTCGCCGTGATGAGCCAGGGCAAGGTGGTCGAGTACGGTGCGGCCGAGCAGGTTTTCGGCGCGCCCCAGCACGAATACACCAAGGCCCTGTTCGCCGCCGCGCCCGGCCGCAACTGGGAATTCGGCAAGTTCGCTGCTTAGCCGCCCGGCCGCGGGCTGAGCGACCGCACCGTCCAGCGCCAATGTCCGGCGCTATTAGGTATACCTCTCGCGCACCCGCTTCTCGACCCAGCCGGCGGCGAGGAAGGCCCCGGCCGAGATGATGGTGGCGACCGCCGAGGCGCCGAACGCCTGCTCGGTGCGGAACTCGGCCTTGGTCTCGGCGAACAGGTAGCCCAGGCCGGTCGTGCCCATCAGGAACTCCGCGATCATGGCGGCCAGGATCGCGTGCGCCGCCGCCAGCTTGAAGGCGATGGCGAGATTGGGCATCGCCGACGGCAGCGCGAGTCTCAGCAGCAGGTCGAGCCGCGAGGCGCCCAGCACGCGGAACAAATCCTCGGCGCCGGCCGGCGGCTGGCGCAGGCCGGACGAGGCAAAGACGAAGCTCGGGAAGAAGGTGATGATGACCACGATCGCGAGCACCGTGGAGATATCGTACCCGAGCAGGCGGGCGATCACCGGGATCAGCGCCACCACCGGCACCGAGCTGAACAGCACGGTGAGCGGATTGAGCAGGCCCGAGGCGACCGGCGAGAACCACGCCGCGACGGCGAGCGCCGTGCCGACCAGCATGCCCATCACCAGCCCGAACACCGCGACACCGAGCGTGATGCCGACATTGCTCAGGTAGACGTTGGTGTTGGCGACGAGGTCGCCCACGACCGCCGTCGGTGTCGGCATGACGATGGGATTGAAATGGTTGATCGCCACCCAGAATTCCCAGGCGATCAGGATCAGCAGCACGCCCCAGTAATCCTCGACGAGGCGCAGGACGAGCGGCCGCCTCACCCGAACCTCTCATAGGTAGCGCGCTCGAGCATGGTCAGCACGCCGTAGAAGAAGAGAGACGATCCGACCGCCAGCACCACGGCGCACCAGAGGAGCACGATCTGGAAATTCTGCATGGCATTGATGATCAGGATGCCGATGCCGCGCGGTGCACCGAACCATTCGCCGATGATGGCGCCGATCAATGCGGCCGGCCAGGCGAGCCTGAGTCCCGACACCAGCGACGGCAAAGCCGCCGGCAGTTCGAGCCGGCGGAAGCGCTTCAACCGGTCGGCGCCCAGCACCGCGAACAGGTCGCGATGCGCCGGCGTCGCGCGGGCCAGGCCCGAGCTCACCGAGACGAAGACGATGAAGAAGACATGGATCGACGACACGGCCGCCGGGGTGCTCTCGCGCGACAGCAGCACCAGGAAGATCGGCCCGAGCGCGATCGACGGCACGGAATTCAGCACCGCCGCCAGCCGGTCCGAGCCGCGACGCAGCAGCGGAAGGAGGTGCGCCAGCATGGCGAGCGCCAGCCCTGCGGCGGTGCCCCAGCAATAGCCCAGTGCCGTCGAGGCGAGCGTGGCGCCGAGCGCGCGCCCGAACAGCGGCCAGCGGTTCTCGTCGGCCAGCATGGCCAGCACGTCGCTGAGCGGCGGCCAGGAGATGCCGAGCACGCCCGACCTCCCGAGCGCCTCCCACAGCGCCAGGAAGATCGCGGTGCCGAGCGCACCGAGCAGGGACTGCTTCACGTTTCCAACGCCTCGGTGAGGTCGTCGACCAGATGATGGAACGCCTCGCTGCGCATCACCGAGGGATCGCGCGGCCGATCGAACGGCACCTTCACTTCGCGCAGGATTCGGCCGGGCCGGCCGCTCATCACGACCACCCGGTCGGCGAGGAACAGCGCCTCGTCGACCGAATGCGTGATCAGCATGGTGGTGATCTGGCGCGCCGACCAGATGCGCTGCAGCTCGACATTCATCTGCCGGCGCGTCACCGCATCGAGCGCGCCGAACGGCTCGTCGAGCAGCAGCACCTCGGGCTCGAGCACCAGTGCGCGGGCGATCGAGGCACGCTGGCGCATGCCGCCCGACAGTTGCTTGGGCCGCGCATCGGCGAAGCGGCCGAGGCCCACCAGCTCGAGCAGGCGCGTGATCGCCGGCTCGTCGACCCGCCGGCCGGCGATCCTGAACGGCAGGGCGACGTTGTCACGCACGCTGAGCCAAGGCAGCAGCGCATGGTCCTGGAAGGCGACGCCCAGCGCATGGTGGGCCGACACGAGATTGGGCGCGGCGCCGTTGACGTTGACCGTGCCGGCGGTCGGCTGCTCGAGCGCCGCCACCAGGCGCAGCAACGTGCTCTTGCCGCAGCCGCTCGGGCCCAGGATGGCGACGAACTCGCCGGAGGCGATCGACAGCGACAGCTCGGAGAGCGCCAGCACGCCCTCCTCGCTGCCGGCCAGCGCGAAGCGCTTGCTGACGCGATCGATGGCGATGGCGGCGGCCGCGCTCATCAGGCCGTCATCTTGTCGAAGCGTTCCATCAGCCTGGGCAGCCGCTCAGCCAGCCGGCGGTCGATCTCCTCGCGGTCGACGGTCAGGAACTCGCGGTCCTTCATCACGACGTTGCCGTCGATCACCACCGTGCGCACGTCGCGGCCGATGATGGTGTTGGCCGCCACGAAATAGGGATCGTAGAGCGGGGTGTGGTCGAGTTGGGTGCGATCGGCCAGCAGGATGTCGGCCTTCTTGCCGACCTCGAGGCTGCCGATCTCGCGCTCCACGCCGAGTGCGCGCGCGCCGCCGTTGGTCGCGATCTTGAGGATGGTCTCGCCGGGTAGGACATTGCGGAAGCCCATCGGCGAACCCATCACCGCCTGCTGGCCGACCCGCGCTGTGTGCGCCACCTGGAAGATGTCGAGCGTGCCCCACGAGGCCGCGCCATCGGTGCCGAGGCCGATGTCGATGCCGCGCTTCCACATCTCGGTCAGGCGGTGCGGGCCGATGGCGTAGTTGTTGAAGGCGCAGTGACAGGCCGACGCCCGGTGCTTGACGTAGAGGTCGATCTCGTCGGTCGAGAGCAGCACCGAATGGGCGCAATGCATGCGACGGTTGAGGGCGCCCAAATCATTGAGATATTCCGCCGGTCGCTTGCCGAACTTGGCCAGCGAATAGTCAATCTCGTAAATGCCCTCGCAGAGATGGGTGTGGATCTTGACGTCGAGGGCACGCGCGGCCTCGGCCATCGCCTTGATGAGCTCGGGCGAGCACACGATGATCTGGCGCAGTGAGAGCCAGGCCTGCACGCGATCGGTGCCGCCCCTGTCGCCGGCCCAGCGCTTCACCAGCGCCACGTTGTCGTCGTAGGCCTTCTTGGTGGTGGTGACCATCGTTTTGGTGGCGACACCCTGATCGCAGGTGTTGAGCGCCACGAAACCGCGGATGCCGGTGTCGATCGCCGCGCGTGCCATCGCATCGGGATGCGGGCCGCCCGCCTCGGCAAAGCAGGTCGTGCCGACCGAGATCATGTTGGCGTAGGCGAGCAGGCCGCTCAGATAGACGTCGCCGTCCGTCAGCATGCCCTCGAACGGGATGTAGTAGTTGCTCCAGGGCGGATTCTTGACCTGCCGGCGCGAGGCTATCTCGGCCAGCTTGCCGCGCAGCAGGGTCTGGGCGGTATGGAAATGCGCGTCGATCAGGCCGGGCATGGCGATCTGGCCCGAGCCGTCGATCGTCGACTTGGCGGTGACGCTGCGTTTGGCGGCGCTCGCCTTGCCGATCCAAGCGATCTTGTTGCCCCTGATCGCGACGGCGCCGTCGCGGATCACCCGGTTCTTGCCGTCTATCGTGACGACGTCGCACCCGCTCAGCAGCAGGTCGGCCTTGATCGGCTGCGCCATGCTCAGCTCTTCTTCAGCGAGGCGTGCACTTCCTTCATCACCGAGAAGTCGCAGAGCCTGTCGACGTCCGGCAGCTTGTCGCGGCCCGAGCTCCTGGCCGCGCTGTACATCGGCCCCGCTATCGCGTCACGATCGAGGGTGAGCAGCGGATCGTCGGGCTTGGACGGGTTCTTGAGCATGGCGTACTGCAGCTCGTTCTGGCGCGTCTGCTGCTTGAGATCGAGGCCGAGATCGGCACCGTACTTGGTGACGCAGAGCTTGGCGGCAACGGACGGATCCTTGAGGTCCTCCATCCAGCCGCGCGTCAGGCCACGCAGGAAGCCGACGACGGTCGGCCGGTTGGCCGCCAGGAAGTCGCGCTTCACGAACACGAGGTTGGTGTAGAAGCGGTAGCCCATGGAGTCGAAGGACGTGAAGAAGAAGTCCTTGCCGCGCACCATGTTCATCTTCACTTCGAGCGTGACTGCCTGGTTGGTCCCGTAGGCGGTGTAGCCGTCGCCCGCCTTGGCGAGCAGCGGCTCGGGTGAAAAGCCGGCCGGCACCGGCTCCCACTTCTTCGGCAAATTGTTCATGGCGAGCGTGGCGTCGATCGCGGTGCGCTCGTTCGGCCCCTGCACCAGGATCTTCTTGCCGACGATGTCGGCCGCCTTGAGGATCGGCTTGCCGGGCAGCGACAGGATGCCGAGCGGCGACACCGGAAACGTACCGGCGACCAGGACGAAATCGTTGCCGCGCGAGACGGCGTCGAGATAGGGCAGCCAGTTGGCGAAGCCGATATCGGCCCCGCCGGCCGCGACCGTGACCTGCGGCAGGGGCGCGTTGGGGCCGCCCGGCAGGGTCTTCACGTCCAGCCCTTCCTCCTTGAAGTAGCCCTTGTCCAAGCCGAGCCAGACGCCGGCATATTCGACATTGTTGATCCAGCCCAAGGCGACCTTGAGCGGCCTGGTCTCCGCCCGCGCGATGGCCGGTCCGGCCAGCATTGCCGCGGCCGCCGCCCCTTGCACGAAATGTCTGCGCTGCATGATCACCCCTCCCTGAAGCCCCACATTACGGTACTCCCACCTGCAAGGGACGGGCCAGTGGACTAAGAAGTGGACTAAGATCGGGCATGTCCGCCTTCCTCGAAGACGCCTCGTTCAACCAGTCGCCCGCTTTCGGCAATGTCGACCTGTTCGGCGCCGACCGGCCGCTCGCCGACGCTGCCGCGCGGGCCGGGCTCGACCTGAAAATGTTGTCGCAGGCAGGACGCGACTACGGCTCGGCCGAAACGCTCGATCTCGGTCGTGTAGCGAACGAAGTGCTGCCCAAACTCCGCACCGTGGACGGCAAGGGCAACCGCATCGACTTCGTCGAGTTCCATCCCGCCTATCACGCGCTGATGGCCAAGAGCATCGGCTGGGGCATCCATGCCGCCGCACACGACGGCAGCGAGAAGATGGCGCCGATGACCAGCCGCGGCATGCGCCTCTATCTCGCCACGCAGGCCGAGAGTGGCCACATGTGCCCGATCACGATGACACATGCCTCGGTCGGCGCCTTGCGCGCCGAGCCCGAGCTGCTCAAGAAGTGGCTGCCCAAGATCCAGACGCGCGCCTACGATTCGCGGCCGATGCCATGGTGGGAGAAATCAGGCGTCACGCTCGGCATGGGCATGACCGAACGCCAGGGCGGCACCGATGTACGCGCCAACATCACTGAAGCAAAGACGGTGGGCGATCATGTCGAGATCTCGGGCCACAAATGGTTCATGTCGGCGCCGATGTGCGACGCCTTCCTGGTGCTGGCGCAAGGCGAAGGCGGGCTCACCTGTTATCTGATGCCGCGCTACCGGCCCGACGGCAGCCAGAACGCGATCCGCTTCCAGCGCCTGAAGGACAAGCTCGGCAACAAGTCGAACGCGTCGTCCGAGGTCGAATTTCACGGCGCCTGGGCCGAGCGGGTCGGCGCCGACGGCGCAGGTGTGCGCACCATCATCGAGATGGTGAACCTGACCCGGCTCGATTGCGCCATCGCCTCGGCCGGCCAGTCGCGCATCGCGCTCAGCCAGGCGATCCACCACATCCGCAATCGCTCGGTCTTCCAGAAGAAGCTTGCCGACCAGCCATCGATGCGCGCCGTGGTCGCCGACATGGCGCTCGAGCTCGAGGCGCAGGTCGCGCTGGTGTTTCGCCTGGCACACGCGGTCGACAAAGGCGAGGCGGCCTATACGCGGCTGCTCACGCCCGCGGTGAAGTTCCTGGTCTGCAAGGCGACACCGCAGATCGTCTACGAATCGCTCGAGTGCCTGGGCGGCAACGGCTACACCGAGGACCTGGCGATGGCGCGCTACTTCCGCGAATCGCCGCTCAATGCGATCTGGGAGGGCTCGGGCAATGTGATGGCGCTCGACGTGCTGCGCGCCGCGAGCCGCGCGCCCGACGAGGCGATGGCGACCGTAGCCGCTCTCGCCAGGACGGCATCGCAGGCCCACGACGTGCGGCGGCTGGCTGAGAGGCTCGGCCAGATCCTGCGCTCGGGCGAGGCCGAGCGCCGGGCCCGCTTTGTGTGCGAAAGCCTGGCCAAGATCGCGGCCCTGGCGGCGCTGGCCGAAGCGAATTCCGCGTTCGCGCCGCTCTATGGGGCGTCGCGCCTGGACGGCGGCCGGTTCGCGCAATATGGCGCTGCCGATCTGGGCGGCGCCGAGCAGGCGTTGATGGACCGCGCGCTCACGGCCTAGAGTACCCGGGCCAACCAGGGAGACGTGCTCATGGGCACGCTGTCCGCAGCCCAGATCGACCAGTGGACGCACGACGGATTCCTGTCGCCGTTTCCGTTGCTCGACGAGCAGGAGCTCAGGGCCTGCCAGGAGGGCGTCGCGCGCTATGAAGCCTGGCTCGGCGCGCCGATCAACGCCGACGCGAACTACAAGTGGCGGTCGATGGCGTACTTGCTCATGCCGTGGGCAGCCAGACTGGCGCGCGACCCGCGCATCCTCGACAAGGTCGAGGATTTGATCGGGCCGGACATCCTGATCTTCACCAGCACCTTTTTAATCAAGGAGCCGCATTCGCCGACCATCGCCGCCTGGCATCAGGATTCGACCTACTATGGCCTGGAGCCCAAGGAAGAGGTCGCGGTCTGGGTGGCCCTGACCGAGGCAAGCGAGCAAGCTGGCTGCATGGAGGCGCTGTCCTTCAGAGGCAAGCCGCGACAGCTCAGCCATGTATCGCGGGTCGTCGAGAACAGCGTTAACCGCGCGAGCCAGGTCATCACCGAGAAGCTCGATGACGGATCGCCAGTGGCGATGCCGCTCAAGGCCGGCTGGTTCTCGATGCACCATGGCCTCTGTCCGCACCGCTCCGGTCCCAACACGTCATCGCATCGCCGCATCGGTCTGGGGCTCAACTACATTCCGACCCACGTGAGGCCGTCCGGCTCGATCCGGCACGCCGCCCTGCTCGTGCGCGGGACCGATCGTCACGGGCATTTCGAGACGGCGCCGTGGCCGGCGAAGGAATTCGGCAAGGCCGAGGTAGCGGCGCATGAGCGCGCCATGAGCCTCTATCGCGATGCCTATCTCGAGGAAGAGGCCCGGCACTCACGCCAGGCGCCGGCGGCGTGACCCGGACGGCATGACTCTCGCCTCCCTCGATTGGGCGCTGCGCGGCGCCATCGTCGCACTGGTGCTACTGCTCGCGGTGGCTCAGGTCCGCGATCACTGGCGGGTGACGGCGGCGCGATTGGGCGCGGCATTTGCCTTGGGCACCGCGGCCTACGCCGTGACGTCCGCCGCCGGCTTCTCGGTGCGCCTCGGCCCATGGACCATTCCGCTGGTCGCGCTTTCGGTGGGCAACAACTCCGTGTTCTGGACCTTCAGCGCAGCGTTGTTCGACGACGGCTTCCGCCTGCGCTGGTGGCACGGGGCACTGTGGCTGGCGATGCTGGCTGCAGGCTTCTTAGCATGCATCGCACGGCTTCCGGGACTCGACGTGGCGCTGACCTTGAGTTCGTTTGTCTTCGCCCTTCTCGCCGCCCTGCAGGCGCTTTCGTCATGGCGCGCCGACCTGATCGAACGGCGCCGCCGCCTGCGCCTGTTCGTCGTCGCGGCCTCGTCGTTCTACATTGCAATCATTGCGACCGCGGAACTGGCGGGCGTGCCACACAATGCGCCTACCGGTGGCCATCTTGCCGGTACCGTGGCGCTGCTGGCGATCGTCGGCGTCATCGCGGTGTCGATGCTGAAAGTGGACTCGCATTCGCTGTTCCCCGCCCTCGCCGAAACGCCAAAGGCAACGGTGCACGAAGCCGCGCCGCCGGTGACCGACGAGGACGACCACCGCCTGCTCGCCACCCTCGCGCACGTCATGACGTCGGAGCGCGCGTACCGCCAGGACGGTCTGACGATCGCCACCTTGGCGGGTCAGGTGGGCGTTCCGGAATACAAGCTCCGGCGGCTGATCAACCAGGCGCTGGGCTTCCGCAACTTCAACAGCTTCGTGAACAGCTACCGCATCGCCGAGATCAAGGCCGCCCTCGCCGACCCCAAGCAGTCCGATGTGCCGGTGCTGACCATGGCCCTCGACGCCGGGTTCAGTTCGCTCGGACCGTTCAATCGCGCCTTCAAGGCCGAAACCGGCCTCACGCCGAGTGAATTTCGCCGGAAAAACCTCGCTGATTCACGAATCGGCCAGCCGATTCCGGATTCGGCCAGCCGGATTCCGAACCCGGCGAGCGGGAATCTGGCCGCGCCATAGGGTCGGCCCGGGACCAACCGGGAGACCGTGATGCACCGCTTTCTTGCCGCAAGCCTCCTCTGCTGCCTGACGGGCTGCAACTCGATCGATCGGGCGACACACGTCGCCTCGGGCTTCGTCAGCCACCAGCTTTGCTCGGCCACCTTCGTGTCGGGGCTGGATCCCGAGCAGTATTACCGCGAGGCGATCGCCCCTACCTTGCGTCCGCTCAGCTTCCTGTCGAGCCATGCCGTCGACGTGAAGGACCGGGAGGTCAGCGCCACCTTCGCGGGGCTGGCCCAAGCGCGCGCCGTCTATCGCGGCTCCCTGGGCTGCCTGGTGACGAGCGGCGATGCCCCGGCGGCGGCAGCCCCGCAGGCCGAACCAGCGCCGGCGCTCCTGCCCGAGATCGGCGGGCGCGACGTCGTCGAGCCGGCGGACCCGGCCCTCAAGGCCGCGCTTGAGCGCGCCTTCGCCGAGAACCCCGAACCACCCTACCGCCAGACCAAGGCGGTCGTGGTGGTGCACGACGGCCGCATCATCGCCGAGCGCTATGCCGCGGGCTACGGCATCGACACGCCGCTGCTTGGCTGGTCGATGACCAAGTCGGTGACCAACGCTCTGCTGGGCATCCTGGTGCGCCAGGGCAAGCTCGACATGAACGTCCCGGCGGCGATTGCCGCCTGGGCCGGTCCCGCAGACCCGCGGCACGCGATTACTCCGGACAATCTCCTGCGCATGAACAGCGGCCTCGACATCGGCCAGTCGATGACGGCGAATGCCGGCACGGCCTTCGATCCCACCGCCTACATGGTGTTCGGCGGCGTGCGCGACATGGCGGCTTTCACCGAGCGCGCGCCGCTCAGGGCCACGCCCGGCACGTGGTGGAACTACACCAACGGCAACACGCTCCTGCTGTCGCGCATCATCCGCGACAACGCGGGCGGCAACCCCGCAGGCGTCTTGGCCTTTGCCCATCGTGAACTGTTCGACAAGCTCGGCATGAAGCATGTCACCCTGGAGTTCGATGCCGCCGGCACGCCGATCGGCGGCAGCCATATGTTCGCCTCGGCGCGCGACTGGGCGAAGTTCGCTATGCTCTATCTCAACGACGGTGTGATGGGCGCCGAGCGCATCCTGCCCGAGGGCTGGGTCGATTATTCGACAGCGCAAACCCCCGGCAGCGGCTTCTACGGCTATGGTGCGGGTTTCTGGACCAACCGTGGCGGCGGCCCAGGCGCGGAATACCGCATCGCGCACGGCATGCCGGCCGACGCCTTCATGGCGCGCGGCTCGGGCGGCCAATATGCCATCGTCGTGCCTTCCCAACGGCTGGTGGTCGTGCGCATGGGGCCGGCCTTCACGCCGCGCGACGATATGGACGTGGTTGCGCACCTCGTCGCCGATATCATCGCGCAGTTGCCGAACTTGTGACGGCGCCAGGCTTGCCCGTAAGCCGTCAAGCATCGAAGACTGTCCGGATGAGACGCCTCGTCCTTCTGTCGTGCCTGCTGCTGGGCGCCGCCCATGGCACCGCCGTCGGCCAGGACGAGAGCGAGGTCGAACGTGGACGCTACCTTGTGACGGCCGCCGATTGCGCCGCCTGCCATACCGCGCCGGGCGGCGCGGCCTTCGCCGGCGGCCGCGCCATCGCCACCCCCTTCGGCACGCTCTATGCGCCCAACATCACGTCCGACCGCGAGACCGGCATCGGCACGTGGAGCGACGACGATCTCTATAAAGCGCTGCATTCGGGGCGCGGTCACGGCGACGCCCATCTCTATCCCGCCTTTCCCTACCCGTATTTCACGCGGCTCACCCGCGAGGATGTGGTCGCCATGCGGGCTTATCTTGCCACCGTGCCGCCGGTGAAGAATGTCTGGCGCGCTGCGACGCTGTGGTGGCCGCTGAGATACCGCTTCCTGATGACGGGCTGGAACCTGCTCTATTTCGACGAAGGCACCTTCCGGCCAAATCCCGACAAGAGCGCGGCGTGGAATCGCGGCGCTTATCTCGTGCAGGCCCTCGGGCATTGTGGCGCCTGCCACACCCCCAAGACCATGTTGGGCGGCGATCGCAGCTCGCACGCGCTCGAGGGCGGACTGTTCGACAACTGGCTTGCGCCCAACATCACCGGCGACAGCCGTATCGGCATCGGCCGCTGGAGCGAGGACGACGTGGTCGAGTATCTCGCCACCGGCCACAACGCCCATACCGACGCCGCGGGGCCGATGGCGGAGGTGATCGCCAGCTCGACCTCCAAGCTGCACAAGGAAGACCTGCGGGCAATCGCGATCTACCTCAAGGACCAGAAAGGCTCCGCCGGCGCGCCGATGCCGGCGCCGCCACGCGACGTCATGGCGGCCGGCGAGAAGGTCTACGACATCTGCGCCGCTTGCCACGAGGATGACGGCAAGGGCCAACCGCGTCTCTTCACGCCGTTGGCCGGCAACGCAGCCGTCCAGTCGCCCGACCCGACCACCATCATCCGTCTCACCCTGCAAGGCGCCGACGGTCTGCCGACAGCGAGCCAGCCCACGCCCGGCACCATGCCGGGCTATCGCAGCAAGCTCAGCGACGAGCAGATCGCCGCAGTGCTGACCTACATCCGAAACAGCTGGGGAAATTCCGCGCCGATGGTGAGTGCGAGCGACGTGAAAGCGCTGCGCGAGCGGCTGCACGCGCCGCAATGACCCTGCTTTCCCGTCGCGCAACCTTTTCAGGCCTCGCTGCCGTCGCCTGCACACGGCCGGTGTCCGCCCAGTCGATCGGGCCCGATGCCACGCTCTACGGCGCGCCGGACTACCCGCTTCCGCCGCGTGAGCTTGCCCGACGAGAGGGCAATCCCTGGTCGCCGAAATACCGCGTCGGCGCCTTCACCCATCTCGATGAGATCTACGAGACGCGCAAGGTGGCTCGCGCTGCCGAGCCCTGGCCGTTCAAGCACGCGGCGGCATCGCAGCCAGTTTCCTTCGTGACTGAGTATCTGGCGCGCAACCCCGTCATGGGGCTGCTGGTCGCCAAGGACGACCGGATTCTCATCGAGCAGTACCAGTACGGGCGCACAGATCGCGATCGCTTCGTCTCGCAGTCCATGGTGAAGTCAATCACCAGCCTGCTGGTCGGGCTCGCGATCGCCGACGGCGCGATCAGGTCGGTCGACGACACGCCCGACATGTATGTGCCGGGCTTCAAGGGCAGTGAATACGGCCGCACGCCGTTGCGCGCCTTGCTGCACATGTCGTCGGGAGTCGATTTCGGCGAAGAGCGCGATGGTGGCGCCGATCTCAACCGGCTGTGGCGCGGCCTGGTTGGCGGGATGCCGCGCAAGGACACGATCGGCAGCATCGTGCAGTTCGACCGCCGCATCGCTCCGCCGGGCAGGCGATACCACTACGCCAGCATCGAGCCCGACGTGCTGGGTGTGGTGGTGCGGCAAACCACGGGCCGGTCGATGGCGGGCTATCTGCAGGAGAAGATCTGGCAGCCGATCGGCGCGGAGAGCGACGCCACATGGCTGCTCGATGCGGAGGGCGGTGAACTCGCCCATTTCGGATTCTCCGCCGTGCTGCGCGACTATGCGCGGCTGGGACGACTGCTGGCGCATGACGGCGCCTGGAACGGCAAGCAGCTCATTTCCGCGCAGTGGCTGCACGATGCCACCACCGTGGAGCGCCCCGAGGACGCCTATCTCGCTCCGGGCAGCGCCACCAAGGATGCCGGCTACGGTTATCTCTTCTGGCTGCTGCCGGGAACGCGTCGCCAATTCGCAATGTTCGGCGCTTTCGGCCAGCGGATCATCGTCGATCCGCCGTCCAAGCTCGTGATGGTGCAGACCGCGCTCGACGACAAGGGCCAGTGGCCGGCTTTGTGGAGGACGCTCGTCACACAGTTCGGTTAGAGTGCCGTCCATGAAAAAAATCTTCACCGCCTGTCTCGGCACCGAGACCAACACCTTCGCCGCGATCCCGACCGGCCACCAGCTCTTCCAGGAGACCTGCCTCTACCGCAAGGGCAGCTACGGCAAGGACGTGCCGATGTTCGGCGCGCCGCTCGATGTCTGGCGCAGGCGTTCCGAAGCGAAGGGCTGGACGGTGGTCGAAAGCCTGTGCGCCTTCGCCCAGCCCGCCGGCAAGACGGTGAAGAAGGTCTATGAAGGCTTCCGCGACGAGATCATTTCGGACCTGAAAGCGGCGATGCCGGTCGACGCGGTGTTCCTGTCGTGCCACGGCGCCATGGTGGCCGAGGGCTACGACGATTGCGAAAGCGACCTGCTGGCGCACGTGCGCAAGGTCGTGGGACCCGACGTTCCGGTCGGCGTCGAGTTCGATCTCCATTGCAACATCGGCGAAGGCACGATGCGCGATGCCACCGCCCTGGTGCTGTTCAAGGAATACCCGCATGTCGACGTGTCGGATCGCGCCGACGACCTGTTCAACGTCATGGAAGGCGCCATCGAAGGCCGCACCAAGCCGGTGATGGCGACCTTCGACTGCAAGATGATCGGCGTGTTCCACACCACGCGCCAGCCGATGCGCGGCTTCGTCGACAAATTGTCGTCGATGGAAGGCAAGGACGGCGTGCTGTCGCTGTCGATCGCGCACGGCTTCCCGTGGGCCGACATCAAGGAGATGCGGAGCCGCATCATCGCCATCACCGACAACGACAAGCCCAAGGCGGAGAAGCTCGCGCGCGAGCTCGGCATGGAATTCTTCTCCATGCGCGACAAGACGCAGCCTCCCTACGTCACGCTCGATGCCGCGATGTCGCGCATTTCCTCGCATAACCTGCCCAAACCCATGGTGCTGGCCGACGTCTCGGACAATGCCGGTGGCGGGGCCGCCTCCGATTCGACCTTCATCCTGAAGGCGCTGCTCGACCGGAAGGTGAAGGATGCGGCGATCGCCATGTTCTGGGATCCGATGGCCGTGAAGCTCGCTTTCGAAGTGGGCGAAGGCGCCGAGCTCGACATCCGCCTCGGCGGCAAGCTCGGGCCGCAGTCGGGTCCGCCGATCGATGCCCGCGCCAAGGTGCTGAAGCTCGGCCGCGAGGTCACCATCCAATTCGGCGGCAATCGCAAGGGAGTCAACTCGATCGGCGACGCTGCGGCGTTGCAGATCGAGGACGTGACGGTGATCGCCAACACCAAGCGCAGCCAGTGCCATAGCCTCGACTGCTTCACCAAGCTCGGCGTCGACCCGTCAACCAAGAAGGTTGTCGTCGTGAAGTCGATGCAGCATTTCCATGCCGCCTACGCGCCGATCGCCTCGGAGGTCGTCTATGTCGCGGCGCCCGGTGCGCTGGTGCCCGATTGGTCGCTCCTGCCCTACAAGAAAGCCAGCAAGGAGCAGTGGCCGTTCGTGGCCAACCCGCACGACTGATCAGCGTTTGGCGACGCAGTCGATCTCGATCAGCGCGTCGCGCACCAGCTCCGTGACGCCGACGCAGGTGCGGACCGGCCGCGCGTCCGCTGGGAAGAATTTGGCGTAAACTTCGTTCATCGCGTCATAGTCGCGCTTGAAGTGCGTGAGGAAGACGCGCACGCGCAGGACATCACCCATCGTCAGGCCGAGTGCCGCCAGGACACGGCGCATGTTGCCGAGCGTCCGCTCGGTCTGGGCGCGGATGCCGTCGGGCAGCGGCTTGGCGGGATCGTCGAGATCGCGGCCGAACTGGCCGGTCAGATAGACCATGCCGTCGGCCTCGGTGGCGTGGCTGCTGGGCGAGACCGATTTCGGCAGACCGTCGATCACATGGAACTTGATGCCGGGCATGGGCGGCTACTCCGGCGAGGCGCCGACAGGCGAACCGCCCGAGGGCGGCCGGTGCAGGAAAGTGAGCGAGAGATAAGCGCCGATCCACGAGCCGGCGGCGGCGAAGGCGACGTATACCCAGTTCTCGGTGTAGCTGATCACCGCGTAGGACGAGAGCAGGTACCACAGGCTGCTCCAGGTCGCGGCCGAGACGCGCCGGCGCGCGACCACCGACGAGGTGAACATCACATAGACGGCATCGGTGCCGGCGGTGGCGACCAGCACGCCGGCGGCGGTCAGGGGATCGACGGATGTCATGGTTTCACCTCTTGGTCAGGATGCACGCCAGATGTGCCAGCGGCGCTCACGTTCGCGCTTCAGCCGGGCGAGGTCGCCCGAAACGAGTTGGCCGCCTCGCACCAGTACGCGGCCGTCGACCAGCACGTCGCGCACCGAGCGCGGCGTCATGGAGTAAAGAAGGTTGGCCGCGAGGTCGTGGCGCGGATTGGCTTCCGGCAGGTCGAGCCCGAACACGACCAGGTCGGCGTGTTTGCCGACCTCGATGCTGCCGATGACCGCGTCGAGCCCAAGCGTGCGCGCACCGTCGATGGTGGCGAGGCGCAGCATGGTGCGGATCGGCAGCGCCGCGGGATCGTCCGCCATCTGCTTGCCGACCAGCGCCGCGAGTCGTGTTTGACCCAGCATGTCCATCCCATTGTCGCTTGCCGCCCAGTCGGTGCCGATGCCGACGGCAGTGCGGCCGACCAGGCGATGGAGCGGCACAGTGCGCGCCTCGATCTTGAGGTTGCTGCCGGGACAATGCGCCACCGAGATGCGGTGACGGTCCCATTCGTCCAGCTCGCGCGGCGTGACATAGATGCAGTGCGCCGCCACCGTGCGTGGAGTGGCAAGGCCGTTGTTGGCGAGCGCTTCGACCGCGCCGCCATAGCCGCGCGCCCGGAGCTTCTCGACCTCGAAAGCGCTCTGCGCCAGATGGATGAACACGCCGCAGTCCAGCCGCTCGGCGCGGCGCGCGCACTCGCGCAGCAACTCGTCGGAGCAGGTGTCGGGCGCGTGCGGCGCGATGCCGACGGTGATGCGGCTCCGTGGCTTGGTGCCCCAGCGCTCGACCAGCGCATCGACGGTCTTCCAATCGGCGGGGCCGCGATTGTCGGTCAGCGTATGGCCCAGGATGGCGCGAATGCCGCTCGCCTCCAGCGTCTCGCCGAGGAAATCCATGCCGCTCCAGCGGTCGGCGATGCAGGTGACGCCGTTCAGCAGGAACTCCAGGCACGAGGCCTGCGCGCCGACCTTGTAGTCCTCCTTCTGGAAGCGCTCCTGGTTGGGCACGCCATAGGCGTCGCGCCAGTAGTCGCGCGGCAGATCCTCAGTCAGGCCGCGGAACAGGCTAGCGCAGGCATGAGTGTGCGTGTTCACCAGCCCCGGGGTGATCAGCGTGTCGCGGCAGTCGATCACCGTGTCGCCGGACGCGGCCAGCGCCTCACCAATGGCCGCGATCTTGCCGTCGACGATGCGGATGTCGGCGGCGGGCAACAACCGGTCGCTCGCATCCATCGTCAGCACCGCCCCTCCTGCCAGGACAGTGGCCGGTTTGCCCTCGTTCATCGCCGATTCAATAGCCCAAGCGGCATCGCCAAAGCGCGCTGAATCGCCCACGTTTCAAGCCGTTTACAGCGCCGGGGCCGGTTGGTATGTTCCGCCGCGTCGCGGCCGGGGGTGGCCGTTTTCTCTTTTGAGATCAACGGCTTAGCTTATGAAAATTCTGACAGGCAACAGCAATCGTCCGCTGGCGGAAGCTATTTCCGCCAAGCTCGCGTTGCCGTTGGTCAAAGCCAATATCCGGCGTTTCTCCGACAACGAGATCTTCGTCGAGATCCTGGAGAACGTGCGCGGCGAGGATGTGTTCGTCATTCAATCGACGAGCTTTCCCGCCAACGACCATTTGATGGAGCTCCTGATCACCATCGACGCGCTGCGCCGCTCTTCGGCGCGCCGAATTACCGCGGTGATGCCCTACTACGGCTATGCGCGTCAGGACCGCAAGACCGCGGGACGCACGCCGATCTCAGCCAAGCTGGTCGCCAACCTGATCACCAACGCCGGCGCCCATCGTGTGCTGACGCTCGACCTGCATGCCGAGCAGATCCAGGGCTTCTTCGACATCCCGCTCGACAATCTCTACGCCGGGCCGGTGTTCAGCCGCGACATCAAGGAGACGCTGGCCAACCGCAATCTCACCATGGTGTCGCCCGACACCGGCGGCGTCGTGCGCGCGCGCGCCATCGCCAAGCGGGTCGACGCCGACCTCGCCATCATCGACAAGCGGCGCGAGCGCGCCGGCGTCAGCGAGGTCATGAACGTGATCGGCGACGTCAAGGGACGCGACTGCATCCTGATGGACGACATCGTCGATTCGGCGGGCACGCTCTGCAATGCCGCGGTCGCGCTGATGGAGCAAGGCGCCAGGTCGGTCTGCGCCTACGTCACGCACGGCGTGCTGTCGGGCGGTGCGGTCGCCCGCGTCGCCGCCTCGCCGATCGAGAAGATGGTGATCACCGATTCGATCATGCCGACGGAAGCCGTGCGCGTGTCGCCCAACATCAGGCCGCTCAGCGTAGCGAGCCTGCTGGCCGAGGCGATGAAGCGCATTTCGGAAGAGTCGTCGGTGTCGAGCCTGTTCGACTAGAAGAAGGAATTCACGAGATCCGGCGATTGGCACCCCTGGAGGCCACGCCGCGATGAAGAGAGAGCAACCCAAAACCATCAGGAGAAGTTGAAATGGCAGAGACGACCAAGGTCGTCGCGAAGCAGCGGAGCCGGGCCGGCAAAGGGGGCGCCCGTTCCAGCCGTCGCGATGGACTCATTCCCGCCGTGATCTACGGCGACAAGCAGCCCCCACTGATGATCGCGGTCGAGCCGAAATCGATCGAGCGTGTCATGCATCACGAGGGCTTCTTCAATCACCAGCTCAAGATCGAAGTCGACGGCAAGGGCTATGACGTGCTGCCGCGCGACGTCCAGATCGATCCGGTGACGGACAAGCCTCTGCATCTCGACTTCCTGCGCGTCGGCCCCGATTCGATCATCACTGTGCAGGTGCCGGTGCATTTCAAGAACGAAAGCCAGGCACCGGGCATCAAGCGCGGCGGCGTGCTGAACGTGGTGCTGCACGAGATCACCGTGCGCACCAAGCCAGCGGCCATCCCCGAATTCTTCGAGGTCGATCTGACCGGCCTCGAGATCGGCCACTCGGTGCATCTGTCGGCCCTCAAGGTGCCTGACGGCGTGCGTGTGGTGACGCGCGACAAGAACCCGACGGTGGCCTCGATCGCCGCACCGACGGTGGTGCGCGACGAAGCGGCCGCCAAGGCGGCGGAAGCGGCCGCGGCTGCGGCGGCGCCTGCGGTGGCCGAGGGTGCTGCGGCTCCGGGTGCGGCGCCGGCAGCGCCGGGCGCTGCTCCGGCGGCAGGCGGTGCGGCTCCGGCAGCGGGTGCTGCAGCCCCGGCGGCGGGCGCTGCGGCTCCTGCCGCGGGCGGCAAGGCCCCGGCTCCGGCGAAGAAGTAAGCGCTTCGCCGGCGACAAAGGACGGGGCGATGCTCCTGCTGGTCGGGCTCGGCAATCCCGGGCCCCGCTATGCGGGGCACCGGCACAACGTGGGATTCATGGCGGTGGACGAGATCGTCCGCCGCCGTGTCTTCCCGCCTTGGCGCGAGCGCTTCAACGGCTTGGTGACCGAGGGTCACCTGGGCGGCGAGCGCACCATCGTGCTCAAGCCCCAGACCTTCATGAACGAATCGAGCCGCTCGGTTGGTGAGGCGGTGCGCTATCTCAAGGTGCCGCTGGACCGCATGGTGGTGTTCCACGACGAGCTCGACCTTGCGCCCGGCCGCGTGCGCATGAAGAAGGGCGGCGGCGCCGGCGGCCACAACGGCCTGCGCGACATCGACGCCCATGTCGGCAACAACTATCGTCGCGTCCGCATCGGCATCGGCCATCCCGGCCACAAGGACCTCGTGCTGCACTGGGTGTTGCGCGACTTCGAGCCGGACGAGCGCGATGACAAGACCGGCTGGCTGCCCAAACTCCTGCACGCGCTGGCCGAGGAATCGGCGCTGTTGGCCGAGGGTGGCGCCAAGGCCGATGAACGCTACATGAGCAAGGTGGCGCATCTCGCGCCGCCGCCCGACCTGCCGGCACGACTGGATCTCAAAGAGTAATCGTCATGGGTTTCAATTGCGGAATTGTCGGCCTGCCCAATGTCGGCAAGTCGACCCTGTTCAATGCGCTGACGGCCACTCAGGCCGCCCAGGCGGCCAACTATCCGTTCTGCACCATCGAGCCGAACGTGGGCCGCGTCGCCGTGCCCGATCCTCGTCTCGACAAGCTCGCAGCTATCGCGTCATCAGCCAAGATCATCGCAACCCAGCTCGAATTCGTCGACATCGCGGGGCTGGTGAAGGGCGCCAGCAAGGGCGAAGGGCTCGGCAACCAGTTCCTCGCCAACATCCGCGAAGTCGATGCCATCGCCCACGTGCTGCGCTGCTTCGAGGACGGCGACGTCGCCCACGTCTCGGGCTCGGTCGACCCGGTGCGTGACGCCGAGATCGTCGAGACCGAGCTGATGCTGGCCGATCTCGATTCGCTGGAGAAGCGTTTGCCCAACCTCGAGAAGCGCGCCAAGGGCGGCGACAAGGAAGCGGCGGCCGAAGCGCCGGTGGTCAAGAAGGCGCTCGATGCCCTGCGCGACGGCAAACCGGCACGCGAGGCGAACCTGACCGACGAGGAAAGGCCGGTGTTCGCCCGCCTGCAGCTCATCACTGCCAAGCCCATGATGTACGTGCTGAATGTCGAGGAGGCATCAGCGGCATCGGGCAACAAATACAGCAAGGCCGCCGAGGATTTCGCGAAGAAGCGCGGCATGCCGTCGGTCGTGATCTCGGCCGCGATCGAAGCCGAAGTGGCGCAGCTCCCGGCCGAGGACCAGGCCGAGTATCTCGCTGCGCTGGGGCTGAAGGAGACCGGCCTCGCTCGCGTCGTGAGCGCAGGCTACAAGCTGCTCGATCTCGTGACCTTTTTCACTGTCGGTCCCAAGGAAGCGCGCGCCTGGACGGTGCGGCGCAGCGCCCGTGCGCCCGAGGCGGCCGGCGTCATCCATACCGACTTCGAGAAGGGCTTCATTCGCGCCGAGACGATCGCCTATGACGACTACGTCGCACTGAACGGCGAAGCGGGAGCCCGCGACGCCGGCAAGCTGCGGCTGGAAGGCAAGGACTATCCGGTGAAAGACGGCGACGTCTTCCACTTTCGCTTCAACGTCTAGAAGGCGCGCAACAGCAAGACGCCGACCAGCGCCGCCGCCAGGACGACCGACAATCCTTTCCAGAAGAGCAGCGGATTGCGCTCGATCAGCGGCGCCTTGGCGGCGCTCAGGAAGCTCTCGCTGGGGTGCCGCAGGTCGTAGACGAACTCCGAGAGCTCCTGATAGCGCTTGGCCGGATCGGCGTGCACGGCCTTCTTCAGCACGCCATCGATCCACGCCGGAATGTCGTGCTCGCCATCGAGCGCCGATTGATAGGCGACGGCGCGCTGTTGCGCCCGGCTGCGGGCTCGCGCCATTGCCGCGCCGTAGGGCAACCGGCCGGTCAGCATCTGGTAGGTGATCACGCCCAGCGAATAGAGATCGGAGACGGAAGTGCCGCCCTCGCCCAGGAAATATTCCGGCGCAGCGTATTGCACGGCGCCCGGCACCGGATTGAGGTCGGCGGTCGCATCGGACTCGGCGATACCGGCGACACGGACCGAGCCGAAATCGATGATCCGGGCGGTGCCCGTCCTGTCGATCATGACGTTCTCGGGCCTGAGATCGCGATGGAGCATTTCCAGCCGATGGAAGGCGCGCAGGCCGCGGGCGATCTGCTCGACAATGGATCGCACCGTCTCGAGATCGGGGCGCGGGTTGTCGATCATCCATTGGGCGAGCGTGATGCCCTCGACGAACTCGGTGACGGAATAGAGGTAGTTGCGTTTGCGGGCCTGCAGATGGCCCTTCAGCACATGTGCGCTGTCGATGCGACGGGCGATCCATTCTTCCATCATGAACTGGCGGAGATAGGCGCGGTCCTCGCGCAACTCAATCGAGGGGATCTTGAGGGCGACTGTGCGTTCGTCCTGCTCGTCAATCGCCAGATAGACGTGGCTTCGGCTGCTGCCATGCAGCGCGCGGACGATGCGGTAACCGTCGAATGACTGCCGCGGCTCGAGCAGCGGCGGCAGCGCCAGGTCGATCGCACGATCGGCAACCTCGCCCGGCTCGCCGTCGGGCAGCTGATCGACGCGCAGAAGCTGGACCGTGAGGTTGTCCGCGCTGCCGCGAGCGAACGCCTCCTCGGCGATGGCGCGGGCAGCGGCGTCGAGATCGCCCTCGTGGACCGACAGTGCCTCGGCGACGGCCGGGCCGCCGATATGCTCGCAAACGCCATCGGTCGCCTGGATGAAGATGTCGCCTTTCTCCAGCGACACCGTGCGGTAGTCGATCTCAACCTGGGCGTTCATGCCGAGCGCCCGGCTGAGGTAGGTTTCTTCCGACGAGATGACGACTCGGTGATCCTCGGTGAGCTGCTCCAGCGCCTTGCCCGATAGCCGGTAGATGCGCGAATCGCCGATGTGGAAGAGATGCGCCGTGGCCGACTTGGCGATGATGGCGCTGAACGTGCAGACATAACCGCGGTCGCGATCTTCGGCATGGAAACCCCGGCGGCTCTGGGCGTACAGCCAGGAGTTGGTGGCGTCGATGACCCGCTGCGCCGAGGTCTTTACCGACCAGGTCTCGGAGGTGCAGTAGTAGTCCGTCAGGAATCCTTTGACGGCTGATTCAGCCGCCACCCGGCTGACGCTGCTGCTGCTGATGCCGTCGGCCAGCGCCACGGCGATGCCCTTGGCGGCCAGGAGCGGCGGCTTAGGCACCATGGCGCCGTGGAAATCCTGGTTGGACGGCTTGCGGCCCCTGTCGGAGTGCTGGCCGATCGAGATCTTGAGGTCACGCGTCATGCGTTCCGCACGTTCGCACGCGGCAGCGGAAGGGCGCTACCCGCGCCCTTCCGGCGGTTCGACCCTATTCCGCGAGAGCAGCGTGCATCGCGCGCTTGGGCGAGGTCTTGATGTGCGTGGCATAGAGAGTGAGGCCGGTGAAGGCCAGCCCGCCCACAAGATTGCCGAGTACCGTCGGGATCTCGTTCCAGATGAGGTAGTCCTTGATTGAAAACGCCCCGTGCAGCATCAGCGCGCTTGGGAACAGGAACATGTTCACGATCGAATGCTCGAACACCATGAAGAAGAACAGCATGATCGGCATCCACATGGCTATCACCTTGCCTGGTACGGTGGTCGAGATCATGGCGCCGACGACGCCCATCGAGACCATCCAGTTGCAGAGCATGCCGCGGATGAACAGCGTCCCCATGCCTGCCAAGCCATACTTCTCGTAGCCGAGCGTACGCGCCACCCCGATGTTGCCCAGCATCTGGCCGACCTTGTCGGGTTCGGTCGAGAAGCCGAATGTGCAGATCACGGCGGCGAAGAACGCCACAGTAATTGCGCCGACGAAATTGCCGACGAACACCAGGCCCCAGTTGCGCATTACGCCGCCCCAGGTGCAGCCCGGCCGCTTGTCGATGACGGCAAGCGGGCAGAGCACGAACACGCCGGTCAGCAGGTCGAACCCCATCAGATAAAGCATGCAGAACCCGACCGGAAAGAAAGCGGCGGCGACGATCGGGATGCCGAGTTGCGAGTTGATGGTGACCGCCATGAAGGCGGCGAGCGCGAGAATGGCGCCTGCCATGTAGGCACGGATAACGGTGTCCTTGGTCGACATGAAGATCTTCGATTCGCCCGCGTCGACCATCTTGGTGACGAATTCCGATGGTGCCAGATAAGCCATTACGAACTTCCTTCCTCTTTTGCTGAATAGCCGACGTTCAGGAACACGCGTCCATCCTCGAGCCGGACCGGAAAGCGCCGCGCGCAGCCCTTGTCCGCCCCGGTGGCCTGACCGTCCTCGAGGCCGATCACCCAGTTGTGCAGCGGACAGGTGACGAGCCGTCCATGCACGATGCCTTCGCTGAGCGGTCCGCCCTTGTGCGGGCATCTGTTGTCGAGGGCGAAGATCTCGTCCTCGGCCGTGCGAAAGAGCGCGATCTGACCGCGGGCCGTGCGCACCACCCGGCTGCCGCGCGGGGGGATATCGCCGAGGGCGCAGATGTCGATCCACGGCATGGTCATCGCGTTCATTCCGCGGCCCGGAGCGCCAGGCTGGCGACCGGCGCGAATTCGTGCGCGTCCTTGCCTTGGGCACGCTCGGCCCACGGGTCGTGCTGGGCGAATTTCTGCGAGTGCACGAAGCGCTGGTGGAGCGCGCGGCGGCGCTCGCCGTCCTCCATGATCTGCCGGCGGATCGTGTCGATGCCGACCCGCTTGGCCCATTTGTAGATGCGCTCGAGGTAACGGCCCTGCTCGCGGTAGAGCTGGGTGAGCGCCGCAATGGTTTCGATCGCCTCGGCCTCGCTCGCGACATGGCCCAGCAGCTCGGTGCCCTTGATGTCGAGACCGGCGGCGCCGGCGAAATGGATGTCGTAGCCGGAATCGACGCAGATCACGCCAATGTCCTTGCAGGTCGCCTCGGCGCAGTTGCGCGGACAACCCGACACCGCCATCTTCACCTTGGCCGGCGTCCACGATCCCCACATGAACTTCTCGAGCTTGACGCCGAGGCCCGTCGAATCCTGCGTGCCGAAGCGGCACCAGTCGGTGCCGACGCAGGTCTTCACCGTGCGCAGGCCCTTGGCATAGGCGTGGCCGGAGACCATGCCGGCCGCCGACAGATCGGCCCACACCTTGGGCAGGTCCTCTTTCTTGACGCCCAGCATGTCGATGCGCTGGCCGCCGGTCACCTTGACGGTCGGGATCTCGTACTTGTCGACGATGTCGGCGATCGCGCGCAGTTCCCTGGCGCTGGTCTGGCCGCCCCACATGCGCGGCACGACCGAATAGGTGCCGTCCTTCTGGATGTTGGCGTGCACGCGCTCGTTGATGAAGCGCGACTGGCTGTCGTCGACATATTCGCCGGGCCAGGTACACAGCAGGTAGTAGTTGAGCGCCGGCCGGCACTTGGCACAGCCGCACGACGTCTTCCATTCGAGCTGCTGCATCAGCTCGGGGATCGACTTCAGCGCCTTGGCGACGATCAGGCGGCGCACGTCGTCATGGCCGAGATCGGTGCAGCCGCACATCGGCTGGACAGCGGCCGGATTGTAGCCTTCACCCAGCTGGGCCTTCAGGAGCTGCTCGACCAGCCCGGTGCAGGAGCCGCATGACGCCGAGGCCTTGGTGTGCGCGCGTACCTCGTCGAGCGTCTTGAGGCCAAGGCCCGCGATCGCGCCGGTGATCTTGCCCTTGCAGACGCCGTTGCAACCGCAGATCTCGGCGTCGTCGGGCAGCGCCGCGACCGCGGCCGATGGATCAAGCGGGATGCCGCCGGCGGCGAAGCTTTGACCGAAGATCAGCCGCTCGCGCATGTCGCCCACGTCGGTGCCGCGCTTCAGCAGATCGAAGAACCAGGGGCCGTCGGCCGTGTCGCCGTACATGACCGCGCCGATCACCTTGTTGTCCTTGAGCACCAGGCGGCGGTATTGGCCGCGCGTGGCGTCGCGCAGCACGATCTCCTCGCGGTCCTTGGCTTCGGCAAAGTCTCCCGCCGAGAAGAGGTTGATGCCGGTGACCTTGAGCTTGGTGGCGGTGGCGCTCGACTTGAAGCGCGCCTCGCCCTCGCCGGTGAGCTGCGCGGCGACGACGTTGGCCATCTCGTAGAGCGGCGCCACTAGGCCAAACACCTGGCCGTCGGCCTCGGCGCACTCGCCCAAGGCGAAGATGTCGGGATCGCTGGTGCGCATCGTGGCATCAACCACGATGCCGCGGTTGACCGCGAGGCCCGCCTCTTTGGCGAGCTGCAGGTTGGGCCGGATGCCGACCGCCATCACCACGAGCTTGGCGGGGAGCCGCATGCCATTGTCGAGCTCGAGCGCCTCGACCCGTCCGTTGCCCAGGATGGCCTTCGTATTGGCGCGCGTGATCACCTTGATGTCGCGCGCTTCGATGGCACGCTGCAGCAGATGGCCCGCTGCCGGATCGAGCTGGCGCTCCATCAGGGTCGGCATCAGGTGCAGGACGGTGACGTCCATGCCTTGCTCCTTCAGTCCCGCCGCGGCCTCGAGGCCGAGCAGGCCGCCGCCGATGACGATGGCGCTGCCGCGGCCCTTGGCGGCGAGCAGCATCGCCTGCACATCGTCGAGATCGCGATAGGAGAGCACGCCCGGCAGATCGTGGCCCGGCACGGGAAGGATGATCGGGCTCGAGCCGGTGGCGATGATCAGCTTGTCGTAGGGAACCGTGACCGTGGGTTCGATCGGCCTGTGGCCGAGGCTGCCGGCGGCCACGAACTCGGCGGTGACTGTGCGCGCGCCGCGGTCGATGGTTGTGACCTTGGCGCCCTTGTACAAGGTGACGCCGTGCTTCACGTACCAGCCGTCGCCGTGGATCACGATCTCTTCGAACGATTTCTCGCCCGAGAGCACGGGCGACAGCATGATGCGGTCGTAATTGACCCGCGGTTCGGCGTTGAAGATCGTAACGTCGTAGGCATCGGGCGCCTGTTCGAACAGTCGCTCGAGCGCGCGACCCGGCGCCATGCCGTTGCCGATGACGACCAGCCTTTGTTTTGCGACAGAGCCCATCTGCGACGCCCACTGATTTGGCTGCACCACGCCTTTTCCGGACTCGCTCGAGGCTCCGGAGCAGGTTCCGGCTTCACTGCCGGGGGCGCCCGCCATTGGACGCAAATCGGATTGGGCCGCCGTTGGCCCTGTGTTTCGGAATGCAAGATGCGGGCCAGCGGCGGAAGTCGACTAAAGGCCTGAAAAATCAGCCGTATCTCCGGCATTGCCACAAAGTGGGCGCTTGGCTTCATTGCCAATCCGCTGAGCATTGTGTTCCTTAGGCCGAGAGATGGGGGTCTGTTTTGGCCAGGGAACAGCGCAGGCTGGCAGCGATCGTCGCCGCCGACGTCGTTGGCTACTCGCGCCTGATGGAGCAGGACGAAAACGGCACGTTGGCTGCCCTGCGCGCCCACCGCAGCGAGCGGATCGAGCCGGCCCTGGTGCGCAATGGCGGCCGGGTGATCAAGCTTGCCGGCGACGGCTCGCTCATCGAGTTCGGCAGCGCCGTCGATGCGCTGCGGGCCAGCATCGAATTCCAGCAGGCCATCGCCGAGGCCAATAGCGGCACAGCGGAGTCCGCCCGCCTCGTCTTCCGCGTCGGCCTTCACCTCGGCGACCTGGTGGTCGACGGCCACGACCTCTACGGCGACGCCGTCAACATCGCGGCCCGCCTGGAAGGCGCGGCGCCGCCCGGCGGCATCCTGATCTCTCGCGCCGTCCATGAAGCGGTCGATGGCCGGCTCAAGGCGAGACTGAAGAGCGTAGGCGAGCTTTCGCTCAAGAATATCGAGCGGCCGATCGCGGCGTTCGAGGTCGAATGGCGGGCCGGCGACTGGCCGGTCGTTCCTGCAGCGCCGCCGGCAGCCCCGGCGCTCGCGTTGCCGGAAAAGCCGTCGATCGCTGTCCTGCCGTTCCAGAACTTGAGCGGCGATCCCGAGCAGGAGTATTTCGCCGACGGCATGGCCGACGACATCACCACCGAGCTGTCCCGCTTCAAGTCGCTGTTCGTGATCGCGCGCAATTCAAGCTTCGCCTACAAGGGCAAGTCGATCGACACGCGCCAGATCGGCCGGGAGCTCGGCGTGCGTTACGTGCTCGAAGGGTCGGTGCGCAAATCGGGCACGCGCGTGCGCATCTCGGGCCAGCTCGTCGAGGCCGACAGCGGGGTGCATCTTTGGGCCGAACGGTTCGATGGCTCGCTCGACGACGTCTTCGAGCTGCAGGACAGCGTCACCACCAAAGTGGTGGGCGCGATCACCCATTCGATGCATGCCGCCGAGACCGAGCGCGCGAGGCGCAAGCCGGTCGAGAGCCTTGATGCGTACGATTGCTACCTGCGCGGCATGGCCTGCCTGCGCGACCAGACGATCGAGAAGACCAACGAAGCGCTGGCGCTCGCCCGCCGCGCCATCGGCTTCGATGCCGGCTTCATTCCGGCCTACGGCCTGATCGCGCGCTGCCACGCGCTTCGCCTGACACAAGGCTGGATGGAGCAGCACGAGAACGACCAAGCCGAAATCCGTTGGGCGGCGCAGCGCGTCTCGGCCCAGGGCCAGGACGACGCCGTGGCCCTCGCCCAGGTCGGCCAGGCCATGGCCTATGTCTGCCTGGACGTCGAGGCTGGCCGCGCCATGATCGATGCGGCACTTGCCGTCAACCAGAACCTCGCGAACGCGTGGGCCGCCCGTGCACAAGTCAGCGGCTACTACGGCGAGCATGAGACGACACTCAGTCAGGCGGCAATGGCGCTGCGTCTCAGCCCGCTCGACAGCGAGCGCCATCTCGCCGAGATCCAGATGGCCTGGGCAAATTTCTTCTTGCGGCGATATGACGAGGCGATGAGCTGGGCGCAGCGCGTCCTGTCGCATCGGCCGCATGCGATGGCGGCCTGGCTCGCCCTGGCCATCGCCCAGAGTCAGTCCGGCCGGACCGAAGAGGCGCGCGCCACCATGGCGCAGGTGCTGCGGGTCGTCCCCGATTTCCACGTCGCGAAGGCCCGCGAAAGAGCACCCTATCGCCGGTCGGAGGACGTCGACCTCATGCTGGAGGGCCTCCGGCTCGCCGGCCTGCCGGAATAGTTAGAGGTCGGATTCGTCGACCGGGAAGTCCTGCTGCAGGCCGGTGCGGAACTCGAACGCCCGGGTGCGATCGTTCAACGGCCCAAAGAAGGCGACGTAGGTCGTGGCGTTCACGCGCCCGAACTGCCGCCGCCTGGCCGAGCCCAGCACGGCGTTGCGCCAGGTGCCGGTGTCGACGAAGTATTTCTTGCGCTCGGACCTGTCGGTGTAGAGGTGCGCCACTTGCGGGGCGTGCGTGTGACCCGCCGCCATGAAGTCCGCGCCCTGACTGTCGTGCAAGGCCTGCTCGCGCGCGGCCCTGAGCTGCGGCTTGGCGCCGCTGTCGAGCATGGCTCCGATCATGCCAATGAAATTCATGAGCGGCAGCGGAATGCCGAGGCACCACGGCCGAAAGAACAGAAGCATCTGCACGTACCAAGGCACCACGGCGCGGGCGTCGCGATTGACCAGCGCGGCCGTCGCCACGTCGGCCAAGAGCTTGCGGATCACCGGCTCGACCTTGCGCCACATCTGCGCCTGCCAGATCTCGGGATGATCGCGAAATGTCGCCCGGAGTTCCCGAGGCGGACGGACGTCGAGAATGAAGCGCACGACCGCGTTCTGTGGCCGCAGGTCGTCGAACTCCAGCAGGCGGAGGTAGACCGTGCGCAGCAGCGGATCGGAAGCGATGGCCGCATCGCCATATTCGGTGCGGAACATGCTGGGCAGCCGCGAAGCCACCTGCACGGTGACGAAGTCGCCGAATGTCGGCTTGTTGTAGGACTGCGGCGGCTGATCGCGCAGGATGCGCTTGCCCTTCTTCTTGAGCTTGCCGCCGAAATTCGCCGGATCGTACTCGTGGCCGTGCCGGACGAAGACGTTGGGATCGGTAAACTGGAAGTAGTGCGGGAATGGCGAATCATCGTCGCCCAGCTTGAGCAACGCGCGCACGCGCCGGCGCAACGTCGGCGTGGCGTTGACCAGCCGATCGTGATTGCCCGGCAGGTAATGCAACGCGACGGGGATGCCGATCTCGACCCACTGGCCGTCATCGTCGAGCACCCAGCCCGCCGACAGGCGCTGGAACGCCTCGAGACTCCTTTGGACCTCGTCCTCCTCGGCGATCTTCTGCAGGATCGACAGGACCGCCGTCTCGAGCCGGGAACCGGGCTTGACCTTGGCGTTGTCGACATAGGGCCGCACACCCTCGAATTCCTTGGTGAACCAGAGCTGCGTGCGATGCAGGTCGAACACGTCGCCGGCCAGCACGAAATCGAGCCTGCGGACCTTGCGCCGACGCGCCAGGAAGACGACGTCGCGGATCAAGGCCTCGAAGAAGACGCCCGGCACGTTGCGGCGCAGGCCGACGTCCTTGCCGTTCGGGCCTTTGGCCGAGAGGATGTCGGTCTTCTCTTCCTCGAAATGCAGATCGGAAATCACGACCAGCATATTGGCCATGTCAGACTCCCCCTGATTTTGCCTTCGTCGAATATCCGAATGGGCCTACACTGATAAATTGCAAGCATCGGGGGGCAGATGGCAAGCGAAGGACAACCGTCCAGGTCTGGCGAAAGGACTTACGAGATGGTCGTCATCGGCACCGGCTTCGGCGGTGCCGTGGTTGCCTGCCGCAGCGCCAAGAAGTGGGTCGGCGACGTGCTGGTGCTGGAGCGCGGCAAGCGCTATCCGATGGGCTCCTTCCCGCGCTCGCCGCGCGGCATGTCGCAGAATTTCTGGAACGTCCCGTTCGAGGACCGGGCCCGGCCGAGCCACATCGCCAGCCAGGGCCAGCAGCACGGCCTGTTCGACATCCGCAACGGCCGCCACATCAACGCCGTGCTGTGCGCGGGCCTGGGCGGCGGCTCGCTGATCTACGCCAACGTCTTCCTCGAGCCGCCCGACCAGACTTTCGAGCGCGGCTGGCCGGCGGGCTACGGCCGCAGCAGGCTCGCGCCCTACTACGCCGTCGCCAGGCAGGTGCTGGGCGCGCGACCGATCCCGCTGAACGACGACCCGCGCCGGCGCATCCGCCGCGCCGAACTGTTCGACGAGGTCGCCAGGACCGAAGGGCGGCCGCGCCAGTGGGCCGACATCAACGTCTTCTTCGGCAACGACTTCGACAAGCCGACGCCGATCGGCCAGCAGGAGAAGAACCGCTACGGCGCGATCCAGACCTCGTGCGTCTATTGCGGCGAATGCGACGTCGGCTGCAACACCCACTCCAAGAACACGCTCGACCTCAACTACCTGTTCGTCGCCGAGCAGCGCTACGGCGCCGACATCCGCACCGAGCACCTGGCGACCAAGATCGTGCCGGTCAATTCAGCCGGCAAGGACGATCCGACCGAGCTTGGCGACAACGGCTACCGCGTCTATTTTGTCGATCTCGACGGCAATATCGAGAAGTCGGTGCTGACGCGCCGGGTCTGCGTCTCGTCGGGATCGCTCGGCTCGACCGAGCTGCTGATGCGCTGCCGCGACGTGCACGGCACGCTCCCGCACGTCTCGCCGATGCTGGGCCAGCGCTTCTCCGCCAACGGCGACTTCTTGTCGTTCGCCGTCGACGGCGACAAGGAGGTCGATCCGACCTACGGCCCGGTGATCACGCGCATCACCGACTACAACCTGTTCAAGGATCACGACCCCGACCGCGCCTTCATCCTCCAGGATGCGGCGTTTCCCGCCTTCGCCTCGTGGATGGTGATGGGCGCGCTGCCGCGCGTCTTCAGCCTCATCAACCTGTGGCGCGCGATCAAGAGCCTGATCCATCGCGTGCGCGGCGGGGCCGGGCTGGGCCGCGTCGGCTTCTTCCTCGGCGACCTGATGAAGGACGACAAGGCCAATCGCACCGCCGTGCTGCTGTGTATGGGCCTCGACAAGGGCAGCGGCACCATGAAGCTCGACGACGAGGGCTACCTGGTGCTCGACTGGCCCTATCGCGACAACATGAAGCTCTACCGGGCCGTGCTCGACATGGGCGAGCGCTTCAAGCGCGCGATCGGCGGCGCGCTGTTCGTCGCCTTGCCCAACTGGTGGTGGCCCGCCCGCCACAACGTCACCGTCCACGCGCTGGGCGGCTGCACGCTCGCCGACAGCGCCCAGCAGGGCGTGACCAGCGCGGCGCGCGAGACGATGGGCCAGGTGTTCGGCTATCGCGGCCTCTATGTCGCCGATGGCGCCATCGTGCCGTCGGCCATCGGCGCCAACCCGACCGCCACCATCACGGCGCTGGCCGAGATGATCGCCGAAGGCATCACCGGCCTGAAACCCGACGCCAACCTCTGAGGTCACCCATGCCCGATCCGATCGGCTTTCAGTTCACCGAGGACATGCGCGGCTTCGTGGCGCGCGGCCAGACCAACTACGAGGACGGCTTCCGCGACGGCAAGGCGCAAGGCACGCCGCTGATGTTCCACCTCACCATCAAGACCGACGACCTCGACAAGTTCATCTCGGTCGCCGAGCACGAGGCGCAGACGCTGGGCTATGTCGACAGCCCGCTTGTCGGCGGCCGCTGCCCGGTCGAGGTCGGCACGTTCAATCTCTTCGTCACCACCGCCGACCAGCAGCACAGGCGCATGAAATATCGCCTGTTCTTCCGCGACAGCTCGGGCGCCAAGCGCACGCTCGCCGGCCACAAGGAAGTGCAGAACGCCGTCGGCAATCTCGACATCTGGGCGGCGACGACGACGCTCTACACCAACCTCTTCGAGGGCCATGTCAGCGAGGCCGAGGAAGCGGCGCAGACGCCATTCGCCTCCGGCATCCTGCATATCAGCATCGCCGACTTCGCCAAGGAGCTCACCACCGTCCGCGCCTTCGCCGACACGCCGGCCGAACGCGTCGCGGCCATCGCCCGCTTCGGCAAGCTGTTTGCCGGCGCGCTGTGGGACACTTACGCCCACCTGCCCTCGTTCCACTACGAGCCTTACCAACGCGAGATCCCGCTCTACACGACCGAGGGCGTCCATGGCGCGGAGATCACCACCTATCCCTTCGCCACCGCCGACAAGCTCGGCCTCACCCTGACGCGCTTCAAGCGCGCGCCGTCAGATGACGTGGTGCTGCTGGTGCATGGCCTCACGACCTCGACCGACATGTTCATCATGCCCGAGCACTACAACATCGTTCAGTACCTGCTCGACCACGGCTGGGACGACGTCTGGTCGGTCGATTTCCGCATGAGCGGACGCTTCCCCTACAACCTGCAGCGCCACCGCTACACGCTGGACGACTGCGCGCTCTACGACTACCCGGCGGCGTTCGCGGCCCTGCGCCAGCAGATCGGGCCCGACCGGCGCATCCACGTGATCTGCCACTGCATGGGCTCGTCGACCTTCATGATGAGCCTGTTCGGCAAGCAGGTCTCCGGCGTCTCCAGCGTCATCTCCAACAGCGTGTCGCTGACGCCGGCCGTGCCCGGCTGGTCCAACATCAAGCTGATGCTGGCGCCGCCGCTCTGCGAGTATGTCGCGGGCATCGAGTACGCCAACCCGCTGTGGCGGCGCGAGCCGGGCTTTTCGCTCGGCAAGGTGCTGGCGACCGTGGTCTCGGCCTTCCACCACGAATGCGACATCCCCGAGTGCCACATGCTCTCCTTCATGTGGGGCACCGGCTTCCCGTCCGTCTACAACCACGCGAACATGCACGACATCACCCACCGCCGCGCCGGCGACCTGTTCGGTGGCACGAGCTTCAACTACTTCCGTCACATCCGGAAGATGGTGAAGTCGACCAATACGGCGGTGAAGTACGACACGAGCAATCCGAAATATGCGCCGCTGCCCGACAACTACCTGCAATGCGCGGCCGAGATCAGGACGCCGGTGCTGTTCATCACCGGCCAGGACAATCACATCTTCAAGGACTCGAACCTGATCGCCTACGACCGCTGCAACGCGGCGGCGCCCGGCATCCACGAGAAGCACGTGTTCGCCAACTACGGCCACCAGGACACGTTCATGGGCAAGAACTGCCACGTCGACATCTTCCCGCGGTTGCTTGCCTTCCTGAACAAGCACAAGGGCCGGCCGGCGGCCTGAACGAACTTCCCGGTTTCCCACGCTGGTAGGAAGCCTCCGATGCCGATGGCAGAAGGCTTTTAGGCTGCTGTCTCGCTTTTGCCCCTTTCCAATCTCCGATACAGCGGACGGCGCGGGATGCCGCGTCCATAGCGTAACCGCGGGGAAGACATGGGCGCCGCAAGTATAAACGCGATGCTGGCAGGATGCCGATTCTGTCGTGTGGAACCGCGCGGCCTTTTTGGCAGGCGCCTCACCTGATATCCTGGGCTTCTCGCAGAAGTAGAGTCGTCATGAGCCCGGCAATCGCTGGAATATTGGTCGCAGCTATGGCGCTCATCGCGGCGCCCGGTACCGCATTCGCCCAGAGCGCACCGGCTTCCCACCCGACGAATACGACCTTGCCGCCCGGCACCAATCCAATTGTCGAGCTCAATCTGCAATTCGGGCACAAGCAGCTTCATGGCCCCAAGCCGCAAGACGCCGAGGCCTTCTATCGGGCGGCAGTCGAGGCGGCGGAGAAAATCCAAGACCCCGAACAACAGGCGGAGTTGCCGCGGGCACTCGACTGGCAGGCCGTCTTCTTTCGCGAAATGAAACGATACCCCGAAGCGTGGGCCGCCGCGGAGCGCGGCTTGAAGCTTTTCTGCGAACGATTCGGTGCCGACGATCCGCGAGCGGACCACATGCGAGTCGTCCTCGCCACGATCGCCGAAAAGACCGGCGAAGCCGTCAAGATCGAACCCTATCTTCGAGAAGCGTTGACCAACTACGACCGCGACCCCAGCCCGGTCCGGCAACAGCACGCGGCATCTGCCGCTTCGTTTCTGGCCTACTTCTTGAACGCGCAATCGCGCCCGACGGAAGCTGTTGTCGCGTTACGCAAGGCCGTCGCGATCAAGGAGAAGGCCACGCCGCGCAACGATAGAGCTCTTTCCGGGGACTATTTCCAGCTCGCCAAAGTATTGGCGGCCCAGAAGAGCTTGGACGAAGCCGTAGCGGCATATGATGAAGCGCTCAAAGCCGCGAACCGGATCGACGGCGGAAAGTCTCAGCTTCCGGTCGATATCCTGTATCAGAAGACGGAATTTCTCATCACTAACAAGCGGTATGCCGAAGCGATTGCCTGCTCAAGGCAATTCCTGAATGCAGCCGAGCAGTTCTTCGGTCCCGGCTCCAACACGACCGAGAATCTTCGCAATAGGGTGATTGGCTGGATTATCGCCGAAGGCCGGAGTCTCTTCGACGGTGGTCGCTATCAGGAATCGGAAGAGATCCTGCGGTTCGCTCTGTCAGCAGCCGAGAGAGGGAAAGATCCCCTGTGGCTTGCATCCGTCCAAGTGGACCTCTCCGTTACCGAGAGGTACCTTCGACATTTGCCCGAAGCGGAGTCATTGGCCCGTCGGGCTCTCGACATTCGCGAGCAAAAGCTGGCGCCGGACAATGTTTTGATCGGCGAGTCAGCCTTCAACCTCGCCGCCGCACTGCGCTGGCAAGGCAAGAACGCAGAGGCCGAACCCCTGTACCGGCGTGCCCTAGTCATACGCGAGAAGGCGTACGGTTCGGACAGTCAGCACGTTCTCTCCGACCGATACGGACTCGCGCTGGCGATCGAGGGTATGGGCCGCATCAAGGAGGCCGAAGCGCTCATGCGCCAACTCCTAGCCGACCGCGAACGCGTCTTTGGCCCAGAAAATAACGACGTTGCCGACTCCCTCGTGGCGCTGGTCTGGAATCTTCTTAATCAAGGGCGCCTGGACGAGGCCGCCGAATTCGCCGAACGGCCGCTCGCCATCTACCGAAAGGTATATGGAGCGGGCCATCCGAAGGTCGTCAGCGGCCTCCTTCCATTGGCCGCCGTGCGCCAGCAAAGATCGGAATTCGACGAAGCGGACCGCCTCTACAAGGAAGCCCTGCGGATACGTGCCCGGGTCTATGGCGAGAATTCAACGAATGTTGCCGACAGCTACGGCGACTTCGTGCGGCTTTCGATGGCGCGGCGTCAATTCGAGGAAGCTGCGGGATACAGCGCCAAGAGGCTAAAGATTTACGAGCAGGTATTCGGCGAAAGCGATCCACGGCTCATCCTTCCGCTGAGCGATCTGCAGACGCTAGACGCCTTGGTCGGTGACCTCGATGCGGTCGAAAAGCTCGCCAAGCGAATCCTCGCCATTGCTGAACGGGCCTATGGTACCGATTCGCTCGTCGTCGCAGGCGCCAGCATGAACGTCGCCTACGCCTACCGCCTGCGCGGCAAGATCGGCAGTATCAGCGACTACTACGAGCGTCCTCTGGCGATCTACCGCAGGCAGCTCGGGCCCAATCATCCGCTGGTTGCGGAAGCGCTGAGCCTACTGGCCGACACTCGCGTCGTTCTCGGCCAACCCGAGGAGGCCCTGAAACTTCTGGACGAAAGCCTGACGATCATCACGGAGCGATACGGGGCTGACAGCCCCGCAATCAGCGGGGCACTGAACAACAAGGCTTTGCTGCTTACACAATTGAAGAAATTGGAGGACGCAGAGGGTTTGCTGATGCGCGCGGCCGACTTGCAGCGCAAGGGATCCAGCAAGCCGACATCGGCACTCGCCCTCATTCTCGTCAATCTGAGCTTCATCTACGAAGCCCAGGGTCGGCGGGACGACATGGAGAGGCTGAGGCGAGAGGCCGTGGAGATCTATTCAAGCATCTATGGACCGAATCGGTTGCCGCCACTCATCCCGGCGCCGCTCTTGCCGCCCCTCACTCGGGAAGGTTGAAATCAAGGCCCTAGACGATCCGGCTGGTCTTGTTGCCCCAGTAGCGGTCGCGCAGCAGGCGCTTGTAGAGCTTGCCGGTCGGCAGGCGCGGCAGCTCGGCCTCGAAGTCGATCGAGCGCGGCACCTTCTGGCGCGACAGGTGCCGGCCGCAGAACGCCAGCAGCTCCTCGACGGTCTGCGGCCCGGCCTCGACGCCCGGCATGAGCTGGACGACGGCCTTCACCTCCTCGCCGAGGTCGGGATTGGGCACGCCGAACACCGCGGCATCGGCGACCTTCGGGTGGGTGATCAGGAGGTTCTCGCATTCCTGCGGGTAGATGTTCACGCCGCCCGAGATGATCATGAAGGTGGCACGGTCGGTCAGGTAGAGATAGCCGTCCTTGTCGACATAGCCCACGTCGCCCACCGTGCTCATGGTGCCGTCGGCCGAGCGCGCCTCTTTGGTCTTGCCGGGATCGTTGAAGTATTCGAATGGCGTCGCCGTCTCGAACCACAAGGTGCCGGGCGTGCCGACCGGCTGCTCGTTCATGGCGTCGTCCATCACATGCAGCTTGCCCAGCAGCACCTTGCCGACCGTGCCCTTGTGCGCCAGCCACTCCTGCGAGTTGCAGGCGGTGAAGCCCAGCCCCTCGGTGGCGCCGTAATATTCCTCGATGATCGGCCCCCACCATTCGATCATCTGCTCCTTGACCTGCACCGGACAGGGTGCCGCGGCATGGATGGCGATCTCCAGCGAGGAGAGATCGTATTTCTTCCGCACCGCGTCGGGCAGCTTCAGCATTCGCGAGAACATGGTCGGCACGAGCTGGCTGTGCGTGATCCTATGCTTCTCGACCAGCGACAGGTACGTCTCCGGATCGAACTTCTCCATGATCACCGCCGTGCCGCCCGAGCGGATGGTGAGGCCAACCGCGGCCTGCGGCGCCGAGTGATAGAGCGGCGCGGGCGAGAGGTAGCGCATGCCGTCGCGGTACTTCCACAGCTTCAGCAGGAACAGGAAGAGCGGCATCTCGTGCGAAGGCGGCTCCTCGGGCAGCGGCCGCAGGATGCCCTTGGGCCGGCCGGTGGTGCCCGACGAATAGAGCATCGGCGTGCCGAGCCACTCGTCGGCAATCGGCGCCGCCGGCAGATCCCGGGTGGCCTCGACGAGGTTCAGCACCTTCCCGCCGTCGCCCGGCCCATCGACGACCAGGCAAAGCTCGACCTTGGGGCACGTCGGCAGCGCCGCCAGCGCCACCTCACGCTTGGCCTGCGAGGTGATCAGCACCTTCGACTGGCTGTTCTGCAGGATATAGGCCAGCTCCTCGGCCGTCAGGAAAGAGTTCACGCAGGTGTAGTAAAGGCCCGAGCGGTCGCCGGCGGCGCAGGCCTCGACGTAGCGCGGGTGGTTCTCCATGAAGATCGAGTAATGGTCGAGGCGCTTGAGGCCGTGCGCGCGCAGAAGATGGGCGAGCCGGTTGCTGCGCGCCTCGAGCTCGCCGTAGCTGATGGTCTCGCCGCTGCCGGCCATGATGACGGCAGGGCGCGTCGGGTCCTTGGCGGCGGTCTTGCCCGGATACATGCTTGGCGTTCCCTCTGAGCTCTTGTTCGTTGCTAGGCTGATGTTTTCGGGAGATGCCCATGACCGTCAAGCTCTTCACCCCGCCCACCCTGCCCAAGCGCGGCGGCTACAGCCAGGTCTGCCAGGTGCAGAGCGGCAAGCTGATCCTGATCGCGGGGCAGGCGCCGCACGACGTCAACGACAGGATGGTCGGCGAGGGCGACTTCGCCGCCCAGGTCGAGCAGGTGTTCAAGAACTGCGAGGCGGCGCTCAAGGCCGCGGGCGGCAGCATGAAGAACCTGGTGAAGATCGTGAACTACTGCCATCCCTCGGTCGACGACAGGACGCGGCTGATCTATCGCGACATCCGCGACCGCTACATCGACACGTCCAATCCGCCGGTCAGCACCTTCATCTACGTCCACCGGCTCGCCCAGCCCAACTGGCTGTTCGAGATGGATGCCATGGCGGTGATCGACGGCTGAGGACGCATCCCGGTCCTTCCAGGTGCGTTGCCTGACAGGACAGGCAGCGCCCGTGAAGGAGGCCCAGATGTTGCCCAGCACCGTCCGGCGCGTGCCGGACCACACCGACCCGGCGATCAACCGCCGCATCCGCTCGCGGATCGTGCGGCGCGTCATGTATTTCGCGCTGCACCCCGAAGGCATCGACGAGCGCCTGCGCGAGCTCGACCGGGAGTGGGACATCGAGCGCACATTGGAGGCCAACGCCGCCTTGCTCGGCCTGGCCGGTGTGGCCCTCGGTTCGGCCGGGCTGCGCGGCGGCTTGCGCCTGTCGGCGCTGGTGACCGGCTTTCTGTTGCAGCATGCGGTGCAGGGCTGGTGCCCGCCGATGCCTTTGCTGCGGCGCCTTGGCATCCGCACGGCGCGCGAGATCGAGATCGAGCGTGTCGCCCTCAAGGCGCTGCGCGGCGACTTCGACGAGATCGGCGCCGACGGCATTCGCGCGGTGAGCGCGGCCGCGCGCTAACCACCCGCCGGCAGCACCCGCTTCATCCACCTGGCCGTCGCCTGGGCGTCCTGGCTGTCGCTCGCCTCGAGCCTGGCGATGACGCGATGGCGGTCCTCGAGGTCGCGGTTCTGGCTGAGCTTGAGCTTGGTCTCGACCCGGTCGAGCTTCATGCGGAAGGCGACGATCTGCCGGGTCTGCTCGGCGGCGTTGCCGGGCGGCAGGCGCCCCAGGCCCCAGGCGTCGCTGCCCGAACCCTCATAGACCGCGGCCAATTTGGTCAGCACCATCAGCACGGCGGGCGTCGCCTCGACGATGGCCGGCCGGCCGTAGGCGTGCACGGTGACGTAGTTCCAGGTCGGCACCTTGGGACCGGGCGTATACCAGGTCGGCGAGACGTAGGCGTGCGGACCCCAGAACAAAGCGAGCGAGGGCTGGTCGCGAGCGAACAGCTTCCAGTGGTCGTTGTTGCGCGCCATGTGGCCGAGCAGGCTGCCGTGCGGCGTGCCGTCATCCTCCCAGACCAGGGCCATGTGCGTGGTGATCGGCGCGCCCGTTTCGTCGGCGGTGATCAGCAGCGCCCAGCCATGGGCCTGCATGATCTCCCGCCCTGCGGACTCGTCGCCTTCGAAGTGCTTCGGAATGTACATGTCTGGTCTTCGGCCGATGGGTTGAACGGGGCCCCATTACCATGTCCAATGCCGCCCGCAATTGGGAGGATTATTAATGGGCGAGCATATCCGTCTTAAGTCCAAGGCCGGCGAGATCGGCGCTTATCTCGCCGCCCCGCGAGGCGCGGCCAAGGGCGGCGTGGTGGTGATCCAGGAGATCTTCGGCGTCAACCACCACATCCGCGCCGTCACCGATTCCTTCGCCGGCCACGGCTATCTCGCGCTCGCGCCGCAATTCTTCGACCACATCAAGCCCGGCATCGAGCTCGGCTACACGCCCGACACCATCGCCGAGGGGCGCGGCTACGTGATGACGCCGGGCTTCACCGACAAGGCGGTGCAGGACGTCGAGGCGGCGATCGAGGAACTGAAGAAGCGCGGCGCCAAGAAGGTCGCCGTCACCGGCTATTGCTGGGGCGGCACGATCGCCTGGCTGGCGGCGACGCGGCTTAAGCCCGATGCGGTCTCGGGCTATTACGGCGGCGGCATCCACGGCACCAAGAACGAGAAGCCCACCGTGCCGACGCAGCTCCATTTCGGCGACAAGGACATGCACATCCCGATGGCGCACGTGAACGAGCTCCGGCAGCTCCATCCCAACGTCGAGATCTTCGACTACCCGGCCGACCACGGCTTCCATTGCGACGAGCGCGGCTCGTACGACAAGGCCGCCTCGGCCAAGGCGATGGAACGGACCTTGGCGCATTTCAAGAAGCACGTTGGCTGACGCAGCGCTCAACCTCACCCTGAGGAGCGGCCCGCAGTGCCGCGACTCGAAGGGTGGATACACACTCGGTGTTGCCATGCTTCGAGACGCTCGCTGCGCTCGCTCCTCAGCATGAGGTCCCCAACCAAGAAACCGTTCGATGCGACGGCGCGCGGGCCCCTGAACGGGGTCCGCGTCGTCGACCTGTCGCGCCTGGTGGCGGGCAATATCCTGACGCTTCAGCTCGCCGATTTCGGCGCCGAGGTGATCAAGATCGAGCCGCCCGAGGGCGACACGCTGCGCTCGTGGAAGGTCAAGGGCGTCGAGACGGCGTGGAAGGTCTATAGCCGCAACAAGAAGAGCGTGGCGCTCGACCTGCGCGCCGACGCCGGCCGCGCCATCGTGCGCCAGCTCGCCCAGGACGCCGCCATCCTGGTCGAGAGCTTCCGGCCGGGCGTGCTCGAGGACATGCAGCTTTCCCCGGCCGAGCTGCACAAGCTCAACCCGAAGCTCATCATCGTGCGCATCTCGGGCTGGGGCCAGGATGGCCGCTACCGCCACAAGCCGGGCTTCGGCACGCTTATCGAGGGCTACAGCGGATTTGCCTCCATGAACGGCTTCGCCGACCGCGAGCCGGTGCTGCCGCCGATGTATCTCGCCGACGCCATGGCCGCGCTTTACGGCTACGGCGCCGTCATGGTGGCGCTGCGCGAGGTCGAGATGAACGGCGGCAAGGGCCAGGTCATGGACCTGCCGCTGTTCGATCCGCTGTTCTCGGTGCTCGGCCCGCAGGCCGCCAACTACAAGCTCACCAAGGAAGTGAAGGTGCGCACCGGCAGCCGCTCGACCAATGCCGCGCCCCGCAACGTCTATCAGACCAAGGACGGTCACTGGGTCTGCCTGTCGGCCTCCACGCAGGGCATGGCCGAGCGGGTACTGGTCAAGATCGGCCGGCCCGAACTGGTGAAGGATCCGAAGTTCGCGACCAACATCGAGCGGGTGAAGAACGGCCTCGAGCTCGACGCCCTGATCGGCGATTTCATCAAGGCACGCGACCTCGCCGAGAACCTGAAATATTTCGACGAGGCGGGCGTCACCATCGGCCCGGTCTACGACATCAGCCAGATCGTCGAGGACGACTACGTGCTGGAGCGCGAGGCGCTGATCAGCATTCCCGACGCCGAGATGGGCGAGCTGCCGACTCATCCGGTGGTGCCGCGCATGTCCGGCGCGCCCGGTGCGCTCAGGACACCGGCGCCCAGGATCGGCGAGCACAACGAGGCGCTGCTTCGCCCGCTGCTCGGCGAAGCCGAGTACGACAAGCTCAAGAAGGCCGGAGTGATCAAGTGAGCCGCCCGCCCTCGTTCCGTCCGCAGGTCCCTGTCTGGCGTTCCATCCTCTACGTGCCGGGCAATGTTCCGAAATTCATCGACAAGGCGCACGAGCGCGGCGCCGATTGCGTGCTGGTCGATCTCGAGGACAGTGTGCAGCCGGCCCAGAAGCAAGAGGCGCGGGCCATGCTGCCCGAGACGATGAAGAAAGTGGTGCGCGCCGGCGCCGACGTGGCCGTGCGCATCAACCGGCCGATCCGGCTCGCCGTGGCCGACATCGAGGCGGCGGTGCGGCCGGGCCTCTCGGCCCTCTTCATCACCAAGGCCGAGAGCGTGCAGCATCTGCGCCTGCTCGACGAGATGGTGAGCGAGCTCGAGAAGGAGCGCGGCATGGCGGCCGGCAGTGTCGGCTTCGCCGCCATGATCGAGCATCCGCGCGCGCTGACCCATATCGACGACATTGCCGAGCACGCGCCCAGGCTGATCGCCATGATGCTGGGCCGCGAGGATTTCGCCCTCGAGACCGGCTCGATCCCAGGCGACGAGACGCTCGAGCTGCCCAAGCGGCTGGTCGCCTTTGCCGCGCAGGCGCACGACGTCGCCATGATCGGCATCCTGGGCACCGTGGCCGACTATTCCGATCCCGCCGCCTACAAGAAGAGCGCCGAGCGCGCCCGCCGCTTCGGCTTTTCGGGCGGCACCTGCGTCCATCCGGGGCTGGTGCCGGCGCTGAACGAGGCGTTCGCCCCCACGGCCGACGAGGTGGCACAGGCCCGCAAGCTGATCCAGGCCGATGCCGAGGCGGCGGCGGCCGGCCGCGGCTCCTTCCAGGTCGACGGCAAGATGATCGACATCCCGGTGATCGAGCGCGCCCGCCGGCTGCTCGCCCGCCATGAGGCCATTGAGCGCCGCAGCGCCCGCCGCTAAGCCTGCGGGTGGATGACCCGGCGTTTCTCGGTTCCCTTCAGTGTCACCCTGCTCGGGCTGATGGCCCTGATCGTCGGGCCGCTGGCCGGTGTGCTGTTCTGGCTGGGCGCCGAGACCGCTTCCTCGCTGGAGGAGCGCAGCGTCCGCCAGCGGCTCGGCGCGCTCGATGCCGCGGTCGGCAATTTCCTCGCCAACGGCCTGCAGGTGATCGTCGAGTCGGGCTCGACGCTCGCAGAGGGCACGAGCTTCCGGCCGGATGCCGGCGCGGCCGGCGTGGGCTCGCGCCGCCGCCAGCTGGTCGCGCTGCTCGGCCGCCAGCACTTGATGGCCGCGGCGTACGTCGGCTACGCCGACGGCAACTTCCTCTATGCCGGGCGCACCGAGTCCTTGTCGGAGGAGCAGCGCGTCGAGTACGGCGCGCCGGCCAGCCGTTCGATCATCGTGCGCCACATCTCGGGCGACGGCGCGGAGCGGCGCGAAGGCTGGTGGTTCGAGCTGGCCGACGGCACGCGCACCGAGGAGCGCACGCGGCCCGCCGACTACGATCCCCGGCGCCGGCCCTGGTACATCGAGGCGCTCGCCAGCCACCAGGCGGCGCTCACCGATCCGTACGTCTTCGCCAATGCCGACGTGGTCGGCATCTCTGCCGCTGTGCCGCTGCCGAACGACGCCGGCGCCTTCGGCTTCGACATCACCCTCGACCGGCTCTCGGTGCTGGTCGGCGAGCTCAGGATCACGCCCAACTCGATCATCATGGTCGGCAAGCCGCAGGGCAGCGTCTTCGTGCAGACGAGCGCCTGCTCGCCGCTCGCCGCCGGCTGTCTGCCCGGCGGCGGCGAGGCGCGGCTGGCGCTGACCCGGGCGATCACCGATTCGGCGGGCCACAATCGCCTGCATCGGCATGTCGGCGCAGGCGAGCGCGCCTACGAACTGTTCGTCGAGCCGATGCCGCCCACGCTTGGCCGCCAGTTCGTGGTGGCGGCGGCCGTGCCGGTGGTCGAGCTCAGCGCCGATTCGCGCGCCCTGCTCGACAATTCGGCGGTGGCGGCGGCGATCGCGGTCGGCCTCGCCGTCCTGGCCGCCTTGGCCGGTTCGCTCCTGCTGTCGCGGCCGCTGCATCGCATCACGGTGATGACCGAGCGCATCCGCCGGCTCGATTTCTCCGATAGAGCGCCGGTCAGGAGTCACATCAGCGAGGTGCTGCGCCTGTCGGAGTCGGTCGAGCGCATGCGCGACGGGCTCGAGGTGTTCGGCCGCTACGTCTCGCGCGGGCTGGTCGAGCGCATCATGCACTCGCCCTCGACCACCGGCATGCGCGGCGTGCGGCGCGACATCACCGTGATGTTCACCGACATCGAGGGCTTCTCGCGCATCGCCGAGGGGCTCGCGCCGGAAGTGCTGACGCGCCGGCTGTCGCACTATTTCGAGGCGCTGGGCGCGGCGATCTCGGCCAACAACGGGACGATCGACAAATATATCGGCGACAGCATCATGGCCTACTGGAACGCGCCGGAGGCCGACGAGGACCACCTCGCCCATGCCTGCCGCGCGGCGCTGCAGGTCGCCGCGGCAAGCCGCCATCTCGCGAGCAAGTGGCAGGGCCGCGGCCGGCCGACCTTCCGCACGCGCATCGGCGTGCATACCGGGCCCGCCGTGGTCGGCAATGTCGGCACGCGCGAGCGCATCAACTACACGCTGGTCGGCACGGTGGCGAACCAGGCCTCGCGACTCGAGGGACTGAACAAGGCCTACGGCACGGACGTGCTGGTGAGCGGCGAAGTGGCGAACGCCGTCGCCGAGCGCTTCGTCTGGCGCTTCGTCGACCGCGTGGTCGCCGCCGGCACCACCGAGGCGCACGACATCTACGAGCCGCTCGGCGAAGTGCAGGACGCCGACCGCCACGCCGATTTCCTGGCGCCGTGGCGCGAGGCGCAGGCCGCCTACGCCAAGGGCGATTTCGGTCCCGCCCTCACTGCCTTCCGGCAAGCCGCGGCCTGCCGGCCGGAAGACGGGCCATGCCGGGTGTTCGTGCAGCGCTGCGAGGACTTCCTTCATCGCGGGCCGCCGGATGGCTGGACCGGCGCCTGGCACTTCGAGCGCAAATAGGATGTCCGGCCGCGCGATCGCCGACTCACCACAAGACTTGGGGTGCATGGCCGGCCGGCCCATTAAAATAACGGGAATTTAATGGGGTGGCTGACCATACTACCCCAGACCTAGAAGCAGCGGTTTTAGCGGGCAGGCGCAGCAGGTCGATCATGCGCGCCACCATAGGCCCGGTGTTAGAAGGAACCCGATTCTGTCGTATAGATATGCGCCCATTCTGGGGTCTGGGGACCCGAAAGCGCTTGGCGGCCGTCCGGCCCGAATGTATAAGCGGAAGTGCAAATAGTTTGAGAAATTGGTTCGCCGGATTTCCGGAGCGGCCGCAAGCGCGTGTCCTGAGGCCATATCGATGCGTCATTTCATTGCGGGAGCAGTGCTAGTTGTGGCCGCGCTGATGGTGACCTTCGGCGTTGCCACGATGTTGCAAAGCAAGGCGACGCACACGGTGCAGAACCAGGAAGTGTACACACCACCGGCGCTGAAGAGTCCCGGCGCCAAGTCGAAGGGTGAGAGTTCGCGGGTCATGGTGTCGCGTCGGATGAACGACGAACAGGTCAACGACCGCAGCGAAGAGACGAACGAATAAAGGCGGGAGAACGACGATGCGTCACGTCACTTGGGCAGCAGCCTGGTTTCTGGTCGGCTTGGCGGTGGTGCTGGGCACCGCGAGCGTCATCGAGCAGCGCGCCTCGGTCGCCGAGCGCGGGCCGCGGATGCCCATTCCCGCCGTGGTGCCGGCACCGGAAGACACGCCGCGCACGCGGCCGTCCGAACCGGGCCGCCAGCTCGTGGCCTATCGCCATTCGGCCTACAGCCGCCAACACGACCAGGACTGAATTCCGGCGTTTCTCGCCAAAGCAAAAGGCCCCGCATCCGCGGGGCCTTTTCCATTGGGAGCGATCGATGGCGCTCAGTGCTGGTCCGCCCAGACCTGGCGTTTCACCGCGTACATGAAGCCGGCCAGCACGATCAGGAACAGGATGACGCGCACACCGGTGCGATTGCGATCCTCGAGATGCGGCTCGGAGGCCCAGGCGAGGAAGTTCACGACGTCCGACGCTTCCTGCGCCAGGGTCGCCTTGGTGCCGTCGGCATACTGCACCTTGTCGTCGCTGAGCGGCGGCGGCATGGCGATGCGGTGGCCGGGGAAGTATTTGTTGTAGTTGTCGTCCTTGGTGACGTTGGCGTCCTTGATCTGCTCGGGCGTCAGCTTGTCGAACGGCACGAAGCCGGTGAGGATGCCGTAGACGTAGTTCGGCCCGCCCTCGCGCGCCTTGATGATGACGCTGAGGTCGGGCGGCGCCTTGCCGCCGTTGGCCGACGCGGCCGCCAGCTCGTTGGGATAGGGCTTCTTGAACTTGTCCGACGGCCGCGCCGCGCGCTGAATGGTCGAGCCGTCGTCGCCGATATCGTCGACCTGGATGTCGGCGATCAGGCCCTTCACCTGGTTCTCGGTCAGGCCGAGCTGCTCGAGGTTGCGGTAGGACAGCATCTCCAGCGAATGGCAGGCCGAGCAGACCGTGGCATAGACCTGATAGCCGCGCTGGGCGGCCGCGCGATCGTAGGTGCCGAACGGACCCTTGAAGCTCCACTCGTGACTGGGCAGCTGCTCGGGAGTCTCGGCCGACGCCGCTCCCAGGGCGAGAGCGGCAAGCGCGATGGCGCCGGTCGTCAGTAGTCTACGCATGGCGCTTACCCCGCCTTCTTGGTGAGCACCGCGTCGGCGATGCTGGGCGGCATTGGCAACGGCCGTTCGATCTTGCCCAGGACCGGCAGCAGGATGAGGAAGTGGAAGAAGTAGTAGGCCGTGCCGAGCTGCGCGACCAGCAGCAGCGGGATCTTGATCCCGACATCGAGCACGGCGTCGGGCGAATGCGCGCCGCAATAGCCCAGCACCAGCACGTCGACCACCAGCGCGAACACGAACCACTTGTAGATCGGCCGGAAGGTGCAGGAACGCACGCGGCTGGTGTCGAGCCAGGGCAGCACGAACAGCAGGCCGATCGAGCCGAACATGCAGACCACGCCGCCCAGCTTGTCGGGAATCGAGCGCAGGATGGCGTAGAACGGCAGCAGGTACCATTCCGGCACGATCTCGTTGGGCGTCTGCAGCGGATTGGCCGGCACGTAGTTCACCGGCTCGCCGAGCGAGTTCGGCGCGAAGAACACGAAGCCGGCATAGATGATCAGGAAGACCACCACCCCGAAGCCGTCCTTCATCGTGTAGTAGGGATGGAACGGCACGGTGTCCTGCGGGCCCTTCGGATCGATGCCGAGCGGGTTGTTGGAGCCGTGCACGTGCAGCGCCACGACGTGCAGCGCCACCACGCCGACGATGATGAAGGGCAGCAGGTAGTGCAGCGCGAAGAAGCGGTTGAGCGTCGGGTTGTCGACGGCGAAGCCGCCCCACAGCCAGGTGACGATCGAATCGCCGACCACCGGGATGGCCGAGAACAGGTTGGTGATGACGGTGGCGCCCCAGAAGCTCATCTGGCCCCACGGCAGCACGTAGCCCATGAAGGCCGTCGCCATCATCAGCAGCAGGATGACCACGCCCAGCATCCACAACAGCTCGCGCGGCGCCTTGTAGGAGCCGTAATAGAGGCCGCGGAAGATGTGGATGTAGACGGCGGCGAAGAAGAACGACGCGCCGGTCATGTGCATGTAGCGGATCAGCCAGCCCGACGGCACGTCGCGCATGATGCGCTCGACCGAGGCGAAGGCGAGCTCGGCATTGGGCTGGTAGTTCATCGCCAGCACGATGCCGGTGACGATCATCAGCACCAGCATCAGCGTGGCGATCGCGCCGAAATTCCAGAAGTAGTTGAAATTCCGCGGCGTCGGGAAGGTGTGATACTCCTTCTCGAGATACGAGAAGATCGGCAGGCGATGATCGATCCAGGCGATCACCTTGTTGTTGAAGACCGGCGGAGCGCCGTGCTGCGAAGCCATCTGTTAACTCCCCCGGGCGATCAGCCGATTTTGACGAGTGTGTCGGACGTGAAGAGGTATTCCGGCACCGCGAGGTTCTTCGGCGCCGGTCCTTTGCGGATGCGGCCCGAGGTGTCGTACTGCGAGCCGTGGCAGGGGCAGAACCAGCCGTCATACTCGCCGCGCGGATCGCCCTGCTTGGTGCCGAGCGGCACGCAGCCGAGATGGGTGCAGACGCCGACCAGGATCAGCCATTCGCGGCGCACCTTCTTGGCGGTGTCGGTGACGCGCGCATCGTCGGTCTCCGGATCGCGCAGCTCCGCGACATTGACTGCCTCGGCCTCCTTGATCTCCTTCTCGGTGCGGTGGCGGATGAACACCGGCTTGCCGCGCCATTTCACCGTGACGGCCTGGCCGACCGCGATCGGCTTCACATTCACCTCGACCGTCGACAGCGCCAGCGTGTCCGCGGCCGGGTTGAGGTTGTTGATGAACGGCCATGCCGTGGCGATGCCGCCGACGGCGGCCAAGGCCCCCGATGCGACCAACAGGAAATCGCGCCGAGTCGGGTCGCCGTGCGCGCCGGCCGGAATGCTGGAAGATGCCATTCTTTGTTACGTCCCCCGAGGAGTTGGAACGCTTATAGACGAGAAAGCGCCTTATGTTTCAAGGTCTTTGGGTCGCAGGCCCAACCGCGCGCGACGCTGCGGCACCCTGCCGCACAAAGGGCGTGCGGACCCTTTTCGCCGTGCAATCGGGAGGGCAAAACAGGCCATGCGCCTCGCTCTCTACGAGCCCGACATTCCCCAGAATCTCGGCGCTTTCATCCGGCTGTCGGCCTGCCTTGGCGTGCCGCTCGACGTCATCGAGCCGTGCGGTTTTCCACTCGACGACAAGCGCATCCGGCGCGCCGCCATGGACTACTACGATCTCGCACGCATCGTCCGCCACGCCTCGTGGCAGTCGTTCCGGCGCGACAAGATGGCCGGCCGGCTGATCCTGCTCACCACCAAGGCGGCGCAGCGCTTTCCCGACGTCGCGTTCCGCGCTGACGACATCCTGCTGCTGGGCCGCGAGAGCGCCGGCGTCCCCGAGGACGTGCACGAGGCGGCAGACATGCGTTTGCGCATTCCCCTGCAGAAGGGCGCGCGATCGCTCAATGTCGCGCTGGCCGCGACGATGGTATTGAGCGAAGCCCTGCGCCAGACCAACGGATATGCCGCACTCGCATGACGACGACCGACCTCAGCAAGGAAAAGAGCGAGACCCGCGCGTGGTTCGAGGCGCTGCGCGACCGCATCTGCGCCGAGTTCGAGAAGATCGAGGGCGAGCTCACCGGAACGCACGCCGGGCAGCCAGCCGGCCGCTTCGAGCGCAAGCCCTGGCAGCGGCCGCGCGAGACAGACGGCCCCAACAAGGACCAAGACCGCGGCGGCGGCGTGATGTCGGTGATGAAGGGCCGGGTGTTCGAGAAGGTGGGCGTCAACGTCTCGACGGTATTCGGCGAGTTCAGCCCGGAATTCAGAAAACAGATTCCCGGCGCCGCCGACGATCCGCGCTTCTACGCCACCGGCATCTCGCTGGTGGCGCACATGCGCTCGCCCAAGGTGCCCGCCGTGCACATGAACACGCGCTTCATCGCCACCACCAAGGCGTGGTTCGGCGGCGGCGCCGATCTCACGCCGATGGTGCCACGCGAGGACGACACGCAGCTCTTCCATGCCGCCCTGAAGCAGGCGTGCGACCGGCATGACACGGCGTACTACCCGCGCTTCAAGAAATGGTGCGACGAATACTTCTTCCTGCCGCACCGCAACGAGGCGCGCGGCGTCGGCGGGATCTTCTACGACTATCTCGAGGGCGATTACGCCAGGAACTTCGCCTTCACGCGCGACGTCGGCGAGACCTTCCTCGCCACCTATCCCAAGATCGTGCGCCGGCACATGAACGAGCCCTGGACCGAAGCCGAGCGCGAGCACCAGCTGGTGCGGCGCGGCCGTTACGTCGAGTTCAACCTGCTGCACGACCGCGGCACCAAGTTCGGCCTGATGACCGGCGGCAACATCGAGGCGATCCTGATGAGCCTGCCGCCCGAGGCGAGATGGCCCTGACCGGCCCTCGACAAAACCGCGCCAAACGAACTGGTCGTTGGTATAAGCCCCTGGAATATCTAGGCTTTTCCCGCTATTTGCATCAGCCCTTCGTCGCCCGCACCACGTAGGTGTTGAGCCGGCGCGCGAAGGCAGCCGGATCGGCCGGCACCTCGCCGTCGAGGATGTGCGCCTGGTCGAGCAGGAGGCTTGCGATGTCGGACAGCTCGTCCTTGCGGTCGGCCGCCTTCGCCGCCGCCAGCGCCTTCACCATGTCGTGGCGCATGTTGAGCTCGAGGATCGGCTTGGCGCCGCTGCCCTGGTTGTGGCGGACGAGCAGGCGCTCCAGCGCGCGGTCGCGATCGGCGGCGCTCGCCACCAGGCACGAGGCGCTGTCGGTCAGGCGCGAGGAGGCGCGCACGTCGGCGACCTGCTCGCCCAGCACGTCCTTCACCGCCTTGAGGACGGCGGCATCGTTCTGGCCCTCGCTCTTGCCCTCTTCCTTCTTGGCCTCGTCGGTGAGCGGCACCAGGCTGAAATCGACGTCGCCCTTGCTGAGCGACTTCAGGGGCTTGCCCTCGTAGTCCTGCGGCAGCATGGTCCAGAAGGCGTCGACCTGGTCGGTCAGCAGCAGCACCTCCAGGCCGCGGGCGCGCGCCGCCTCGAGCTTGGGATTGGCCTTGGCGCGTTCGAGGCTGTCGGCGACGAGATAGTAGATCTCGGTCTGGTTGGGCCGGAAGCTCGCGACATAGTCCTTGAGCGAGCGCCCCTCGCCCGCCGTGGTGGTGAAGCGCGCCAGCGCCAGCAACCGGGCGCGATGCTGCTGGTCCTCGTACACGCCCTCCTTCATCACCGGCCCGAAGGCCTGCCAAATCTTGCCGAAGGTCGCGGCGTCCTTCTCGGCCGCGGTTTCGAGCTCGGACAGGACGCGGCCGACCAGGCCGCTCCTGATCTGCGCGACCTGCGGGTTGTTCTGCAGCATCTCGCGCGAGATGTTGAGCGGCAGGTCTTCGCTGTCGACCACGCCGCGCACGAAGCGCAGCCAGGGCGGCAGCAGGTCGGCGTCGTCGGTGATGAAGACGCGCCGCACATAGAGCTTCACCCTGCCCTTGCGCTCGCGGTCGGCAAGGTCGAACGGCGGCATCGTGGGCACGAACAGCATCACGGCGTAGGCCTGCCGGCCCTCGACCTTGTAGTGCAGGGTGAGCGCGGGCTCGTCGAACGCCATGGCGATCGAGCGGTAGGCCTGCAGGTAGTCGTCCTGCTTGAGCTCGGACTTGGGCCGCTGCCAGAGCGCGCTGGCGGCGTTGATCTGGCGCGCCTCGCCCTTCTCGCCCATCAGTTCGATCGGGAACAGGATGTGGTCGGAATAGGTGCGGACGATGCGTTCGAGCTCGAAGCGCTGCAGGTAGCGCTCGGCGTCCTTCTTCATGTGCAGCACGATCTCGGTGCCGCGCTTCAGCCGCTTGGCCTGCGCCTCGCTCGCCGGGGCGATCTCGAAGCCCGCGCCGCCGGTCGAGGTCCAGACCCAGGCCTCCTCGCTGCCGGCGCGGCGGCTCACCACCTCGATGCGGTCGGCGACCATGAAGGCGGAGTAGAAGCCGACGCCGAACTGGCCGATCAGGCCCATCCCCTCCTTGCTGTCCTTCAGCCCCTTGAGGAAGGCTTTCGTGCCCGAGCGCGCGACGGTGCCGAGATTGTCGATCAGCTCCTGGCGATCCATGCCGATGCCGTTGTCGGCGATGGTCAGCGTCTTGGCGTCTTCGTTGGCCTCCAGCCGGATGGCGAGGCGGTCGTCGCCGGCCAGCAGGTCGGGCTTGGAGATCGCCTCGTAGCGCACCTTGTCGAGCGCGTCGGAGGCGTTGGAGATCAGCTCGCGCAGGAAGACGTCGGTGTCGGAATAGACCGAGTGAACCATCAGGTTCAGGAGCTCGGCGACCTCGGCCTGGAACTGGTGCGGCTGGGCAGGAGGAGCGGTGGTTGTGTCGGTCATCGCGGCAGTCGATTTAGGAAAAGGCGGTTCTACGTCAAGAGGAGCGGGCGACGAGCCGGCCGGCCGCCAGCGGCGCCGCGCACAGCACGACCAGCAGCAGCGGATAGGGCGCCCCCCATTGCACGGCGAAGCGGGTGAAAAAGGCCTCGGGGCCGTTGCCGAAGGTCAGCCGCTCGTAGAGGAAATCGACCAGCGCGGTCGAGGTCGGCCAGAGCAGCGCCGCCAGCAGCGCCGCCTCGAGCCAGTGCCGGCCGGCGGTGCGGCGCGCATGGATCGCCGCCATGAGCACGACATAGGGGATCGGCACCAGCACCTTGTACCATTCGACGGAGCGCACCGGCAGCGATGCCGCGATCCAGGTGTCGCCGATCGTGTCGTTGGCGACGATCAGGGCGGCGATCGCGCACCACAGGCCGAGGGTCAGTCCGGGCCGGATCATCGGCGGTGCGCCGCACGCTCCAGCTCGGCGAGGCAGGCCGCACGGTCGGCCGTGAAGTCGCCCGCGATCCACCAGCGCTCGACCTCGTCGAGCAGCGCGCCGACCTTCGGGCCGGGCAGCAGGCCGAGCCTGAGCGCGTCGCCGCCGCCGACCGGCAGCTCGGGCGGCGTCCATTCGTCGGCGAGCTTCAGCGCCGCGCGCCAGCCATCGGGTGCCTCGAGCAGGACCCGATCGACGAAGGTCGTCTTGCCCAGGCGATAGAGCTCGGCGCGCGGCCGGACACCGACCGGCGGCTCGCGCTCCAGCATCAGGCCCAGTCTCAGCTGCTCCTGGGTCGAGAGCTTCAGCCGCTTGCCAATCCTGATCGCGTCGGCATCGGCCGGCAGCACGGCGCCCAGCCGGCGCAACGCGTCGGGCGCACTCTCGCGCCCGATCAGCGCGCGCAGGCGGCGGCTGCCGTCATATTCGGGCAGCCAATGGTCGAACGCGCCGATCTCGCGCATCGCATCCATCGCCTCGGCGGCGGCCGGCGCGAGCAGCAGCCGCAGCAGTTCCTTCGACACGCGCTCGCCCGACAGGTCGGCCAGCAAGCCCACGTTGCGCCGGCACGCGGCCAGGCCCGCCGCATCGAACGGCGGCCGGCCGTACCAGGCATGGAAGCGGAAGAAGCGCAGCACGCGCAGGTGATCTTCGGCGATGCGCCGGTCGGCATCGCCGATGAAGCGCACCCGGCCGGCCGCGAGATCGGCGCGGCCGTCGAACGGATCGTAGAGCGTGCCGTCGGGATCGGAATAGAGCGCGTTGAAGGTGAAGTCGCGGCGCTCGGCGTCCTGCTGCCAATCGTCGGTGAAGGCGACGACGGCGCGGCGGCCGTCGGTCTCGACGTCGCGGCGCAGGGTGGTGAGCTCGAAGGTGCGGCCGTCGGCGATCGCCGTCACCGTGCCGTGCCTGAGGCCGGTCGGGACGACCTTGATCTTCGCCGCCTCCAGGGCGCGCATCACCGTCTCGGGCGGCGCGGTCACGGCGATGTCGATGTCGTCGATCGGCCGGCCGAGCACGGCGTTGCGCACGCAGCCGCCGACGAAGCGGGCGGCGATCGCGCCGCGCGCGAGCGCGGCCAAGAGCCGGCCCGTCGGCGCGTCGCGCATGCGCTCGGGCAGCTCGATCTTGGCCGATGCCCTCATGGCGGCAGCAGCCCGCCGTAGCCCTGGTTCTGGGTGAAGAAGAGCACAAGGAAGCCCACGATGGTGCAGGCAAGGCCCGCGATGCCGAGCCAGGTCAGCGGCAGTTCCTGCCATTCGGGCAGGGTGCCGGAGAGCTTGCGCTGCTGCATGACCTTGACGCCCCACGCCCACACGAAGAACGCAGCCGTCGGCGCCAACACCAGGACCAACACCAGCAGGATGATGCGCAGCATGTCAGCCGCCGTTCTTCTTGTCGCCGGTTAGGATGAACTGAAGGTTCTTCAGCATGCCGGCCGTCGCGCCCCAGATGTAGCGCTCGCCATAGGGCATGGCGTAGTAGCGCCGCTGGCGCTGCTGGTCGCCCTCGCCCAAGGTGCGGCTGTCGATGCGGTGGTTCTTCTGGTCGAGGAAGTGAGCGAGCGGCACCTCGAAGACGTCGGCGACCTCGCGCGGATCGGCCTGGGTGGTGAAGCCCTCGCGCACGATGCCGACCACCGGCGTGATCTCGAAGCCGGTGCCGGTGCGGTAAAGGTCGACCGCGCCCACGACCGACACGAAGCGCCGGTCGACGCCCACTTCTTCCTCGGTCTCGCGCAACGCCGTCGCCACCGCGTCGGCGTCGCTGTCCTGCCGCCGGCCGCCGGGGAAAGCGACCTGGCCGGCGTGGCTCGGCATGTCGGCCGTCCGTTGCGTCAGAAGGACGGTCACGCCCTGCGGCCGATCGACCAAGGGCACGAGCACCGCCGCCGGCCGCCATTTGTCCGGCAGGGGCACCACGCCGTTCAGCGAAAAGTCGCTGTCGACCGGCGGATCGGCGACCGGCAAACCGGATGCCAGGCGCGCGCTTCGTTCACGCACCCGGCGCACAATTTCGTCAACCGTCATGCCCTTGTTCCGGCCTCAATTCTGGGCTTCCCTCAAGCAAATTCCCCCCGATCATAGGAGCGCCCGGTGGCCCCCGACACATCGACAGCAACCGACGCCGACGCGCAAGCCGCCCTGGCCGACATCGAGCGTCTGGGTGGCCAGCTGCGGACGGCGCGAACCGCCATCGGCAAGGTCATTTATGGCCAGCAGGAGGTCATCGATCAAACGCTCGTGACGCTTTTGTCGGGCGGCCACCTGCTGCTGATCGGTGTGCCGGGCCTTGCCAAGACCAAGCTGGTCGAGACCCTGGGGGTGGTGCTGGGCATGGAGGCCAAACGCATCCAGTTCACGCCCGACCTGATGCCGGCCGACATCCTGGGCTCGGAAGTGCTCGAGGAAAGCGCCGCCGGCGAGCGCTCCTTCCGCTTCCTGCAGGGCCCGGTCTTCGCCCAATTGCTGATGGCCGACGAGATCAACCGCGCCAGCCCGCGCACCCAGTCAGCCCTCCTGCAGAGCATGCAGGAGAAGCACGTCACCGTGGCCGGCAAGCGCTACGACCTGCCGCTGCCCTTCCATGTGCTGGCGACGCAGAACCCGCTCGAGCAGGAGGGCACCTATCCGCTGCCCGAGGCACAGCTCGACCGTTTCCTGTTGCAGGTCGATGTCGGCTATCCCGACGAGGCGGCCGAGCGGCAGATCATGATCGCCACCACCGGCTCCGACGTGCCGGTCGCCACGCAGGCGCTGACCCCGGCCGAGCTGATGGCCGCGCAGGCGCTGGTGCGCCGCCTGCCGATCGGACAGAGCGTGGTCGAGGCGATCCTCAAGCTGGTGCGTGCCGGCCGTCCGGAAAGCAGCGATCTCGATCTGGTGAAACAGCGCGTCGCCTGGGGTCCCGGCCCGCGCGCCAGCCAGGCCTTCATGCTGGCCTGCCGCGCCCGCGCCATCATCCAGGGCAGGCTGGCGCCGTCGGTCGACGACGTGGTGGCGCTCGCCGGCCCCATCCTGCGCCATCGCATGGCGGTGAACTTCTCGGCCCGCGCCGAGGGCGTGACGGTCGAGACGGTGATTGCCCAGATGTGCGCGCGCCTGGCCTGACTCTTCTCACCCTGCCGTCGTAAATGGCCAGTCCGTCCACTCTCAACCGCTCCCTCGAGCTAGCCGGCACGCTGCCCGCGTTGATGGTGGCGGCCGATCGCGTGGCCGCGACCGTGATCCAGGGCGTGCATGGCCGCCGTCGCGTCGGACAAGGCGACGCCTTCTGGCAGTATCGCCCCTATCGCGACGGCGACAGTGCGAGCCGCATCGACTGGCGCCAGAGCGCGCGCAGCCGCCACCTCTTCGTGCGCGAGACCGAATGGGAAGCGGCCGCCAGCGTCTGGCTGTGGCGCGACGCCTCGCCCTCGATGCAATACGCCTCGCTGCGCGGCCTCGACACCAAGGCGGTGCGCGCCGAGCTGATCACGCTCGCACTGGCGAGCCTGCTGACCGATGCCAGCGAGCGCATCGCGATCCTGGGCTCGGGCATGCGGCCGACCACCGGCCGGATCGCCGTCCGCCGCGTCGCCGAACAGATGGCCGAAGAAATCGCCGACAAGCGCAGCACGCCGCCCAGCCTGCCCCCCATGGTGCCGCTGCCGGCGCACGGCACCGTCGTGCTGTTGTCGGACTGGCTCGATCCGCTGGACAAGATCGAAGCCGTCGTCCGGCACTACGCCAGCGCCGGCGTGCGCGGCCATCTCGTGCAGATCCTGGATCCCGCCGAGGAAGACCTGCCGTTCGACGGCCACGTGAAGTTCGAAGGCCTCGAAGCCGAGGGCCAGCACACGGTTCGTCGTGTCGAGACGGTACGCACCG
>Ga0070738_10001220_pt1 | contig 55490 bp, 46 predicted proteins | sample Coa_R2_2_FD_66446 | JGI IMG/M metagenome (GOLD analysis project Ga0070738, IMG submission 66446) | Surface soil microbial communities from Centralia Pennsylvania, which are recovering from an underground coalmine fire - Coalmine... | ecosystem: Environmental > Terrestrial > Soil > Unclassified ... | reverse complement strand
CGGCACCATTCGGTCCGAGCAACCCGAAGAACTCACCCTCCTCGATCGCGAGGTCGAGCCCCTCGAGCGCCACGACCTCGCGCGGCCGCTCACTCGGCCGCTCGCTCCCCCGCTCGCTCCCCCGCTCGCCGGCACGGGGTGATCCCCAGCGCGGCCCACCACCGGGTGGACCGCCCGGCGGCCCGCCGGCAGACGGGCCCCGGGCGCCCGGCCCGCCGCGGCCGGTGCCGGAGGCCGCGCCAGGGTACACCTTCCGCAGACCGTGCGTCTCGATCGCCGCGCTCACGGCCGAAACGTACCGGAGCCGGTCGCGCCGCGGCAGGCCGGCGGCTGGAGCACGCCGTACCGTGACGCGCGCGCGGCTCGTCGCGGACCTCGCCGGCGTGTCGTGGATCCCTCGCGGGTCCGTCGTGAGCCCGTCGTGAGCCCGTCGTGAGCCCGTCGTGAGCCCGTCGTGAGCGTCGCGGTCCGTCGTGGGTCCGTCGTGGGTCCGTCGTGGGTGTCGCACCGTGTGCCGGGCCGCGGCGGCGCTCACACGCGGAAGCGGTCCACCGCCTCCAGCACCTCGGCCACTACCCGTTGCAGCTCGACCAGGTCGCCGACCGCGGTCGAGATCACCGACGCCTGCGCGGCGGTCGAGGCGGCCATCTGTGCCGCGGCGGTCGCCTGGTTGTGCGACAGGGCGGCGACGTGGGCGGCCTGTCCTTCGATCCGCCGCACCGCGTCGCGCTGCGCCGTCGCCAGCTCGGCGACGCCCCGCACGATCCCCGCCGCCTCCTCCACCCGGCCGGCTGCCCGGCGGATCGCCCCGGCCGTCGTGCCGATCACCTTGCGTCCTGCCATCACCTCGTCGTTCGCCCGCTCGAGGTCATCGGCCGTCGCCCGCGTCCCCTGCTGGATGGTGATGACCTCACCGCGGATCTGCTCCACGAGCCGCGCCGACGCCCGCGCGAGCTTCCGGACCTCGTCGGCCACGACCGCGAAGCCCCGCCCGTGCTCGCCCGCGCGCGCCGCCTCGATCGCGGCGTTCAGCGCGATCAGGTTGGTCGTGTGGGCGATCCCGGCAATGCCGGTCGTGGCCCCGGCGATCGCCCGCAGTCGCTGCTCGACTTCGGCGAAGCTGCCGCGCGCGGCCGCCGCCGCGGCCACGATCCGCTCGATCGCGGTGTCGGCGTCGCCGACCCCGGCGAGCGCCGCCTGGGCCGCGCCCAGGGCGTCGTCCGCGATCAGGTCGGCCTCGCCGACCCGCCCCAGCACCGCCTCGGCGGCCGCGCCGGCCGCGATCGCCTCCTCGCGCGTCTGGGCGGCGGCGGTGGCCTGCGCGGCAGCGTCGGCGGCCACCTGCTCCACGGTCGCCGTCAGTTCCTCCCCCGAGGCACCGAGCTCCTCGGTCGAGGCGCCCAGCTCCTGGGTGCGGCGGACGACCTGGTCGGAGGCCTCCCGGGTCGACGCCACGAGCTGGGCGAGCTCGCCGATGAAGCGGTTGACGCAGAGCGCGAGCTCGCCGATCTCGTCACGCGTCCGCACGTCGACCCGCGTGCGCAGGTCCCATCGGGACTGCCGCGTGAGCTGGTCGAGCGAGACGGTGACCGACTCCAGCGGCCGGGTGACCGACCGGGAGAGCACGAACGCGATGAGGGAGGCGATGACGACGGCGGCGAACGTCGCCGCCCCGAACACGGCGCGCGTGTGGTACCACGCGGCCTCGGCCCGGTCGAGCGACCACCCGAGCACGATCCGCTGCCGGTCGCGGGTCGGCCGGACGATCCAGAGCACGCCCTCGTGTCCGCGCCGGAGCCCGCCGACGGTGGTGGCCGCCAGCACGTCCGGCGGGGGGCGGATCCCACGGTCGGTGCGCGTCGCGACGGGGCGACCCAGCGAATCGATGACCGAGAGGTACTGGAGTTGGCCGAGGGATGCCGCGAAGGCGTCGTCGACCTCGGCGGCCGTCGGGTGCCGAACGAGAATCGCCGCGACCGTGCTCGCGCTCTCGCGGGCCTCGGCGAGCTGCACGTCCCAGAACTCGTGGGGCAGGTAGAGCGCGCTCAACACGAAGAACACCGGGAGGAGCGACGCGACCACGAAGAGGATGATCTTCGTGCGCACGCGTGCGCCACGACGCTCCGCGCCGCTGCTGACGTGCAGAAACTCCAGCCCTTCGAGGGTCGTCAGCTCGCGCGCGGGGGACCGGGAGTCGCCGTCGATCCGCGCACGCGCGGGGCCGCCGGTGCCATTCGCCGCCGGGCCGATGCCGTCGTCCTCGCGGGCGCCCGGGGTCGGCGCCGGCTCCGTGACAGGCGCGGTGGCGAGACGCGAGGGCACACTGGAAGACGAGGGGCGCGGGGAGCTGTCACCGCGTGCCCGTCCGTGCTACCACTCGCGCTCGATCCGCATGACGTTCGGCTCGCCGGCGAAGTGCGTGTCCGGGAGCCCCTGGCACCGGGACGGGTCGACGCGCCAGAAGAGCACGAGCCAGCCGTTGGGAACCCAGGGGCTCCGGCAGACCTCGACCGACCGACCCACCGAGGTGGCTGCCAGGAGCGCGGCGATCGCGGGATCGGCCGGCGTGCCCGGCGTCGGCGCGCGCATCGCCCGCTCCCCGCCGACCCCCGAGGAGCCGTCACGCGGCGGCGCCGATCCCGTGCTGGTCCCCGTCCCGGCCCCTGGCGCCCGCCGTCCGTCGGCGCCCCGCGCCGGTCCCCGCCCATCGACGCGAAGCGCCCGGAACGATCGGGCGAGGTCGCGGAGTACGATCGACCCGCCATCGGCGGGCGTGATCAGCCGCCAGCGCTCGGGGAGTCCCGAGATGCTGTCCCGGCGCGCCGTGTCGCCGACGTACAGCTCTCCCGTGACCGCGACCCGCGTCGAGTCGCGACCGACCGGAGCCGTCTCGAGCCGGACCTTGAGGAGCCGCGCGAGACTGTATCCCGTGACCGCGCCCTGCTCACTCGGACTGACGTCGAACGCCGAGTCGGCGAGCACGTGCGCGATCCGCGCCCGGACCGCAGCGCGGCCGCCCGGGACGACGATCTCGTACCGCGCCGGCTCGGGTGTCGAGCCGGCGGCCAGGCGCGGGATCGCGTGCGGTCCCGGTGACCCGGCGGCACCGCCCCCGCCACCGGTCGCGCACGCCACGGCGGCGAGCACCGGCACGCCCCGCGTTCCCCACCGCATGCCCCGCCGCCATCCCCGCCCCCAGCCCCAGCCACCCCCCCGCCCCCCGTCCGTCCGCGTGTATGTTATCCCCATGCGCCGCCTCGTCTCGTACTTCCTCCGCGGCCTGGTGTTCGTCGCCCCGTTGGCGGTCACGCTCTACGTGTGCGTCCGCATCTTCGCTGCGATCGACGGGTGGCTCGGGCTCTCCATTCCCGGGCTCGGCTTCGTGGTCACCATTCTGGTCATCACCCTCATCGGGTTCCTGGCCTCGACCATCCTGGCGACGAGCCTCCTGTCGGCGGTCGACTCGGCCGTCAACCGGCTCCCGTTCGTGAGACTATTGTACTCGGCGACCAAGGACCTGCTCAATGCCTTCGTCGGCGAGCACCGGCGCTTCGATGCCCCGGTCCTGGTCCCTCTCCATGGTCCCGGGCCCGCGCGCGCCCTCGGCTTCATCACGCAGCAGTCGCTCGCGAACCTCGGGCTCGCCGACTACGTCACCGTCTACCTGCCGTTCTCCTACAGCCTCTCGGGCCGGCTCCTCGTCTTCCCGGCGGCGGCCGTCCAGCGGGTGGACGCGATGAGCGCCGACGTGCTCGCCTTCATCGTCTCCGGCGGCGTCACCGACGTGCCCGCCGCCGTCGCCGCCGTCAGGTCGTCGGCGGGTTGAACTGCACGTGCTGCGACTCGATCCACGACCGGTGGTAGTTCGGATCCTCGATCGCGAGCGCGGGGCGGGCGACCTTGAGCGGCCGGAATGAATCCATCATGACCGCCAGCTCGGTCGTGGCCTTCGCCCCGATGCTCGCCTCCGCCCGGCCGGGGTGCGGCCCGTGGGGAATGCCGTCCGGGTGCAGCGTGATGCTTCCGAACTCGATCCCCTTGCGGCTCATGAACTCGCTCGAGGCGTAGTACAGGACCTCGTCCGAGTCGACGTTGCTGTGATTGTACGGCGCGGGCACCGCGTTGGGATCGAAGTCGAAGGGGCGCGGGCAGAACGAGCAGACGACGAACCCGTCCCCCTGGAACGTCTGGTGGACCGGCGGTGGCTGATGGATGCGCCCGACGATCGGCTCGAAATCGTAGATGTTGAATGCCCACGGATAGAAGTAGCCGTCCCATCCCACGACATCGAACGGATGGTGGTCGAGCACGAGCTCGTTGAGCCCGTCGTACTGCTTGACGAGGATCCGGAAGTCCCCCATCTGGTCGACCGTCCGCAGCTCGGTCGGCCGCCGAATGTCGCGCTCCGAGTACGGCGCGCCCTCGAGCAACTGGCCGAACTCGTTCCGGTACCGCTTCGGCCAGCGGATGTGGCCGCGGCTCTCGATCACCAGGAGCTTGGTCTGGCCGGCCGCCATGTCGAGCTTGAACCGGTGGATGATGCCGCGGTGGATGACGAGATAGTCCCCTTCACGGTACGGCAGGTCGCCGAAGGTCGACTCGAGCACCCCCGCGCCCTTGCTCACGTACACCAGCTCGTCGCACTGGCCGTTCTTGTAGAAGTGCGGATCCTGCTCATCGGGCTCGACGTAGAGCATCGCCACATCCTGATTGAACAGGAGCGGGACCCGGTCGAGCGTCGGGCTGCCACCCGGCCGCATGCGCGAGGTGAGGAAGTGCCGGTGGCGCAGCGTCTCGTCGCGATCCGCCTCGTACGCCGTCTCACGGATACGCCGCACCGACTTCACCGTCGTCGGCGGGTGCGTGTGGTAGAGCAGCGACGAGGTGCCGGTGAAGCCCTCGTGGCCCATCAGCTCCTCGGCAAACAGACCGCCGTCGGGGCGCCTGAAGACCGTGTGGCGCTTCCGGGGAATCTGGCCGAGTGTGTGATAGATCGGCATCGGATGTCACCAGGTCACAGGTTCCCACGCAGCGCCTGCTCGCGCTCGATCGCCTCGAACAGGGCCTTGAAGTTCCCGGCGCCGAAGCTCTTCGCGCCTTTCCGCTGGATGATCTCGTAGAAGAGCGTCGGCCGATCCTGGACCGGCTTCGAGAAGATCTGGAGGAGATACCCCTCGTCGTCCCGGTCGACCAGGATCCCGAGGTCGCGCAACGGCGCGATGTCCTCGTCGATGTGGCCGACGCGATCCATGACCGTGTCGTAGTACGTGCTCGGGACGCGCAGGAACTCGACGCCGCGATCGCGAAGCGCCGTCACCGTCCGCACGATGTCGGCGGTGGCGATCGCGATGTGCTGCACCCCGGGTCCGCCGTAGAACTCCAGGTATTCGTCGATCTGGGATTTCCTCTTGCCCTGGGCCGGCTCGTTGAGCGGAAACTTGATCCGACCGTTCCCGTTGGCGACCACCTTGGACATCAGCGCCGAGTACTCGGTGGAGATATCCTTGTCGTCGAACGAGATCAGGTTGTAGAAGCCCAGCACCCGCTCGTAAAAGCCGACCCATTTGTTCATCGCGCCCAGCTCGACGTTGCCGACGCAATGGTCGACATACTCGAGCCCGACCGGCGCCGACGCCACGCGCGACTCGAGTCGCGCGAAGCCCGGCATGAACGGCCCTCGATAGTTGCGCCGCTCGACGAGCGAGTGGATCGTGTCGCCGTAGGTCTGGATCGCCGCCGTCACGACTTCCCCGTCGGCGTCGCGCAGGGTCGTCGGCTCCTGCACGGGCCGCGCACCGCGTGCCACGGCCAACTCGAACGCCCGCCGCGCATCATCCACCCAGAGCGCGATGTCGCGCACGCCGTCGCCGTGCGCGGCGACATGGGCGGCGATCGGCCCGCTCGGCCGGAGCGCGGTGGTCAGCACGAGCCGGACTTTCCCCTGCTCCAGCACGTAGCTCGCCCGATCCCGGGTTCCCGTCTCCGGCCCCCGATACGCCGTCACCCGGTAGCCGAAGGCCGCCCGATAGTACTGGCTCGCCTGCTTGGCATTGCCGACATAGAACTCGATGAAGTCCGTCCCGTTGATCGGGAACGCATCGGTCGTTGCCCCGGGGACCGGCTGGGTCTGCGTCGCCATGATCCTCTCCCTGCGCCAAGTGAGCCGGCGTCGATGTTACGAATCTAACTCGGCGGCCAGCGCCCGATATTCGTCGAGCGAGGTGGGATTGGCGAGCGCATCGGTATTCCTGACCGGCCGGCCGTGAATCGCCTCCCGTACCGCGATCTCGGCCACCTTGCCGCTCAACGTTCGCGGGATGTCGGCGACCGCCCAGATGCGCCGCGGAACGTGATGGGGACTCGCGCCGTACCGCACGGCGTCGCGGATGCGCGAGCGCAGCGGCTCATCGAGCACCACGCCGTCCGCGAGTCGCACGAAGAGCGCGATCTCGACATCGGCGTCGGCGGCCAGCTCCCGCGCCACCGCCACGCACTCGATGACTTCCGGCAGGTGCTCGACCTGCCGGTAGATCTCGGCCGTCCCGATCCGCACCCCGCCGGGATTGAGGGTCGTGTCGCTCCGCCCATAGATGATGACGCCACCCTCCGGCCGCAGTCGCGCCCAATCGCCGTGTCGCCACACCCCCGGGAAGTGGGCAAAGTAGGACGCGAAGTAGCGCGATCGATCCGGGTCGTTCCAGAACGCCACCGGCATGCTCGGGAACGGCCGCGTACAGACCAACTCTCCGGGCTCGTCCACGACCGGCCGACCGCGCTCGTCGAAGATCTCGACCGCCATCCCGAGCCCCCGGCCCTGGATCTCTCCGCGCCGCACGGGCATCAACGGATTGCCGAGCGCGAAACACGATACGATGTCGGTCCCGCCGCTGATGCTCGCGGGATGGACGCGTGCGCCGATCGCGCGAACGATGTAGTCGAAGCTGTGCGCCGCGAGCGGGCTCCCGGTCGAGAGCACGGTGCGGAGGGCGCTCAGGTCGTGCGTGTCGGCCGGCACGAGCCCCTGCTTCTCGATCAGGGCCAGGTACTTCGCGCTCGTCCCGAAGACGGTGACCCCCTCGGCGGCGGCCAGGTCCCAGAGCACGGCCGGGCGCATGACCGGGATGGCCGCGCCGTCATAGAGGACGATCGCCGCACCGGTGGCGAGCGCCGCCACGAGCCAGTTCCACATCATCCAGCCGCACGTCGTGTAGTAGAACACCCGGTCCCCACTCCGCACGTCGACGTGCAGCACGTGCTCCTTGAGCAGTTGGAGCAGCGTCCCGCCGGCGCCGTGCACGATCCCTTTGGGGACGCCGGTCGTTCCCGATGAGAAGAGCACGAAGGCGGGATTGTCGAACGCCGACCGCAGGGGCTGGGATGCCGTGCGCGCGCCGCCCGCGAGGAAGTCGCGCCAGCCGACCGCCCCCGGGATGCCGCCGAGGTCGGCGTCGGGATCGAGGGACGGCACGACGACGACGCGCGCGAGCCGCGGCAGTGCGGCCGCCAGCTCGGCCACCCGGGGCCGCATGTCGATCCGCCGTCCCGCGTACCGGTAGCCGTCCGCCGTGAGGAGCACCGTCGGCCCGAGCTGCCCGAAGCGGTCGAGGACGGCGGCCGGGCCGAAGTCGGGTGAGCACGCGGACCAGATGGCGCCGATCGTCGTCGCGGCCAGCATCGCCACGACCGCCTCGGGGATATTCGGCACCCAGCCTACGACGCGATCGCCCGGCCCGACACCGGCCGCCGTCAGCGCGGCGGCACACGCGGCGACCGCCTCGCGGAGCTCGGCGTGCGAGAGCCGGTGTTGCGGGCCGGTCTCGTTCCAGGCGATGATCGCCGGGGTGTCGTCCCCCACGCGCAGGAGATTCTCGGCGAAATTGAGTCGCGCCCCGGGGAACCAGCGCGGCCCGGCAACCGGGTCGGGCGGCGCCATCCGGTCGATCCCGACCGCCACGTCGGTCCACGGATCGCCGCCGGCGCCGCTCGAGGCGATCACGCCGCAGAACCGCCACACGGCAGGCCAGAAGCGGTCGCGATGCGCGACCGACCATTGGTGCAGGGCTGCGAACGCACCCGGTGCATCGGCGGGCAGGAGCCCGTCCTCCCCGGCGGCCCGCAGCATCTCGACGAACGCGGCCATCTGCGTCCGCCGCTGGTCGGCAGCCGATGGTGCCCAGACGACGTCGCTCATCGCCAGCGCGCCCGCGCGTCAGGAGCGCGCGCGACGCAGCCCACAGCCGCGCGTCCGTCTCTCACACCGTAAGCTACCCGCTAGATTGCCCGCGTGCATGTGCCACGCGCCGCGCTGCGCTGGCGCGATTTCCGCCTGCTGCTGTCCGGCAACGTCATCTCGACCGTCGGGCTTCAGATGCAGAGCACCGCCGTCGGGTGGGAGCTCTACGAGCGTACTCGCTCCGCCTACGCCCTCGGCTTCCTCGGCCTCGTCGGGGTCCTGCCGCTCGTCGCGCTCGCGCTGCCGGCGGGTCACATCGTCGACTCGCACGACCGCCGCCACGTCCTCGTCGGCTCGCAAGCCGCCTACGTCGCGAGCTCCGTCGGCCTGGCCATCGTCTCGTGGCGCCACGCACCCGTCAGCGCCCTCTTTGCCTGCATGCTCCTCGCCGGCGTCGCTCGCGCGTTCCAGGCGCCGGCCCGCAACGCCCTGCTCCCGTCCCTCGTTCCCTCCGAGACCCTGGCCAACGCCGTCACCTGGAACAGCGGTGGCTGGCAGCTCGCCGCCGTCGTCGGACCCGCGGCCGGGGGTGGCCTGATCGCGGCGTTACACGGGCCGGTGGCGGTGTACCTATTGGCCGCCGTGGGGTCACTCGTCTTCCTGGTGCTCGCGATGGCGATCCGGCATCGGCCGCTCGCCCGGCACCCGGACCCGCTCACGCTCGCCGCCGTCGGTGCGGGCATCCGCTTCGTGGCCCGCACGAAGCTCATCCTGGCGACGATCACGCTGGACCTCTTCGCGGTCCTCCTGGGCGGCGCGTCGACGCTCCTGCCGATCTACGCCCGGGACATCCTGCACGTCGGGCCGGGCGGGCTCGGGTGGCTGAACGCGGCGGACTCGCTGGGCGCGGTGGCGGTGGCCGCGGTGCTCGCGTCGCGGCCGCCGATGCGGCGCGCCGGGCGCACGCTTCTCTGGGCGGTCGCCGGCTTCGGGGCCGCGACCTTCGTCTTCGGGATCTCGCGCTCGTTCCCGCTGTCGCTCGCCATGCTCGTCGCGCTCGGCGGATTCGACATGGTGAGTGTGGTCGTGCGGGCGACCCTCGTCCCGCTGCTCACGCCCGACGAGATGCGCGGCCGGGTGGGCGCGATCACCAATCTGTTCATCGGCACGTCGAATCAGCTCGGTGGCTTCGAGTCCGGGGCGGTCGCCGGCGCATTCGGGCCGGTCGTGTCGGTCGTCTCCGGGGCGATCGGGACCCTGGTGGTGGTCGGGCTGGTCGCCTGGCACTGGCCCGAGCTGCGCCGGCTGGGCTCCCTGGACAGCGCTTCCGGCGTCGAGCGCGTCGCCGCGACCGCCGCCGTCGCCGCGACCGGCGCCCCGCCCGGCGGCATCGCGGCGCGGTAAGCCGCGCCGGGACTTGCGGCGGAACTCGCCCCGGAGCTCGCGCCGGAGCTCGCGCGGGAGCCGTGTGCCGCGGCGCCGGGGAGGGTCAGGCCCCGGGGCCAGCCGCCGGCGACAGACGGGAGAGCAACTCCGCCTGGCGAGACTCGATCGCGTCGAGCCGTGACATGATGTCGCCGTGTCGCCGGTCGTCGGCCGTCGGGTCGCGGGTCACGAACGTCAGCGCCCCGCCCGTCTCGAGCCGGCAGCTCTTCACATCCGAGAGGCGCTCGATCCCCTGCCGTCGTGCGGCCGCCTCCAGTTGCGCGGGCGTGATCAACTCGCGTTCCAGGCGGTGCTCGAGCACCCGGCCGTCGCGGACCAGGACGTCGGAGTCTCCCTCGATGAGTCGGTCGAGGGCCGGGTGGCGGTAGAGGAACCGAACCACCCCGTAGTTCAGGGTGAGGAGGATCGCCGCGCCGAGCAGCCCGCCGACGAGCGAGTTGTCGTTCCCGATGATCGCGTTCTGGACCGTGTTCGAGAGCACGAGCAGCACCACGAGGTCGAACGGGTTGAGCTGGCCCAGCTCCCGCTTCCCCGCCAGCCGGAGTCCCACCAGCAGGAAGACATAGACCCCGAGCGTGCGGAGCACTTTCTCCAGCACCGGAACGCCCGGCACGATCATGTCCTGATACAGGGTATGCCACATCGGGTGCAGCCTCCGGCCAGGTCGGCAAGCCATTGCGCGGTGTGCACCGAATCCTCATCCCCCGCCCGGGAGGCGCAAGGGCGGTACGGGCGGCATTCATGCCGCCCGCCGTTGGCGGAACGGCCCGCGTCCCGCGGCCATCAACGGAACGGGTTTGTTTGGATGGTACCAGGGGCAATCGCGACGCGATTGCGCCTGGTACCGGGACCGGCACCGACCGGGCGCGATGGTGGGCCCGTCGTGGCGGTGCGGGCGCGCGTGTTGGGGGCGTGGATACCCGCGGCCCCGGGAACGACGGGCGGGATGATGGTGTCGTCGCGGGCGCACGGGAACGTGCGCGGACCGTAGGGGCGGCATTCATGCCGCCCGCGATTCGCATCCCGCACCGATGCCGGGCCGGCATTCATGCCGCCCGCGATTCGCATCTGCACGGATGACCGGCCCGGCATTCATGCCGCCCGCGATCCGCATCGCACACCAATGCCGGGGCGGCATTTCGCGTCCCCCGCGCCCCGCGGCCACCAACGGAACGGGATTATTTGGATGGTACCAGGGGCAATCGCGACGCGATTGCCCCTGGTACCGGAAACAGCAACGACGGGGTCGGGCCATGATGCCGTCGTGGCACCCTGGCGCGTGGGACGTGGCCACGCGGGGACGTGGGCCCGTCGGCGCGCCGCCACCGGGACCCGCAACGAGGGGCGCGATGCCGGGGCCGCCGGGCGCGCACGGCACACGCGCGCACCGGCGGCGGGATCGTCCGTTCCTGGGGGCAGATGGGCTATACCTGCGCCACATCGACGCTTGCCCAGATGTTACGGTCGCGATACAGTACGGTGTGCTTGCCCGGAGCGGTCCTGGACGATGCGGTTGACGAGCTCGCGAGGGACTCTCGCGGTGCGCTGTTGTTCGACTTCGGCGGTACGCTCGACGCCGATGGCGTGCGGTGGAGCCTCCGTTTCCACGGCGCGTATGCGCGTTTGGGAGGCCGGCTCGACGCCGAGGCGTTCGAGCCGATCTTTCGGGCATCCGATAGACAGCTCGAGGCACTCGACGGCGTCGCACGACTGGGCCTCCGGGCGATGATGGAGGCGCAGGCGGGGATCCTGTGCCGGCTGCTGCCGGATGGCACGGCAATCGACGCGGGTGCGGTCGCCGGTGCCGTGCACGCGGACAGCGTGCGGACGATCGCTCGGAACCGGAGTGTGCTGGAGGGGCTCCGCCGGTCGCATCGCCTCGCGGTCGTCTCGAATTTCACCGGAAACCTGGCGGTCTGTCTGGACGAGCTGGAGCTGGCGCACCTGTTCGACGTGGTCACCGACTCGGCCGTTCTCGGCGTCTCCAAGCCCGATCGCCGCGCGTTTCGGCACACCTTGGCTGCCCTCGACGTCCCGGCGAGCCGCGCCTGGATGATCGGAGACAATCCCGAAGCGGATATCCGACCGGCCCTGGGACTCGGGATGCGAGCCGTGTGGCTCGCGCCAGCGGTCCGCACGGCTCCGCCGGGTTGCGCGCCGACGGCTCGCATCGCATCCCTTGCCGAGCTTCCGGCCGTGCTGGCGCCCCTCGCTGGCGGGGCGCCCCTGGTGTCGCAATGCACGGGCTGATCCTCGCCGGGGGCGAGGGATCGCGGCTCGCGGCGGACGGCATCCAGGACGCCAAGGTGACGGTCACCATCGCCGGCCGTCCCCAGATCCGTGGACTCGTCGAGATCCTCGACCAGCTGGGGTGCCCGACCATCACGTGCATGGTCCGTGACGCCGTGCGCGCGCCGGCCGTCCGCGCGCTGGACGGCTTCGACCCGGCCGTCCGCATCCTGTCCTGCCATACCCCGTCGTCCCTGCACACGCTCGCCGAAGGGCTGGCCGCCACGCCGCCGGGCCCCGTCTTCTGCACGATGGTCGACACGGTGATGCGGGCGAGCGATTGGGGCGCGACCTACGGGTCGGCCCGGGCGTTGCTCGCCGAGGGGGCCGATGCGGTGCTGGCCGTCACCCCGTTCGTCGACGACGAGCGCCCGCTGTGGGTCGAGCGCGACGCTGTCGGCTACGTGCGCCGCCTGGGCTCGGAGCCTGTCAGTCCGCCGTGTGTCACCGGCGGCGTGTATGCCTTCGGGCGCGCGGCTCGGGCCGAGGTGGTGGACGCCGTGGAGGCCGGGGTGACCCGGATGCGGGGATTCCTCGCCCGCCTCGTGGACGCCGGTGCTCGGGTCGCTACGGTGGAGGTCGCGCGGATCGTGGACGTCGACCGCCGGCGGGATCTCGAGCTCGCGAATGCGTGGCTGGGGGACGAGGCCTCGTGAGCGCCCTCGTCGAGCGGGCGCGGGACCGGGCGGACGGCATGCGGGCGCGGTGCGGGGTCGCGCTCTACCGTCAGCCGTCGTACTCGCCGAACCAGCACCGCGCCAACGATACGGCGATCCTGGATGCGACCGTCGCCCAGCTCGTCGCCGATGGCTGGGAGATCGACCGCGCGTCGGAGACGGACCTCGTCCGCGGGACCCTTCCTGCCCACCTGCTCGCGCGCGCCGCGCTGGTGCTCAACATGTGCCAGGGGCCCGACGCGTCCGAGCGCCTGATGGCGACCGAGACCGGCGGGATCCCCATCGTCAACCGCCCCTCGAGCGTCCTCGGCTGCCATCGCCACCGACTGGTGCAGGCGCTCGCCCAGCGGGCCGTCGCCTTCCCCCGGACGGCGATCATCGCCACGTCCGGCGCGCCGGAGCTCGACGGGTTCGGCGCCGACGGGCGGATGGTGTGGGTCAAGCGCGGCGACGTGCATGCCGAGCGCTCCGAGGACGTGGTCTCGGTGGATCGGGCCGACCTCGGTGACGCGATCGCGGCGTTCGCGGCACGCGGCATTGACCGCGTCGCTCTCCAGGAGCACGTGCCGGGGCCCGTCCTCAAGTTCTATGCGGTCGCCGACGGGAGCTTCTTCCGCTACTACGCCGCCGACGCCGGGCCGGGTGGCCCGTGCCCGGCCGTGGACGACGATCGCCTGCGTGCGCTGGCCTTCGCCGCCGCGCGGGAGCTGAAGCTGGACGTGTTCGGCGGCGATGTGGCGCTGCCCGCACCGGACCAACCGGTGCTCATCGACCTGAATGACTGGCCGAGCTTCGCCCCGTTCCGGGACGACGCGGCGCGGCACATTGCCGCCTACGCCTCCGCCATCGCGGCCGCCCGTGCGGTTCCGGGACCGGGCGCGTTCACCCTGCCGTTTCAGAGACATCCGACGTGACGCAACGCCCGACGGCGCTCGCCGAGCCCCGCCCCTCCCCGCGGTCCGCCACTCCGCCCACCCCCACGTCCCCGGCGGCCGCCGCGCCGCCGCCGAGGGCGGCGGGGCCACGGTCGCTCGCGCTCTTCGAGTCGGAGGCCCAGTACCTCGCACCGGGCACGCAGAGCGTCGCCCTCTTCAGCCGACTGTGCATCGACCGGGGCGAGGGGGCCCTGCTGTACGACGTCGATGGCCGCCGGTACATCGACCTCCTGGCCGGCGTCGGGGTCGCGAGCCTCGGGTACGCGCACCCGAAGTACGTGGCCGCGGTCCAGCGGCAGATCGCGCGCATCCACGTCGGGAGCTTCACCTCGGAGCACCGGGCGGCGCTCGTCAAGCTCATGGCCGAGATCACGCCCGGCGATCTCACGCGGACGCAGCTGTACAGCAGTGGCGCGGAGGCGGTGGAATCTGCGCTCCGCCTCGCCAAGGCGTACACCGGCAAGAGCGAAGTCATCGGGTTCTGGGGCGGGTTCCACGGAAAGACCGCCGGCGTCCTGCCGCTCCTCGGCTCCAACTTCAAGCACCAGCTCGGCCCGCTCATGCCGGGCGCGTACAGCACGCCGTACGCGTCCTGCGCGCGCTGTGCATTCGACAAGACCTTCCCGTCGTGCGAGTGGCACTGTGTCGAGTTCCTGCGCCGGAAGATCGAGCTCGAGACGACGAACGACGTCGCCGCCATCATCGTCGAGCCGATCCAGGGAACCGCCGGAAACGTCGTGCCGCCGCCGGGCTACCTGCGCGTCCTCCGCTCGCTCGCCGACAGCCTGGGGGCGGTGCTGATCGCGGACGAGATGCTGACCGGGTTCGGGCGCACGGGAACCATGTTCGCGATCGAGCACGACGGCGTCGTTCCCGACATCATGACGATCGGGAAGGGGTTCGGCGGCGGCTTCCCGATGACCGGCGTCGTCGTTCGCGAGGGGGTGGCCAGCGCCAAGCCCTGGGCCAACCCGAGTGGCAGCTCCTCGAGCTATGGCGGCAACCCGCTCGCTGCGGCGGCTGCCCGGGCCGCGATCGAGACCATCCTCGAGGAAGGGCTGGTCGAGCATAGCCGGGTCGTCGGCGCCCGCATGATGGCCGAGATGAAGAGCTGGGAGCGCGAGATTCCCATCGTCGACGACGTGCGCGGGCGTGGCCTCATGATCGGGATGGATCTCGTCCACCCGGGGACGCGACGCCTCCTGGGGAAGGAGACCACGCGCTGGATCTTCGACACCTTGCTGGCGCGCGGGGTGCTGGCCATGATCTACAACCCCGAAGTGCGCATCAATCCGCCGCTCGTCATCCGCGAGGCCGAAGCGATGGAGGCCCTGGCGACCATGAAGGGTGTCCTCCGCGAGGCCGCGGAGCGGATCGGATGAAGCGTCCGGGCACATCGACTGGTGCCTGGCGGGCAGTGCATCGGCGCGATCCTGTCCACTCGGCGCCGCCGAGCGGGCTCGCGACCAAAGGCAGCGACGTCGAGGAGTGGCTCGACCTCGTCTTCTTCCGGCCCATCGGGGCGCGGATCGCGCGTGCGCTCTACCCGACGCGGGCGACGCCGGATCAGGTCACGCTCATCAGTCTCGTGATCGGCCTCGCCGCCGGCCACCTGTTCGTGTATCGGAGCCCGGCGGTGAACGCCGCCGGATTCGCCCTCTTCATCGTCTCCGATCTGTTCGACAGCGCCGACGGGCAGCTCGCGCGGATGCGCGGCACGTCGACGCGGTTCGGTCGCGTGCTCGATGGGATCTCGGACACGGCGCGATTCGTGAACCTCGGGCTCCACCTCCTGGTCCGCCTGGTGCTCGTCGGCGGCTGGAGCTGGCCGGCGGCGACGGCCCTCCTCGCGGTCGCCGCGCTGAGCCACTCGACGCAGAGCACCGCGATCGACTTCGTGCGACACGCCTACCTCGCGCTGGGGGTGGGGCACGGCAGCGAGCTGGATCTCGACGGCGTCGCGGCCCAGCCGGGCCTCTCCTGGCCGAAACGCCTGGCGGCCGCGATCTACCGCGGGTACGGCCGGCAGCAGACCCGGCTCTTCCCGCAGACCGTCGCTCTCGCCCGGGCAGGGCGCGCGGACCGGATGTCACCGGCGGCCGCGGCCGTCTACCGGTCCCGCGTGAGACCGGTCGTGCGCTCGTGCGCGCTGCTTGGCCAGAACCTGCGCTTCATCGTGCTCGGCGTGACGGCCGTCGGGGGATGGCCGGCCGGGCTGCTGTGGATCACGGCGATCCCCATGAACCTGGTGCTGCTCTGGCTGGTGGCCGCGCAGGAGCATCGCGCGACCGGCGTCCTCGGGGCGTTGGAGCCGGGCATGCTCCCCGCGTCCCCCCCTCCCGCCGTCGCGGTCGGCGGTGACTGAGACGCACACCACCCCTCCCAGCTCGGCGGCGGATCTGGCGGTCGGCGCCCGCTCGGCGTCGGGCCGGCCGTATCGAGGCGCCCTGATCGGCTTCGGCGGAGTGGCGCGGACCGCGCACCTCCCCGGCGCGCTGGCGTCCGGCGCGGTCCGTCATCGGGTCGAGATCGTGGCGGCCGTCGACCCGGCACCCGGCGCGCGCGAGGGGGCCACGCTCCCGGTCGTCGCCGACTGGGACGGCCTCGAGGCGTTTGCGCCGGTCGACTTCGTGGACATCTGCACGCCCACGGGAACGCACCTGGCGGCCACCCTGTGGGCGCTCGGGCGCGGGTACCACGTGCTGTGCGAGAAGCCGGTCGCCGTCACTCGTGCCGACGCCGAGGCGATCGCCCAGGCCGCGGGTCGTGCCGGGCGGCTGGTCGTGCCCTGCCACCAGTACCGCTACAACCCGGCCTGGCAGCAGATGCACCGCTGGCTCCGCGAGGGCGCGATCGGACGGTGGCATCTGGCGGAGCTCGCCGTCTATCGACCGGCCGCCGACGCCGGCGCCGACCGCAGCGGCCGTCCCTGGCGGACGGTGGCCGCCGAGAGCGCGGGTGGGATCCTGCTCGACCACGGCACACACCTGCTCTACTCGCTGCTCGACGCCGCCGGCGGCCCGCCGACTGCCGTCAGCGCCTGGACTGGGCGGCTCCGGCACCTGGACTACGGCGTGGAGGACACGGCCCAACTGACGATCGAGTTCCCAGGCCGCCTCGCGACCCTCGTGCTCACCTGGGCGGCGACGCATCGGGAGAACCGCGTCCGGTTCATCGGCGAGCGCGGCGCCATCGACTGGCAGGGCGGGATCCTCCGCCTCGAGCCGACCGCCGGCGCGGCGACAGTGCTGGACTTCACGATCGAGCTGGACAAGCGCCGCTACCCCGGGTGGTTCGCGGATCTCTTCGCCGCCTTCGCCGATGCGCTCGACCGGGGCGCCGACCCCGCCGCGCTGGCCGACATCCGCCGGACGGCCGCCGTGCTCGAGGCGGCGTACGCGTCGGCCCGCGCCGGCACCCGAGTTCCCGTCGAGTGATCGCTCCGCCGTCATGAGCCGTCGCGTCCGTCTCGTGATCTTCGCGGCGGGGCTCGTGTTCTTCGCGATCCTCGTCGCCCAGGCCGGGCTCCACGGCCTCGTCGCGACCATCCGACGCGCCGGGTGGGTCATCCCGGCGATCGTCGGCGTGTGGGGATGCGTCTACGTCAGCAACACGATCGCCTGGCGGGCGCTCATCGGCGCCACCGCCGCCCGGTGGGGCCGCGCCGGGAGTCGCCCCAACATCCCGGGGCTCCGGGCATACGTGATCAGCGTCGCCAGCTTCGCGATCAACTACGCGACCCCCTTCGTGGCGCTCGGCGGGGAGCCGTTCCGGCTGGCGTCGGCGTCGGAGTGGATCGGAACCGACCGCGCGGCGGCGTCGGTGGTGAGCTTCCGGGTCGTCCACACTCTGGGCCAGCTCATCTTCTGGATGATCGCGGTGCCGGTCGCGTGGGTGGTCCTGCCGGGTACCGCGGTGAGCCGGCTCGCGCTGGCGTTCGTCGGTGTCATCCTGACGGCCTGCATCGCGTTCATGCTGTCGCTCTTCCGCCGCGGGCTGGCCGTCCGGGCGCTCGGTGCCGTCCGCCGGTTGCCGCTCATCCGCCGCATCGCCCCGCGACTCGAGCGCGTGCGGGCGACGCTCGAGAACATCGACTCCCAGATGGCCGTGCTGACGGATGGGGAGCGCCCCCGGCTCGTCGCCGCGATCGCCGCCGAGGTCGTGGGCCGGGCGATCGCGATGGTCGAGTTCTACCTGATCGCGCGGGGAGAGGGTCTCCACATCGGCTACCCGACGGCGTTCGTCATCGGCGCCTTCTCGCAGCTCGCGATCATTCTCATGATCTTCATCCCGTTCGAGCTGGGGTCTCGGGAGGGCGGGCTCTATCTCATCTATCGGATTCTCGGCCTTCCACCCGCGCTCGGCGTCTACGCCGCCGTCGTGAGCCGGATCCGGGAGCTGATCTGGATCGGGATCGGCCTCACCTTCGTCTGGGTCTCGAGCCGCCACAAGCACCGCCCCGCCCGAGTCTCGCCAGCCGGCGCGAGCTGAGGCGGCCGGTCGGTCGCGTGGCCGCCGGTGCTCCGGGCGACACCGGCGATCCGCCGCGTCGTCACCGCGGTTCCCGATGGGACGTCCGACCTGCTGCGCGGGCGGCGATGGCATCGCCACCCCCGGCGTTCACATCCACCCGCGCGCCCGATACCAGCTCGCCGTCTCCCGCGTCCCGCGCTCCAGCGGGATGGTGGGCTGGTACCCCAACTCGCGGCGGGCGCGCGCATCGTCGCACGTCCACGCCGGCTGGACCAGGTCGAGCGCGCGCTCCGGTGTGAGCAGTGGCCGCGTCCCTGTCAGTCGCGCCCACGCCCGCGCGCCCCGCGCGGCCGCCGAGAGGGCGAGCCGCGGCAGCGCTGCCGTGTGCACCCGCCGCCCCACCGCCCGGCCGATCGCGGCCGTGATCTCCTCCCAGGCGTAGTTCCCGCCGTTCACGTAGTACACGCCCGTTGCACCCGGCGTACGCCCGGCCTGGGCGAGCGCGCGGGCCAGGTCGTGGACGTGGATCAGCGCCAGGTGCTGCCCGGGCGGGCCGGTGCGGATCGCCAGCCCACGAGTCGCGAGCCGGAAGGCCGCGAGGATGTCCCGATCCCGCGGCCCGTACACCGCGGGCGGCCGGACGATCACGGCGCTCCGACCCGAGGCCTCGATCACCCGCTCGGCCGCCGCTTTCGACGCCCCGTACGGGCCGATCGGCGCCGGCGGGTCAGCCTCGGTCAGCGCCCGGCCGGCCCGGGCCGGGCCGCCCGCAGCGAGACTCGAGCAGAAGACGAGCCGCGCGTGGGGTGCCTGGGCCGCGAGCGCCTCGAGCAGGCGGACGACGCCGCCGCGGTTCACGCGGTCGTAGTCCGCCGGGTCGGCCGTCGACGTCACCGCCGCGAGATGGTAGACGACATCGACGCCGGTCACCGCCCGCTCGATCGAGGGCGTGTCCTCGATGCTCCCCGCGGTGAGCTCCACTGCGGCCGGCAGCCATTGACGGTCGCTCCGCGGCCGCATCAGGCATCGCACCTCGTCGCCGGCGGCCACCAGCGCTTCGACCAGGTGCCCACCGACGAATCCGCTCGCCCCGGTCACCAGTGCACGCATGCGCGCGCCCTCCCGCCCGGCTCTCGATCCGGGCGATCAGCGGGGAGTTGTCGGGGTGATGGGTCGATCGTACAGCCGGTAGGTCTTGTACGGCTCACCCCCGATGCGCTCCAGGGCAGTGCGCATGAGGGCATTGTCCTCGAGGATCCAGCCGGACTCGCCGTGTCGGATGCCTTTGGCGTACGCGTTCTTGAACAGGTGCATGTACAGCAGATCGGCGGCGCCCGTGCGGCGATATGCCGGCAGCACGCCAAGCGTGAGCACTCGGGCGCGGTCGATCCGCCGTCCCTGCCAGAGGCCGATTGCCCATCCCCACGGCAGCAGGCGGCCCTTCATGTGGCGGAGCGCGACGTTGAGGTCCGGCAGGGCCAGCACGAAGCCGGCCAGCTCACCCCGCACGTAGGCGAAGAGCACCATCTCGGGGACGGCGATCGGCTTGAACTGCTTCGCCACGTGCATGAACTCGGCGTCGCTCATGGGGACGTTCCCCCAGTTCGCCTCCCACCCGGCGTTGTACAGGGCGCGGATCCGCCCCACCTCGGCCTTGAAGTCGCGCATGTCGAGCGGGCGGATCGTGATCTGAAACCGCGCCGCCAGCTTCTCGGCCACGACGGCGACGCGCGCCGGCACATCACAGGTCGGGTGCCAGTAGGCGATCAGATCCTTCGCCTTCGTGAACCCGTGCGCCTCGATGACATCCGCGTACCAGGGCGGGTTGTGTGGCATCATCAGGGCCGGCGGTGTCTCGAAGCCGCGGACCAGCAGTCCGACCTCCTCGTTCACCGAGAAGCTGGCCGGGCCACGCATGGTCGTGAGGCCGCGCGCCGCAAGCCAGGCCGCGGCCGCGTCGAAGAGCGCGCGGGCGATGGCCGGATCCCGCTCCATCTCGAAGAAGCCGAAGAAGCCCGCACCGTCATGGTGCTGGGCGAGATGGGCCTCGTTGCGCACCGCGGCGATCCGGCCGACGACTCGTCCTCCCGGGCCGCGGGCCAGGAACAGCTCGACCTCCGCATGGGCGTGGAAGGGATGCCGGGGGCTCAGCAGGTCGGCGACGTCCCGTCGCAGCGGAGGCACCCACAGCGGGTCGCCGCGATACAGGCGGTACGGGAGCTCGATGAAGGCGCGCCGATCGCGGCCGCTCCGGACGGGTGCGACGTCGATCAGCCGGTCCTCCGGGATCTGGCTGCCGTTCCGGACGTCACCGGGTCAGATGACGCCGAGTCCTTTGCCAACGCGCGCGAAGACGTCCAGCACGAAATCCAGCTGCTCGGGCGTGTGCGTCGCCGAGTAGGACGTCCGAATCCGCGACTCGTGGGGCGGCACGGCGGGCGCGACCACGGCGTTGGCGAAGACGCCGTTGTCGTACAGCTGGCGCCAGAACTCGAACGTCAGCAGGTCGTCCCCGATCACGACCGGCACGATCGGCGTCTGGCTGCCCCCGGTGTCGAAGCCCAGCGACTGGAGCCCCTCCTGCATGCGGGCCGCGTTCTTCCAGACGTTCAACCGCCGATCCGGTTCCTGCTCGAGGATGTCGATACAGGCGAGGACGGCCGCGCACGCCGACGGCGGCATCGAGGCGCTGAAGATCAGGCTCCGCGCGTGGTGCTTGAGGTAGTCGATCACGACCTGCTCGGCGGCGACGAACCCCCCGATCGACGCGAACGACTTGCTGAAGGTCCCGATGATGAGGTCGACCTCACCGGTGAGGCCGAAGTGCTCGGCGGTGCCGGCGCCGGTCGCACCCAACACCCCGATCGCGTGCGCGTCGTCGACCGCCAGGCGGGCATCGTACTTGGCGCGCAGCTCCGCGATCCGCGGCAGGTCGACGATGTCGCCTTCCATGCTGAACACCCCGTCGACGACGATCAGCTTCCCGCCGGCGCGCGAGTGACGCAGCTTCGCCTCCAGCTCGTCGAGGTCCCCGTGCCGGAACCGCACCGTCTCGCCGGCCGCCAGCCGGCAGCCGTCGACGACGCTGGCGTGATCGAGCTTGTCGATGAAGACCGCATCGTCGCGCCCGACGAGGGCCGAGATGACCCCGAGGTTCGTCTGGAAGCCGGTCGAGAAGACGAGTGCCGCCTCCTTGCCCGTGAGCCGGGCGAGCCGATGCTCGATCCGCTCGTGCAGCTCCGTGTTGCCGTTCAGGAACCGGCTTCCCGTGCACGCGGTCCCGTAGTCCGCGATCGCCTGCTGTGCAGCCGCCACGACCCGCGGGTCGTGGCTGAGTCCGAGATAGTTGTTGGACCCGACCATCACCCCGCTCTTCCCATTGATCACGACCTCCGTCGACCCGGACGCATGCACGGGGACGAAGTAGGGATAGAGCCCCATCGCCTGCACCTCGCGCAGGCGGGTGAACTGGCGGGCCTTGTCGAAGAGGTCCGTCGAGCGGGCGACCGGTCCGGGCCCTGCCTCGTCCGCGGCTCGGGGTCGCGGGAATGCGGAGGCTGGGGAGGACGCGTGCTGAGCGCTGGATTTCACGGAGTCTGGGCTGTGCGGCTGGGGGAAAGTGGGCCGGGCATGTCGTGCATGCTCCGCATGTCGCTCATGTCGCTCATGTCGTGCATGCCCTGCATGTCGTTCATGTCGCCCATGCCGGTCTCGTAGGTGACCTGCACGTCCCGCTGGTACTCGGCCGACGTCCGATCGACGGCCGGCCAGGCGGCGACGTTGTCCGGCAGAAAGACACCCCCGAGCGCTCCCATCGCCCCGTCGGGGATTGCCTTGCCGGTCGGGTTGTCGTACACGGCCGTCAGGCGGTACGTGTGGTCCGGCCGGATCGGGAGTCCGAGCCGCCACCAGAAGGAATGCGTCGGGATCGACACGATCTCCCCCGCCGCGTTGGTCACCGGGGCGGTCTGCCAGAGCACGCGGCCGGCGGTCACGTCCTCGAGCCGCAGCGCAACCCCATACTCGTGCAGATGCCCGCCGACCGCCAGGATCCGCCCGGGCACGGCGGGCCGGCCCTCCCAGCTTCGCTCCGAATGGCCTGGCGGGAGCGGGTACGCATGACCGCCGGCCGGCGGCATCACATCGAGATAGAAGGGGAAGATCGACACCGGGTGCGGCCACGTGCGCTCGGTCGCATAGGGAAGTCGCACGCGAAGCCGGGCCCCCTCGTAGCTCCGGGCGGTCGGGTTGTGCAACATCGCCACGACCAGCACCGTGTCCCCACGGTGCACGGGATAGCCGACGACCGGATGGCCGAAGACCGCCGGCATCGCGACCGGTGGGGTCTCCGCGCCGGCCGCGCCCATCCGCTGCATGATGGTGCTGAACAGCTCCCGCCGTTCGGGCACGATCAGATTGAGGTGGTGCAGGATCTCGCGCGGGATGGGATGGCCCGCCGAGTCCACCACCTCGGCCGAGTACCCCTCGATCCAGCCGGTCAGCGGGAGTGCCACGGCGCGCGGTGGGGGTTGCTTGGCCGAATGGTGCGAGGCGTGGGCGGGGAGGCTGAGTGGCGATAGCTCGACAATGATCTCCCGATGAATCGAGTCGTTCGTCACCTGCACGGTCGGGCCAGCCTCCGGCACCTGCGCCATCGCCAGTCGGCCCCAGACCACGAGAACGGATAATACGGCCCGCCAGCCCGGCGCGCTCACGCCCCCAAAGATACCCAATTCCTCACGCCGCCCCGAGAGGGCGGGGGTTCGTACCTTCACGTCGTGGCGACCTCACGGTGACGGATCCTGCCCTGGCAATGGTCCCGTAACATAAGTACACCACCACGCGGGGGCCAGCGGGTAACCGTGTCAACTTGCGAAGCGGCAGCGAGATACGCGGCCGAAACATGTTCCGTGCCGTGCGCCGGGTTCGGGGCCGGCCCGGGGACTGCGCCGGCCCGGGGGACGATGGTGTAGTATCCACCGCATGCCGATCGACGATCTGCTGCGCTGGCGAGAGGAGTTTCCGATCCTGGAGCGGTCGGTGTACCTCGTCAGTCATTCGCTCGGGGCGATGCCGCGCCGGACGCGGATGCGCCTCGCGGAGTATGCCGAGACGTGGGCGACCCGTGGCGTGCGGGCCTGGGCCGACGAATGGTGGGAGATGCCCCGCGCCGTCGGCGACTTGATCGGCCGCATCATCGGTGCCGGACCCGGCGAGGTCGTGATGCACCAGAACCAGTCGCTCGCACAGGCGACGGTCCTGTCGGCGCTGGACTGGCCGCGCGGCCGGAACCAGATCGTGACCGAGCAGTTGAACTTCCCCTCGAACCTGTATCTGTTCCACGCGCTCGAGCGGGAGGGCGCGGCGGTCACGACCGTCGGGTCGGACGACGGGCTCACGATCCCGACCGCCCGGATCCTCGCCGCCATCGACGAGCGGACGCGCCTGGTCTCGGTCTCGCATGTCCTGTACAAGAGCGCCTTCCTCCAGGATCTCGCCGCCATCTGCCGCCGGGCACATGACGTGGGAGCGCTGGTGCTGGTCGACCTGTACCAGTCGGCGGGCACGATTCCGGTCGACGTCCGCGCCCTCGGGATCGACTTCGCGACCGGCGGCTCCGTCAAGTGGTTGTGCGGCGGGCCGGGGGCCGGCTACCTCTACGTGCGACGGGAGCACTGGCAGACGCTCGAGCCGCGTCTCACGGGCTGGATGGCGCATCGGGCGCCGTTCGCGTTCGAGGACCACCCGATCGCGTACGCCGACGATGCGTACCGGTTCCTGAACGGCACCCCCGGCATCCCGGCGCTGTACGCGGCGCGCTCCGGTTACGAGATCGTGGCCGAGATCGGGGTCGCCGCGATCCGCGACAAATCCATGCGGCAGACGCAGCGGCTCGTCGCCCTGGCGGATGCGGCCGGCGTGCCGGTCGCCGGCCCGCGCGACGCAGAGGAGCGCGGCGGCACGGTGACGCTGGCGGTCGCAGATGGGGCCGCTGTCACCCAGGCCCTCGCCGCCCGTGAGGTGCTGGTCGACCACCGGCCGGGTGCCGGGGTACGGATCTCGCCCCACTTTTATACGACCGATGAAGAGCTGGACACGTTCTTCGAAGAGCTTGCGCGCGCCGTCGCCGCCGGTCGTCACGGGCCGCCGGTCGCCGGCGTGGGCACGTACTGAGCGCCCGGGCGCGACCCACCCGCTCCGGGGTGCCCGCCCGGATGGCCTGACGGCGCGCGCGGCGTTGGCCGCGGGGTGCCTCGGGCTGGTGCTCGCGGCCGCGTGCGGGGGCAGCGGCACCGCGCCGAACGCGGGTCGGATCGCGGCGATCGTCATCTCCCCCGACTCGCTCTCACTCGCGACCGGTGACACCGAGGTGCTACGCGCCCAGGCCCGCGCGGTCACCGCGACGCCCCTCGATGTCCGCACGTTCTTCTGGTCGACGAGCGACAGCCTGGTGGCGACCGTGACCCAGTCGGGCGTCGTGACGGCCCGGCGGGCGGGCGCGGTGCAGATCGGCGCGAGCGCACAGGGCACGTCGGGGTTCGCCCGGGTCCTGGTGTTCAACGCCGTGGTGCGCCGGGTCGTCGTCACGCCGCCACAGGATACGGTCTACGCGACGGCGCCGAGCGACTCGGCGACGCTGACCGCCCACGCGCTCGATGCGGCGGGCGATCCGCTCCCGCGGGCGCCGATCTTCTGGTCCTCGAGCAGCACGATCGCCACAGTGTCGCCGACCGGTGTCGTCACGGCCACCGGCTCGGCCCCCGGGACGGCCACGATCTCCGCCATGAGCCCCGACTCGGGGGAGCCGACCGGGATGGCGACGGTCGTCGTCGTCGGCCACACGGCCACGATCTCGGTGAACCCGACGTTCGCCTACCTCAAGACGGGGGGCGCGGGGTTCCTTCCGGCCACGGTGCAGGTGGTGGCGACGCTGACGGACACGTTCGGTCACGATGTATCGGCTGAGCGCCCGGTCACGTGGTCCAGCGCCGACCCGACGGTGGCCACGGTCGATCCGAAAACGGGCCTGGTGACGGCGGTCGCGACCGCGGTCGGTTCGACGCAGATCACGGCCACGGCTCCGGACGGGCCGAGCGCGTCGATGACGGTCACGGTGTTTCCGTAGCGCGGCGCCCGCCCGACGGAAGGAGTTTTTTTGATGTTTTTGATGATGGTACGCCCAATCGCCTGGCGATTGGGCGTACCATCGAGAACAGCCGGATACACGAGGCGCGGCGGCGGGTCGCGGCGGCAGGTCGCGGCGGCGGGCGGCGGCGGGCCGCGGCGGCAGCCGATCAGGGGCTCCACTGCATGACGAAATCCACCTGCGGGTCGGTCCCGAGCACGAACGTCACCTCGCCGACGATGCGGAACCCGGCCTTCTCATAGAATGCGATCGCCCGCGCGTTGGCCTTGTACACATTGAGCCACAGTCCGCCGCTGGCGGAGGCCATGCAGGTGGACATCAAGGCCTGTGCGACGCCCCGGCCGTGCCACGGCGAGCCGACGTAGAGCCGCTGGAGCTCGAGCACCGGGCCCGACGCGCCGACGACCACGCCAGCGGGCGTGGGAGTGCCCGACCTGAGCTGGGCGTACCCGGCGAGCGTCCCGTCCACCTCCGCCAACCACGTCCGGCGCGCGGGATCGGCGATCTCCGCCCCCTGGCGGACCGCCGAGAAGTGAGTGGCGAGGTGCGCCGCGATGTCCGCCGGCAGCGCCGTCGTCGCGTACGTCTCCGCGAACACCGCCGCGGCAAACGTCGCGAGCGCGCCTGCGTCGGCAGCCGTCGCGTCGCGCACCGCCACTCGGCTACCGGTCGCTCCTCGGCCACCGGGAATGGCCGCCTCGGCCTCTCGTCCGGCGTCCGGCTTCGTCGCTCGTGCCGCGGACACGCGCGAACACTGCCGCCGTGACCTCGCCGTCGCAACGGTAGGGTCCCAGCCCGCCGGCTGCCACGGGAATCACGCGGGGCTCCGGGCCCCCGGCCCTCCCATCACAGCGGCGTCGCGAGCCGTCCCTGTTGGGCCGCGGCCGTCGGGCGCAGCAGCCGCGCGGTCACGTACGCGGCCCCGCCCCGCGTGCGGACCTCCTGCGGGGTCGCAGCCAGGTAGCGGCGGCACGCGTTACGGAACGCACCCGGCGAGGCGAAGTCGAGCATCCCGGCGACGCCCTCGGCGCTCCGCTCACCGTCCTCGAGCAGGTGCGCGGCGACGATCAGCCGACCCCAGGTGAGCAGTTGGTTCGGCGGCGGCAGTCCGACGTCGGCCAGCGCGCGGGTCAGCGCGGGGCGGGATGCGCCGAGGCGCCGGGCGAGCGTCTCGGCCGTGAGCCGCTCGTGGGCCCGGGTGACGGACGCCAGGACCGCGTCGCGCGGCAGCATGGGCAGCTCGGCGACCGCCGGCCGGAGAATCGCCGCGGCGCTCCGCGCCTCGGCCTTGTCGAGCCGCGCCCGCAGGCCGACGGGATCGTCGTCGGCATCCACCACGACCAGCTCGTCGACGCCGCATCGGGCCAGGTCGAACATGTCCCGTCCACGGTCGGACCCGAGCGCCACGTAAGCCAGGAGCGCGAGGCGCGGGAACCGGATCCCGAGCAGGCGCACCTGCTCGAAGCTCGGCCGCCCGCCGGCATAGAGATCGAAGACGGCCAGGTGGACGGGCTCGGTCTCACAGGCGCGGGTGAGGGTCACCCAGTCGTCGCAGAGGCGCACGGTGTGCGCCCCTCGCAGCGCGGCCTCGAGCCGTGTCCGGCACGGCTCGGCGGGCAGCAGCGCGGCGATCAGCCCCACCGGACCGCTCCCGTCAGTTCGCCTGGAGTCGCGAGTAGACCGAGTCGATGTTGAAGCGCGCCGGGTCGAGCTCGAAGTACCGGTTGTCGGCGTACTTGCCCGTGGTGGGGAAGTATGGCGGCGACTGCTTCAGCAGGCACTGGTCGACGCTGCGATTCTCGGCGAACCCCGACCCGGCACCGTTGTACGTGGCGCTGATGAACTGCTCGATCACCCCGCCGGCCTGCTTGATGCACCCGCGGCCCACGTTCGTGCCGTTGCAGGTCGTCATGTTGATCGCCCCGCCGTTCCAGTTCTGCACCTGGAACGACCCGAAGCCCGCCACACCCGCCACGCCGGCCAACGTCACCCCGTCGAGATAGAAGTCCTTGTTGTCGCTCATGAAGACGCTGTTGGTCGGTCCCGTGGGGCTCGACGGGGTCGTGGGATTCTGGGGCGAGTTGATGGCGTTGTCGACGATCCAGATATCCTTGCCGGCGATCACCCCGAGCTCGTTGGCGCACAGCTTCACCGACGGGTCCGTCGTGTAGTACAGGTCGTCGGTGAAATAGACGCTACCCGACGCATACACCGTGAGCGTGCCGTTGAGATAGCCGCTCATGTTGACGTCGCCGTTGAAGTAGATCACGCCCTTCGAGTTCGGGTTGTACCCGCGGTAGATCGGGTAGAGATACTGCTCCTCGGTCGCGTTGATGCCGGCCGGACACGGAACCAGGTTGCCGACCGACTGCATCCCGCACGTGAGCGCCGGCGTCAGCGCCGCCACCGGGGTCGTCGTCCACCGGGACCAGTACCCGGTGCGGGTCACCGGGGTGAAGGTGGAGTCTTCCCCGCCCTTCGCGGTATCGGCCGCCACGTAGGTGCCACCCGCCGTGCTCCGCTCGACCGCCACCAGGTGCGGGTCGCCGGCCGGATAGCACCGCGCCTGCCGCGGGGCGGTATGACTCATGATCGCCGCCCGCTGCGCCGCGGTCGGCGTCCCCGAGATCGTGTCCGAGGCCGCGATCCCCCCGGTGCTCCCGGGCGTGTGCGCGGCGGTCCGGAACCACATCTGGTGGTGCACGATGAACGGGAAGAACATCGTCCGCGTGGCGCCACCGGCGATCGTCACCGTATGCCAGTCGCCGCACTGACGGTTGTACACCTCCCACCCGGACACGGAGTCGTTGTACACCGCCTGCGCGCGCTTGAGTCCCTCGGCCGCGCTCGTGCCGGCGGTGTCGTTGAAGATCCGGAAAAAGCCCTCGTTGGCGTCCTGCTCGGTCGTATCCGTGGTCGCCGGGGCGGACGGGTTCATGTTGATGGCGACGAACTCCAGCCGGGTCCCCTTGGCGACCGACGTGAAGCTCCAGCCGGCGGCCGACGCGTAGCCGGGGAGATTCGAGAGGGCCGAGACGGTCGGGAACGGGATGATGGGCACGCCCTGCTTCATCCCGTGCATGTAGGTCGGCGTCCCGCCCGAGACAGTCGTGTGGGCCGAGATCGTGTCGTAGTACGTCGGTGAGCCGCAGGAGCTCCAGCCCTGATTGCTCATGCCGACGCCGCGGATGAACTCACCCGTCGAGTAGCAGAGTCCCCCCGACCACTGGTTGGTGAACATCGCGAACCGGGCGAAGTTCTGCACCATCATCTCGAGGCGGCGCACATAGCGCGTATTGCCCAGAGTGTCGTGCGCCTCGGCGACGAGGCTCGCGAACCGACCGAACTGGCCGGTCGTGTTGCCGGTGAGGCCCGCGTACAGGTTGACCCGGACGTGCGGTACCGGGCTCCCCGAGGCATCCATGAGCTGGGCGTTGTTCATCAGCTGCACGTACCCACTGTCCGGCAGATGCACCGTCGTGTCCAGCGTCAGCCGGCTCTTCCCCGTCTGGAGCGCCTGCTCGGCGGCGTACCGGAAGTCGCGCTCCTTGTCGTAGTACTTCGTCATCAGGACCGAGCTCGACGAGAGGTAGATCGCCGACAGGGCGAGCGCGGCCAGCCCGGCCGCGGTGAGCATGACGAGGATGATGGCGCTGCCGCGACGCGGACGCGCGATCGCGGGCACCTGTTCGGGACGGGAATGCGAGATCGGCATGGGCAGAGTCCTCACGGGAGCGCGACGGAATTGCTGATCGCGTCGCCGGAGTTGGCGGGCGTGCAGTCTTGCGCGATCACGTTGTACTCGTACGAGGTGGCGCCCGGGAGCGTCGGGGCCTGCGGGTCGCTCCAGTGGTACGAGGCCGTTCCGGCGGCAAACGTCGTCGCCGGGTTGCCCCAATCGACCGAGCCGACCGGCCGTCGGTAGACGATGTAGTAGTTCACGTCCTTCTCGCCCGCGTCCTGGTCGATCGAGGCGTTCCAGGTGAGGACGATGGAGTCGGTGCTCGCCCCCCCGTAGAAGGTCGCCACGGGCGCGGGGCTGACGGCGATCGGGGGCTGCCCGCACGCCGAGGCATCGAGCAGCCCGGCGTTGAGGAGCTTCGACATCGTGGACACGGTGCGGTAGACCGGCCCCTTGCTGGGGTCGTCGAACATGCCGGTAACGGTCATGGAGACCGCACGGATGCTGTCGGTCTGCGCGCTCTGTCCCGTGTCAGCGGGGCTCGAGTGCTGCACGGCGACGTGCAACAGCGGCAGTGACGCCGTCGGGATCGAGTCGAGCGCGCCCGTCGCCTGGTTGACCTTGTAGTACTGGAAGAAGGCGGTTCCGGCCGGGACATAGATCCCGGTGCTCACCACGGTGGGCGTGGTCGCGTTCACCCGCCGCCACAGGGTATAGATGTTCGGCGTCGGCGCCGTCGAGTCGCGGGTGAGCCAGTACGAGATCGTCGCCGCCGATCCCAGCACACCGGGCGCCGACACGTAGTCCTGCCCGGGATACGTCTGCGTCGAGCGCGGCAGGGTGATCGCGAGCGCGGCCGGAAGCGCGTGGGTCGTGGCGGTGTCGGCGTTCGGGTCGTAGTAGACGCCGTTCGGATCGGACGAGTCGCGGGTCGCCAGGTCGGCGTTGAAGGTCACGGCCATCGGGTCCGCCTGCACGATGAACATCTGCTGCGGGACCACGCCCGCGCCGGCGACGCGCAGCTCGCGGTCGATCGCGTTCTGGGAGTACCGGGCGTTCTGAAGCGCGTCCATGTTGCCGGCGTTCCGGCCGACCTGGCGGGTCTGGTTCCGCATGAACGGGACGACCATGGCGAAGATGAACAGCATGAGCGTCACGGCGATCATCATCTCCACGAGCGAGAACCCCGACCGCGGGGTCCGCGCTGCGGGGCGGGCGATCGACGCGCGCGCGATCGAGCTCGACGGGCTGGTCATGGATCGCACCGGGCTAGAAGGCGGCGATGGTCGTCGTCTTCACGACCGACGTGCCGAGCGGCGAGGCTGTGGGCCCGTTCGACAAGCCCGGCATCGTGACGGTGACGGTCACTGTCTTGTAGTCGGCGGCGGCGTTCAACGTCCGCGTGACCAGCGTCACGCGCGTGCACCCGGTGCAGTTCGGGAGCGAGCTCTCGGTCGCGTTGAAGGTCGTCTCGAGGCTCGCGTACGTCGGGTACGCCTTGACCTGCTCGATGCGGCTCACGGCGAGATCCATGGCCGTCGATGCCGCGCTACTCTGCGAGGACAGATGCATGAACCGGGTCAGGAACGCCCCGAACCCGAGCAGTGCGGTGGTGATGATGGCGAGGGAGACCATCACCTCGATGAGCGTCATGCCGCGCCGCACGGAGCCGCGCGGCTGGCGCCGGCGGGCCGGAGCGGGCATCGACTCGACTGCGCGAGTGGGCATCATACGGACGCCTTGGTCCAGGTGCTGGTGAGCCATCGATACCAGACGGTCCGACCCGTGGACTGGGTCACCTGTACGGCGCGCCATTCCGAGCCTTCCCGAGCGCTCGCGGCCAGATAGACCTCGACATAGGAGCTCGACGAGCCACTGCGCAGGAACACGACAGTCGGCATCGAGTTCACGGAGATGACGCCGGGCCCGACAATCGCGGAGCCGACGCCGCCGTTGATCCCGGTGGCCGGGGTCGCAAAGCGGGCGCCGTTGTCCAGTGGCACCCAGCGCACGCGCTCACCGGCGTCGACGGCGTTGTTGTTGTTCAGGTCTTCGACGATGCGCATCCGTTGCTGCACCGTGTCGAAGCTCACGATCACGTTGTACTGGCGGGTGATCGCCAGGCGCTGCGCCGTCTGAAGGGTCGTCCGGACAGCACGGACGGCATCGTCGCTCCGGAACTGGGCCAGGTTGATCTTCGGCAGCGCCAGCGCCGAGACGAGGCTCAGCAGCACGACGACGATCATCATCTCGACCAGCGTGACGCCGCGCCGCAGGTTCCGTTGGGGATGCCGCATTGGACCGTTCCCGGTGTCGGCGGGTGGGGCTCCGCGGATCGGTAGTCCGCCGGCGCCCGACCGCTCGTTGGGGGTGCGGGATAGAAGCTAGGGGCGCCGGTCCGAGCGACTATCACGCAGCGGACGGCGATCCGCACACCCTGTGAGGCTGACCGGCTCGCGGTGATGCGGGGGGTGGCGCCACCGTCACACGCCCGCCACCAACCGTCACACTGCGGCGCGGAGGGTCCCGCTACGCCAACTCCGCCAGGATGGCGTCGAGGTGCTCGACGAGTCGCTCCGCGTCGGCACGAGTGACGGCGAGCGGCGGCTTCATCTTCACGACGGTGTGATGCGGACCCTCGGTGCTGAGCAGGATGCCACATTCCTTCATCCGCTCGACGACGTACGTGGCGTGCCGTGGGGCAGGCGCCAGGGTCTCGCGATCACGCACCAGCTCGAGGCCGAGGAAGAGCCCGCGCCCGCGGACATCGCCCACGAGCGGGTGGCGCGCCATGAGGCCGCGCAGCCCCGCCCGGAGGTGGTCGCCGACGGCCCGGGCGTGCGCCTGGAGACCCTCCCGGTCGATCACCTCGAGCACGGCCAGCCCGACGGCGCAGGAGACCGGGTTGCCGCCGAAGGTGTTGAAGTACTCCATCCCGGTGTCGAACGACGCGGCGATCTCCGGCGTCGTCACCACCGCGCCCAGCGGGTGCCCGTTCCCGATCGGCTTGCCCATCGTGACGATGTCCGGCACCACGCCCTGGGTCTCGAATCCCCAGAAGTGCGTGCCGAGGCGCCCGAACCCGATCTGGACTTCGTCCGCGACGCACACCCCGCCCGCGGCGCGCACCCGCGCATACGCGTCGGCGAGGTATCCGGGCGGCGGCTCGATCTGTCCGCCGCCACTGACGATGCTCTCGGCGAAGAAGGCGGCCGGACGCCGCCCGGCCCGCTCGATGTCGTCGATCGCTCGTTGCACATCCGCCGCGTAGCGCCGACCGGTCTCCACGGTCATGCCGCGGTACGGCCCGCGATACGGATCCGGCAGGAGTACCTTGTGCACGAACGCCGACGCGCCGCTGCCGCCCGGACCATCGAACTTGTACGGGCTCAGCTCGATCAGCGCGGTCGTGTTGCCGTGGTACGCGTGATCGACGACGATCATGTCGCGCCGCCGGGTGTGGGCCCGGGCGAGGCGCAGCGCAAGCTCGTTCGCCTCGCTCCCGCTGCACACGAAATAGCAGACGCGGAGCGGAGCCGGAAGCCGCGCCGTCAGCCGCGCCGCGTACTCGAGGATGGCGGGATGCAGGTAGCGCGTGTTCGTGTTCAGGACGGCGCTCTGCCGGTGGAGCGCCGCCACGACGTCGGGGTGGCTGTGTCCCACATGCGCGACGTTGTTCACGACGTCGAGGTACGCTCGGCCGTCCGGGTCGTAAAGGTGCTGCATCCAGCCCCGTACGATCGTGAGCGGCGCCCGATACGCGATGCTCAATGACGGGCCGATCTGCCGACGCCGCGCCGGGAGCAGCGCCGCCGATGTCGGCGGCGTGGGAGCCCGACACCCTTCCGGAAACCGGAGGATCAGGTTCGGGTCAGGGGACAGACCGAGCCACGCCGCGCGTTCGCTCGGCCGGGCGACGCCCGGAAAGTCGCCGACGTGACCTAGCGGATCGACGATCACCTGGAGGTGGAGGTGCGGCGCCCATCCGCCGTTCTCGCCCGTCGCGCCGACGGTCCCGATGTTCGCGCTGCGCTCCACCGGGTCTCCCGCTCGCCACCGGGTCAGGACGTCGCGAGCGAGGTGCCCGTAGAGCGTGTGGACGCTCGACCCGTCCGGAAGCTCGTGCCGGAGCAGGACCGTGGGGCCGTAATCGAGCGGCGCGTCGTTGTCCTGCACGCTCGCGACGACGCCATCGAGCGGCGCGCGGACGGCTGTCCCCGGGGGGACGAACAGGTCGACACCGAGATGGACCGTCCGCCACTCGTCGCCGGCATCGGTCGGGATGCGGTACCGATCGTCCGTGTACCACCGCCGAGCTTCATCGTAGCGTCCGATGCCGACCTCGGCCCCGGCCGACCGCAGCCGAGCGGCGATCGCGTCGGCCCATGCCTCGGTCGTGTCGCGACCGACGGGCACGGCGGCGTCCGTGCTCCCGACGCTGAGGTCGAGCGTCGTCCGGCGTCGGGCGTCCGCGCCGAGGCCCTCCGGCAGCACGGATCCGATACGTGCCTGCCCGGCGAGCCAGGCGACGACCGCGGCGGTTCGCGGGTGCGCGGCCATGCCACAGGCGGCCCGCAGTCGGCAGTGCGCGAATCCCAGGTCCAGCTCCTCGAGCTGCGCCAGGAGCGCCCACACCGGCGCCTCGCTCACCGACAGGTAGTCATTGCCGGGCTCCTGCGCGCGCTGATGCGCGCTCAGGACGGCGCTGGTACAGAGCCGCAGGCCGATGAGCGGCACGATAGCCGCGACCTCCGCCTCGTGGAGGGGGTACACCGCGTGGTAGCCGCCCACGATCGATGCGGCGGCGGCGAGCGGATCCCGCTTCCCCAGCATTCCGTAGGCGGCCGCGATCGCCACTTCGCCCACCGTATACGAGTGCACCAGGTCGCCGAAGTCCACGAGCCCGACGATGCGGCGCGGCACCGTGGGATCGTCGGGGTCCGGCGGCGAGACCAGCACGTTGAAGTCGTTCGCGTCGTTGTGGACGACGCTCGTCCGGAGCGTGTCGAACGCCACACCGGCTCGGTCCGCCGCGTCGAGGATCCGATGGATGCGCGCCAGTCGCGCCGCGTCCGTCACCGTCTCCTCGCACTGCGCGATGACCTGGCGGCCGACGCGCAGATCCCACCGAAGGTCCCGGTGCGCCGCCGGATGGGTGAACCCGTCGAGCGCCCGGCTGACCGCGCCGAGCATGGCGCCGAGCTGGGCCAGCACGGCCGGGGTGTGGGGACGCACGCTCGCCAGCGGGACACCCGGGACGTAGCGGAGCAACCGCACGAGGTGCCGAGCCCCGTCGACGCCGGTCGTCGACCCGATCAACGCCCCATCCCCCGCCGCGGGCACGACCGTCGGAAACGCGAAGCCGGTCTCCGCCTCGGCGAGTCGTGCGAGCACCGCGGCCTGGCACTCGAGAACGCGCTCGTCCTCGGCGACCGCCGAGATCTTGAGGACGTACGCCGCGCCCGAGGATGTCTGGACGTGGATGTTCTGGTCGCGCTCACTGGGCAGCGGCCGAAGCGTCCCGGTCACGCCATACCGGTCGCGCAGGAGCGCGGCGATGCGATCCTCGCTCAGGCGGGGCGGGGCCAGGCGGGTATCTACGGCGGGCGGCGCGGCCATCGGAGAGGCAAGCGGTTCTTCGGGTTGACAACGCGTGGTGCGAGGAAGAATATCGGGCCAGACCCTCATCTGGTGCTACCCCAACCGCGACGCCGCCGGCTCCGACGCGGCGCCGAGGGACCGTCATGGCGCATGTGCAGCTCCCGGTCGTCGACCGTCCGTCCGCTCCGCTCACGCTCCGGCGCGACGCGTGGTGGGTTCAGCCTGCGACGGTGGCCCTTCTGTTGTCCGGGTTCGTGGTGTACGCCACGTGGGCGGCCTTCCAGAACGGCGACTACTGGTACGGGCCGTATCTCTCGCCCTTCTACTCGCCCGAGCTGCTTGGCTCGTCGCCGCACGCCTGGTTCGGGCCGCGTCCGGGCTGGTGGCCGGGCTGGCTCCCCTTCTCCCCCGCCCTGCTGATCCTTCCGTTCCCCGGCCTGTTCCGGGTGACGTGCTACTACTACCGCGGGGCCTACTACAAGGCCATGTGGGCCGACCCGCCGGCGTGCACCGTTCGCGAGCCGCGCGCGCGCTACCTGGGCGAGCACAGCTTCCCGCTGATCCTCCAGAACGTGCACCGCTATTTCCTCTACGTCGCGCTCGTGTTCCTCGTCATTCTGGCGCATGACGTGTGGCGCGCGCTCTGGTTCACCGACGCGGCCACCGGACGGACCACGTTCGGCATCGGGGTGGGGACGCTCGTGCTGGCGCTCAATTGCGTGCTCCTGGCCTGCTATACCTTCGGGTGCCACTCGCTGCGCCACATCGTGGGGGGCTACCGCGACCGCCTGGCCGGCCACCCCATCCGCCACCGCGCCTACGCGTGCGCGAGCTGCTTCAACCGCTGGCACATGCGGTGGGCCTGGCTCAGCCTCTTCGGCGTGGCGTTCGCCGATCTCTATGTCCGACTGTGCGCCCTGGGGATCTGGCACGACTGGAGAATCCTCTGATGGCCGACGTCGAGACCATCGCGCACGACGTCCTCGTCATCGGCGCCGGGGGTGCCGGGCTCCGGGCGGCGATCGCCGCCGCCGGGCGGGGCGTGTCGGTCGGGATGGTCTGCAAGTCGCTGCTCGGCAAGGCGCACACGGTCATGGCCGAGGGCGGCATCGCGGCCGCGCTCGGGAACGTCGACGATCGGGACAGTTGGAAGGTGCACTTCGCCGACACCATGCGCGGCGGGCAGTACCTCAACAACTGGCGCATGGCCGAGCTGCACGCCAAGGAGGCGCCCGACCGGGTGCGCGAGCTCGAGGCGTGGGGAGCACTCTTCGACCGGACGCGTGACGGTCGCATTCTCCAGCGCAATTTCGGCGGCCACAAGTATCCGCGTCTCGCGCACGTCGGTGACCGCACCGGGCTGGAGATGATCCGCACGCTCCAGGACCACGGCATCCACGCCGGCATCGACGTGCACATGGAGTGCACGGTGATCACGCTCCTCAAGGACGGCGACCGCGTGGCCGGCGCGCTGGTCTACGATCGCGAGCGGGGCCGCTTCCACGTCTTCCGCGCCAAGGCCGTCGTGCTGGCGACCGGCGGCATCGGCCGCGCCTACCGCATCACGAGCAACAGTTGGGAGTACACCGGTGACGGGCACGCGCTCGCCTACCGGGCCGGCGCGGTGCTCCAGGACATGGAGTTCGTCCAGTTCCATCCGACCGGGATGGTCTGGCCGCCGAGCGTGCGCGGCATCCTCGTCACCGAGGGAGTGCGTGGCGAGGGCGGCGTGCTCAAGAATCGTGACGGCCGGCGCTTCATGTTCGACGACGTGCCCGAGAACTACCGGAATCAGACGGCGACCGACCCCGACGAGGGGTGGCGATACACCCAGGGCGACAAGAGCGCGCGCCGGCCCCCCGAGCTGCTGACGCGCGACCACGTCGCCCGCTGCATCGTCCGCGAGGTGCGCGAAGGGCGTGGCAGCCCGCACGGTGGGGTCTATCTCGACATCGCCTGGATCCGGGAGCGCCTCCCCAACGCCGCCGATCACATCCGGAAGAAGCTCCCGAGCATGTACCATCAATTCAAGCAACTCGCCGACATCGACATCACGCGCGAGCCGATGGAGGTCGGGCCGACGACGCACTACATCATGGGCGGCATCCGCGTCGACGGCGATTCCCAGATGTCGACGGTCCCGGGGCTGTTCGCCGCCGGCGAGTGCGCCGCCGGCCTGCACGGCGCGAACCGGCTGGGTGGCAATTCGCTCTCGGACCTGCTCGTCTTCGGCAAGCGCGCCGGCGATCATGCCGCGGACTTTGCCAGTCAGCACGGCGCCGTGACTGTCGATCCCTGCGCGGTCGATGCCGCTGCCCGCTGGGCCCTGGAGCCGTTCGCGCGCACGGACGGTGAAGGGCCGTTCGCGATCCAGCACGCCCTTCAGGAGACGATGCAGGATCTCGTCGGCATCGTTCGCCGCGAGGAGGAGATGCAGCGGGCTCTGGTCGCGCTCGGCGCCCTTCAGGCGCGGGCGGCACGGGTCGCCGTCGATGGCAACCGGGAGTACAACCCCGGCTGGCACACCGCGCTCGATCTGCACAACCTGCTCACGGTCGCCGAGGCGATCACCCGGTCGGCGATCGACCGGCGCGAGAGCCGGGGCGGCCACTTCCGGGACGATCACCCCGCCAAGGATCCGGCGGCCGGGGGGTACAACACGGTGGTCCGTCGCGGGCCCGATGGCGCGATGCAGCTGGCTCGGGAGGCGATCCCGCCGGTCCCGGCCGAGTTGCGCGCCGTGCTCACGGAGATGGGATGATGGGCGAGACGCAAAGCAGTGCCACCTTCCGGGTCTGGAGGGGAGACGCGACCGGTGGTGGATTCTGCGACTATCGCACCGCGGTCGCCCCGGGCATGGTCGTGCTCGACGCCATCCACCAGATCCAGGCGGAGCAGGCGAACGACCTCGCCGTGCGCTGGAACTGCAAGGCCGGGAAGTGCGGGTCGTGCTCGGCCGAGGTCGCGGGCAAGCCCCGCCTCATGTGCATGACGCGCCTCAGCGAGCTGGCGCTCGAGGCCCCGGTGACGGTGGAGCCGATGCGGGCGTTCCCGCTCGTCAAGGACCTGGTCACCGACGTCTCGTGGAACTTCCGCGCCAAGCGCACGATCACGCCGTTCACGCCGCGTCGGCCGGACGCGCCCGACGGGACCTGGCGGATGCAGCAGGCGGATGTGGATCGGGTGCAGGAGTTCCGGAAGTGCATCGAGTGCTTCCTCTGTCAGGACGTCTGCCACGTGCTCCGGGAGCATCACCTCGAGGAGCAGTTCATCGGGCCGCGCCACTTCGTCTACACGGCTGCGCTCGAGATGCACCCGCTCGACGTCGCCGACCGCGTGCCGGCCCTCAAGCGCTCGAACGGGATCGGCTTCTGCAACATCACCAAGTGCTGCACCAAGGTGTGCCCCGAGAGCATCACCATCACCGATAACGCGATCATCCCGCTCAAGGAGCGGGTCGTCGACGAGTTCTACGACCCGGTCGGCAGGCTCGTCAAGCTGTTCTCACGGCGTCAGCGGCCCTGACCGCAGGGCGGGCGGAGCGATGTATATCCTGAAGCCGATCGCTCGCGCCGCCATTCCGGCGGCGCTTCAGAAGGCGGAGCGCTACCGGCTCCTCGACGACTCCGTGGCCGCCGAAAGCATCTGCCTCGACGTGCTCGAGGTCGAGCCCGACAACCAGCCGGCGCTCGTGACGCTGCTGCTCGCGATCACCGACCAGATCGTCCACGACGCGGCCGGCGGCGTCGCGCGCGCCCGCGCCGTGCTGCCGCGGATCGCCGACCCGTACCGGCGTCACTATTACGCCGGGATCATCTGTGAGCGCCGGGCCAAGGCCCAGGCGCACCAGCGGGGCCCACGCTCCGCCGACGTGGCCGCGAGCTGGCTGCGCGAGGCGATGCACCACTACGAGGCCGCAGAGGCCATCCGCCCCGCGGGCGACGACGACGCGATCCTCCGTTGGAACACCTGCGCGCGGCTCCTCAACCAACAACGCGACCCCCACCGCCCCCCGACCGAGGCTTACGAGCCAAGTCTGGAGTAGGTCACCGGATCGCGCCTCGCCGCGTCACGCGGAGCCCCGAGCGAGCCCTCCGCCCCGACGCCCAAGCCCCGATGCCGCACGCGCTGCTCTGGCCCCGGCCCCGCGCCGCGCTATCTTCCCGGGCAGTGTCCCGCCAGGAGAGCACGACCCCGACGGCGGCGCGGCTCCAGCCCCGCCGGAGCGTGTACGATGTCGCCATCGTCGGGTCGGGCGCGGGTGGCGGGATGGCCGCGTACATGTTGACGCAGGCCGGGGCCAACGTCGTGCTCCTCGAGGCGGGCCCGATGTGGAACGCCGTCGCCGACGGCGCCATGCTCGAGTGGCCGTACGATTCGCCGCGGCGCGGGGCGGCGACGGCCGCACGCCCCTTCGGTGAGTTCGACGCCTGCCTGGGCGGTTGGCAGCTGGACGGCGAGCCGTACACGACGGCGCCCGGCCAGCGTTTCGACTGGTGGCGGGCCCGTATGCTCGGGGGCCGCACCAACCATTGGGGACGGATCTCGCTCCGGTTCGGGCCGGACGACTTTCGCCGGCGCAGCATCGACGGACTCGGCGATGATTGGCCGATCACCTATCAGGACCTCGCCCCGTACTACGACGAGGTCGATCGTCTGGTCGGCGTCTTCGGCAGCATGGAAGGGCTGCCCAACCACCCCGACGGCGTCTTTCTCCCCCCGCCGCGCCCCCGCTGCTACGAGCTGCTGATCAAGCAGGCGTGCGATCGCCTGGGCGTGCGATGCATTCCGTCTCGGCTCTCGATCCTCACGCGGCCGCACCACGGCCGCGCGGCCTGCCACTATTGCGGCCAGTGCAACCGCGGGTGCAAGACCAACTCCAACTTCTCGAGCCCCGGCGTGCTGATCGAGCCGGCGCTCGCCACCGGCCGGCTGACGCTCATCACCAACGCGATGGCCCGCGCCGTCACGACCGACGACCGCGGCCTGGCGGACGGGGTGGCGTACATCGACAAGCGGACGAACCGCGACGCCCACGTGCGCTCACGCATCGTCGTGCTCGCCGCGAGCGCCTGTGAGTCCGCGCGCCTGCTGCTCAACTCCGCGTCGACGCGCGCGCCCCACGGGCTCGCCAACGGGAGCGGGGTCGTGGGCCGATACCTCACCGACACCACCGGCACCGACGTATCGGGCTACGTGCCGCGGCTCGCCGATCACGTCCCGCACAACGAGGATGGCGTCGGCGGCTCGCATCTGTACATGCCCTGGTGGCTGGACAACGCCACGCTCGACTTCCCCCGCGGCTACCACATCGAGCCGTGGGGCGGGCTCCGGCAGCCGGGATACGGCATCATGAACGGGATCGAGCAGTACGGCGCCGGCGGCGGCTACGGCATCGCCCTGAAGCAGGAGTATCGCCGAGCGTATGGGACGCTGGTCGGCTTCTCGGGCCGGGGCGAGATGATCCCGAACGATGACTCGTACTGCGAGCTCGACCCCGAGGTCGTCGACCGCTGGGGTATCCCGGTGTTGCGTTTTCACTGGCGCTGGAGCGACCACGAGATCAACCAGGTGCGGCACATGCAGCAGACCTTCCGGTCGCTGATCGCCGCGATGGGGGGCGAGGTCCTGTCCCCGATGCCGTCGGCGGGGGACGGATACGGAATCGCGCCGGGCGGCCGCATCATCCACGAGCTCGGCACCACCCGCATGGGCGCCGACGCCGCCCGCTCGGTGGTCAACGGATGGTGCCAGGCGCACGAGGTGCGGAACCTGTTCGTCGCCGACGGCGGCCCCTTCGTGTCGCAGGCGGACAAGAATCCGACCTGGACGATCCTCGCGCTGGCCATGCGGACCAGCGGGTACATCACGGCGCAGCGGAAGGCCGGGGCGATATGACCGGCGCCGACGAGGGAGCGCGCCCCGATGGAGTGACGCGCCGAGAGGCCCTGGCCGCGCTCGGCGCGGCGCCGCTGGTCGCGCTCTCCTTCGCCGCGCTCGGGCCGTCCGAGGCGGTGATCGTCCGCGCCTGGCGCACCCTGCTCGACGCCCCGGGCGATCCCGCACCGTACGCCCCGCGCTTCTTCGCGCCGCACGAGTGGCGCACGGTCCGGATCCTGGCGGACCTCATCATCCCGCGCGACGAGCGATCGGGGAGTGCCTGCGACGCCCGCGTGCCGGAGTTCATCGACTTCATGATGACGGATCAGCCCGAGGGGCAGGTGCCGATGCGCGGTGGCCTCCGGTGGCTCGACTCCCACTGTCACGACCGGTTCGGTGCCGCGTTCGCCGATTGTACTCCGACCCAGCGCTCCGCCGTGCTCGATGATCTCGCGTGGCCCGCCCGCGCCCGTCCGGAGCTCGCCGCCGGCGTCGCGTTCTTCACCCGGTTCCGCGACCTCACGGCCTCGGGCTTCTGGTCGAGCCGGATCGGTGTCGCCGACCTCGGCTACCTCGGCAACACGGTTGTCCCGGAGTGGACCGGGTGCCCGGAGCCGGCGCTCATCAAGTTGGGGGTGCGCTACGGGCCGGATCACACGCCGCCGAATGCCGCGCCGCCGGGTGGCGCGGCACCGAGCGACGCACCCCGCCGCCCGTGACGCGGCGCTCCCGATCCCCCGCCCTGCCGTCGCCCCCCAGGCCCCGCCTCGGGATCGGCCTCGTGGGCAGCGGGTTCATCGCGCGCTTCCACCTCCAGTCGTTCGTCGGCGTCCGAGACGCGGACGTTCGCGGCGTGTGGAGCCCCGACGCCAAGCACGCCCGTCAGACGGCGGCGCTCGCGCGCCAGCTCGACGTCGGCGATGCGCGACCCTTCACGTCGATCGCGGCGATGGTCGCGGATCCCTCGATCCAGGCACTCTGGCTGTGCGGCCCCAACTTCGCCCGCATCGAGAATGTCGAGGAGATCGTCGACGCCATCGAGCGGGGGAAAGGCGAGCTCGTCGGCGTGGCGTGCGAGAAGCCGCTCGCCCGGACGGTCGCCGAGGCGCTGCGCGCGCGCGCGCTGGTCGGGCGTGTGGGGCTGCTGCACGGCTATCTCGAGAACCAGGTCTTCGCGCCACAGGTCGAGCACGGTCGTGCCATTCTGTGGGCCCGGGGCGCCAAGCTCACGGGACGTCCGTATCTCGCGCGCGCAGCCGAGGAGCACAGTGGCCCGCATCGACCGTGGTTCTGGCAGGGACGGCTCCAGGGCGGCGGGGTCCTCAACGACATGATGTGTCACTCGGCGCTGCTCGTCCGGCACCTGCTGACCGAGCCGGGCGCGCCGGCGAGCTCGCTCCGCCCGACCCTGGTCACGGCGCACATCGCCAGCCTCAAGTGGTCCCGTCCCGAGTACGTGTCCCAGCTCGCCCGCACCATGGGGCCCGAGGTCGACTATGCCACCGCGCCGGCCGAGGATTTCGCCAGCATGATGGTCGAGTTCGTCGATGCGGACGGTCGGCGCGTGCTCGGCGAGGCGACGACCTCCTGGAGCTTCGTCGGTGCCGGCTTGCGCCTCTCGGCCGAGCTGCTCGGACCCGAGTACTCGATGTCGTGGAACAGTCTGGAGAGCGGACTCCAGCTCTTCTTCAGCCGTCGGGTGCGCGGCCGATCCGGCGAGGATCTGGTCGAGAAGCAGAACGCCGAAATGGGGCTCATGCCGGTCGTCGCCAGCGAGGCCGCCGTCTACGGGTACGAGGCCGAGAATCGCCACGTCGTGCGCGCGTTTCGCGCCGGGCAGGCGCCCGCCCTCACCTTCGACGACGGCGTCGACGTCGTGCGGATCCTGATGACCGCGTACATGAGCGCCGAGCAGTCCCGCACCCTCCCTTTCCCGCCTCGCGGCCTCGACACGTTCGTCCCCCGCGTTGCGACCGGCGCCTGGAAGCCCGCCTGATCGCCCACGGCGTCGCCGGGGCCCGGCCCGCGGCCAACGTGTCGGGCGATTCGTGACCGCCTGCTAGAGGACGGCCCCGGCGATGCCCGCCGTGGCCACCGGGCCCTCCGCCGGCCGTGGCGTCGCGCGGAACAGGATGGCAAAGACGACCAGGATCGCCATCGCGATCGCAGCCGGCACCAGCCACACGGCTCGCCAGTCATGGCCGGTCGGGCCACCGTACGCGTCCACCACCCGACCGGCGAGCCAGGATCCGATGAACCACCCGGCGCCGAGCGTGATGAACGCCAGGAAGCCCTGAGCGGCCGCGCGGATTTGCACGCTGGCGCGTTGATCGACGTAGATCTGCCCGGTCACGAAAAAGAAGTCGTAGCAGACGCCGTGCAGCACGATCCCCAGATAGAGCATCCACACCAGCGGCCCGGCGTTCCCGCCGGCGAAGCAGAGAAATCGCAGCACCCAGGCCGCCATGCCGACGAGCAGAATCCGCTTCACCCCCCATCGGACCAGGAACCAGGGGAGCAGGACCATGAAGAACAGCTCGGATCCCTGTCCGAGCGTCATCTTGCTCGCCGGCGCGGGCAGCCCGACCTCGTTGAGGAAGAGGTTGGTGAACGCGTAGTAGAACTGGAGCGGGATGCAGATGAGAAACGACCCGATCGCGAAGGTCGCGAACGAGCGGTCGCGCATGAGGGCGAGGGCGTCGAGGCCGAGCACATCGCGCACGCTGAACGCTCGGCCGGCCGCGTGTGGCGGCGTATGGGGGAGCGCCAGGGCGTAGACCGCAAGCACCGCCGAGGCGCCGGCCGCCAGCCGGAGGGGCAGCGCGGTCGCCTCGAGCCCGAGCTGTCCGACCAGCAGTCCGGCGACGATCCAGCCGACGGTCCCCAGCACCCGCACCCCGGGGAACTCGCGGGATGGGTCCCGGAGGTGATCCATGGCAAGCGACGTGCTGAGTGCGAGGGTCGGCATGTAGCAGAGCGCGTAGGCGATCAGGACCGGGTAGACGACGCCGAACCGATCGCTCCGCGAGGCGGCGTAGAGCAGCGCGGCACCGGCGAGGTGGAGCACCGCCAGCATCCGCTCGGTGGCGAAGAACCGATCGGCGATCATCCCGACGAAGAACGGCGAGATGAGCGCGCCCAGCGCGACGGCACCGGCCGCGAGTCCGATCTCGGTCCCGTCGAAGTGCAACGTCCTGCCGAGATACGTTCCGAGGGTCACCGACCACGCGCCCCAGATGAAGTACTCCAGGAACATCATCGCCGACAATCGAACGCGAACGGCTCGCATGGCTGATCCTGGCCGGGGGGCGGCGGGGGGCCGGGGGGGGGCGACGGTCGACCCGGGCGCCCGAATGGCGCGGGGGGGAGCCGGCGCCGCGGTCAGAACGTCAACTGCCGGAGATAGTCGTAGCAGACCCGCGCGTCCGCCAGCGGGTCGGGCGGCTCATCGTGCTCGACGAAATAGTGCGCGATCCCGGCCTGCTCCGACCGGGCGAAGATCGCGCGAAAGTCGATCACGCCACGTCCGACGTCGACCATCGTGCCGTCCCGGGTCATGTCTTTGACGTGCACCATGGGGAACCGGCCCGGATAGCTGGCGAAGTAAGCCAACGGGTCGCCCCCCGCCCTGGTCATCCACATGAGATCGGCCTCCATCTGCACGAGGTGCGGATCGCATCGCGCGAGCAGGAGGTCGTAGGGCACGATCCCGTCGACCGGTGTGAACTCGTACGTGTGGTTGTGGTACGCGAGCTGGAGCCCGTGCGATCGCGCTGACTCCCCCAGCCGATTCAGCTCGCCGGCGATGCGGCGGAAATCGTCGCCCCGGCGCTCGCTCTCGGGGATCCACGCGCAGACGACGTAGCGCTGTCCGAGCGTCGCCGCGTCGTCCAGCAATTGGGCCCACGCGCGACGCATCCCCCGGAGGTCGGTGTGACCGGACACCCCGCGGAGTCCATGACGGTCGAGCATCTGGCGCATCTCGCGCGCCGAGTGGCCGTAGAGACCGGCCAGCTCGACCTCCCGGTACCCGATCGCGGACAGGCTGGCGAGCGTCGCGTCGGCGTCGCGTTCCATGAGGTGCCGCACCGTGTAGAGCTGGATGCCGATCCGGTCGAGGCGCCGCGCGCCGAGCGCGAGGGTCGCCGCCTTGGCCGCCCTGCTCCACCCTCCGGTGAGGGCGACCCCCGCGGCCGCGCCGAGCGCGCCCAGCGCGCGGGACAGAAACGTGCGCCGGGTCGCGGGGCCCGGTCGATGGAAGCTCGTCACCCGGCCTACTATCATGCCAATCGACAGAGGTCGTCAAGCGCGACGTTGCCACCGCACAGGAAGAGCACGACGTGCCTGTCGGGTCCGAACTCGTCCCGCAGCCGTTCGGCGGCGGCCAGGGTACAGGAGGCGGCCGGCTCGGTCAGGATCTTGGCTCGCTCGAGCAGCAGGCGCAGAGCGCTGAGCGCCTCGGCGTCCGAGACCACCGTGACGCTCTCGAGGTACTGGCGGGCCAGCGCCAACGTGGTCGTCGAGGCCGCCGGGGCGCCGAGCGTGCGGGCGATCGACGTGATCGCGGACAGCGTGACCGGGTGGCCGGCGGCGAGCGCCTGCGCCATGCAGTCCGCGCCCTCCGTCTCCACGCCCCAGACCCGTACCCCCGGACGCCGGGACTTGACCGCCGTGGCGACGCCCCCGATGAGGCCACCGCCGCCGATGCTCACGACGACGTCGGTCACATCCGGCAGGTCGTCGATGATCTCGAGCCCGGCCGTCCCCTGGCCGGCCATCACGAGCGGATCATCGAACGGGTGGACGGCGACCCAGCCGCGTCCGCCGTAATCCTCCATGGCGTCGAGCCCCTCCAGCGACGTGTCGACGAACGCCACCTCGGCGCCGTAGCCGCGGGTGGCGTCGACGTAGTTCCGCGGGGTCGACGCGGGCATGAAGACCAGCGCCCGCGCGCCCAGCTCCCGGGCGGCGTACGCCACCGCCTGGGCGTGGTTGCCGCCGCTCATCGCCACCACCCCGCGCTCGCGCACGGCGGTCCCGACGCTCAACATCTTGTTGAACGCCCCGCGCACCTTGAACGACCCGGTCTTCTGGAAGACCTCCGCCTTGAGGTACACATTCGTTCCCAGACGGTGGCTCAGGGTCTCGCTGCGGGTGAGCGGGGTGCGGCGGACGTGGGAGGCGATGCGCGCGCGCGCCGCCTCGATGTCCGAGAGGGTGACGGGATGCGACATGGGCTCGCGAGAGGTGGGAGCTGCGCCGGGACGCCCTCCGGCGGCGGCGGCCGGGTCGGCCCTGCGGGCACTCGAAGCTAGTAGATTCCTGGCGACGCCGCACCGCTCCGGGCGTGGCGGCGCCGGTTCGGCCTCCCCTCCCTCCCCTCCCTCCCCTCCCCCTCCCCTCACTGTCCTCAGCACCGCATCACCCCGGCGAGGAATTACATGCCCACAGATTTGCGCAATTACCTGGCACTACCCTACGACGAGCTGGAAGCCCTGAACCTTCATGCAAAAGAGCAACGCCAGAAGCGCGTCGCCGCCGACAAGATCCAGGAAGAGCGGCTCAAGTACCTCACCGATGAGAAGCGCATCAAGGCGGTGACGGTCCTCTTCAGCGATCTCGAGGGCCGGCTCCACATGCTCGACTACGACAAGAAATTCCTCATCAAGAGCTCGGACAACCTGACCTTCGACGGCTCGTCGATCCGGGGGTTCACGGCCCAGCGCGAGAGCGATCTCCGGCTCGGCATGGACTGGAGCGCGTTTTACTGGGCGCCGGCCGACGTCTTCGGGGCCGGCAAGGTGCTCGTCTTCGGCGAGGTGATCGACAAGGACGGCTCGCCCTACAGCGCCGATGTGCGCGGCGTGCTCAAGAGCTTCGCCGAGACGCTGCACGCCGAGCAGGGCTACACGCTCAACGCCGCCAACGAGATCGAGGGGTTCCTCTTCAACGGCGCCGACGCCGAGCAACGGTATCACGAGACGGCGCGGTTCGATTACGTCAACACCGGCGGGTACTATCACTCGCTGCCGGGCGACCCATTGCGGACGTTCATCGACACGACGGCCGAAGTGCAGCGGGCGATGGGGTTCCAGAACGAGAAGGACCACCCCGAGGTCGCGCCGTCGCAGTTCGAGATCAACTACAGCTACGGCGAGGTCGTCGCGGCCGCGGATCAGATTCAGCTCTACAAGCTCATCTGCCGGCAGGTCGCGACCCGGATGGGGCTCACGGCGTCGTTCCTGCCCAAGCCCGTCGTCGGCGTGAACGGAAACGGCATGCACACCAATGTGTCGATCAGCAAGAACGGCAAGAACCTGTTCTGGGACCCCAAGGGTGAGGAGAAGCTCGGTAAGACGGCATGGGCGTTCGTGGACCGGATCCTGACGCACGCCACCGATCTGTGCCTGATGCTGAACGCGAGCGTCAACGCGTACCGCCGGCTCGACCCGCACTTCGAGGCGCCGAACCAGATCAAGGCGTCGCCGACCGACCGCGGCTCCATGGTCCGCATCCCGATCGGCAACGAGAAGAGCGCCCGGGTCGAGGTGCGCTCGGTCAGCCCCGATGCCAATCCGTACATGGTCATGTACTCGATCTTCAAGACGGGGCTCGAGGGCGATACGGCCAAGATTCGGAATCTCCGTCAGGCCGAGCGCTATCTCCCCGACAACATCTACACGGCCATCGAGCATTTCCGCGATGCGGCGTGGTCGACGTCACTGCTCGGCGCCGACGTCAAGAGTCGCTACGCCGACCTCAAGCAAGCGGCCGCCGACCGCTGCCCCCGCCAGCTCGGCACGTTCGTCAAGGTGCCCGAGGTGCAGTACCACCACGAGGTGTACAACCAGTTCCTGTGGAATCTGTTCTAGACGGAAGGGGCTGGTCCGGTCCGCCGCGCGCCGGCCCCGCGGGGAGTTCATGATCGACATCCGCAGTCCCTCCGCCGCCGCGATCGATGCGGCCCGGCACCACGTGCACGGGATCGCGCGGCGGACCCCTGTCGTCCCGCTGGTGCTGCCCGACTCGGGCATCGAGGTCTGGCTCAAGCTCGAGATGCTCCAGCCGATCGGGGCCTTCAAGATCCGGGGCGCGGCGGCCGCGCTGGCCGCCGCGCCGCGCGAGCTGGTCGCGCGCGGGGTCTACACGGCGAGCGCCGGGAACATGGCCCAGGGCGTCGCCTGGTGCGCCCGCGCGCAGGGCGTCCCTTGCACGGTAATCGTTCCCGAGTCGGCGCCCCGGGCCAAGCTCGACGCCGTGACGCGACTCGGTGCCACGATCGTGCGCGTGCCGTTCGACCGATGGTGGCAGGTGCTGGTCGACCGTTCCTTTCCGGGCTGCGATGGCCTCTTCATCCACCCGGTCTCCGATCCGGCCGTGATCGCCGGCAACGCGACCATCGCGCGCGAGCTGCTCGAGGACGTGCCGGATGTCGACGCCGTGCTCGTGCCGTACGGCGGCGGCGGGCTGTCCTGCGGCATCGCGGCCGGGCTGCGGGCCGACGGCTCGGCGGCCCGGGTGATGGCCTGCGAGGTGGCGACCGCCGCCCCGCTCGCCGCGTCGCTCCGGGCAGGGCGGCCGGTCCGGATCGAATATCAGCGCAGTTTCGTCGACGGGATCGGCGGGCGCAGCGTCCTCGAGGAGATGTGGCCGCTCGCGAGGGAGCTCCTCTGCGGTACGGTCGTCAGCACCCCGGCGGAGATCGCCGCGGCCGTTCGCGTCCTCGCCACGCGGGCCCGGGTGGTCTCCGAGGGGGCAGGAGCCGCGGCGGTCGCGGCCGCGATGTCGGAAGGAGAGCGGGCCGGGCGCCGCATCGTCTGCATCGTGTCGGGCGGAAACATCGATCCGGCGAAGCTGGCGGCGATCCTCGCCGGCCAGGTCCCCGACTGACGATGTCGTCGCCACTCGCGCACGCGCCGGTGTATCGCGAGACGGTGCTGGCGCCGCTGTTCGCGGTCGTGACGCGTCACCACTGGCGCCATCTGCTGTGTGTCAATCGTGCCCACGCCGTGATGCTCGCCGAGCGCGATCTCCTCACCGCGGCGGATGCCGCCGCCATCCTCGGCGCGATCGACCATCTCGAGGCCCATCTCGAGCGGACCATCGACACCCTCGAGTACGACTCGGCACACGAGGATTTCTTCTTCTACGTCGAGAGCGAGCTGCGGGCACGGACGGGGGCCGACGTCGCCGGCCGGCTCCACACGGGCCGCAGCCGCAACGACGTGGACCAGACGATCCTCAGGATGGCGCTCCGGGAGCGGCTCCTCGCGCTCGGCGCGGACCTCGCGGCACTCGTCGGTACCGTCGTCGCCGTCGCCCGCCGCCACCGGTCGTCGCTCGTGGTCGCCTACACGCACGGCCAACCGGCGCAGCCCACGACGTGGGGGCATTACCTCGGCGCCTTCGCGGAGCTGCTGTTGCGCGATGCGGACCGCCTTCTCCACGCCTTCTCGACTGTCGACCGGTCGGCCATGGGTGCGGCCGCCATCACGACGACCGGGCTCCCGATCGACCGCGTCCGGATGGCCGAGCTCCTGGGATTCGCCAGCGTGCAGCGAAACGCGTACGGCTGCATCGCCGCCTGCGACTACGCGACCGAGAGCTATGCGGCCCTCGACCTGCTGCTCCTCAACATCGGCCGCTTCGTCCAGGACCTCGGCCAGTGGGCGAGCTTCGAGGTCGGCCACCTCCAGGTCCCCGAATCCTTCGTGCAGCGCAGCTCGATCATGCCGCAGAAGCGGAATCCCGTCCCGATCGAGCATCTGCGACTGCTCTGCTCCGTCGGGTCGGGGCACTGCCGAACCGTGCTCCTCGCCATGCACAACACGCCGTTCACCGACGTGAACGACAACGAGCATACGGTCCACGAGGTCGGGTACGCCGCCTTCGACGCGGCACACCGCGTGCTCGCGCTGCTCGAGCGGTTTGTGGGCGCCGTGACGATCGACGACGCGGCGGTCAGGCGACACATCGCCGACTCGTGCATCACGATGACGGAGGTCGCCGACTCCCTGGTGCGCAGCGAGGGGATCTCGTTCGCTCAGGCGCACGCCATCTGCTCGCGCCTGGCGCGAACCCTCGCCGACCGCGGCCTGCCGCTGACGGAGCTCTCGTACGCCGCCTTCGCCGCCGCCTTCGACGAGGCTGTCGGCCGCCCGCCCACGGTCACCGACGCCGAGCTCCGCCGCTTCGCCACCCCCGAGCACTTCATCGCCGTCCGTGACCGCATCGGCGGCCCGGCACCGGCGGCGCTGGATACGGCGTTCGAGGAGTACGAGCGGCAGCTCGCCCTCGTCACAGCCGCGTTCGACGCGCACCGGGAGCGGCTCGCCCGCGCCGCCGCAACCCTGACCGCCGCCGCCCGCCAGCAACGGACGCGAGCCGGCGCGGGGTGAGCCGTGCGCGCGCGGGTCGCGCGGCGCTATGGCATGCCGTCGGGCGGGCGGCGGGGCGCGGAGCGACGCGCCGGGGGAAGGCGACCCTCCGCGAGCGTTCGATAGGCCGCGTACCACGTCGGTCCGACGAAGAGGAGCACGACGACCGCACCGGCGGCCGCGCCCTCCACGAGCGCCGGCACCAGCGGTGCGCCCCAGAGGCGCACCGCCCCGTACCCAGCGGCCGCTCCGATGACGGCCCCGATCATCCCCCCGCGCACCATGGAGCGCCGAGCGAGCTCCCGGAGTCGATGGAGCTGCTCCTCACGCCCCCGGATCTCCTCCGGCGTCGGACGAGGAGACACGCGGCTACGCGCTCACGATCGGCGCTCGTCCGATGCGCCACCGGGCGCGGGCATCACCGCGGGCGTCAATCGATGCCGACGTGCCCCTTGACCGAGGCAATGAGCTTCGCCGAGTCATAGCCAACGCCGTCCTTGAACACCGTCGAGACCTTGCGGATCGCCGACGGGTCGGACGCCAGATTGCCGTCGAGCACCACGAGGTCCGCTTGTTTCCCGGGCTCGACCGACCCGAAGTGATCGTAGGCGCCGAGGATCTTGGCGCCGTTGGCGGTCATGATCTGCACCACCTGGACCGGCGTGAACCCGGCCTCGGCCAGCAGCTCGAAGTTGCGCTGATCGCCGAACCCGGGCAGGGCGCCGCCGATGCCCGTCGGGTCCACGCCGGCCGCCAGCATGCCGCCCCCGTCGACGAACGCCTTCTCGAACGCCATCGCGTTGTGCAGCATCTCGGTCGTGAACGGCCACTTGCCGCCGGAATCGATGTGGGCGCGCATCGCGAGATACGCCTGGCGGACCTCGGGCGCCATCGCGTCGAGCGTGCGCTGGTCGGTAACCGGCCGGTTCGGGAAGAACGGCTCGAGCACGGCCAGGGTCGAGGTCATCGGGACATGGTGGTCGACCATCGCCTTGATGACGTCGTGCCCCGTCGTGCCACGCGGGTTCATCGACGCCACCCGGACCATGCTCCCGGTCGGACAGACGTCCGGCTGCTTCTGCGGGTCGAAGTCGGTCGCCGTCATGAACCCGTGCTCGAGGTTGTCGATCCCCAGGCCGACGGCCTCCTCGTAAGTGACCGAGCAGAGGTGTCCCGTCACTTTCATCCCGCGCCGGTGCGCCTCGTCGATCGCGGCCTTCAGCTCGGCACGGCGAATGTCGGTGTAGGCTTTGATCCAGCTCGCCCCCTCGGACGCCCAGTAGTCGACGAAATGACGGGCCTGCTCGGGCGTCTCGATCACGGCCATGTCGCCGCCGCCGGCGCCGCCCGTGATGTAGGGCGCCGTGACGTAGATGTGCGGCCCGGGCTCACGGCCGGCGTCGATCGCCCGCTTGGTGTTGATGTCGGCGTACGGCGCGGTCGCGCCGGTCGTGCGGATGGTCGTCACGCCCGAGCCGAGGTAGAGGCGCGGCCCGGAGTAGCCGAGGAGGACCTGGCGCCCGCCGGCCGCGGTGTAGAAGAGGTGGTCGTGCATCCCGACGATCCCGGGGATCACCGTCCGGCCGGGCAGGTCGATCACATGCGCGCCCGGCGGCGTCTGCACCGAGGTCGCGGGCCCGACGGCGGCGATCTTGCCGTCGCGGATGATGACGGAATAATTGGTGTGCGGCGCGGCCCCCGTCCCATCGATCACGGTGACATTGGTCAGCGCCACCACCGGATCGCTGACGGTCACGAAGTCGTGGGCCGTCTGGCTCCCGGCCTGCCCCGCGGCCCCGCGCGCCGCGACAGCGGACAGGGCAACGAGGGCGAGTGTGGGACGAATCATCCTGGACACGGCGGCGGTCCTCCGGGGATCGAGTCTCGGGAAACGGGATCGGGTCAGGCACACGGTGCACGCGGCCGGTCGGTCGAGCGCGGGACACCCTCCGTCCGCTCGCCGCGAGCCCGCCCGCTCACTGCACGGTGAACATCGTCATCATCTGCGCGGTCAGATGCTCCGCGATGTGACAGTGTAGCATCCAGCGCCCGGGGTTGGACAGGTCCACCAGCAGGTCGACGGCCGATCCGGCGGGGACGAGGACGGTGTCCTTCCAGACCAGGTTCTCGTTCGGGACCCCGTTGACGGCGGTCACCAGGAACCGCTGGCCGTGGATGTGGATCGGATGCTGCATGCCATGCAGGGTCTGCCGCTCGTTGACGAGCCGCAGCTTGATCACGTCGCCCCGCCTGAAGGTCCAGCCGATGTCCATGTTCTCGCGGCCGGTGCTCGGGTCGCGCAGCACCCATCGCACCTGCCGGCTCGTCGATGCCCAGTTCATGTTGGGCATCGTCCCGCCCCACTCGACGGGCGCGAAATAGACGGAGTCGAGAAGCATCAGCTGGCGGCTCACGAATGGCAGCCCCTGGGTGTCGAGCGTCAGCACGAGGGTGCGGTCGACCGGACGGTCGAGCTGGGGCCGAAAGCGCGCGATCTCGACCGCAGCCGCCGTGTCGCGGTGGAGGACGTCGAACCTCCGCGCCGAGGCCCTGGCCGGCGCCGGCAGCACGCGCACGGTCCCGAGGGTGTCGACGAGCGGCACGAAGTGGCCGAACAGATGGTCGAGCCCTCGCACGCGATTGAGGAGCGGCACCGATCCCGGTCGGTCGAACCGAACCTGCACGACGTAGCGCTCGGCGGGTGCGATGACGACGCTCGGTACCCACTCCTCGTGGACGAAGTTCCCCGCGTCGCTCCCCACGACCTTCATCCGGGCGCCCGGGAACGACAGGTTGAACGGCCGGGTGTTCGCGACGTTCGTGAGGTAGAACTGCACCACGTCGCCGCGGTGGACGGTCATGCGGTAGCGCGGCTCGCCGTTGACGAGCATGACGTTGCCGAAGCGTCCCATCAAGGCGTGCGTGGCGCCGTCGGCCCCGTACGGCACGAGTCCATCGTCGCTGACGAGCAGGTCGTCGAGGATGAGCACCTGCTCGCGGTACGCGTCGGCGCGCGCCGAGCGGGCGGGTGGACGACGGACGAGGATGTTGCCGTACAGGCCCAGGTCCTGCTGGATGTCCTCCCGAACGTGCGGATGGTACCAGTAGATCCCGGCGTCGGGGAACCGCACGCGGTAGGTGAAATGCCCGCCCGGGGGGACCGCCTCCTGGGTCAACCCGGGCACGCCGTCGAAGCGGTTGTCGAGTCGGACGCCGTGCCAATGGACGCTCGACGGCTGGTCGAGCCGGTTCTGGAAGTCGACGACGATCTCCGCCCCTTGCGGCACCGAGATGAGTGGGCCGGGCTGCTGGTCGTTGAAGGCGTACATGGTCACGGCGTGGCCGGCGATGGTCCGCCGGATGAGTCCCGCCGTGAGATGCAGCGTGTCGCCATCGGCCAACTGCACGATTCGATGCGGCCGGCGGGTTGGGAGCGGGCCGTGTGCCGCGGGCAGGTAGGGCGGGACGGCCGGCCGGAGGAGCATCTCCGCCGGCAGCATCTGGATCCCCGGGAGCATCGGCACCGACGACCACGCGATGCCGCTCCCGCCGCGTGAGCCCGACGACGCACCCGACGACGCAGCCGGCGACATGCCGGCCATGGCCGGCATGCTCGACCCTGCGCTCGCCGAGTCCGCCGCGGGGGACTGCCGGGTCGCACCGATGGAGAACTGGAAGAGGTCGGGCGGTTGGAGCCGCGTGCTCGGCGATCCGCCGCGGAGCACCTCCCGCCCGGCCGGCTCCCGCGAGGCCGCCGACGACTCCGCGGTCACGAGGAAGATGAAGGGGTCGATGTCCACCGGGTGCAGCGTGGTCCGCCCGTTGGTCACGATGCCGAGCTTGTGGACCGGGTACATCGTCGAGGGCGCGGCCCAGGCGACATACGTCGTATAGGGCCCGAGGGTCGCCGGATCGGGCAGCCCGGCAATGGTGGCGATCGGTGCGTAGACCGGCCGGCCGTCGGCGGTCACGGTCACCGTGAACGGGCCGGGGATGCGCCCCAGCTCCACGCGCCCGGACGCCGCCTCGAGACCGCGGACCGGGTCGGGCACCAGGGTCATGCAGTAGAGGTCGCGGCTGGGACCGGGGCCCGCCGACGGCGGGCCGTCACAGACCTGTGCGCCAGCGGTCGGTGGCGCCGCGAGGGCGGCGGCGGCCAGCGCGAGCGCCAGGGCTGTGCGGGCCGCACCGCCCGGCGTTCGACTCAGCGCACGCGTCATCAACAGGGGAAAGTACCGCGGACACACGCCGGCCACCCGGTCGCGCGGCTCAGCGTCCTCCGGACGCGCGCGCGACCCGGATGATGCGGACGGGGGGTGTGAGCCGCTGTCCGTCGGCCTGGCCGGACCAGATCGCCCGGACGACCGCCATCCCCGACGTGACACGCCCGAAGGCGCCGAACCCCTGCCCGTCCGGGTTGCGCCGGCCGCCGAAGTCGAGGGCCGGCTGGTCGCCGACGCAGATGAAAAAACTCGACCGCGCCGAGGCCGGCGTGTTGCGCGCCATCGAGATGGTGCCGTCCACGTGGTGCAGCCCGGTCGCGGTCGTCCGCTCCAGCGGGATCGGCGGGAACTGCTGGGCGTCGCGGGCGGGGTTCTCGTAGGCCTGGATGACGGCGATCCGCACCGAGTCGGTGGGCTGGTTGTCCGCCCGAACGGTCCGGCCGAACTGTCCACCGTCGAAGAAGTGCCCGTCCACGTAGCGCAGGAAGTTGCGCGCCGTCGCGGGCGCACGCGCCGTGTCGACCGCGACCTCGATGCGTCCCTTGGTGGTCTCGATGACGACGGCCACGCCGGCGGACGCGGGCCGACTCTGCGCGGCCGCGCCGGCCGGGATGACGCCCAGTCCGATCGCAGCCGCGATCCGGTAGATCTTCATCCTCGGATCATGGACGACGGAACGCGGCCCCGAAAGGGCCGCCACGCCCTCGTGATCCCCGACCGAGCGGCGAGGCCGGGGTCGAGTATCTGATCCGCGCGCCCGTCCGCTGCGCCGGGGTCGCGGAGACTGTGCGACTCACGGTGCTCGCAGCCGGTGACGGCACCGGCGCATTCCACGCCGCCCGTGCAGGATGGAGTCTCGGCGGTGCCCGGCGTGGCGGTCCGCCGGCGCCGCGCCGGGTCCAGCCGTCAGTGGTCGCCCGACCGCATGCCGGTGTCGGGTGAGGCCGAGCCGGATCCCAGCGGATGGTCGGCCCGGTCGCCGTCGGCGTCGCGCTCGTAGGCGCAGTGATACGCGTACAGGATCGCCTCCGCCACTTCCGGCGCCTTCTCGGCGGGGATGCTGATCCGCAGCCCACCGGTCACTCCGATCGTCAGCGCGGTCGCGCGCGATGCCGCACTCGTCATGAGCATGCGACCGTCACCCAGATCGACGGCGAGTCCGTGCGGTTTGGATCTCGGCGCGTCGGCGGCGTGTCCCGATGGTACATCAGCGTACCAGTCCAACGGCTTCCACACGACGCGCTCGATGTAGCGCATGCCATCCTCCTTGAAGTGCGGCCGATGATTCCGCGGCCACTCCCCACAGCCCACCCCGTGACGGTGTGGTCGCGCGCGCTTTCTCCTAACTATGCCCGATTCCGCCGCGCCCTTCCACTGCCAATCACCCGCCGGCCGCGCGGCGGGCTCGGCCGGACGCCGGGCGGCCCGCCCTGCCGCGCCGCGTCCCGCGGACGCCAAAGGAACAGGGTTTGTTGGATGGTGCAGGGGCAATTCGCGTCGCGAATTGCCCCTGCACCGCGAACAGCAACGACGCGGTGGGGCCGTGATGCCGTCGTGGCACGTGGGCGCGTTGGGGGGCGGGGGGGG